>Ga0116155_10001273_pt1 | contig 18312 bp, 11 predicted proteins | sample AD_UKC032_MetaG_FD_89890 | JGI IMG/M metagenome (GOLD analysis project Ga0116155, IMG submission 89890) | Active sludge microbial communities of municipal wastewater-treating anaerobic digesters from USA - AD_UKC032_MetaG | ecosystem: Engineered > Bioreactor > Anaerobic > Digestate | place: USA...
ACGTACGCGCGGTAGGCGTCGGCAACTTCTGGCGTGGCAGTAAGCCGCTCTTCAACGGCTGCGCGCTCCTTTCTGGTTGGCGCTTCGAGAACACGGAGGTCGTAGGCTGCGAAGAACTCTTTCGCGAGCGGCTGCAACGCATCCCACGGCGGATTCCCCAACACCGCGTGAAACCCAGCGCGCGCCTTCATGCTGCCATCGGGGTAGAACACCTCAGGAAACGCAAGGTCATACGAAACCGCATTGGCCCCGGCGTCACGCATCTCCCGCAACCGCGCGCTATTGGCAAACAACGGCTCTAGGGCCTCTTGCGCCGCAACCGCTTTCACCAGGTCTTCGTACGCACTGTCATCGGCCTGCTCACCGAGCATCACCCCGCCCGACCAAGTGCGCGCGAGCGTGATGAACGGCGCCAGGTCGGCATCTAGCCGGGCCTTGGCCGCACGCTTGGCTTCTACCTCGGCCACATCTTTGCCTACCGTCTTCTCAAGCTCACGCACATTGCCAAGGGCCGTGGCCAGCGTCTGTGACAACCGCTCGGCCAAATGCTGAGCAAACAAGCCTTCGACCTTTTTGCCCGAGCCCGGAAAGGTGAGGAGCTTGTCGAAGAACGGGCCGGTGAGTGAATCGCCGCATACTAGGCGGTGATCCAAGAAGGTGAGCGGCAGGCCTTCGGCGTACGACTCAAGCCACAGCGAAAGCTTGGCAAGCTCAACCGCCAATGGGTTCTTGTCGACGCCGTAGAGGCAATGGACTGCCACCAACCTGCGCGCGATAGCTAAGGCTTTGCGTTGAGCCAGACCTGAGGCTTCGCCTTCTGGGGTGCGACTCGGCAGGTACATCACCAGCTCGTCGTTGGGGTCGGGCAGCTCTTCCACTCGGTCGTGCAGGCCCAAGTCGTCGCAGGCGCGGCAGGCTTCGTAGAGCTTGTCGCCCAGGTAACGGCACGCCTCCACTAAAAAGTGACCCGAGCCCATGGCGGGGTCGAGCACGTTCAACGTGAGAATGGCGGCCGGCCGCGGGTCTTTGAGTGGGCTCAGCTCTTCTACTTGGGGGCCGAGCGTCTCTTGCACCAAGAAGCGCACAAAGGCGTGCGGCGTGTAGTACGAGCCGGTGGCTTTGCGGCCCAAGCCCACGCGCAAGTAGAAGCTGCCCGGCAGAATCTCTTCAATCCACTCGACCTTGGTCTTCTTACTCTTTGCGGGGGCGTCGTCACTTTCGTCGGCTTCTTCTACCTCGGTGTCTTCGTCGCCTTCTGTGGCCTCGGCAGTCGCGCGGTACGGTTCACCTTGCGCCACCGGCACTACCACTTCGAGCTTTTGCCGGCGCAAGCGACACATCGGCTCTGTGGCAATGCCTGGTTCGAGTTCGAGTAAGGCTTCGTAGACGCGGCCCAGGTCTTCGACATCCAACGGGCCGTAGTGCACCCGTTGACGCTCTACTTTTCCGGAGGTGGGCGTCCACAACAGGCGGTCTAACAACTTGGCGACCGCCCGCTCACCCCACACCAGGCTGTCGATAAACTTGGTGGCGTTGTCACCGAACAGCATGCCGCCTAGCGGGCTCACCTTCAGCTCACTTGAGTTGAGCCCTTCGGAGAACAGGCGGAACAACGTGCGTAGGCCCGACTCCAATACCGAGCCGGTGTCGGCCCCGTGGTCGAGCACCTCGCGGGCGTGGCGGGCCAGGGCTGTGTTGGGCGAATACGAATTGCGCCACAAGCTCGTGGAGGCAAAGCTGAAGGCACGCGCCGGGTCGCTGGAGGCTTCGAGCTTGAGCACGAACAGCAACCGGTAAATGACCACCAAGCCTTCGTGCCACAGCGTGCGCGCAAGCGCGGCTTGGTCGTCGATGCTGCCCAACCGCAAGGAGTTTTGCGGGTGGTCCAGAAGCTCCTGCATGAAATCGAGCACCGCCCGCTTGGCTTGCTCCCGCAACTTGGCGGTGACACGCGTTTGGGTGAGGCGAGCTTGCTCGGTAAGCTCAACAACGTGCACAAGGCCCTTGGGGCTCGCCAAGGCCAAGAGCAGTCGCAGTGAATCGGGCACCGACTGCACGCCACGCCAGCCACCACTCCGGTCGAGGCGAATACCAATGTGGCTATCGGGGCGCGCAGGGTCACAGAACAAGAGGCGTAGCTCTTCGCCGTCGGTCAAAAGCCCCAGGCGTTCGTTTTTGGCGAGCAACACGCGTTGGGCGATGCGACTCGGGGAGAAGCGGTAGGCGTGGCCGCGTTGGCTTGGGGCATCGAGATCAATGCCGGCTTCAACGGTCCAGGCGCGTAGTTGGGCCTTGCCGTCTGCCGCTTGGTAGAGCCAACCGCCGTCTTCTTCGCCCTCGCGGGTTGTGACTGGCACTTCACGAGTGAGTTGCCCATAGCCCAAGGGCTTGGTGAGCGGTTCGAGCACGTGGTTCAACACCCGTACTTCGCCGCCCCGGTCACCTAGGTTACGTAGCTTGCGGCGGTAAAACTCCCAAAAGTCGCGTAACTCGCGGCCGGCATCGCCTTTGGCATCGGGCAACAGGGCCTTCTTCTTGAGCAACGCCTCCAGGTCGAACTTGGCAAACGGCTCAGGAATGGCCGGGCCAACAAAGCTACAATCGTTCAGCGTGAAGCTCATGACGGTTTGCCCCCGAGGGTGGCCTTGGGCACCAGCATGAGAATACCGAGCGGCTCAGGGGGACTTACCTCTAGGGCTTGGCGACGGTTCAGGTCGTCTTTGCGGTCACGGTAGAGCTTCACAATGGTGTGGGCTTCGCCCCGAGCCTTGGGTGAGTTGCTACCGTCGGTTGCAAAGGCTGCCAGGCGTTCTACGGGCTCTTTGAGGCTCTTCCAGGCGGCCTGGGCTGTGGCATCGGTGAAAAGCGCGGTCTGCACGGCCCCAGGCTTGCCACACAGGTCGTCGGCGCGGGTGCGCAGCCAGGCTTCCAAGTCGGATGCCTCGCGGGCAAGGGTGTCACGATGGCCCTTTACGAATTCTTGGGCGATGGGGGCGAATGCCTGGGCTACGCCGGTTGCAGCCGCGGCCAAGCGACGGTCGCCCCACGACGCGAAATGTCGTTCCCATACGCCCGCCGTGGGCATGGCGCGGGTGGGCTCGGTGAGGTCGAGCCAGCTCCCAACGTCAGTAAGCGGTTGGGTGCTGCCGGTTTGGGTCACGCGTACTGCCAGCACGCGCTCGAACTCGCGGCCTACGCCACTTTGCACGCGGCCTAAGTACAGCGCCAAGAGTTCTGGTTCGCTGGCATCACTTACGGCGGCACTTACGCGCCGGTCGAGTTGGTGGCCGTCGTTGCCAAATTGGATGTTGCGCACGCGCTCAATGGCACGCCGCACAATGGGGTGCGCTCGGCCCAAGTAACCCACCGGGCGACCATCGTCGGCCTTGTCGCGCGCCATGTCGTCGGAAACCAAGAGCGTCTTGGTGCTGGCGTCGAAGCCCGGGGTCTCGTCGAGGTCGTAAACCCAATGCCCTGAGAGCCGCAACTCCCACAGGTCTTTGCCAATGGCCCGTACGTCACCTTGGCGCAAGTCGGCGCGCGCGGCATCCAGCACGAACTGAGCCAGGTCGGTGATGCCAAACTGGCCCGCAGCCTTTTGCGCCCCATCGGCCTCGGTGACTAGCTGTTCCTCTGCGGCCAGGCCGGTCTTGTCGAGCCAGTCATGGGTCTTGGCGGCCCTATCGAAGCTTACAAACGCGCGCTCCACCTCACCCAACAGCTCCCGATAGGCCGGGCTGTCCATCTCCGCGTGCTCTTCGGCGTCAAAAAGCACAGGTTTTTCAGGCTGTTTGAAGAGTTCAGCGTCCTCTTGGGCCAAGCCTTCGAGCAAACGGATGGTGGCCCCGGCCTCACTCGACATCAAGCCCAAGGTGTTGGGCACGAAGGTTAGGCGTTCACGTTGCTTTTCGTACTTGGCAATAAGCCTCAAGAGCAGGCGCTCTTCAAAGGTGCCGCCCAAATAGAGGTAACGGATCTCGGGGTCGTACTTTTGGCCATAGCGGTCAATGCGGCCATTGCGTTGCTCTAGCCGGTTGGGGTTGTAGGGCAGCTCCACGTGGATGAGGTGGTGGCAACGGTCGTGCAGGTTCAAGCCTTCGGCGCTGGCATCGGTAGATACCAGCACCAGGTCGTCTTGCGATTTGAACTGGCCGGTGACCTTGATGCGGGTGGCGTCGTCACTTTCACCCGAGAGTTCCAGAACTTGGCCGGTGAGTGTGCCGTTCTTCACGGCATCGGTGAGGCGATGTACCACGGCGGCTTGGCTATCGGCGTACTCGGTGTAAACCAGCACGTTGGCCTTGGGTTCGCGCTGGCGAATATCGGCCAGGGCTCGTTCAATGCTCACAAGCTTTGGATCTTCGGCAATGGCGGCCTTGGCCAAATCGATGAGCGCGTTCAAGGCGCCGTGGGTTTTGGACACCTTACCCAGCTTTTGGCGTTCACGGCGGCTTTCGCGTTCCAGCAAATCGAGTTTTTGTTCCAGCTCTTCGGCCCCCGATTCCAGAATCTCGGCAGCAACGTCTTCGGCTTCCAGACTTGCTTGGTCCTGCTCTTCTTCAAAAGACAAGACCCCGAACCGATCTAGGCGGCGGCGGTAATCACGCAGGGTGCGCAGGCGTTGCTTGCGCTCTTCTTGGGCCTCGCTGCCCTTTTCGACCAAGGTGGCCAAACGATTGGCAATGGTTTCAAGCGTATTGCGGCAGGCAGTCGCGGTAGACACCGAGCGCTTGAGCAGGGCCACAAAGGCCAGCACGTCACCGTAGCGTTTTTGGCGCAAGGCTCGGCGCAGGTGGGGCGCCACAAGGGCCAAAAGCGCTTCCTGGAATGCGGCAAAGGCCGGGTGACTCTTGGGGTTGAAGCTCACCCGCTCGGGGTGGACCTTGCGGTTCTTGAACAGGGGCAGGCCGGTCTTGGCGTCGGTGATGTGGCGCTTCAAGCGCCGTACAGTATGCCGCCTGAAGGCCTCGCCGCGTAGCGCACCTCGGCCGTCCACCAAGCTCGGGTCGAGTAACTCGATGAGCGAGGCAAAGTGCGGGTCGTAACCGTCATGAGGGGTGGCCGACAGCAACATCAAGGCATCGGCGTGTTGGGCCAATACTTCGGCAAGGCGACGGCGCTGTGAATCCTCACGGTCACCGGAGGTGCCCAAGCTTGCGCAGTGGTGAGCTTCGTCGATGATCACCACGTCATACGACGTGCGTTCCAGAAATTGCAGCACGCGTTCCTGCTTTGCAAAGTCTATGGAAATTAGGCCAAGCGCGGCATGGTCAAATGGGTTTGCGCCCAGCTCATTCTGGAATTGGATGTCGTGCAGCCGGTCTTTGTCGAGCACGTCGAAGCGTAACCCGAAGCGTTCACGCATTTCGATGCGCCATTGGTCGAGTAAGGGCCCCGCCGGGGACACGATGAGCACCCGGTGGGCGCGCCGACGGGCAATCAATTCTGCCAACACCAGGCCCGCTTGGATCGTCTTGCCCAAACCTACGCCATCGGCCAAGAGCAAACGGGGCCGGCTCATGCGCAGCGCACGCATCACCGGCACGAGTTGATAAGGCTGGATTTCGAGTCGCCCTGGTTGTGCAGCTAAAAGCGCGTTTGGGCCCAGCGCTTGCTCCAACAGGAACGCTTGCAGGTAGAGGCGAAAGTGCGGCAACGGCGCCGCGCGTTCGGGGTCGAGCTTGGTGGCCAATGGGGCAATCTTCTCGAAGGGCGATAGAAGGTTCAGCTCATGGCCGCGCAACGCGCCGTCTAGGCAGCGCAGGCGAAACAGTTGTTGCTCACCGGCGCCATGGCTGAAGACAACTTCCCAGCGAAGGCCACGGGCGGCAACCTGGGTTCCAGGGAGTAGGTTCTGCAAGTGGAAGCCCCCTTATGGCCCTGTCACCAGCCTCCGAGGACACCGGCGTTCCAGACATTGGCGAGCGGACCGGTGGTGAATACTAGCTTGGTCGGTGACTCGCACAAAGCGCCATGTCTGGAAAAGTTGGTCGGCGGCGATCATTGCGGCCCCATGGCATCTGCCCAAAGCATCTTCGCGGCGTCGGTGAGCATTTCCAGTCTTTGGCCAACGGCACCAAGGTCCCAAGAAGCTGGAAGCGTTGTCTGGATGCCGATGACCTGCGGGGTTGTCACCAACGAAAACTGGAACGTGTATTCCAGGCTCATCATTGTCTGGAATGTGAATCCCCGTTCCAGCCATTCGGGGGGTGCGCGCCGGAATAGCGCAACGGTGATCTCGTTGGTGCCGTGGGCTTCTGCTGTGAAGGTCCACACGTCGGCTCCAACACGAACGCGCGCGCGATAGGCCGGTGGGCCAGGGCGCTTGCGGTGGTCTTTCCTGAGGGTGGCCTGATGATACTCGGCGAGCACGAACCGGATCGTGCGTAAGCTCTCACGAAGTTCTGGAGTCATAGCAGCTGTGACCATTCAACAGGGTTCAAGCTTGGTTCCAGCTTTTGGCCGCGGCGACGAGTTCTGGCTAACCCAGTCTCTGGAAAATGCGCTATGATGGCACATGCCAAGGCACACCGAACAGGCCACCGCATCCACGACTACCAAGACCGACTCCCCGCAACGCCTACTGACCATGGAAGAACGACTGATAGCGTCGGGCCATAAGGTCTACAACCTCTCAACCCTGGGCCAGGCGTTCCAAGAAGGGTTTGAAGAAGCCAAGGCCGAGCGCGAAGCCCGTGAGGCCAAGGCAAAAGCGGATCATCAAACCGCCAAAGAGGGTCCGCAAAAGTAGTCACGCCGGCCCCATTGCCTCTGGTGTGTTCGCACAACGCCACAGGGCGATAGCGGCATCCTCCATCATCTCAAGCCGCTGCCCGACCATACCGAAATCCCAATCGAACGGTAGGTCGCAGGTGACGCCAAGCATGGCACCGTCGTGGAACACCTCTAACTCGTCTTCATCAACAAGATGCTCATGAACGGCCGACGGCAGTGTGCCATCCCACCCTGGAGGATGGCGTCTGCGCAGTACCACGTGGATGCATTCGGTATCCAGGTCGCCGGTTGCGGTGAGCGTCCAGGGCGTGCCCTTGACTCGGATTTGCGCGCGCCCGGCAAAGGGGTGCGGTGCCTTAGGGTCGACCAGCAGACCGCGGCTATCGAATTCGGCGACGACCTTGGCCAAGAGGGTCATAGCCTCGGCAGCGGCGGTAAAGCGTTGCACGTATCCGACATTCGCGGCGTTGTTTGTGGCCATGGTCGCTCTCATCACGGTCGGCGGTACGTCTATTTGCGTTTCAGCTCCCCCAGCAAGTTGGCACACGCCAGGGGTTTCATTTCGCGTCCGAAGGCAGCTACACCGATCATGGAGCACTTCATCGCCACATCCAGCTCAAGCCCCGACTGGCTGGCTTCCGCGCACCGGTTTCGTAGCCGCTCACATGGATCGGGGAGCAGACCGACTTGGTACGCCCGCGCCACGATGGCGCCCACCAACACAACCAACAGCAACGCCAACAACTGAGCCCTACGGGTCATGAGCTTCTCCTTTGATGTTTTTGAGTCCGCGCTCGTCGCGCCTATCTACGGGATTCCGCAAGCGTGCCCCTTCTTATTGGCCAAATCCCTGGTGCGCTTTTCCGCGCGCTGACGTACACACGCGACCGCCGCTTCGCCGGCACCTGCTGCTTCGGCCTTGCAAGCTTCAAGGACCGGATCGACCACCTCGGCGCAGAACCGCTTCGAGTCACCAAAGATGGCACCGCACGCGCATGTCGCGACCTTTGCTTCAGTTTCCCCAACGGCCATCTTCAAGTCGCTTGCGCTCAACCCACGTACCGACTGGCACAGCTTGTAGACGCTGGTCTGTCGTGATGCGGCCATACAAGCGTCTATGGCGACCTGGCGTTCATCAGTCGCGGCGTCGGTTGCTCCGGCGGTGGTGTCATCTTGTCGCCAGTCGGCTTCGCCTGTCTTGACCTGCTCTTTGCGCGTCCGCCCCTGCGGCGTCAGGACGCCGACAATGGCGTGAAGACGTTTAACCATTTTCAGACGGACATCTGTCAGGGTACAGGTGTCGGTCTTGCTTTTGCCCGGACCAAGGTTGAAGACAAAGACAGGGCACTCCCCGAGGTATTCATCGCCAGCGCCATACCCCTGGACCTTAACCGTCATGGTTTCTACGAATGCCGAAGATCGGTTCTCGATGGCGACCACGGCTTCAGCGCAGTTGCACGGGGAGTCGTACTTCGGTTTCGACGGAAACTTGAGGACTATCTCGCCCAAGATGTCGCCCGCTGGAGTGTCCGCAGGGGCTTTCGCCATACAATCCCGAGACTTGGCCTCGGCCAACTCAAGACGCAGGCGCTCGTTTTCCTTTCTGAGGTTGTCGTTTGAGCATGCGCCAATGACGATGAGCACGGCAAGTGGCCAATGAGATCGGCATCTAGACCGCATCGTAGGACTCACTTCGTGGGAGCGGAATTGTTCGCGAAGGGTTCGAATCGCAACAACACCGGTGCGACCCGAAACGTGCCGTACGTGAATGAGAACGTGCCCCCAACACACTTGCCATAGTCCGCTATAACGGACCGCGCGGTCAAGAATTCCAGTTACGGTCCGCACGTGACCGTGACTGGGGACCAACTACGCAAAGTGCTCGCCGCCAACATCAGGCGCACCGCCGAAAAGCGCCAGCTCGCCCTGAATCACTTGGCCGACCGCGCAATGGTGTCACGAAGCCAACTGTACGACGTGCTTGCCGGTAACAAGGCCCCCAGCATCGATTGGATCGCCAAGATCAGCGAGCCCCTTGGGGTGGAGCCTTGGGAGCTGCTTCGCTAGGTGGCTCGACGCGTAGAGGCCGCACAGCCGGCTTTCCCTTGGCCACGTCAAGCTTGGAGCGCTCGGCCTCGGCCCTCTCTGCCTCCAGCCTCTTGAACTCCTCCTGCTGACGCGTTCTGCGTACGTCCAACAGCGCCATGGCCATCGCGAGCGCCTCTTCTTCAGTCGGCTTGATGCGTAGGTTTGGGTGCAAGATGGTTGGGCGGTCGGTGTCGCCCACTTGGTTTGGATCCTGGGTTGGCGCGGCCGGTGCCACGAACACATCGGCCAGCTCGGCACGCAGGTGATCGAGGTAGGCCGCGGCCTTTAGTCGCAGTGCAAAAATCTGTTCCAGACTTGTGGGCGCCAACGCAAGGGACTTGGAACCGTCGTCGTTCGTTTTCAGCAAGACATTGTCAACGTGTTCTATGTACTCCTCTAGCTTTCGAAGCTCACTCAAGCGGCCCTCTACCAACGAGGTGACCAACTCGGCCTCGATCCTCGTGCGAATCTCAGTCGCCTGAACCTGGCGCTTTTCCCGCCATCTGTCGTCAGTGGCCCAACGCTCAAGTGTACGCTTTGAAATGCCGCTGAACCGCTTGTCCACCGCCAACTTGGCCAATGACACGCTGGTGCTGGCATAGATCACGCCGGCCAGCCATCGCAGGTCATCGTGCAAGATGGGGTCATGGCCGTCGGCAGTGGTCGTGTCGTTCGACGGGGCACCACGGTGCGGTACTTTCTTCTTCCGGGCCAAAAGGTCAGAAGTGCCAAAAACACCGCCATCTTGCCGACAGGTCGCCGACACGGGCGGCATTGTCTCTCTGTTACCAACTGCCTGATACGACGCACGCATGACTGGTCCTTTCGAGTTGCGACAGGCACCGCGAGTGGCATGGCACGCATGACACACCACCCTGGATGCCGAGTGATTGGGTTACCTGACACCCTTCAGTTATCTGCCTCGCCTTTCGGTAGAATTGAAAACTGCTGTGTCACGCGTGTCAGCTCTTCATCCGTAGGCCTATCCAGTACCGGCAGCGGACATCGATCAGGTGCGGGTGTCGAATGGCGTTCTTCGTGGCCTCGACGCCTGGGAATGTTCTTTTTACCTCACGACCGAACAGCATGATGGACAGGGGAACGTGGCCCCCCGCTCGGATCTCGTCGCTGTAGCGGACATAAAGCTCGTGCGTGGAGATCGTCGCGCCGCCAATGCACTCACAGTGCTCCAATAGGTACATTTGGGCGGGGTTGGATTCGCAGCGGTACGTTTGTTTTGCCTCCGCGCAAACAGATGGCTCAAGGAAATGGCCACGCTCACGAAGGCGTTTCAGGCCAGCAAGTGCCCACAAGAACATCCCAGGTAGCTCAACCGATGTTTCCCAAAAGTGGGGGTCTGCCAGTCTCTTGTCTTGCTTGCTCTCATCGAGGAACCGTACCGGGAACGGTACTATCATCACGCGTCGCCACAGACCGTCAGTCCGGTCACGGAATCGCGGCAGGTTGTTGGTCGCAAACGTAAGCCGTGCGGTGGGCTTAAGTTGAAACGGGTGCCCGAACTTCCGTTCAACCTGGATCGGCGAGCCCTCTACAAACGCCTTGAGTATCCCTTCGCCAGCCCTGTCGATCTCCGCCATGTCCTGGGAAATATTCGCGGTCTTTCCTATGGTTGATGCGAGCGGAAATGTGCGTTTGGGGTCGAACGCCTCCAGACTCAATGCTGATGTGTTTTGTGCGCCGACAATTGCGCGCATCCCGCAACAGAATGCGGACTTGCCGTTGGCGCCGTCGCCCAGGAGGATCATGAACTTTTGCAGGCTGGTGTCGTGGCAAAGGTTGTAGCCAACCCACTCAGCAAGGTGCCGTCGCACTTCTGGGTCTGGTTGGATCTCTTGGAGTAGCCGGGTCCAAGTGGGGCACTGTGCTCCTGGGTCAAAAGGGTACGTCAGTGCCGCCATCGTGAAGAACGCGCTGGTGTGCATGTGCGGCACCACGTGGCCACCGTGCATGAGCGCATCTAGGTCGAAGATGGCATTGGCCATCGAGATGAGGTGGGTTGCCGGAGTACGTGGCGTGCCGAGCCAGCACGGTGGTGATGGGTCTGCTGCCACAAAGCATGAACCCCTAAGATTGCCGATCACTGACGCCACGCGGTTTGGGGTTACCCGTTTGCGAGCATCTTTTCGCGCCTGAAGATAGCCGACCACCCAAGATCCTAGCTCGTCGCCAGGAACTTCGCGGTACCGGTTGCCTTCATGGATCCAAAAGGCGCCAGCGTATTCACGAAGACGCAGCTCGTGTCCTTTGCGTAGACCCGTCTCATCAAGAAAGGCGTCAGCAAGATCAGCGTCGCAAGGGTCGGTGGCAAGCCTAGCCTTGAGCGCATCCTCGCGGTCGCGCTTGGCCCTTCGTAGAGCCTGGTTGATGGACTGCGACGGCACATCCATCCGTTGAAGAGCGTCCTTGATCTCCAGTGCAGCGGCCGGCTCCGCCTCATGGACCGAAAACAAGAAGGGTAGGTCGTTGAGAAGCCTTCGTGCCTGCTCCACCTGTTGGGGTCGAGCGAGCGCATCCAAAACACGCACCCGGGCACGTGGGTCGGCGGGCTGGGCGCTTGCAAGAACCTGCGCTAGGGCCGCGTCTCCGTGCCGCGCCAGGTAGTCGTCAGGACCAAGGTCACTGCCGTCGGGTCCTAAAGGGATACTCGCGACTCGAACACACTTGGCGCCTGCCGTCATGAGCGCGCGCGCCAGCCGGGCTTCTGCCCAAGCGACGTTGCCGTTGTTGGCGCGTCCAGCATCGAACACCAAGACAAACTCGACGCCGACAATGACGGGCCATGAGAAGTTGGGCACCACATGTCCTCCCTTCTTGTCGAGGCAGGTGGCAACACCGCCGAGCCCGAGAGTAGGAAGGCCTGCGTCTGCCATTGCCATGGCTTTCACCGGTCCCTCTACGATGTAGACCGTCGAAGGCTGGACATCTTGAGGATATGTGCGAAAGACCGGAACGGGCCTGCCGGCTGGTGCCAACCATCGTGTGCCATCCGGTAGAGGGGCGTCGAGTCTGGCTCGGTAGTACGGTGGCTCAGTCCCTGGGTATCCCACAAGCAAGGCGCCAGACGGCAGCGGAGACTGGCGGCCAAGGTAGCGGGCGGCCGTTGCTCCATCAACGGAACAGCAAATGTTGGCAGCGTGTTCGATGTGTACGCTGCGCTTGCGAAGATAATCAGCGTGATCAGGCGCAAGCGCAGGCGCCGACTGTCGGTATTCTGTGTTATGGGTTGACATCAAGATCTCCAGCCCCAATCGGGGCACACCGCCGAGGTGCAATCCGGGCGGTCTGTGGTGATGGGGCTCGGTCGGGCAGACACCTGTGCGAGCCCCATTCTTCTTTTGTCACAACAGTGAACGTTGGCCGGACTCCAAAGGGAGCGTCACCGGCTACTTGCGAGCGGCGCTTAGGGTCTCAAGGGCGCTCTTTCCCGCGGCGCGTTTCGACCTGTGTCGACTCCGGACGCTCGGCTGGCCCAACGTCTACGGACCGGTCCTTGACCCATGCCTCGACAGCCTGGGGATCAAAGCGAACCAGCCGGCCACCCAAGCGCAGGTGCGGAATTTTGTGCCGACACACCATCGAGTAAACGGTGCCGACAGGCAGGCCAAGCCTTTTGGCGACATCTTGGTACGTCCACGGACTTGTCATTCTTGTGCTCCTTCTGAGGGCGCTATCGCCCTTGTGGAGCTGTCCAAATAGACGCCCGGAGTGCTGAAATCTCCTGCAAACAAACGTAACGAGATTTGCAGGGAGCCGGATCTACGGCGCAGTCTGACCTATCGAGAGGGGGACGACCGTGCCGGTGGTCGGGATAGCCGTTCCCATGCGGCAGAGGTCTTTGGTGAACACCTCGGGAGCGAGGTGGGCGTAGCGCTGAGTCATTTGGATTGAGTGGTGCCCCAGGATCTTCTGGAGCACGAAGATGTCGCCGCCATTCAACACCCAGTGGCTCGCAAACGTGTGGCGTAGGTCGTGAAACACGACGTAGCGCCGTGTGCGGTTGTTGCGCTGGATCGTTGGGAACTCGGCCCTGTCGAGCACTCGGTGGAGCACCTCCTGAAAGATGCGGTCCGATTCCTGCCGCATGTTGCCCGCGGCGTTTGGAAATACCCATGGACCTGGAGTGCGTAGTCGCCAATCGCGCAACACAGGGACCAAAGGTTCCAACAGTGGCACGTGGCGGATTCGCCCACTCTTGGTGGGTCCGTCAAAGCTGCCCTTCACCGTGATGAGGCGTCGCTCGAAGTCCACGCTTGCCCATTCCAACCCCGCCAACTCGCCTTCGCGCATGCCAGTGTAGATGGCCGACGCAAAGAGTGTGAATGCTGCCGGGTTTTTGTCGGCTTTGGCGGCTTGGAGGAAACGCGCGACCTCATCGGTGGTGCGCAGCCATGAATAGTCGGCATCGCAGAGACTGACCTTGAACTTCTTGATCCGTGGAGTTTCTCTGAGCCAGCCGCACTCCCGCGCTTCGTTGAGCATGGCGATGAGCAGGGTCAGGTGGTTGTTGAGCGTCTTGAGGCTCAGGTGGTCGCGAGCATCGACGAACTGTCGAGCTTCTTCCTGTGAAATATTGCGGACCAGTGCATGACCGAAGAATGGCCGCAGGTGAGCGCGGATGATGCTCTTATCATCGTCACCACTGCGTTTACGCTTGGCACGCGCTATGAGCCAGTGGTCACATAACTGGCTGAAGGTTTTGTCGGGGATGGCCAACCCGCGAAGGCCGCGTTGAACCTCCCGCTTTTCGAGGAGGTGCTGGTCCAACTTGAACTGGGCATCCTTCTTGTTGGCGAAGCACTCGCTTCGCCGTCGCCCGCGTTCATCGGTCCAGCGGATACGCCACATGCCCCTATGGGGGACGGGAACTGGTCTGGAAGTTCTGGCCACGGCCCGCTCCTAGCAGAGCAAGGCGGGTCAGACTCCTGCAAACGGGAGCGTCCTGTTTTGCAGGGCCAGAGCCATCCCGATTGGCCCCATTTTGGCCCCATAAACAAAAACGGGGACCTAGAATTGCTTCTAAGTCCCCGTAATCGTTTGGTAGCGGGGCATGGATTTGAACCATGGACCTTCGGGTTATGAGCCCGACGAGCTACCAGGCTGCTCCACCCCGCAACAAGTGCGGCAGGCTATAGTGGAGAGTAGCTCACGAAGTCAAGCTATTCCTCGTGTGCGCCGCAAAACAGTTGTACTGGCCGAAAACTTTGCAGATCGTGGGCCAGTGCTAGACTCCCGCTTGGCCTTGCGCGGAGTTGGCCTGGAGGAGTCCCAGCGTGTCGGTTGAGGCGCAAACAGCGCTCGAAAATTCGAAGCCTGCGGTAGCCGATGAGGTGGCCCTGGGGTTCTCGCTCAGCTTTGTGAGCGGGCGCGGCTTGTTGTGCTTGCGCGACAAGCGGTTTGGGGCGCTGGATCTGCGCGTGCTGGAACTTGAGATCCCCGAGATCTCGTTTCCTTTTGATGTTACGGGCGGCGCCGAGCGTTTTCGCAGCCGCCGTTGCACGCTCCGGCACTTGGTGTTTGGCTTGGACGCCGATGGCTTGGCCAATGCGCTGAAAGCCACCGACCTGAAGGTTTCTGGCTTCCAAGAGATTCGCGCCACCATCCGAGACGGTTTTGTTGAGTTTACTGGGCGCTTTGCGTTGGGTGAGCACCAAGCTGATTTCACTTTCCGAGCGGCGCTCCTCGTCCGGTCGCCCACCGAACTGGCCGTGGTGTTTTATGATACCCGTGTTTATGGCTCGCTGCCGGTACCGGCCTGTTTGCTCCCGGAGTATCTGCGTCGTGGTTTGAACCTGCCGTTCCTAGAAGGTGGCCGCGCAGGGGTATGGATCTTACGGCCGTTGGAGCAACTTTTGCGACAGTTGTTGCCTCGGGCGGGCTTCAAAATTCCTGATATGCGCCATGCCGGCTTGGTCGCCGCGGAGGTCTCTAAAGGCCAAGTCGTTTTGGTGGGCGGGCCTGAGAGCGAGCCGACGCCACAACAGATCGCCGAGCGGGCGCCGCCAGCCACGGCCATCCGCGCCGCCGAAGGCATCGCCACCTTTGCCAAAGCCGAAGAGGCGCTGGCCAAAGGCCAATTGGCATTGGCCTACCAGCACTATCGCGAAGCGTTGGAAGACGAACGAGATGGGCGTTGGTCCCGCGACCGTTTGCTACAGCTAGGTGCTGCCGATCCAGAGCTGGCGTTGGAAACCCGGCAGTTGGCTGAAGAGACTTTGGCCCAAGATCCGAACCACGTGCCGGCATTATTGGCCCTTGCGGCCATTGCGTTGCATGAGTCCTCCTGGGGCGAAGCCGCCAATCGCTACACCGCTCTGGCGGAGGTTGCGCGCAGCAACAAAGAACGATTCGACGCCTTGGCCGCCGACTTGGCCTCGGCTGAGGCTGCACGACCCATCGATCCACGTGCGGCCCTGGCTGCATATGAACGCGCCGCCCAACGCGCGCGGGATTCTGTCTCGGCACACCGGGCGTTGCTCGACCTGAAGAGTGTGCAAGGGGACTGGCAAGGAGCTGCTCTGGCCGGTGAGCGCTTGGCCAAGCTTGAGGCTGACCCACGGCAACGCGCGTCGATCCATGCGGCCCTTGGGCAAATCTATCGGGCACAACTGGGTGACCTGAAAAGGGCGCGCTTGCACTTTGAGCGAGCCTTGCGCTTGGCTCCCGATGATCCGAGTGCGCTTGAAGGCTTGGCGGAAACCTATGCCGCTCGTGGCGAACCCGCTCGTGCTGCGTCCTACCTGTCGCGTTTGGCCGAACAGGCCGAGGAGTCGAAGGAGACCGCACGCATCGTCGCCTTGAACCTGCGTCTCGGCGAGATTTGGGAACGTTGGCTCGGGGATGCCGAGAGCGCCACACGTCGCTATCTGCGCGTGTTGGACGTGGAGCCCAACAACCGCGCGGCAAGGCTGCGTCTGGCGAAGTTGGCTGAGGACAAAGGCGATATCACCCGCGCGCGCAGCCTGTACGAAGATGTACTCGCTGTGGAAGAAGAGCGCGGCGATCCGGAGGCTGTGCCCGACTTGGTGGCCGCCTACACGCGCTTGGCACGGGTAACCTTGCGGGCCGAAGGCCCGACCCCCGAGGCCATCGCGTGTCTGGAACGTGCCGCCGAGCTCGATCCGGGCAATCGTGCCGCCCGCGACGAGCTGAGCCGTGTCTTGCGCGAGCGAGGTGAGTGGAACCGCTTAGTGCGGCTTTTGGACGACGCCATTCGTGCGGGCCGCGATCCGGACGATGTCCGCCAAGCTCGCTTGGAAGTCGCCACGATCGAAACCACGCATCGGCATGACGTGGTGGCTGCCGAGCGGTACCTGACCGACCTCTTGGATGGTGCGCCTGCCGATGCCGAGGCTCTGGATATTTTGGTGCCGCTGCTGGAGGCGCAAGGGGACTGGGTCGAGTTGATCGACCGCTTGAGTGCGGCCGCGGCTGCGACATCTGAGCCCGAGCCTCGTGGTGAGTATCTGTGCCGGCTGGCCGAAGCCCATGCCAAGCTCGGCTTCGATGTTGCCACGCAATGCCAAGATCTGGTGGCGGCATTGGATGCGCATCCGTTTCTACTTGCGGCCGCTGAGCGATTGGTCGCCTTGGCCGATGGCCTCAATGATACGGCCGTGAAGGTGCGCGCCTTCGAGCGTTTGGCGGTGGCCAGCTCCGATCCGTTAGCGAAGGCCGAAGCCCTCTTCCGTTTGGCACAACTGCTGACGCAGGATCCCGCCCAAGCCGATCGTGCCGAGCTTGAGGCACATAATGCAGTGCGACTGAACCCCGGCCACGTGCCATGTTGGCTCTTGCTCGTAGACAGCCTGGCCAATCGCCATAGCCTCAATGAGGCACGGACCCTCTTGGCTCTAGCGCTGAACGCCAATGCTAGCGACGCCAAGCAAGCCACGCCCCTGCATCGCCAGGCGGCTCATCTCGCGGCTCTAGCGAAAGACGCCGACGCCGAGATCGTGCATCTGTACGCGGCGATTGAGGGTGGCGCGTTCGAGCTCGAATTGATCACTCGCCTGTTCTCGGTGCTGACCAATCGCGGCGAATGTGTGCGTGCCGCCCAGCTGGCCGAGACGTGGATCGCCAAGGCCCCCGTCGCAGTGCGCGAATCGCTGTTGTTCCACGCGTCGAATCTGCGCCGAAGTCTGGGCCAAACAGAGGCCGCGGTTGCACACCTACGCGTGCTGTTGGCGGTTGCAGGTCAGGCAGGCCAACGCGCTGCCGAGTTGTTGGAATCGTTCGCGGTCGAGGATCACGATCCGCGCTTGTTGGCTGAAGCCTTGGAGCATCGTTTGCCAGGGGCTGAGGCCGCGCAGGTGTTGGTGTTGTTGCGACGCTTAGCAGCTGCGCAGGTTGAAGCCCAAGAATTGGGCGCTGCGGAGAAGAGCTACCGCCGGTTGTTGGCGCTTGCCCCCCGTGAAGCCTCGGCCTTGCGGGCATTGGCCGAGCTGCTGGAGCGGCGCAGTGCGTGGGCAGAAGCCCTCGATGCCTGGGTGGCGCTGCTCACCGCATCGGACACAGACGCCGAAGACCGGAGTGAACGGCGCCGCAGTTTCGAGCGTGGTGTGGCGTTGGCACGGGAGCTGGCCCCGGCGCATTTGACCTTCCTGCAGACCGCTTTCGATCGCGAGTACCCCGAGGCGCCTCCAGGGGCGCTGGATATCACGATCGCTGAGTTGCTCGGCCGTGAGAATCATTGGAGCGAGCTGTTGAGCTTGCGGCAACATCAGTTGAGCTTGGTGCCGGTGGAGAAGAGTCTGAGCCTGCGACGTGAAATCGCCGAGCTGCTCTACCGCCGCCTGGGGGCGAGCGACCAAGCGATTCCGTTCTACCAAGATGTGGTTGCCTACAGCCCTACCGATCTTGCGGCCCGCGAGGCTCTGGTTGAGATCTTCAATCGCAGTGAGCGCTGGGATGATCTGGCTAGCCTCTTGTTCGCAATGAGTCAGCTGACCGCCGAGCCCGCCGAGGCGATGGACTACGGTCTACGCAGCGCAGAGGTTTACGCCGAGCGCCTGAGCGACCTGACCTCGGCAACTCAGGTGTTGCACACGCTGGGCGCTTTAACCACAGGCACCAGCACCGGTCGGTTTGCGGCGATGCTGCGGCGATTGGGGCTCTTTGCCGAGTTGGCCGACGTACTTGAGCATGCCGTCGAGTCTGCGCCCGACCCCGAAGATCCACAATTCGTGGAACTTTGCCAGTTGTTGGGGGGGCCGCTGCACGATCCCATGCGCGCGCTGTCGTGGTGTGTGCGAATGTGCGAGGCGTTCCCGCGAGCCGAGCGGCCGCGTCGGTTGCAGATTGAGATTCTTCAGGCGCATCCGAGGGCGGGCGATCTGGATGCGGTCTACGTCGCGTGGGCAGCGGCCGAGCAAGGCAAATCTAAGGCACGCGTGTTGGCCGAGCTGGCCGAGGTACGGCGCCGTGATGGCCGAGAGCAAGACGCCCTTCAGGCACTCTCTGAGGCCGCCG
>Ga0116155_10001289_pt1 | contig 18186 bp, 14 predicted proteins | sample AD_UKC032_MetaG_FD_89890 | JGI IMG/M metagenome (GOLD analysis project Ga0116155, IMG submission 89890) | Active sludge microbial communities of municipal wastewater-treating anaerobic digesters from USA - AD_UKC032_MetaG | ecosystem: Engineered > Bioreactor > Anaerobic > Digestate | place: USA...
CCCACTTGAAAATGGAGCGGTATGATCCTTTTTTAGGGGCTTCCTCCCTCCAGCGGGGGACGAATGATTTTGTTTCTTTCATCGTTTTCTCCTTGTATGGCTTCTTCAGTCTTTCGGGATCATGAGCGCCTTTTCGGCCGACTGCATCTCTTCTTTCTTTTTTACGGCGTCCCAGCCGAGCTCCTCAGCCGCAGTGTCCGTTATTTTTTTCAATACCTCTTTTCCCGGATGCCCGAGCGTGCCCAGCCCGGTACGCCTGAATATGATGTCTTTCAGGGTCAGGGCCATTTCCTCGCGCACGGCGTAAACGACCTGCGCCGGCATCTCTCCTTCCCTGTTCAGCGGAGCCGCCCATTTTTTCCTGCTCCGGGCGAGCTCGAGCACCCTGCCCAGCCCGGTGCCGTATATGCGGGCCAGGTAGTCGATGCTTGCGGCCGGGAAGTCCTCGTTGTCCGACAGGGCCTTTTTCATGAAGGATTCCATGTCGGGGATTTCGCATCCGGCCAGAAAGGCGTCTTTCGTTATCATCTTCCCGGTCTTTTTTCCGAGCTTCGCGGTGATGACCTTCATCGCGTTTTCGGCGAGATTGCGGCTCGTGGTGTATTTTCCCCCTTCAACGGTGATCAGGCCGTCGAGCCCGTCGGCCGAGTTGTCGTAGATTTCATATTTTCGGGAGGATTCATACACGTCCTCGGTCTGGTCTTCGACCAGGGGCCTGAGCCCCCCGTAACAGTAGAGCACGTCATCGTAGGTGATTGGGTTCCCGTTGCCGAACGAGCCGTTCACGTCGCTCAGGAGCTCGAGGATGCTTTTTTTGGTCACCCGGTAATCGTCGGGCCTGCCCACGTATTCCTTGTCGGTGGTGCCGATGAGCGAGTGGCCGCGCCAGGGGATGAGGAAGAAGTGACGTCCTGACGGCGTCATCGATCCGACCACATGCTCACCGACGAGCTTTTTCGTTATCACGTGGATTCCTTCGGAACGCCTGAGCTGTTCGCCCGGCTTCTGCTTCTTTGCAAGGCCCAGGAGGATGTCGGCCCAGGGACCGCCGCAGTTGATGGTCAGTGTCGCCCTGATCCTCTTTTCTCCGCTGCGGACCAGGTCTTTTACCTTGACACCCTCGATGCGGCCCCCGATGCCGCGGAGGAAATCGGTGACCTGCGCGTAGTTCGAGACGTCCGCGCCATGCTTCACCGCGGAGTTGATGAAGGCCAGGGTGAGGCGCTCCGGGCAGATGCTCTGGCAGTCGTAGTATATCGATGCGCCGGTGAGCCCCTCGCGCTTGACGTTCGGTTCGAGGCGCATCACCTCGTCCGGCCCTATTGACCGGTGAAGGGGGATCTTCTTTCCCGGGTCGCGCGTCATCCCCTTGTCCCATGAGAGGATGTCGTAGAGAATCATCCCGGCCTTGATCACCGGCCTGGTGTTGGTCAGTTTTGCGTTGTTGGTGGTGATCATGAACGGTACGGGGTATATGAAATTAGGCGCGATGTTCTCGAGCGTCTTCCGCTCGCGCAGCGATTCCCTCACCAGGCCGAATTCCATGGTCGCTAGGTAGCGCAGGCCTCCGTGGATCAGCTTCGAGGTCGCCGCAGAGGTCGCGGCCCCGAAATCCCCTTTCTCGATCAGGGCCACTGAAAGCCCGCGGGATGCGGCGTCATAGGCGACGGCCGCTCCTGTAATCCCCCCGCCGATCACGATCAGGTCGTAGATTTTGTCACTGTGCTGTTCGATGAACCTTCTCATGAATTCCCTCCGGCGCGTCTTTTCGTCGGCGCGATTTTATAGTACTCGTCTATTTTTCGGTCGGTGTAGGCCAGAACGTCGCGCATGATTTTCCTCGCTTCGTCCTGTTTCCGGCCGGCGATGGCGGCCGTTATATCACGATGGAATTTTTTCGATCTCTCGCGGTTTTCGGCATCGTCGAAATATATGTGCCCGAAGTCCCTGAATACCTGGTTGTTGAAATTCAGGATGAAAACGTACGGGAGATTCTTCGCCGCCCGTGCTATCGCGCTATGTATTGCAAGGTCGCGTTCCAGCACGCTTTGCTCGTCCGAAGCGATGATTTTCTTCATTCGAGCTGCGTCTTCTTCGCTCCGGTTGGCCGCGGCGGCGGCGGCCATCTCGGGCGCGAGGATCCTCCTGAGTTCGAGCAGGTTCTTTATTATTCCCGCGGTCATTGTGCTGCTGGAGTAGATTATGGATTTCAACAGCTCCAGGTTCCCGCATTCGAGGTAGTTTTTCACGTATATCCCGTCGCCGTGGAGAATTTCGACCAGGCCCAGCATCTCGAGTTTTTTCAGGGCCTCCCGCACGGTGCCCCTGTTCACGCCGAGGCTCTGCGCGAGGTCCCTTTCGGCCGGAAGCTTCTCTCCCGGCGCGAGCTCGCCTTTTATGATGCGGTCCTGTATCTGGCCGATTATTTCCTCATGCAGCCTGCTTTTGCTTATGGGAACAAGCGGGCGGGGTGATGATGTCATTATTATGCTCCTTATTATTGGTTCAGTGGTTCGACCAATTATAGTATAGCCTTTTTTCCTCTGAACGTCAAGATCAGCGGACTCTTTTTTGAAAAAATGGCGGTTCCGGGAAGGAAAAACAGCTTTTTCGCATGCCGGACCGGCGGTTGACAACACACTGAAAAACGATACAATTATTCCATCACGATTCTGGAGGAATCCTATGTCATCGCAAATAGGAATAATGAACTGGTTTAAACTCAAGTCGATGAGTTCAGTGAGCATCAAGAACAAGGTCAAGCTGCTCGTCGTTTTTTTCGTCATTTGCGGGGTCGCTCTGATATTGATAAGCGTGTGGATGGCGCACACACTGAACATGGTAACCAATATTTCGCGCGCAGAGCGTGCCTTTTCGGTTGCCCTCATGCAGGGCCGAATCGACGGTTACAACTATATCCTGACCGGGGATGAAAAACGCAGGGAATCCATGGAAAAAAACCTGGATTTCGCCATTTCGTATGCAAACGGCTTCAGCGGCATGCCTGCCAGCATAAGGGAAAACGGGATTTCCGGGGCCGCTGAACTGTTCAATAAAACAATTGCCGAATTCGATGAAGGACAGTCGCTGGTATTGGCCCGCCGGCTATACCTTCTTGACTGGCTTCCGCAGGTAAAAGATCTTCTTGATATCGGAAATGATGCGGCAAAGCAGGTCAGTGAGTATAAGGCGATATCCCTGCATCTGAAAGGCGTGCAAGTCGACCAGGAGAGCACCAGCCTGACTCTTGCGGACTGGACGGCGCGGGGGGATGCCATCATGGATATCCCCAGGCGCTTTTCAGAAGGAGCGGGGGCCCTTTCCGAATTCGTCCTTTTGGTCGTCGTGTATTCATTGTGGGGATTTCTTTTTCTGCTCGCCGTTATTACCGTGGTGATCTCAACAATTATCGGCAGAAGCATCGTCGATCCCATCAACAAGACCGTTGAAAGGCTTAAGGACATCGCCGAGGGAGAAGGCGATCTCACGGCAGAACTCGATGTGGTCGGAAACGACGAAATGGCCGATATGTCGAGATATTTCAATAAATTCCTCGACAAAATGCGCAACGTGATCATGAAAGTCATAGAAGGGACTCGTGTCATAAGCGCCGCCTCTGATGAAGTGAACAATACAGCGGCGAGCCTCAGCTCGGGATCCAACGATCAGGCGGCGACGGTGGAGGAAGTTTCATCGACTCTGGAAGAATTGTCGGCCGGAATAGAAAAGAACACAGAAAACTCCAGGAAGACCGATTCGATCGCGAGCGAGGCCGCCGGTCAGACCGAAAAGGGAGGGGCGGCAGTTCAGGAGACGCTCGATGCGATGCAGAAGATAGCCCGGAAAATCCTTATCGTCGAGGATATAGCGTATCAGACAAACCTGCTCGCCCTGAACGCCGCGATCGAGGCCGCGCGCGCAGGAAGCCATGGAAAGGGATTCGCCGTGGTCGCGGGCGAAGTAAGAAAGCTCGCCGAAAGGAGCCAGATCGCCGCTCAGGAAATCAGCTCGGTAGCGGCAGGCAGCCTCGAAATATCACAGCGCGCCGGAACGTTATTCAGGGAAATCGTGCCGCGAATCAGGGAGACTGCTTCCCTTGTCCAGGAGATTACCACCGCATCGGTTGAGCAGAACACGGGACTGTCCCAGATCGCTCAGAGCATCGATCAACTCAATTCAATTTCTCAGCAGAACGCCTCTGTTTCCGAGGAGCTCGCGTCAACGGCCGAGGCTCTCAGAAGCAACGCTACAGATCTGGGCGTGCTTATGTCGTACTTCAAGGTCGATAAACCGTCAATATCGGCCTGAGTTCTCATGAATATGCTTGCATTATTTCGCTGAAGCCGCAAAAATAAGCGATTTTTATCGCATCCCGCATGCATAAAAGCTGTCTGGAGGAGGTTCGCATGCTTATTATAAACGCCCGTTCATTGGCGCGGCCGGCGGCGTTGATTTCGCTGGTTTTGACGATCATACTGCCGAACCTCTCGTGCACCGGCTGCAGCTGCAATAATTCATTTGTCTATGACGAAATCCGCATGGAACCCTCATCCGACATCATCGTCGGGGAGGAGGTCTACTTCGATGCCACGACCCTTGGAGGCCTTCACGATCCCCATTTGTGCTCATATGAGTGGAATTTCGGCGATGATTCGATGCCCTCTCGCACGGGCCGCTCGGTGACGCACGCCTTCATGCGACCGGGAGAGTACACGGTCACGGTGACCGCGAAGTATTACGGCGAGAAATCGGCCTCCGGCAGGGGAACCGTAACGGTTGGCGGCGAATATCTCAGACTGCCGCCGAGGCCCGCCCCGGGTCCGGTGCTGCATTACGGATTCGATGACGGCCTCGATGATTCCTCTTCGAGCGGCCTCGACGCTCAATGCATCGGAGGAGGGCCCGTTTTCTGTACAGGCGCGCAGGGCGGCGCCTTTCGAGCGGGCGGGTCTGTAATCACCTGCCCGGTGTTTGGCGGCGAACTTTCCGGGATCTCCGGCATGACGGTTTCGCTGTGGGCGAAGAAGAGCCGTGCGGACGGGGAAGGGTGCCTTGTCGGTTGTCCCGGCCTGTTTTCTCTGCGGGTCGGGGTGGGCGGCCAGCAGCTCGTCGGGGCTGTCACGACCGATTCCGGGAATGCAGCGGCCGAGCCCTGGTACTCGGGCGCCGACGACACGAACTGGCATCACTATGTCCTGGTTTATGACGGCGCCAGCGTGCGGATCGTGTTTGACGGCATTGACCAGAATGTCGACGGCCATTGCCCTGCGCCGCTTACGGGAGCGCTCGCATCGGCAGAAGGGCCCCTGTATATCGGCGCAGGGAACGATTCCAACGACGTTTTTTCCGGGGCCATCGATGAGGTGAAGATATACGACCGGGCCCTGGCGCTTGACGAGATCACGACCGGATTTGAGCTGCGTCATGCGGATTATCACGCGCGGTACGCTCAATACCTTTATGTTCAGGTTCCGGGAGAGATGACCGTCGACCCGGAAAACACCCTGGTCGTGACTGTCGGCGGAGACAACGGATACGAGGATGAGCTGTTCAGGGGAGATAATCTCGCGGCTGAAGAGCGCGTGCTCCTCGACAACTCGGCGCTTCCCGCGGGGAATTACACGGTGCGCGCCGAGTTGCGAGACGGCTCCGGGGCGATTCTTGAAGCGCTCGTGGAGCGGTTTTCAAAGCCCTATGACGGCGCTCCGGATGTCGGCGTCGATGAAAACAACGCTATCCGCATAAAAGGCGAGCTCGTTTTTCCGGTCACGCCCTTCGGGCTCAGGAATTACGAAATCGACGACTGGGCCGCCGCCGGTTACGTCAATATGCTTCACACCCAGGGCTTCTGGGGGATGAATTCGGCGCCCGTGTACACTGCCGATGGCTGGGAGGAATACCTGGACACCGGTTTCGCGAACCGATTCAGGGCTATCGGCCCCGGGGGCGGGTGGGCCTTTTACGGCGAGCACTATTCGAATTACCTTGATCGTAATGCCGATATATCGATCATCGAGGGTTACGTGAACCGCCTCAAGGATCACGAGGGCATGTTCGCGTGGAACTGGCGCGACGAGCCCGAGCTGGGCGGCGACGACCAGTATCTTCCGGCGGAGGTGGTGAGGGCCTGGACAAGGCGCTGCCACGACCTCGACCCGCATCATCCGACATCGGTGAACCTTGTCGGCCACTGGATCGGCGCCGATTATCCCTCCTGGGCGTGGAGCCGCAGCGGCAACTACCTGTATATGGACAACGGCGGCCGTTTCGGCAGGCGAACCCATGTCGCCGACATCCTTTCGATGGATTACTATCCGATCGAGTGGGCGGCGCCGCATTCGCGCAGCGCGACCATGGACTTTCTCATCGAGATCATGGACGATTTCCGCGAGCGCACCGGCAATCTCGTGCCCTGCATGTCCGCGATCGAGACCTGCGACATCAACGAGGCCGACGGAGACGTGCGCCAGCCGACCCCCTGGCACCCGACGCCCCCACAGCTGAAAATGCTCGCGTGGCTGACCGTAGTGCACGGGATGAAGGGGATAATCTGGTTCCCCTGGCACAGCGGCACGCCGGACGAAAACTACCCGGTCATGGCCGCCTTTGTCGAGCAGATCGGCGAGCTGGCGCCGGTGGTGCTTGGACCGGAAATCGGTCCGGTAGTGGACGTGAACGCTTCCGGGGAGCGTATCGAAACCATGGCGCGCCGGTATGACGGCGCAACGTGGCTCTTTGCGGTGAGGGTTAATGAAAGCGCGATCGGCGGCGGACCCACGGGCGGGACGATTGCGGCGACCATAACGGTTGAGGGCGTTGGAAACGGGACGGCATATCTTTTCGATGAAGAAGGACGCACTGTACCGGTCACCGGAGGGGCGATAGAGGACGACTTCGATCCCTGTGAAGTGCATATATATGAGATTATGGAATAAGCTTGTCCGGCAGGGGCAGGGGCCTTGTAGGGGCGTAGCGCGCTACGCCCCTACAAGGCCCCTGAGAATGTATAACCAAATCAATCTTGACGAAAATTGCATCACTTATAAAAATGAATTCATAATAATATGATGGAGGCCTTATGAGATTTCTCGTGATCGGTTCCGGGGGGCGGGAGCACGCCCTTGCATGGAGGCTCATGACCGACGGCAGCGCGCGCGAGGTTTTCGTCGCTCCGGGCAACGGCGGCATCGATGACGCTTTCAGGGCCGATATCGAGGTGAACGATTTCAGGGGCATCGAAAAATTCTGCTCAGACAGGAAAATCGACATGGTTGTCGTGGGACCCGAGGCGCCCCTGGTGGACGGTCTGGTCGATTACCTCGCCGAGAAGAATATCCCGGCGTTCGGGCCCTGCGCCGGGGCGGCGATGCTCGAGGGAAGCAAGCTGTTCGCGAAATCCATCATGGAAAAATACGGGGTCCCCACGGGCTCTCACGCCGATTTCACCTCGAAGGATGGCCTGATCAACCATGTGAGAAGCCTGAAGAATTATCCCATCGTCATCAAGCTCGACGGTCTGGCCGCAGGCAAAGGCGTCGCGATTCCCGGGAACCTGGCCGAGGCAATGGCCTTTATCGAAGAAAACGTGAAAGACGGCGGCCGGGTTTTTGTCGAGGAATTCCTCGATGGCGAGGAAGCCTCGGTGCTGGGAATTTCGGACGGCGAAACCGTGCTTCCTTTCGTAGCGGCCCAGGACCATAAGCGCGTTTTCGACGGAGACCGGGGGCCGAATACGGGCGGCATGGGCGCATACGCTCCGGCTCCTGTGGTGACCGCGGCGCTGCTCGAGAAGGTTTGCGCTGCGGTGCTTCAGCCCACCGTAGACGGCATGAAAAAGGAGGGAGTTCCCTTCAAGGGTATCCTCTATGCCGGATTGATCATCAAGGGGGATTCAATCAGGGTCCTTGAATACAACGCGCGGTTCGGCGATCCCGAGACGCAGGTGATCCTTCCGCTCCTGGACGGCCGTCTGGGAGACTATTTTCAGGCTTCGGTCAACGGCGGACTCAAGGGAATGTCCCTTCGATTCAGAGACGAACACGCGATAACCGTGGTCATGGCCTCGGGAGGATATCCCGGAAACTACGCGAAGGGAATGGAAATCACCGGGCTTGACAAAATGGACAATGACGTCATCGTGTTTCACGCGGGCACGAAAAGACAGGGCGACAGGCTGGTTACGGCCGGGGGCAGGGTGCTCAATGTCACTGCCGCCGGTAAAACGCTCGCCGAAGCGCGGGAAAAAGTCTACGGACGTATCGGGAAAATTTTCTTTGATGGATGCTTCTACCGAAGGGACATCGCCCATCGCGCCCTTGACCGCGCATGATTTTTTTTACTTGATGTAATCCGGTCCGAAATGGATACTATTCATACTATCCGAGGTCTGCAATGCGAATCATATATATCGCTTTAATTCTCTTCCTGACAGCCGCCTGCCATCAGTTTCAGGTTTTTGCCCAGGGATGTTCGATCGATTATGAAGGTGCAAGCCTGATAGAGAAGACGGGGCAGGCGGAAATATACTCCAAGCCCGACGGCACGAGGATTACCAAATACAGCGACAGGGACGAAGCGGTCTGCCCCGACGGGACCAAAGTGACCAATTATCGAAACGGAAGGCGTATCGTGCAGAAGCCCGAAGGAGAACTCATCGAATTCCGGACAGACGGGAGTATTTCATATACCGGCAAAAACCAGAAGCGCGAAGTATCCATGAAGGGAAAGACTCCCTACGGCCTGGAAATCAAGGAGGAGACCAGGATCATTAAAAGGCGGGATTTTTCCGTAGAGCTTGTCTATTCGAGCGCCCTTTCCGATGACGTGATGGACAATTATATCAAGGCGTTTTATACGGAGCTTGCGAGGGAAATCGAGCGTTGGATCTATTCGCAAACCGTCCAGGCCGGGAGCGTGCGGGTTTTACTGTCGAACTGCCGCTTCTGCGTTACCGGATACTGCGCCGGGAAGAAAACGCCCGGAATCGAGATCGTTTTTATGAGTTCTTCATCTCAAAACAAATCGGTTTTTTTTACAAGGGAAGATATTCTCGACAAGAAGAAACACGCGGATCTCGCAGTCGGGGTCGTCGAGGAATTTTTCGGCAAATAAAAAACGGGCCGCCCTTTCAGGACGGCCCGTTTCATCGTTTTTCCTATAGGTTGGTTTTCCCCTGATTGCCTTCCCTGCAGTTGCTCAGTTGATGTTTTCCGTTTACTGAATCAAGAAGTGAAAGCAGGGGGTTCGCAACAAAAGCCCCCACTGTCGCCGCGAGCTGTACGTAGTACACTCCTCCTGCCTGCGTGCTTATCGATACTGAAGCGATCGGCCCCTCTGTTTTTGAATACAGGGTATGCCTACCGGGCCTCACGTAGCAGTGGATGAACTGGCCCCCCATGCATCCCCCCATCCATCGGCTGTCCTTCATGGAGTCGACATACACGTTGAACTTCACCAGACCGCCGAAGGGATTGTCCCTGACCACGTAAATCAACGCTTTCCCCTGCTTGGGTCCGTACGGGAGCCGGAAGGTTTTATTCTCCTTGATCATGTCGGCTCTTGAGGCCGGGCCGCACGAGGGCGTCGTCATCAGCAGCGCAAGGGCCGCGAGCAGGATTCCGGCAGAAACGGTTTTTTTCACCATGTCAGAACTCCGTTTTGCCTTTCTGGCCTTCACGGCAGTCCATGAGGTAGTATTTTCCGGTCACCTCATCAAGCGCTGAAAGCATCGGATTGGCCACCCAGAAACCGGAGGTGGCATTGAGCTGTGCGTAATATATTTTTCCCGCTTCAGCATTGAAGCTGACCGAAGCCACGGGCCCTTCTGTTTTGGAGAAAAGGGTGTGGTTCCCCGGTTTTACGTAGCAGTGGATGAACTGGCCGCCCATGCATCCGCCCGCCCAGTAGTCGTCGGCGATGACATCGACGAAGATGTTGAACTTGACCAGACCGGCGAACGGGTTGTCGCGCACGACATAGATGAGCGCCTTGTCTTTTTTCGGTTCATACGGGAGTTTGAATTTGCTCGTGCTCTCGATCATCTTCTCCCTTGTCACGGGACCGCAGCTCGCGAGGCCGGCCAGCAGCACCAGGGCCAGAATCCTCATTGCCATCGAACTTTTTTTAATGCTCATTGAACCCTCCATAAAAAATTGTTTTAATACTATATATCCGTCACTTTTATGTAAAACTGTCGGACACCGGAAGCTCAAAGACGGTCCGTCGCCCTTGTTTGTTTAATTATATCAACGGCATGCATTCTTCAAGTATTAATTTTCATGATTCATCGATTTTCGACTTGTAGGGCCATGCCGATAGCGTTTATGACGTCTTCTTCGGAATATATGTCCCTCAGGCAGACCGGCCTGGAAAAATCGTCGCCGGCCGGGATCACGGCGAGCACCGGAATCGATCTGCTCCCGAGAAGCGAGAGCAGGCGTTCGGCCGCGGGATTTTCCCTTGTGATGTCGGCGATCATATAATCGACGTCGTTTTCTTTTACGGCCCGGGCGACCCTGTCGGTTCGCAGCGACCGCGCTTCAACCAGCTTGCAGTTGGGACACCATTCCGCCGTGAACTGCACCATGGAAATCCTGCCTGAATCACGGTTCGCCAACACCCTTTCTTCGCTGAAAACGGCCCCCTTGAGGTCGGCGGAATCAACCGTATACAGGAAATGGAACGATAGAGCGTATCCGCCCGCGATAATCGCCAATAAAGCAATGAGAGAAAATATCCTCTTCGATTTTTTTTCTATCGGTGAGCCGTACCGGCCGTACTGCCACAATCCCAGCGCGATGAAGGCCAGCAGCGTCAGTCCGGGCATGACCGAATCGCTTTCAAGCAGCGAGAGGAGGTATACTGCCGTAAAAACCAGAAAGAAGCCCATCGCCTGCTCGAAGGTGCGCGTCCATTCCCCGGCCTTCGGGACAAAGCGCATGAGGCCCGGGCTCGCCGAAATGATCATGTAGGGAAGGGCCATACCCGCGCCGATGCTCATGAATGTGATGAAGATGATATGAGGGGGCTGGATGAGCGCCCACGCGAGCGTGCCTCCCAGAAAAGGGCCGCTGCACGGCGTGGCCAGCAGCGTGGCGAGCAGCCCTTTCAGAAACGCGTCGGCATGGCGGTTGTCGCGCTCTTTGGCCGCTTTCCCGGCGAACGAGGGAACGTTCAGCGTGAACAATCCGAACATCGAAAGGGCCAGCGCGAACACGACCCCGGCCATGACGATCAGAAAAAGCCTGTGTTGAAAGAGCTCTCCCCATCCGTATCCGAAAAACGCCGTGAGGAACGCGAGCGCCATGAAGCTCGCGAGTATTCCGGCAGAGAAGAGAGATCCAAGCTTCAGCATTTCCCTGCGGTCGCTGCCCGCGTGCTTCACGAATCCCATGATCTTAAGGCTCACCACGGGCAGCACGCACGGCATGAAATTGAGTATGAAGCCGGCGATGAGTCCGAACAGCACCGCCTGCAGGAGCCCGGTGACGCTGCGTTCCCGGATGCACCGCGGCGAGAAGCTCATCCCCCTGAAATGATCGTCCTGTGATTTCACCGGACTGGAAACGGTTGCCAGGTTTTGCTCCTGCGCCGGTTGCGCAACGGGATTTTCGGTTTGACCGGCGGTAATGCCGGCCTGTGCGGCCTCGATTTTCACCGTGCATGGCAATGTCATTTTTTTGGGGATGCAGGTCGTGTCGGTGCACAGGAGTGCGTCGAGCAGGAGTGATATTTCGTACTCGCCGGGCAGGGCGTTCTTTCGCGCGGTGAAAGGGAGCACTATCTCGACTTTTTCTGAATACACGAAGACATGTTCTGTGTCGCCCGGATAGGTATATCGTTCCCCGGCGGGATATTTCACGTCTCCGAAGACGATCGCGTCCGGCCCTGACGCTGTGACGACAGTCGGTTTTCCGGTGCCCGGCCCTTTCGGGTTGGCATATATATGGCTGCCTGACGGGATCTCGATTTTCATTTTGATGGATGAACCTCCTCCGGGGTCAGCACTGACCGCTGCCGGATCGAGGTATGCCCTGAATTCGGTTATTCTGTTCCCGCCGCATGACGCCAGGACCAGCGTGAGCAGGAAAATGAGCCATTTCAGCGGTTTTGCCATGATTGCTTCCCCTGTCATGAAGGTTCGGATTCTGTTGTGAAATAGCAGGTAAAAGATATTTATGCAATAACAATTTCTTCGCAGGCCGCAGACGTTATCTACTTGACAGGAAAAATTTTTCATCGGTTATTTACCGGAGTTCGGTTGAAGATGGCCGCCGAGGCACTGAGTACACAGGGTGGATTATTCTCCGACCACCTCCCATCCTCCCAGTCGAAGCGTTTAGAACATCCTGTTCTGCTTCGACACAGAGCCATCCTGGCTCTATCTTTGCCAAGGGGCAAGCGGCATGGATGCCGCAGTATCGATTGCGAACATGGATGTTCAGAAAGCAATCGATTGAGGTGATTGAGCGAAGCGAAGTTGGTGGGGCTTTTACAGATACTCTGCGACTCAGCGGCCGTCTTTTTCTGAAATTTCGGAAAGAATGAAATTCTTGAAATGCACGATTGAATAGAGGTAAGTATTTATGAATGAATTTCTGGTTTATAAAATAGTTCTGGCCGGGTGCGCGCTCATCGGCCTGGTATCTTTTGTCGCGCTTTTTTTCGTGACCGCTCCCTATGGCAGGCACACGAAAAAGGGATGGGGGCCGCTGATCCCCAATACGCCTGCCTGGGTGATGATGGAGGCCCCGGCCTCGCTGCTCATGCTCATGTATCTGCTCACTGCACAGCGGGCGCTCACTCCGGTGCTGATCGCGTTCTTCGTCATCTGGCAGATACATTATTTTCACCGCTCGTTCATCTTTCCTTTCCAGCTCAAAGCCAGGGAGATGATGCCGTTATCAATCATACTCTTCGGGGTCCTTTTCAATGCGGCGAACACCTACATCCAGGGCAAATGGCTCTATGTATTCTCTCCGGAGTCGATGTATACGGTTTCGTGGTTTTATGACCCGCGGTTCATCATCGGGGTCGTCATATTCTGCGCGGGTTTCGCGATCAACAAGCACGCGGACGCGGTGCTCCGGGCGCTCTGGGACCCGAACGATCCGGGGTACAAGATTCCCTACGGCGGCATGTACCGGTTCATCTCGTGCCCCAACTATCTAGGGGAGATGCTCACCTGGGCCGGCTGGGCGGTGATGACCTGGTCGATCGCGGGCCTGTATTTCGTGCTCTGGACCATATTCAACCTGGCTCCGCGGGCCCGATCGAACCATAAATGGTACCGGGACAATTTTCCCGATTACCCGAAGGAGCGCAAGGCCCTGGTGCCGTTCATTTATTGAAAAAAGTTTTATCATTTCACGCCTCCCGATCGTATAACAGGTGTGAAAAATACTTGCTCAACACGAACGGGAGGTTTATATTATGGATAAAAACACGGGGAAGACCGGCGGTGACCCGATCATGAACGTTCCAAAAACAATACTCTACAAAACCCTGAAGAACGCAATTTCAGGCGGTGAGGATGAAAGCATCATGGAGCTTGCCGACCTTTTACATGGAGGTATGCAGTATCACCTTGTTCATGACTCCCGCATCACCGACAACAGCATACGCATCGAGGCCCAGCACCATGAAATCATGAACACGGTAGAGGCCATGCGTGAAGGTTTCAGGCAGATGGAGAAGCGTTTCGAGCAGATCGACCGGCGCTTCGAACAGGTTGATAAACGCTTCGAACAGGTTGATAAACGCTTCGAACAGGTCGATAAGCGCTTTGAGCAGATGGATAAACGGTTCGACGACCTCATCCACCAGTTTGACAGGCGATTCGACCAGGTGGACAAACGATTCGCGTTCCAGTCGTGGCTTATCGGCATCGGTTTTGTTTCAATCAACACGCTGGTCGTACTGCTGAAGATATTCGGCTGAGAGCCTGGCTCACTCCGCAGACCTGATTGTCACTCTGGTCAATCGAGACTGACCCGCGAGTTCCCGCCACTGCGTATTCCTGATGCGGCCGATCTCTTCGACTTCCCAGGCCGGCTTCTGGCCGAAAAAGATACACAGGTAGTTTCCCCGCTTGCTGTATGCGATGCCCCCGGGCGGTATCTCGCTCACCAGTTTCGGACGGCTGCTTTTTCCGTTGTCCAGCTCGACGCCTACCGGTCCGTACAGCTCGTTCCCCCATTGTTCGAGAGATATGGTGCGGGGAAGGCTTTCGTACAGTGTGTTCGCTGCGTGGGAGTCATAAAGGTCGGCGTCGATGCTCAGGCTGCCGAAATCAAGGATGATCTTTTTCATGGCGCGCTCCGGGTTTTTCCCGAATTATACCGGCCCAATCATTCCCGTCAACGAAGTTGTGCATCCGCCCTGTGCGGGGAATAAATAGATTGACACCATCCCGGATTTTTTCTTACTTGATACATCTTTTTACATGAATTCAAACAGGTGGCCGATATGGAACTTCCATCCTCGTATGATCCGAAAGAGGTCGAACAGAAATGGTATAAACTGTGGGAAGAGGGGGGCTTTTTCCACGCCGACGAGAATGACGACAGGGAGCCCTACTGCATCGTAATCCCCCCTCCAAACGTGACCGGCAACCTTCACATGGGCCACGCCCTGAACAACACCCTGCAGGACATTCTGACCCGGTGGCAGCGCATGAAGGGCAAATCGGCTCTGTGGATGCCGGGGATGGACCATGCGGGCATCGCGACCCAGAACGTGGTCGAGCGCCTGCTGCGCGAGGAAGGAAAATCAAAGGACGACCTGGGCCGCGAGAACTTCGAGAAGCGCGTGTGGGAATGGAAGGAGCATTCCGGCGGACAGATCCAGGGACAGCTCCGGCGCCTGGGCTGTTCGCTTGACTGGAAGCGCGAGCGATTCACGCTCGACAAGGGGCTTTCCCGCGCAGTGCACAAGGTCTTCGTTTCACTTTACGAGGAGGGACTGATCTATCAGGGCTATCGCATCATCAACTGGTGCCCGCGCTGCGAGACCGCCCTGTCTGACATCGAGACCGAGTACAAGGACCTCGCCGGGCATTTCTGGCACATCAAGTATCCCAGGGTCGACGGCAACGGGTACATCGTGGTCGCCACCACCAGGCCCGAGACCATGCTTGGCGACACCGGTGTTGCGGTTAACCCCGAGGACGAGCGTTACACCGACCTCGTGGGCAAGAAGGTCATGCTGCCGCTCATGAACCGCGAGATCCCGGTGTTCGCCGACAGTTTCGTCGACAGGGAATTCGGGACCGGCCTCGTGAAGGTGACGCCGGCGCACGACCCCAACGACTTCGAGATGGGCAAGCGCAACAACCTCGAAGAGATCAATATTCTCGACAAGAACGGGTTCATCAACGAGAACGGCGGCCCCTACAGGGGGATGGAACGCTTCGAGGCCCGCAGGAAGGTCGTCGAGGACCTCGATAAACTCGGGCTCCTGGTGAAGGTCGAGAACCATGACCACTCCGTGGGCCACTGCTACCGCTGCCACACCATCATCGAGCCGTACCTGTCGAAGCAGTGGTTCGTGAAGATAGCGCCGCTCGCCGAGGAGGCGATCAAGGCCGTCAAAGACGGCAGGATCAAGTTCGTGCCGAAGAACTGGGAGAAGACCTACTTCGAGTGGATGTACAACATCCGCGACTGGTGCATCTCGCGCCAGCTCTGGTGGGGACACCGCATTCCCGCGTTCTACTGCGACGACTGCGGCAGGGTCATCGTGAGCGCAGAGGACCCGGCCGCGTGCGACGCGTGCGGGTCGAAGAACATCAGGCAGGACGAGGACGTGCTCGACACGTGGTTCTCGTCGGGCCTGTGGCCCTTCTCGACGCTCGGCTGGCCCGACAAAACCCCGGCACTCAAGAAGTATTATCCGACGTCGGTGCTCGTCACGGGCTTCGACATTATATTCTTCTGGGTCGCGCGCATGATCATGATGGGACTCAAGTTCATGGGCGATGTCCCGTTCAGGGACGTTTACATCCACGCGCTGGTGCGCGACGAGCACGGCCAGAAGATGAGCAAGTCAAAGGGCAACGTTGTAGACCCGCTCCTGCTCATGGACGAGTACGGCACCGACGCATTTCGCTTCACGCTGGCCATATTCGCCGCGCAGGGACGAGACGTCATTCTCTCAGAGAAGAGGATCGAGGGATACCGCGCCTTCTGCAACAAAATCTGGAACACGACCCGTTTCATACTGATGAACCTGGGCGAGGGCTTCGCCATGACCGACATCGACCCGGCCGCGCTCGAGCCGTTCGACCGCTGGATCCTCCATCGCCAGAACAGGGCGATCGAGGACGTCTCCCGCGCGCTCGAGGAGTACCGCTTCAACGAGGCGGCCCAGGTGATATACGACTTCTGGTGGGGGGAATTCTGCGACTGGTACCTCGAGCTCACCAAGCAGCGTCTTTATGACAAGGAACCGTCGGCGGCCAAATCGTCTGCCGTCGCCAAGCAGGTGCTCTATCATGTGCTGCGCACCTCGCTTAAAATCCTGCATCCCTTCATGCCGTTCATCACCGAGGAAATCTGGGAAAAGATCGCCGAAGGGGGGCAGGGTCGAATCATTACGGCTCAGTGGCCGGTCGCCGAGAAGAAGTTCGATTTCCCGGCGGAATCGGAAGAGGCCGAGATCTTCAAGGAGATCGTGTACAAGATACGCAATGTGCGCGGCGAGATGAACGTGCCGCCCGACAAGAAGGCCACGGCCATATTCAAGAGCCGCAGTGCAAAGGTCGCAGCGATCATCGAGCGCGAGTCGGCCCACATCAGGGCCCTGGCGAAGGTCGAGAAGATAACTCTTGACGCGGCATACGCGCCGGACCGCACCGATGCGGTGGCGGTCATGAACGACCTCGAGATTTTCCTCCCGCTACGCGACCTTATCGACCTCGACAAGGAGAAGGCGAGGCTTTCCAAGGAGATCGATCGCGTGTCTGCCGACCTCGACAGGGTGGAGAAGAAGCTCGGGGATGAAAGCTTCACGGGAAAGGCCCCGGCGAAAGTCGTGCAGAAGGAAAAGGAGAAAAGAGAGGAGCTTTCCGGGATACTTTCAAAGCTCAGGGAGAGCCTGGCCAAGCTTTCCTGATTCCCGGCGCCGCCCCGGATGTTCACGGTTTGCAGGCCTTTTCAATGGTCTTCTGCTCAAGGCGGAGGCGCCTGCGTTCGGCAGCCTCGCAGTTGCGCCGCTTTTCATCATCGGTTTCGAAAATTATGGGCGGTAAATTTTTCGGCTTGAACGTGTTGTCGAGCGCCACAAACGTCAGGTATGCGGAGGCCGTGTGCCGGATCTCCCCGGTTATGAAGTTTTCGGCCTCGACACGGACTCCCACTTCCATGGATGTCGTTCCCACATAGTTGATGCTCGCCGTGATACGAAGAAGGTCGCCGACGAATACCGGGCTGTGAAAGTCGAGACGGTCTATGGACGCCGTCACCACGTTCCCCTGGCTGTGGCGGGCGGCCGCTATGCCCGCGGTGTTGTCGATGAACTTCATGATTACACCGCCATGGACGTTGCCCGCAAGGTTCGCGTCCTGCTGGGTCATCTGGTGCACTATGGTCACGCTGCTGTCTTTCACTCTTTTCTGTTCCATGCAATCATGCTCTCCATTAATCGCTGGTTGTGATGAAAACCGGGATACAATGCCGGTGGAATGTATAGTAACAATAATTTCCGGAAATGCAAAGAAGTTTTTCGCCGGACCGCTCACGCTTTTCCGCGGCCGTAATTATTCCTTTACAAAATGATCGCAGTTTTGTAGAAAGTTCCCGTATCTCCGCCTGAAAATAATAACTGACATCCCATGTAAGGTATATGGTCATAAGGATCATGGCTCTCTTGTCCTGTAGATTGAAAAACGTGAGGTCCATCGCGGGCTACGCCGTTCTGATTCTTCTTTTTCTTGCCTGCACGGCGCTTCCGGGAGGGAGCCGGGTTTACGCATCCGAGCGCATAGCCGTGGTCCGCAGCAAGTTCGACCCTGTCGAAAGAGTGCTGGACTCCATGAAGATCAGATACGAGATGATCGGGTATCGCGATCTCGAAAACATCGGCGCCATGAAAAAATACGGAGTCATTTTCTTTCCCTGCGGCATGGATCATCCCCTTGAAAGAAACGTGAACGTGCTTTCCCGCGGGAACAACATCCAGTCGGTGGCC
>Ga0116155_10001293_pt1 | contig 18177 bp, 11 predicted proteins | sample AD_UKC032_MetaG_FD_89890 | JGI IMG/M metagenome (GOLD analysis project Ga0116155, IMG submission 89890) | Active sludge microbial communities of municipal wastewater-treating anaerobic digesters from USA - AD_UKC032_MetaG | ecosystem: Engineered > Bioreactor > Anaerobic > Digestate | place: USA...
AGGGCGTTCGATAATCCGAAGATGGCGTTCGTATGGGATTCGGTGGTCGAGCGCATCGAGGGAGAAACTCTCGTCAAGTCGATCGCGGTGAAGAACGTGAAGACAGGCGCCGAGAGCCGCATCGAAGTCAGCGGCGTCTTTGTGTACGTCGGGACGATCCCGGTCACCGGTTTTGTCGGAAAATACGATATCTTCGACGAGCAGGGGCATATCAAGACAGACATCTTTATGGAGACGAAATACAAGGGGATATTCGCTGTCGGCGATGTCCGTTCCGACTCGATGAGACAGGTGGCAACCGCCGTCGGCGACGGCGTGACCGCGGCGCAGCGGGCGGCGCAGCGGCTGCATGAGTTCTAATGCCCAATTATCTAATGACCAGTAAGGAATTTATCATAATTACCATGTTGGGATTTGGTCAATTGGACATTGGACATTAATGGAAAAACCAAGATCAAGCAAACCTGCTGCCAAAAGACCGGGTATTTTATGAGCAAGAAACCGTTAGTACTGATCATCCGCGACGGCTGGGGGGTGAGCGGCGAGACCAAAGGGAACGCCGCGCTCGTCGCGAAGACGCCTGTATATGACGCACTGCTGAAGAAGTATCCGCACGCGCTGCTTGCCGCTTCCGGCGAGGCGGTCGGCCTGCCCGACGGGCAGATGGGGAACTCAGAGGTGGGGCACCTGAACTTCGGCGCCGGCAGGATCGTCTACCAGGAATTCACCCGCATCACCAAATCGATACGCGACGGCGACTTCTTCGCCAACGATGTCCTGATCGCGGCGTGCCGGAGCGCGCGCGAGAAGAATTCCTCGCTCCATCTGGCCGGGCTCCTGTCCGACGGCGGCGTGCACAGCCACATGGATCATCTCTACGCGCTGCTCAAGCTGGCGAAGGATCAGGGCGTGCGCAACGTCTACGTGCACGCGATCCTCGACGGGCGCGATACGTCGCCTACGGGCGGGATCGGGTATGTCGGCGATTTGCTCGGGAAAATGAAAGAGATCGGCGCCGGCCGGATCGCGACGGTGATGGGGCGTTACTACATCATGGACCGCGACAACCGGTGGGAGCGGGTCGAGAAGGCGTATCGCGCGATGGTGGACGGCATCGGCGAAAAGGCCGCGGACCCGGCTGCAGCCGTCAAGGCGTCGTACGATAAGGATGTCACCGACGAGTTCGTCGTGCCGGTCGTTATGACGCAACCGGACGGCGCGCCGGTCGCGACGGTGAAGAAGGACGATTCGTTCATCTTCTTCAACTTCAGATCGGACCGGGCGCGTGAGATCACCCGGACGTTCGTCAGCCGCGACTTCGACAAGTTCGCCCGGCCGAAAGAGCTTTTCCCCCACTACGTCTGCATAACCGAATACGACGCATCGTTCAATGCGCCGGTGGCTTTCCCTCCCCAGTCGTTGAAGAACATCTTCGGGGAGGTGATCAGCAGGGCCGGCCTAAAACAGCTCCGGATCGCCGAGACGGAGAAGTACGCGCACGTCACTTTTTTCTTTAACGGCGGCGTCGAGACGCCTTTCCCGAACGAGGACCGATGTCTCATCCCGTCGCCGAAGGTCCCGACATACGACATGCAGCCGGAGATGAGCGCGAAGGAAGTGACAGACCAGGTCGTCAAGCGCATCCAGTCGAAAGCCTATGATGTCGTCATCCTCAACTACGCGAACCCCGACATGGTAGGCCACACAGGCAACATGGCGGCGGTCGTCAAGGCGGTGGAAACGGTCGACGCGTGCGTCGGGAGGGTGATCGACGCGGTGCGCGCGGCGGGCGGCGTCGCTCTTGTCACCGCGGACCACGGCAACGAAGAGAAGATGATAGACCTCGATACCGGCGAGCCGTTCACCGCGCACACCACTAACCCGGTCGATTTCATCCTCGTCGACGACGCGGCCGGCGGGGTGCGCGTCCGCGATGGGATCCTCGCAGACGTCGCCCCGACGATGCTGTCGCTGCTCGGCATCCCGATCCCCGCCGAGATGACGGGTAAAGACCTCGTCGTGAGAGACCTGCAGACGGTCGGCCGGTAATCTTCAGCAGGCGGTCGCTATGGCACACCAGACATTTCTCGAAAAATTCGCCCAGCGTATCGACAGGATCGACAAGACTGAGATCTTTTCCTACGCCGTCGCGCTCTCGCGGGATAAGGGGTTCCTCGAGAATATCCTCAACAGCCTGGACGACGGCATTATCGTGCTCGACGAGAAGCGGCATGTGCAGTTCATCAACCCCGCCGCCCGAGAACTGGCGGGGATAGCCGGCGCCGAGCAGGTCGCGGGCAGGGCGATCGAACGGTACCTCCGAGACCGGCAGTTCTCCGATTTTGTCTGCGCGAACGAGCTCGAAGGCGGGCAGACGGTGGGCCGCGAGTTCGAGATCGGGTTCCCGCGCAAGATGTTCGTCGGCGTCAGCCTGCTCCCGCTGCGGGACGAGGCTGCGAAGGCGTGCGGCACCGCCGTCATCGTCAGGGATATGACGGAAAAGCGCCGGATCGAGGGGCGGATGGTCCAGACCGAGAAGATCGGCGCGCTGAGCGTCCTGGCCGCGGGGCTCGCGCACGAGATCGGCAACCCGCTCAACTCGCTGCATATACATGTCCAGCTGATCGAGCGGGAGTTCGCGAAGCTCAAGACGGGCAGGAAGAAGCTGGCCGACCTGATCAAGGTTGTCTCCGACGAGATACGCCGGATCGACGATATCGCGCGCCATTTCCTCCAGGCGATCAGGCCGCTGCGGCCGAAGTTCGAGGAGGAGGACGTCAACGAGGTGCTCGAGAGCACGCTCAAGGTGATCATGCCGGAGGTGACGCGCGCCTCGATCGCGCTCGAGAAGCGCTACGACAAGCGGATGCCGCGCACGCTGCTCGACCGGTCGCAGCTCAAGCAGGCGTTCCTCAATATCATCAAGAACGCCGCGCAGGCGATGCCGAAGGGCGGCTCGCTCCTGATCGAGACGTCGGCGCACGGCGACGCGGTGACGGTCCGGATCGCCGACACCGGGCAGGGGATCGCGCCGGAGAATATCGCGCGGATATTCGACCCCTATTTCACGACGCGCGCGAACGGCGTCGGCCTCGGGCTGATGATGACGCACCGGATCGTCAAGGAACACGGCGGCGACATCGAGGTGAAAAGCCGGCCCGGGAAGGGGACGACGTTCACTATTACCTTGCCCGTGAGGACATTGGTCCCTAAAATGTTGCCGAAAGGAGCGGAAACCGCTCCGCAGACGGAGAACGGCACACTATGATACCGACAATACTTATCGTCGACGACGAGCAGAACACGCGAGAAGGGCTGAAAAGCGCCCTCGAGCATGACGACTATGCCATCCGCCTCGCCGCGAGCGCCGAAGAGGCGCTCTCTGTCCTCCAGGAAGAGCAGGTCGACCTGATGATCACCGACCTCCTGATGCCGGGGAAGAGCGGGATCGAGCTGATGGATGAGGCGCGGAAGATCTCGCCTGAGACGCTGTGCATCATGATCACCGCCTACGGGACGGTCGAGACGGCGGTCGAGGCGATGAAGGCGGGGGCGTACGACTACCTCACCAAGCCGATCAACATCGATCGCGTCGAGATCCTGGTGAAACGCGCGCTCGCGTCGAAGCGTCTCGCGAACGAGAACGTCAACTTGAAAAAGATGCTCGAGAAGAAATATGCGCGCGAGGGGATCGTCGGCAACTCCGGAGAGATGACGCGGATCTACGAGCTGATAGGTCAGGTGGCGAACTCCAGGGCGACGGTGCTGATCCAGGGAGAGAGCGGAACCGGCAAGGAGCTGATCGCGAAGGCGATCCACATGGCGGGCGAAAAGCGCGACCGGCCGTTCATCGCCGTCCACTGCGCGTCGCTTGCAGAAGGGCTGCTCGAGAGCGAGCTGTTCGGCCACGAGAAAGGCGCATTCACCGGCGCGATCGAGCGCAAGATCGGGCGCTTCGAGCTCGCCGACGGCGGGACGCTCTTTCTCGACGAGGTGAGCGAGATGAGCCCCTCGACGCAGGTGAAGCTGCTGCGCGTCATCCAGGAGCGGCAGTTCGAGCGCGTCGGCGGCACCAAAACGCTGAAGGTCGACGTGCGCATCATCACGGCGACCAACAAGGACCTGATGGCAGAGGTGAAGGCGGGGAAGTTCAGGGAAGACCTTTATTACCGGATCAATGTGGTCCACATCATGGTCCCGCCGCTCAGGAGCCGCTCCGGGGACATCCCGCTCCTGGTGAACCATTTCCTGAAGATGTACGGCATGGAGAATAAGAAGATCGTCGAAGGGGTGACGCCAGAGGCGATGAAGGTCTTTTCCGGCTATTCGTGGCCGGGCAACGTGCGCGAGCTGCAGAACTGCCTCGAGACGATGGTGGTCCTCGCGCGCAACAAGGTCCTCGACGTGAAAGATATCCCGGCCAACGTCATGAACGCGATCGAGTCGGTGCCGGCGCCGCTGTCGGGCCAGGTGCCGATCAACCTCAGCGACGCGGAAAAAGAGCTGATCAAGAAGGCGCTCGCCGAAACCAAGAACAACAAGACCCGAGCCGCCGAGCTGCTCGGCCTGAGCCGGCGCACGCTGCATCGAAAAATCAACGAGTATGGATTATAGGCGCAGTTTTGCACATGTGTTGGATTACGGCAACACGTTAAGCCGCAGGTGAGAAGTGTTCATGGCAGCACATTGACAATGCGAGCGGGCATGGTGTCCCGCCATAGGCGGGACGAGCGAGCATTGTCGCTGAGCGGGATTTTCCTCGCCGGGAGAAAATCCCGCGATGCTGACATGAATACTTTTCAACTGCCGCCAACAGCATCATAGCTCCAGAAAAGATATCTCATGCGCCATTTCATCAAGACTCCAACCACCCTCCTCGCGTTTCTCAAGACGGTCTATCCCGATTCATCGAATAACACCCTCAAGCAGATCCTCGAGAACGACAGGGCGTATGTCAACGGGACCGTCTGCCGGATCGGCAAGCGGCCGCTCAATGAGGGCGACGTCGTCGAGATCGGGAAGAAAGTGCTCCGGCCGCTCCACCCGTCGCTGAAGCTGGTGCATGAGGACAAAGATCTCATCGTTATCGAGAAGCCGGAGGGGCTCCTGACGATCGGCACCGACAAGGAGAAGGAACGCACCGTGTACGCGTACCTCTACGACTACGTGAAGGGGAAGGATCCGCACGGCAGGATATTCATCGTCCACCGGCTCGACGAGGGGACCAGCGGCCTCCTGATGGTCGCGCGCAACAAAGAGGCGCAGGAGATCATGAAGAGGCAGTTCGCGGCGCGCGAAGTGGAGCGGCGCTATATCGCCGTCGCCGAAGGGATTTTTAAGCAGAAGAAAGGGACGATCGCCGGGTATCTCTATGAGGACCCGCGTCTAAAGGTTCATATGTCGAACGATCCCGGCAAAGGGGAGAAGGCGGTGACCCGTTATTCCATCCTAAAAGAGATCAACGGCCGCTCGATCGTCGATGTCGAGCTCGAGACGGGCAAGCGGGCGCAGATAAGGGTCCAGCTCGCCTTCATAGGGCATCCGATCGTCGGCGACATCAAATACGGCGCCGAGACCGATCCGCACGAAAGGATCATGCTGCACGCCTACAGGCTTTCCTTCAACCACCCGACCTCCGGCGAGAAACTGACCTTTGAGTCAAAGCCGCCCTCCGAGTTCTTTTCCAAGTGAGTCGTTATGGCTCACTATTCCATCTCAGCGCTATGCAGTGATAATTTTTATCATCATGTATTGCAAGCACTTGTGTTATTATCTTTTTGTCTTGCCGTTGGCATGTCCGTTGCGATATAGTAAATCCAAAAGGAGGGCTGAATATGATATTCGATAGTACTTTCTTGTTGTTGATACCGGCGATGCTGTTCGCTGTTTATGCGCAGTTCAAGGTGAAAAGCACTTATGCGCGCTACGGGAATGTGAACGCGCGAAGCGGCATGACCGGGGCGGAGGCGGCTCGCAAGATACTCGATGCGAACAGAGCGAGCGAAGTTGAGATCGAGCAGATCGAGGGGACGCTGACCGATCATTATGACCCCCGTTCGAAGGTCCTGCGCCTCTCGGCCGATGTCTATAACGGCACGAGCCTGGCCGCGATCGGCGTCGCGGCGCACGAGGCCGGGCACGCCATGCAGGACGCGCAGGAATACCTGCCGCTCAAGATGCGGAACGGCTTTCTCCTGCCGGTTGCGAATATCGGCTCGATCGCTGCGTGGCCGCTCTTCCTGCTGGGTCTTTTGTTCAGTATTCCGATGCTGATGGACCTCGGCATCATTTTCTTTACGGCGGCGGTCGTTTTCCAAGTGATGAATCTGCCGGTGGAGTACAACGCGAGCGGCAGGGCGATCGCGCTGCTTACCTCGACCGGCGTTGTGACCGCTGAAGAGTCAAAAGACGCGAAGAAGGTGTTGAACGCGGCGGGGCTGACCTATCTGGCGGCGGCGGCGATGGCGTTGCTGCAGCTGATCAGGTTGATCATACTCAGAGGGGAGAGGGATTAAGCTCTCACCCCAACGGGGAATGCATATGCGCTACGACAAATTCACCATAAAACTGCAGGAAGCGGTTGCGTCGGCTCAGGAGATCGCCCAGGAATACGGCAATCAGACTATTGAGCCGGAGCATCTGCTTCTATCGCTGGTCAGGCAGGCTGACGGCGTCGTACGTCCCGTTCTTCAAAAGTTCGGCGTGAATATCGACCTCATCGCCGGCAGGGTCGAAGACGAGATCAAGAGGCTGCCGAAGGTTCACGGCGGCGGGGCCGGGCAGGTTTACATGTCGCCGAAAACGGCGGCGCTGCTGCAGAAGGCGCAGGCCGAAGCCGATAAGCTCAAAGACGATTATGTCAGCGCTGAACATGTTCTTCTCGCGTTGACCGAGACGGACGACGTCCCGTCGGCGAAGATACTGAAAGGGGCTGGCATCACCCGCGATTCTCTCCTGAAAGTATTGCAGGAGATACGAGGCTCCCAGCGCGTCACCGACCAGAACCCCGAGGGGAAATACCAGGCGATCGAGCGCTACAGCAAGGACCTCACCGACCTTGCGCGCAAAGGAAAGCTCGATCCGGTGATCGGCCGAGACAACGAGATCCGCCGCGTCATACAGGTGCTGTCCCGCCGCACGAAGAACAACCCCGTATTGATCGGCGAGCCGGGCGTCGGCAAGACGGCTATCGTCGAGGGGCTCGCCCAGCGGATCATCGGCGGCGATGTTCCGGAAGGCTTGAAGAACAAGCGCGTCATCTCGCTGGACATGGGATCGCTGGTCGCCGGCGCGAAGTACCGAGGGGAGTTCGAGGACCGGCTCAAGGCGTTCCTTAAAGAGGTCGAGCAGTCCGAGGGGCAGATCATCCTTTTCATCGACGAGCTCCACACGATCGTCGGGGCCGGCGCCGCCGAGGGGGCGATGGACGCCTCCAACATCCTCAAGCCGCAGCTGGCGCGCGGCGAGCTGCGCTGCATCGGCGCGACGACGCTCGACGAGTACCGCAAGCATATCGAAAAAGACGCGGCGCTCGAGCGGCGGTTCCAGCCGGTCTTTATCGGCGAGCCGACGGTCGAGGATACGATCGCGATCCTCCGCGGCCTCAAGGAGAAATACGAGGTCCATCACGGCGTGCGGATCACCGACGGGGCGCTCGTCGCGGCGGCGACGCTCTCCAGCCGCTACATCACCGACCGGTTCCTCCCCGACAAGGCAATCGACCTGATCGACGAGGCGGCCTCGCACCTCAGGATCGAGATCGACAGCATGCCGACCGAGCTCGATGAGATGCGCCGCAGGATCATCAAGCTCGAGATCGAGCGCGAAGCGCTGAAGAAGGAAAAAGACGCGGGGAGCAAGGAGCGCCTCGAGAAGATAGCGAAGACCGTCGCCGACCTGAAAGAGCAGGAAAAGGGGATGCAGGCGCATTGGCAGAACGAGAAGAAGGTGATCTCCGAGATCCAGAAGGCCAACGAGGAGATCGAGAAGGTGCGAGCCGAAGAGGCGAAGGCGGAGCGCTCCGGTGACCTGGCAAAGGTCGCGGAATACCGCTACGGGACGCTCGTCGAGCTGCAGAAGAAGCTCGACAAGGCGAACAAGCGGCTGAAAGATCTGCAGAAAGACCAGAAGATGCTCGAGGAAGAGGTAAGCGCCGACAACATTGCCGACGTCATCTCATCCTGGACGGGGATCCCGGTGTCGAACCTTCTTGAGGGCGAAAAGGAGAAGCTGGTGAAGATGGAGGAGCGGCTCAAGGTCCGCGTCATCGGGCAGGACGACGCCGTGAAGGTGGTCGCCGACACGATCCGCAGGGCCCGGGCCGGACTGCAGGACGCCCGACGGCCGCTGGGGTCGTTCATCTTTATGGGACCGACCGGCGTCGGAAAGACCGAGCTGGCGAAGGCGCTTGCCGAGTTCCTGTTCGACGACGAGAACGCCCTTGTCCGTATCGACATGTCCGAGTACATGGAAAAGCACAGCGTATCGCGCCTGATCGGGGCGCCGCCGGGATATGTCGGTTTCGAAGAGGGCGGCCAGCTCACCGAGAAGGTGCGGCGCAGGCCGTACGCGGTCGTCCTCTTCGACGAGATCGAGAAGGCGCACCAGGACGTTTTCAACGTCATGCTCCAGATCCTTGACGACGGCCGCCTCACCGATGGCCAGGGCAGGACGGTCGACTTCAAGAACACCGTCATCATCATGACGTCCAACATCGGCAGCCAATTCATCCAGGAGTACGACGAGAAGTCGTACGACCTGATGCGCAAAGAGGTGACGGATGCTCTTAAGGCCCATTTCCGTCCGGAGTTCCTCAACCGGATCGACGAGACGATCATCTTCCACAAGCTGAGCAGGGAGACGATCAAGGGGATCGTCGATAAGGAGCTCAACATATTTAGGATACGTCTCGAGGCGCAGCACATCACCCTGGCGATATCGGACGACGCGAAGGACTATTTCGCGCGCGAGGGATACGACCCGCACTACGGCGCGCGCCCGCTCAAGCGACTCCTCCAGCGGTCGGTGATCGACCCGCTCGCGATGGGGATCCTCGACGGCGAATACAAGGACGGCGATACGGTCAGTGTGCGCCTTGCGAAGAAGACGGGGCAGATCGAGATAATGAAGGGATAACGCATGCTGTCATCCCCGCAGGTTTTAAGCGGGGATCTAGAGCCCCCATTCCCCCATACGGGGGCTGGTCCGCGAATCTCACGATTCGCCTTGCAAAGGGTTCGTGATGCAGAGGGATTACTAAGCGAAACGCTCTGGATTCCCGCTTGAAGACTGCAGGAATGACAAGAGGGGAGTGCATGAGATCATTAGGCTTATGGACGGCAATCGGTGTCATAGCGCTCGCCGGCTGTGCCGGCTCTTTCGTCAACACCCAATACGACCGGAACACCGATTTCTCCCGCCTCAAGACCTACCGCTGGGCAGTGAACGAGATCACTCCGGACCCCGGTTTCAATATGTGCGTACAGAATGCCGTCGACGAAAAACTGGCGGCAAAGGGGTATCAGAAGAAGCCGTCGAACGGTGCCGATTTCCTGATCGGCGCCGCGGCAAAGATCGAGCCGAAGATGCGGACCTATCGCATCGATATGGGTCCGCGCACCGACCTGTACGGCGACCGCGCGCGCGGCTCGAACTACGCCGCCCGGGAATGGGGGCATGAGTGGTGTTACATCAATACGGTCCATAAGGTTGGCACGCTCGCCCTGTATGTCATAGACCCCGCCACGAAAAAAGTTCTCTGGGAAGGGGCTGCCGAGGATATCGTCGACGATGACCTGCCGCCCGAACAGCGCCAACAAAAAGCCGGCCAATTCATAGCCGACATCCTCTCGAAATTCCCTCCGAAGTAGAACTCACCGCTACGCTTTTTACCGGCGTTCTTGACTTTTTCAAATAATTGATATATAATTACTTATGTATCAACACATACTGTTTTGGCGGTGCGCATACAGGCGGTGCAGTTGTGAAAGCTTTCATATCATATCTTCTAGCGATTGCGATTGTTCTGACGGCGATCCCTGTCCGCGCCGACGCTTCAGGGCTCGCTCATTTCCGGATGTCGCTCGCTCCGCAATCGGTTTTCGTGAAGGCGCAGGGGGAGGGGGCCCAGGGTGCTGAGGTACAGGGCGAGGGGCTCGCATCGGCTGTTTTGAAGACGTTCCAAGCGCTAGTCTATTTTGCCGCCTATCCGATCCTCGCGGTCTTCCTTCCGAAATATGTCGTGTCCGATTCGACGCTGAAAAAGGCGACGCTCTTTATCGCGTCGTCCGCCGTGACCGTCTTCCTGACGGCATATCTGCTGATCGCGACAGCCGTGCCGATATCTCTCTACCATATGGCCAGGGGGTACAGGCCGCTCGGCGCCGTCGATAACGGATACCGGCCGGCATCCCGCGTTCTTTCGGCAGGTGAGCGCAATGAGATGTTCGCGGAGATCCGCGAGCCGCTGCAGAAGGGGGTCCGATGGAGCGAACTGCGATACAGTCCGGCGACAGGGCTTTGCGACAGCTACGAAGACGAGGGAGGTAAGAATGTTCCGGTCGATCTGAAGCGGGCAGGCCACACGTTCGATCAGGCGCTTGCAGGGCTGAAGATGGACGCGCTCGGCGCGCACGAAAATGCCGCCGCGATACTGTCGGGCCTGCAGAAGGTCCAGCTATCCGACGGGGCCTGGTTCACGACCTACGATGTCATGAACGGCGCGCCGATATTCCACGAGAAGCACATCGGCCCGGTGGCGTTTGTGGTCATTATGCATAATTTCCACGTCTACGCGACCGGCGGGCCGCAGCGCGGGGATCTGCGCTTCGTTTCGATGGCGCGGGCGGCGGCGGAGTGGATACTCACCCACCGTCGGCCGGACGGGAGTTTCCGGACGGCGCGGAGCGGTATGCCCGACGTGGCGAGCGTCGAGGAAAACGAGGATTGCTACTCGGCATTGTTGTATCTTTCTGTGATAACCGGCGAACCGCGCTATCGCGCGGCCGCGGATGAGTGCAGAAAGTTCATCGAGTCTCACTGGGACGATGCGAAGGGGTATTTTCATCAGGGCGCCGCGGGCCCGGTCGCCGACCGCCGTATCGCGTACGACCCGAGCATCTGGGGCCGCCTGATCCTCGGCCCGAGGGGTCCGCGCGGCGAGAACTACGACCGAGGGGTCGAATTCATCAAGCGCCAATTGCTGGTAAGCGACGACACGGGTATCCGGTATACCGCCGACATGGAACAGTACGGAAATGTCTTCTGGATCGACCCGACGATATGGTACGCGATCGCTCGCCTCGATCAGGGAGAGAGCGAGGAGGCCCGTGCGTTCATGAAGAATGTCTTCCGGTTCCAGACGGTTACCGGCGGACTGCCGCTGAACGAATGGAAGGGGCGGGGCGCCGCAGGCAAAGACGCGCATCCCGATCATGTATGGCCGCTCTACCCGTATGCGGGAATACACCCGGTCGCTGCGGCCGTGTTCTATGCGAAAAGGCTGCAGGACCCATCGTTCAATATTTTTCACCCGAAGATCGGCTGCGGCGCGCCGCTGGATGGGATCACCGTGAAGGAACGGTATGAGACGAAATTTGCGTTACCCCCGGCGCCTGTCGTGCCGGTAACTCCGCTGCCGGTATTACCGCTGCAGCCGGCGTTCTCGGGAAAGATCACTTTCTTGATGACTGACTACCCTAAGATCTGGAAATCTCAGCAGGGGATCGTACGATCGGCTGTGGCTCCTGGCGAGGCAGCTGACGGAGGTCTGCGGCTTGATGTCGAGCTGGGTTCCGAGCCGGAAGCGGCAATAGCCATCTACCAGGAGGTGATCCCGGGCCGGTCTATCAGGAAAGTCGATATTGCGCTGAAAGGCGGGGTAGCGCCGGGACAAAGGCTGATCGCGCGTTTATCTGACGCGCAGGGGCGGTTTCTTGCAGAGAAGGTGATCGATCTCAAGGATGTCAAGGAAGGCGGTTTTACGCCTTTACAGATCGATTTCGGGAAAACGGTCTCTGCGGAACAGTTCGTGATCGCGCTCGAAGGACGGGGGCGGAAGGGGGCTTCGCAGCTTGCGATCCTTGGGATCGGCGGCGAAGAGATACCGGCGGTATCCGGTACACAGGCGCCGAAGAAGACGAAAAAGCCGGCCGGCGGGCGCATGTATTCGTTTACCCTCGGAACATTTATCTTTGAATGGCTGCAGGAGGCGGCATCCAACGGCTGGACAGGCATTGCGCTGATGTTCGTTCCGGCGATGATATTCATCGCCTATTCGTACTGGACGAAAGGTTTTGTCCATGCCGTTTTCTGGGATACGTTCGAATTCTTTAAAGATGGGATCCTGAGCGCTCTATTTGTGACGGAATACGGAGACCTGCGGCAGTATTTCAAGAGTCTCGACAACTATCTGATCAATACGGAAGTCATTGACGCATCGCTGTGAGCTAGACATTCCTTGCCTGCGACCCTTGACTGAACGGTCGCTTTCGAATCGATTTTACCCTTGCAAAATTCCCGATTAAAGGTAGAATTGACAGTTATTTAGAAAGGAGTTCCTGTGCTTTTTCAGAGCATTAAAGGGGTCAGCGATATTCTGCCGGGCGAGGTCTGGATGTGGCAGGCCGTGGAAGCGGACGCCCGCGGGCTTTTCGGCCGGTTCGGCTTCCGGGAGATCAGGACGCCTATCTTCGAGCAGACCGAGCTTTTTACCCGCAGTATCGGCCAGACCACCGACATCGTCAAAAAGGAGATGTACAACCTGGTCGATAAGAAGGGCCGGAGCCTGACGCTTCGCCCCGAGGGGACCGCGCCGGTGATCCGCGCCTATATCGAGCACAAGGGGGCTTTGCCCGCCCAGGTCAGCAAACTCTACTATACCGGCCCGATGTTCCGGTATGAGCGGCCGCAGGGCGGGCGGAGCAGGCAGTTCCATCAGATCGGCACCGAGATCATCGGGGGGAACAGTCCCTGCTACGATGCGGAATCGATCAACGTCGCGTACCTTTTCTTCAAAGAGATCGGCCTGGGCGACGTCGTGATCGAGATCAACAGCGTCGGCTGTCCCGAGTGCCGGCCGCGCTATGGCGAAGCGCTCCAGAGCCATATCCGCAAAGACCTCGATAAGTACTGTCCCGACTGCAAAGAGCGGTTCGATCGGAACATATTGCGCGTCCTCGATTGCAAGGTGCCGGGGGATATCGCGCTTCTCGCGGGGGCGCCGCTGGTGACCGATCACATCTGCGAGCATTGCTCCGATCATTTTTCGAAGGTTAAAGATACGCTGGATTCGCTCGGCGTGCCGTATCGTCTCAACCCGAAGCTTGTCCGCGGCCTCGATTATTACACCAGGACGGTCTTCGAGCTGCGGCACAACGCGCTCGGCGCGCTCGACGCGATCGGCGCCGGCGGCCGCTATGACAACCTGACCGCGGAGCTGGGCGGCGAGCCGAAAGGGGCGGTCGGTTTTGCGGTCGGCATGGAGCGGATCATCCTCGCGCTGAAGGCGAGGAGCGCTATTGCTGAAAAGGAGTTCAACCTCGACCTGTTCATGGTGTCGATCGGCGATGCGGCCTTCAAGGAGAACGTCGCCTTGCTGAATTCGCTCAGGACGGCGGGGTTCGGCGGCGACATGGACTACGAGGCGAAGAGCATCAAGGCGCAGATGCGCCAGGCCGACGCGCATAAGGCGCGGTTCGCGCTGATCAGGGGGGATGACGAGCTGAAGGCGGGGATCGTGACGGCGAAGGATCTGAAGGCGGGATGCGAAGAGAAGGTCAATGTCGGTTCATTGGCCGAGTGGCTTAAAAGCAAGGGTTGCTGACGAGGGAATCCTGAAGGATTCCCTATTGCCCCATAGCAAACAGAATGTGCACGGGGAACCTTCAGGTTTCCCGCAAAAGGGAGAAACCATGAGCGCATTGAAGAGGACTAACACATGCGGCGAACTGACCGCGAAAGATAGCGGGAAACAGGTCGTGCTTAAGGGCTGGGTCGATTCCCGGCGCGACCACGGCGGTCTGATATTCATCGACCTGCGCGACCGGTTCGGGCTGACGCAGATCGTACTGAATCCCCAGATGAACGAAGAGGCTCACAAGCTCGGCGAGGAGATCCGCAGCGAGTACGTCATCTGCGTCGAAGGGAAAGTCGGGCCGCGTCCGGAGGGGACGGTCAACGGCAAGCTCAAGACAGGGGAGATCGAGGTGACCGCGAGCAGGATCACCGTCCTCAACCGCGCCAACACACTCCCGTTCGCGATCGGCGACATGAACGTCTCCGAGGACGTCCGCCTCACCTACCGGTATATAGACCTGCGCCGGCCGTTCATGTACAACAACCTCAGCCTGCGCTACAAGATCACCAAAGTGGTCCGCGATTATCTCGACCACCAGAACTTTATCGAGGTTGAGACGCCGATCCTTACCAAGAGCACGCCGGAGGGGGCGCGCGACTACCTCGTGCCGAGCCGCGTCAACCCGGGGAAATTCTACGCGCTGCCGCAGTCGCCGCAGCTCTTCAAGCAGCTGCTGATGGTGTCGGGTTTCGAGCGCTATTTCCAGCTCGCGCGCTGCCTGCGCGACGAGGACCTTCGCGCCGACCGCCAGCCGGAGCACACCCAGATCGACATGGAGATGTCGTTCGTGGAGCCGGAGGATATTTTCGGCATCATTGAGGGGATGTTCAAGAAGGTTTTCAAGGAGCTGTTCAACAAAGAGATACAAACCCCGTTCAGGCGGATGTCGTACGCGGAGGCGATGAGCCGCTACGGCTCCGACAAGCCGGACCTCCGGTTCGGAGTCGAGATCCGGGATATCACCGATATCGCGAAGACGGTCGATTTCAAGGTTTTCCGCGGCGTCGCCGACGGCGGCGGCCTGGTCTGCGGCATCAACGCGACCGGCTGCGCGAAGTTCTCTCTCAAGGAGATCGAGGACCTGACGACGATGGTGAAAGGGTGGGGGGCGAAAGGGCTCGCATGGTTCAAGGTCGACGACGGCGGCGCGCTCACCGGTACGATCGCAAAATTCTTCCCGAAAGAGGTCCAGGACCGCATCAAACAAAAACTCGACGCGAAGCCGGGAGACATCCTGCTGTTCGTCGCCGACAAGGCGAAGGTGGTATACGAGTCGCTCGGCGCCCTGAGGCTCAAGATAGCCGATCTTCTCGGCCTGCGCGACGGGTCGAAGACCGAGCTCCTCTGGGTGGTCGATTTCCCGCTCCTCGAGTACAGCGAAGAGGAAAAGCGGCTGGTCAGCATGCACCATCCGTTCACGTCGCCGATGGAGGAGGATATCCCGCTTTTGGACAGCGCTCCCGACAAGGTTCGCGCCAAAGCGTACGACCTGGTCTTCAACGGCACCGAGGTCGGCGGCGGCAGCATCCGTATCCACAACTCTGCGCTTCAGAGCAAGATGTTCGGCGTCCTGTCGATCGACGAAAAGAAGGCCTACGAGCGTTTCGGGTTCCTCCTCGACGCCCTGCTGTACGGCGCGCCGCCGCACGGCGGTATCGCTATCGGGCTCGACCGGCTGGTGATGCTTCTCCTCGGGCTCAGCTCGATCCGCGACGTCATCGCCTTCCCGAAGACGGCGAGCGCGACATGCATGATGACGCAGTCGCCGTCGGAGGTAATGCCGGCGCAGCTGAAAGAGCTGCATATCAAAACTGTCGAATAAGGCGTCGCATGGGGCTGTTTCGCAAGAAAAAGAAAACGAAGGATATCGCCTCGGCATCGGCAGAGCAGTCCAGGGTTGCCGGCGAGCGGCATTTCTTCAGGCAGGGCCATACGGTCAAGACGGCCCTCGCCGTACTGACCGCGCTCTGCATATACTCGATCTTCACCCACGGACGGGTCTCCACGGTCGTCACCCTCACGCTCGGGCAGATGAGCCCGGGGGATATCTACGCGACCGCCGATTTTCGTTTCATCGACGAAGAGCTTGCCGACCGGCTCAAGGAAAAGTCGACGATGAACATCATGCCGGTCTATACCGTGAACGTATCGGCCATGGAGGAGAGCGCCGCCGCGATCGCGGCGTTTCTCGCCGACCTCGCAACGATAGCCAGGGACGAATCGCTGCCGTTCGACGACAAGCTCGCCAGGGCGAAAGACAAAGCGTCGGGAAAGATCTCCGACGAGGACATCGGGGTCCTGCTCAAGTCCGGGATGGATAAGGCCGAGGCCGATAACGTCGTGGCGCTCTACCGCGATATCATGAAGAACGGTATCGTGCACCAGGGCGACAAGGTGGCGATCAACCAGCAGAGCGGCGACAGGCTGAACATGCACGATCCGGTGTCGGGCAAGCTGGCGGTCCGTTCGCTCAACTCGATCATTTCGCTGGAGGACAGCCAGGACTACGCGTTCTGGCGCGCGAAACAGTATTTTGCCAACCAGCGTCTCGTTCGAAGCGTCGTTAATTACCTGCTCAACTTCATGGCGGTGAACGTCTCTTACGACAAGGAGCGGACCGATGCGCTCAAGAAGGCGGTCCGGGAGGGTATCAAGAGCGAATACACGTATGTCAAGAAGGGTCAGATCATCATACGCCGGGGCGAAGAGGTCGGCAGGAAGCATATCTCGGAAATGAAGGCCCTCGCCGACACGGAGTCGCGGTCGCTGTCGAAAGAGGAAAAGTGGTTTTACCGCCTCGGCATCATCCTGCTTATCGTTGTCGGTATGGCGCTCTTCGCGAATTATCTCAAGTTCTTCGAGCCGGGCATTTTCGACGACAACCTTTCGCTGCTCCAGATCGCCGCCATCTTTGTGCTGGCCATCGGTTTCTCGAAGGCGATCCTCTACGTAAACCAGCGGGTCGACATCCTCTGGCTGAAGAGCCTGGTCGTGGTCCCTTTTGCGTCGATCCTGTATATCATCCTGTTCAACCGGCGTATCGCGTTCATCCTTACGGTGGTGCTGTCGATCGTGCTGGGGCTCATGAACGCCAACCGCATCGACTTCGTGATCATCGGTTTCGCGGGCGGCGTCGCGGGGATCATCGCGGCCGAGGGGATGAAGCACCGCTGGCAGATCTTCAAGGTCGGTTTTACCGTAAGCGTCGTCAATATCGTGGTCCTGCTCGCCTTCCAGGCAATGGGTGATTTCGATCCCTACCGGTTCATGTTCTACGCGATTTCTGGCTTTGCCGGAGGCATGCTGAGCGCGTTCTTCGCGGCTTTCTTTATCCCGGTGTTCGAGTACGTCTTTAATATACCGACCGACCTGAAGCTCCTGGAGTTCCTCGACCTGAACCATCCGCTCCTGAAGGATATGGTCATCGAGGCGCCGGGCACCTACCATCACAGCCTTATGGTCGGCAACCTCGCCGAGGCTGCGGCCTCCGGGATCGGGGCGAACCCGCTGCTGGCGAAGGTTGCCGCCTATTTTCACGACGTCGGCAAACTGCTCAAGCCGGAGTATTTCTCCGAGAACGAGGAGTACGGCAAGAGCTATCACCGCGGCCTGAACCCCAGCATGAGCAGCCTGATCATCCTCTCGCACGTGAAAGACGGCGCCGACCTCGCCCGGAAATACAAGCTGCCCGAGGTCATCATCGACATCCTCAAGGCGCACCACGGCACGAGCCTCGTCTATTATTTCTTCAAGAAAGCGGAAGCCGCCGCGCCGCTCGGCGACGCCGTCGGCGAGGAGAACTACCGGTACAAGGGCCCCCGCCCGCATCTGAAAGAAGCGGGGATCGTACTGCTTGCCGACGCCGTCGAGGCGGCGTCGCGGTCGCTGGAGAAGCCGACCGCTTCGCGGATCGAGAACATGGTCAAAGAGATCATCGGCGACAAGATAAAGGACAACCAGCTCGACGAATGCGACATCACATTCAGGGAGATCAGCGTGATCGAAGATATCTTCACGCGCGTCCTGACCGCCGCGTACCATTCGCGTATCAAGTACCCGAAGGAGGGAGAGCTCGAAGACGCGGCTGACGAAGGCGGCGCCCAGCCGCGGAGGGGTGAGGCGACGTGAAGAAGCTCGTCAGCGTCATCAATTCCCAGAGCCTCGTTCGCGTGAGCGGCGTTCTTGTCGGGAAGCTTGTCTCGATGGTCCTCGAAGAGAAAGGCGTCAAAGGCAGGGAGGTCGACATTGTTTTTGTTGACGATGGCCGCATTACCGGGTTGAATAAGATGTACCTGCGAAAGAACAGGCCGACCGACGTGATC
>Ga0116155_10001299_pt1 | contig 18102 bp, 18 predicted proteins | sample AD_UKC032_MetaG_FD_89890 | JGI IMG/M metagenome (GOLD analysis project Ga0116155, IMG submission 89890) | Active sludge microbial communities of municipal wastewater-treating anaerobic digesters from USA - AD_UKC032_MetaG | ecosystem: Engineered > Bioreactor > Anaerobic > Digestate | place: USA...
CTGTGGAGCTGGTGTTGGAGTTGGGTGTGGAGCGGGCGATGAATCGGGTCAACCGGAAATCGCTTGAGGTCGCGCCTGAGGTTGTGAAGAAAGAAGTTTGAGCCTACGCATGGTGTGTAAGGCTCATTGAAAGACAGTCGGTTGGGTGCAGGAGCCCGACCCTCTCACCGGGTGACGGTGGGTGTCCGAGACTGGAGGAAAGCATGTTCCTGACAGAATACGAGACCACCGTGGTGGTCCGTCCCGACGTGGGGGGCGATGCCGTCGAAGCGACGCTCGACCGCGTCCGCGAAGCGGTTCGGAGCCGAGGCGGCAAGCTCTTGGCGATTAACCACTGGGGCAAGAAGCGGTTGGCGTACCCCATCAAGAAGCACGCGCGCGGTACTTACGTACACGCGCAGTACTTGGGGCAAAAGGATCTTGTGGCCGAGGTCGAGCGCAACCTGCGCATCTCCGACACTGTGCTGCGTTTTCTCACCGTGAAGGTTGCTATCGAGATCGATCCGGCGACGCGCGAAGAGAAGTCGTACACTCGGCCGCAGTACGAGGCTGAGGACGCCATGGCTGCCGATGACACGGCGGACGACGCTGGCGAATTGGCGTTGGGCCATCATGACGGTGGCGAGCAGGCGGATGACGAAGGTGGTGCCGTGGCCGATGAAGATGGTCCGGCCGCTGACCTGGGCGACGAGGAGGCATAGCCATGGCTGGCATGTATGAGAAAGATCGCGATTTCGGTGGTGACCGCGACCGCGGTGGTGATCGCGGCGACCGGGGTGGTGATGATGACGAGCGCGGCGGCCGTGGCGGTTTCCGCAGCTTTCGTCGGCGTCGGAACTGTCGGTTCTGCACCGAGAAGGACCAATTCATCGACTACCGCGACCCGAACATGCTCAAGTACTTTGTGAGCGAGCGTGGCAAGATCGTGCCGCGTCGCATCTCGGGCAATTGCGCCAAGCATCAGCGTGAGCTCGCTCAAGCAGTGAAACGTGCCCGCGCCGTGGCGCTCGTGCCGTTCACTGTGAGCGGTGCATAAGGAGACACACCATGGAAGTCATCTTGCTGGAAGATATGGGCAAGCTGGGCACCGTGGGTGCTCAGGTGTCGGTGCGTGACGGTTACGGCCGCAACTATTTGCTCCCGAACAAGTTGGCGATTTTGGCGTCGGTAAAGAGCCAAAAGCGCCTGGAGCACGAGAAGCGTTTGGCCGGGTTCCGTCTCGCGAAGGTGAAGGCCGAGGCGCAAGCCACGGTGGATCGCCTGAAGAGCGTCTCGATCACGATCGCGCGTAAGGTGGGCGACCAGGAGAAGTTGTTCGGCTCCGTCACCACGCACGACATCGAGAAGGCTTTGGCCGACGAAGGGATCAAGCTGGACCGTCGTAAGATCACTCTGGCCGAGCCGATCAAGGCCCTGGGCGTGTACCAGGTGCCGGTGAAGCTCCCGGGCGATCTGACGGCCGAAGTTAAGGTCTGGGTCGTCGCGGAGTAAGCCGCAGGTTTGTTGTGTTGTTGGGCAGGGAGAGGTTCGCTTCTCTCTGCCCTTTTTTTTCGCGCGTTTCCTGGGGCCGCGTTTCACGCTACTGTCAGCGACGTCACAAGTGAGGCTCGAAGATGGAGTCGGAATCCAACGCCCCGGTTGAACGCCACGGCCGCATTCCGCCGCAGGACACCGATGCCGAGCGCTCGGTGTTAGGCGCGATGATGCTCGACCGCACGGCGCTTCTCGAAGCGATCGAGTTGCTAAATCCGGACGACTTCTATCGACCCGCAAACGGCATCATCTTTGATGGCATTCAGACGCTGTTTGGGCGCAACGAACCGGTGGACGAAATCACCGTGGCAGCCGAGTTGCGTAAAATGGGCAAGATCGATCTGGTGGGCGGCGCCGCCGGCCTCACCGCCCTGACCGAAAGCGTGCCCACCGCTGCCAACGCCAAGCACTACGCTCGCATCGTCAAGAACCGCGCGCTCACGCGTCGCCTTATCACCGCTGCCTCCACCATCGCAGGCTCAGGATTCGAGGCCGGCGCTGACATCGACGTCCTCTTGGATGAAGCCGAATCCAAGATCTTCGAGATTACCCGCGCCCGCGAGCACAAGAGCTTTACGGTGCTGAAGGACGCGGTCAAGGACGCGTTCAAGAAGATCGAGAAATTGTATGAAAAGAAAGAGGCGGTGACGGGGATTACCTCCGGGTACGCCGACCTCGACAAGCTCACCAGCGGCTTTCAGCCATCGGACTTGATTATCGTCGCGGGCCGTCCCTCGATGGGCAAAACCGCCTTCGCGCTGAACTGTGCGTTGAACGGTGCGCTCAAGCACCAGATCCCGGTTGCGGTGTTTTCGCTCGAAATGTCCAAAGAGCAGCTCGTGATGCGTTTGTTGTGTCAAGAGGCGCGCATCGATGCACACCGACTGCGCGCGGGCTTCCTCAAGGACTCGGACTGGCCCAAGTTAGCACGTGCGGCCGGTTCGTTGGCCGATACGCCGCTGTACATCGATGACTCCGGTGCTTTGTCTATTTTGGAGATGCGTGCCAAGGCGCGTCGGCTCCAATCCGAAAAGGGTCTGGGCCTGGTGGTGGTCGACTACTTGCAACTGATGCACAGCAAGGCCGGCTCCGAAGGCCGTGAGCGCGAGATCTCCGATATCTCTCGGGGATTGAAGGCGCTGGCCAAAGAGCTCTCGATTCCCGTGATTGCGCTGTCGCAGCTGAATCGCTCACTCGAACAACGCACCGACAAACGTCCGATGCTCTCCGACTTGCGCGAATCGGGCGCTATCGAGCAAGACGCCGACGTGATCATGTTTGTTTATCGCGACGAGTACTACAACGCGGAATCCGACCAGAAGGGTTTGGCCGAAATCATCATCGGCAAACAGCGTAATGGCCCCACCGACACCGTGACGCTCCGCTTCTTCAAAGAGTACACCCGCTTCGAAAACTACACGCCCGACCAAGCGTAATTATCAGTCGCATCCGCACAGGTGAGCCGGCGTCATGCTGGAGCGCGGCGCTGGCGTTGCGACCGCAAAGTCATCGCGGTTCGAACCCGTATTGGTGCAGCCTTGATCACGGCGCATCAACGCCAGCGTGTTGGCGCCGGTTACGGTAGGCAAACCTGCCGCGCACGCGGCGGAGACGCCGTAGCCCACAAACTCCCGAACTGCGGTTGTGACGTTGCAGGCGGCGAGTGCGGTTGTCCCCTGCACGACGGCAAGCCGGCCAGCATCGGCGGCAAAGTTCCAATTGGCAGAGCCGCTCAGGTCGAGATCCGGCGTGGGCAAGGCCTCGCCGCATGGGTTGCCGCCGCAACTGGAATCGCTACGTCCTTTCACCAAGAAGTAGCTACCCGCGGGAACAATCAGCGACGATGTCGCAAGCGGCGTGACGGACCAGGTGCTGCCGGTGTCGGACACTCGTTGTAGCGACAACCCATTCAGGTCGATCGAGGAAGGACCCCGATTGTGTAGCTCCACGAAGTCGCTTTGGAATGCAGCGCCCGTGCGGCCGCCACCGCCATAGATTTGGCTGATGACCAATTGACTGGGTCCACAACCGCCGCTCGCACCCAGGAAATCAAAGGCCGCATTGGTGCCGGTGTCGCCCACACCCAAGCCAGCAAGATCGGTGACGGTGCCATCCACACTCACCGTGTACGAAACGCCGGCTGTTTGGTTTTGGGTGGCTAAGAAGACTTGGTGTCCGACGGCTAGCGGCAGACCAGTCACTGCGAGCTCGCCGGTGTCAAAGATGATTGGAAATTGTGTGCTGGCATTCACGCTATTGGCCAAAAGTTCCCGATCGAAGCTGACAACAAGTTCGGTGGGCGACAAGGCTGCGGCACTCGTAACCGCTGGGGCCGCACAGCCTACGACGTCGGTGATCTCGGCGTCTTGAAACGCGTGCGCTTGGACCGTTACGGTGTTGGTGCCGCTACGCAACAGCGGCGACGGGCCTAGGTGTATGCGACAGCCCGGAGTCACGTCGCGTTGGTACAACAGGCTCTCTGGGGCGCGTAATACGAGGTTTGGGGCAGCGGCCGGGATGCCAGTGGAGGTGATCGCTGCGGCCAAAAAGCCTGCGCCATCGGCATGATAGGGGCCAGCCACGGCAGCGTCGATGGCAACCAACTCACTTTCGTAGCTATCGATATTCGTGACCAAGTCGCTGGCCGCGGTGAGATCTTGGACGAGCGGTGCCAAATCGGCGCCTGAGCACTTTATGACAAGGCTGCTGAGCGCCGTCACTTGGCGCATGCCGCTCAAGCGCGTGACCGTCGTTGCGGTCATGCCAACGACATCCCCGACCCTGGGGACCGGCGTTAGCGTGGCGGGATCAATCGCCACCATGATGGCCGGACCCGTAGGGGTGGCTTGCAAGAAGAAGGCGGCCGAACCATTCACCAGGGTTGGCTGGACATAGGAAACGTACGCGTTGCCGACGTTCAGATTCACCGTTGCCGTGCTGGTGGCAACCGCTCGCAGCGCTTGCAGTTGCGCCGCTCCCAGGGCTGCCGCTGTGTCATTCATGGTGCAGGGCATGGGCAACGTATCGCCGTCAGGCGCAGGATCGCCCGCGGCGGTTGCATCTCCAGCTATCATGGTATCGCCAGGCTGCGGATCACCCACCGCCTCGGTGTCGCCGGTGGGCTCGCCATCGGTCGGCGCATTAGTGTCATCACCCATGGGCAAGTCGTCGCTCATCTTTGTGTCAGACATCGGCAAGCTGTCGGTCACGTCGTCAGCGCCGGGCGCGCCGTCATGGCCAGCTTGGTCTGGGTCGGCCATCGTATCGCCTGAAGCCGAGGGCGTGGGCTCGGTGCGCCTTTTTGAACTGCCATCGCTGCACGCCGAGTGTGAGCCCGCAAGCACGAGCACGACCAGGATTGGGAGGTAACGCATAACAATCCCCTTGGCTTTGATGGCAACGAGCGTCGGGTAGCACTGGGATTCTAGCGCGACAAGCGACGCTGTGCCCGGCAAGTTGTGACGCAAAGAGCTGGGGAGCGTTACTCTTTACGCAGGATGAGCGTTTGGATGCCGGAGCCCTTCAAGGCTGCGACGAAGGCTTTGGCGTCGTCGTCACTGCCGATGATCTCGCCGTAGTGCATGGGGATGGCGAGCTTCGGTTTGATGGCTCGGGCGGCAACAGCGGCCTCTTGGCCGGTCATCACGTAGGTTCCGGAGACCGGCAAGAATGCGACGTCGGGGGCCAAGCCGTTCATTTCTGGGATCTGGTCGGTATCACCCGCGTGGTAGTAGCTCTTACCTGCTATCGTAAAGACGTAACCCACCTTACCATCTTGTTGGGGGTGGAACTTTTTGTTCACGTTGTAGGCGGGGATGGCTCGGATTTGCACGTCACCTACCTTGAGCGTTTCGCCCGCCGCGATCACCATGACAGCCATTTTCAACTTGGCGGCAACTTCTTTTGGGCCCACGAGCACGGTCTTTGGGTCGTGGATTTTGGCGATGTCGTCGGGCGAGCAGTGGTCGAAATGCTCGTGGGTGATCAAGATGATGTCGGCTTTGGGTAGGCTGCCATGCAGGTGGAACGGATCGATGTAGATGATCGGGGGGCCATCAACCCAGAAAGTATCGTGGCCTAACCAGTGGATGTTTTGCACGGCGTTTTCTCCTTTAGATGACGGGGTGCTTGCCGCTGCCGTGGCTGCCAACATGAGTGTCAGGCTGATCATGGTCCGAGTATGTCGCACAATTGCCTACTCTGCACCTCATCCCGAATGTGTGAGCAGCTCGCCTAGTTCGGTGGCAAGGGCTTTTTGTTCGACGTCGTCTCCATGCTTTGCCGGCCAAGCAATTCCCAAGCCGCTGCCATCTTTGTGTTTGGGGATGATGTGGAAGTGCACGTGGAACACCGCTTGGTGCGCGCTTGGGCCGTTGTTTTGCAGCACGTTGAAGGCGGTGGCGCCGGTGGCTTGCAGGATGGCGCGGCAGAGCCTTGGCAACACTCTGCCGATCGCGGCGGCCGACGCGTCCGAAAGTTGGTCCAACCGTTCGGCAGGCTCCTTGGGGATCAGGAGCGTGTGGCCGCGGGAGAGCGGCGCGTGGTCGAGGAATGCCAAAACCAAGTCGTCTTCGTAGACGCGGTGACAAGGGATTTCGCCCGCCAAGATTTTTGAGAAAATTGTCGTCGCCATGCCGGCAGAGTAGTCACGCACAAGGCATCGATCAATTCCTCTGCGGGCTTCCGTCTTTGTCTCGTGGCACATTCGTTCTATGGTCGGCGTTGAAATGTGACGGTTGCTCGCCTCGCACAGAGTTGAGACATGACACGCAAGATCGTTCACGGCATCGAGATCGAACTCCCGGACGACGTCGACGATGAAACGCTGTTTCGCTTCGTGTTGCGGCGCCCTGACGTCGGTCTGACAACACCTCTTGCGAAGACGAGCAGGGTCGCACCCTCGGTACAGCCCAGCTTGGTCGTCTCGCGCCGCAAATCCGAAGGTCATGCTGTCATCGTGGCGCTTTTCGACGCCGCCAACCGTGAGGCGCTGCGCACACAACCAGGCTTTCGTGTGTTGAGGTCAGGCAGCGGTACGTCGGGGGGGCGCGCTGCGGTGTGGCAGGATATCAGCTTCGTCGGCCCGCAGCAGCTTGTAATCTTTCAGCGCCAGATCGTGATTGCTACCGAAGGTGACCACCATGTCGTTGTCACCATTACCGCAGGGCAGAATGACATCGAGGATGTCACGGCGCGGTTTGGGCTCAACCGATAAAGACGGTGTCGACCGTGGCGTTGATCCACGCGGTTCCGTGAGCACCGTAGCTGCTGGTCGGAACTGAGAGCACCACGCCCAGGTCACTCAAATGTTGCATGAAGTAGGCCGGGTCGGAGACCGGCACCTTGATCTGGTGATGGTCCCAACCATCGGCGGTCGTACCCATGTAGGTCGTCGTGCCGCCAAACGGCGAAAACTCGTAGCCATTGTAGATGCGTGTCCCAGCAAACGCGGGACCCGAGAACGAGCCGAAGTCAGGGTAAGCCAACACCGGCTTTTCGGTGGGCAGTGCGTCGGTGACGACGGCGGCAATGGCCGGATCGTGGTTCCAAATATCGACGACCGCATACGCGACGCCGGTAGATGCATCCTTCACCAAAGACACCTGAGCGTTGGCCGCGGTGTTTGGATTGAGGGTGATCATGCGCAACTCCCCTGAGCTTGGGCCAACGTGGCCAAGGAGTGTTTCGGCAGGCCGGTCAATATCGTTGCCTGTATTCGGGCCTACGGCTTTACGTCTTTGCCGCAGGCGTAAGCTCACCTTCCTCCCACATGTCGTAGGCAGTCGCGACCGAGCCTGATTGTGCGATGATGGCGACGATCGCCAGGATGTGGAGTACCCGAAAGACGATGCCGAAGCTCGCCAGCGCCGGGATTGCGAGCAGAATGCCGGTGGCCGTGGCCATGACGCTGATGCCAGCCGTGGCGGCGGTAATGCGCTTCAGACGCGCTGGGGCCGAAGTTTTGCCAATGCGGACCTTGTTGATGAAGGCCACGACCAACACCAACAAGCCGAGCCCAGCATGCACCTGCGCCTTGTATGGGATGACGTCCAACGTCGCCACCAGCAACACGAAGAAGTTCAACCAGATCAACGCGTACAACGACTGCCAAAGCTTCATGATGCCACCTTTGTTTGTGAGAAGAGCGACTTCCTATCACGGCTCTGGAGTGTGGGCATCTACCAGTCCTTGCGCCACTGCTGCAGCAAACGCGTTCAGGGTCGCTTCCTCTCGCCAACGCGACGCTTCGGGCAGGCTCAACGCCTGATGGGTTTCGATGACCACTGCGGGGAGCGTGGTGTGGTTCAACATGTAGATGCGCTGGCCACGAGGATGTCGGTCAATGAAGACGCCGGGGGCGGCCGGATCGGCCTCATAGATGCCTTGGTAGTCGTAACCGGAGTAGGGAGCAAAGCCTGCTTCAGAAAGCCGTAACGCCAAGGCGACCGCCAAGCGCTGGCGTTGCTCATTCAACGGTGCGTCGGCATTGTCCGCATAGAGTACCGCGAAGCCAGTTTCGGCATCTTGGCGGTAGCACGGGCCACCGTATTGTAGGTCGTATAAGGTTGCGGGGCCTCGCACGTCGGAATGGATACTGAGCAGGGCCTGGGCGCCCCACGCCGCGGCTGTTTTTGCACGGGCCTGGTAACTTGGTCGGGCAAGGCCGTTGCGGCTCAGGCGCACGCGGAAGGCCTTGGAGGTGAGCAGCCGTGCGCCCAAGTCGTTGGCGATGCGCAGGTCGAAGTCTTCTTCGAGTTAGCAGAACACCGAGCGCGGGCCGGTGTTAGCGTAGGCTCCATGCCCGGCGGCGATGACAACTGTCGGCCTGCGAAAGGCTGTGGGAGGCGTAGGCGGCAGAGGTGTTACCGCCGTAAGGGGAGCAGGCCACGCGGGCACTCCCGGCTCAGGAGCGGTCACGGGGATTTCCGGATCTGAGGGCGGAGATGAATAGGGAAGGCAGGCCGCCTGCGCGACGACCACGGTTAAGACCAGGTGCTGCAAAACCGCGGTCGACGACACGAGGCAATTCAAGCGAGCAAAACGGCGTGCCTACTTGGCGCTGGGGCTGTGACCAGCGGTGCTGCCTAGGCCGTCGCCAGTTTCGCGCTTGCTTTGCCAGATAGCCCAACTCACCACGGCGATGCCGACGATCGCGGCCAAAATGCCCACCACGCGATGGGTGGCGGGGGCATCGGCGGGTTGCAGGAACACGTTGTAGCGCAGCACCAGGCCCAAGCTCAGCAAGCTCACCATGTTCATGACTTTGATGAGCGGGTTGATGGCTGGGCCAGCCGTGTCCTTCAAGGGATCGCCCACGGTGTCGCCGGTGACTGCGGCCTTGTGCGCTTCGGAGCCTTTGCCGCCATAGACGCCATCCTCAATGAGCTTCTTGGCGTTGTCCCAGGCGCCGCCGGCGTTGGACATGAAGACGGCCAAGAGCTGACCCACGAGGATCATGCCGGCCAAGAAGCCGCCCACAGCATACGGGCCTAGCAGGAAGCCGACCAGCATTGGGATAATGATGGCCAGCAGGCCTGGGCCGACCAGTTCTTTTTGGGCCGTCTTGGTACAGATGTTAACGACACGGGCGTAGTCGGGGCGCTTCTCGCCGCTGACAATCTTCGGATCGCGGAACTGCAGGCGGCACTCGTTGACGATCTGCGAGGCCGCGCGGCCCACGGCGCGGATGAGCATGCTGGAGAACAAGAACGGCACCGCGCCGCCAATGAGCATGCCGATAAACACGATAGGCTCAGCCACGGTCATCTTGCCGGCCTCGGCCAAGTACTGCGCAATGGTCATGTCGCGGATATTGTCTTCGCTGCCCACCGCGATCACGGCGATGAAGCTTGAGAACAACGACACGGCCGCGATGACGGCAGAGCCAATGGCGATGCCTTTGGTTTCGGCCTTGGTGGTGTTGCCCACGGCGTCTAGGTCGGCCAGGATTTGCCGCGCGCGTTTGTAGGAGCCCGGCTCGGCCTTCTCCATTTCCATGGGCTCGTAGCCCATTTCGCCGATGCCGTTGGCGTTGTCGGCCACCGGGCCAAACACGTCCATCGAGATGGTGTTGCCGGTGAGGGTCAACATGCCGATGCCGGCCATCGCGACGCCATAGGCCACGAACATGGGCGGTGTGCCGGTGTAGCACAGCACCGCCGCGAACAACGCGCCAGCAATGACCATCAACGTGGCCACGGTGCTTTCATAACCCACGGCAAAACCTTGGATGATGTTGGTGGCGTGCCCGGTTTGGCAGGCGCGCGCCAAGCTTTGCACGGGCTCATGTTTGGTATGGGTGAAGTAGCTCGTGACCTTGTTTAATACGATGGCCAACACGACACCGATGAGGCAGGTGAGGGCCGGGCGCATGTCCAAGCCGACGATGCCGAGGTTGGCCCAAACGCCCAGTTGTGCGGGGTCGCCGTTTGGGAAGCCGGCCTTCACCATTGGGTTTGTGGCGATGTAGTTGGCGTCAAAACGTAGATAGGCAAAACCCAGGGCCATAAAGCCGACGACGCTCACCACTGAGCCGATCCAGAAACCACGGTGCACGCTGTGCAAGGCGGTATCCGAGGTGTCGCCTTTGCCAGCCTTGACCGTGTAGGTGCTGAGGATGGAGCCCAACACACCGATGCCGCGCACGAGCAACGGGAAGATGACGCCCTTGTGGCCGAAGCTCGCCATGCCGAGGATCATGGCAGCGACGATGGTGACTTCGTAGCTTTCAAAGATGTCGGCGGCCATTCCGGCGCAATCGCCGACGTTGTCGCCCACGTTGTCGGCGATGGTCGCGGCGTTGCGGGGGTCGTCTTCGGGAATCGACTGTTCGATCTTACCCACCAGGTCGGCACCGACGTCGGCCGCCTTGGTGTAGATGCCGCCGCCCACGCGCATGAAGAGCGCTAAGAGAGTGCCGCCAAAGCCGAAGCCCAGCAGCGCCTCGTACGCTTGTTCGCCGTAGATCAGAAAGATGATGGTGCCACCGAGCAAGCCCAGGCCATCGGTAAGCATGCCAGTGACGGTGCCGGTGCGATAACCCAGTTGCATCGCCTCGCCATAGCTGTGACGGGCCGCTGCCGCGACGCGTAGGTTGCCGGCCGTGGCCAAACGCATGCCGACGAAGCCCACCGTGCTGGAGAACAACGCGCCAATGAGGAAGGCGCCAGCGCGACCCCATTGGAAGGCCGACTCGGCGCCGGTGTAGGTGGCAAACAGTACAATGGTAACAATGACGATCAGCGGACCGACGCGTTTAAACTGCGCGGCCAGGTAGGCGTTGGCGCCTTCCCGTACCGCGAGGGCGATTTCCTGCATTTTGGCGGTGCCGGTATCGGCGGCATACACCTGGCGTGCGAGGAGCGCAGCGTACAGGAGGCCGGCGATGGCCACGCCCAGAATCGCCATCAACGCTGAGACCTCTAGAGTCGAGTAGCGGGGATCACTGAACAGCGCGAACGGGACGAAGCCGTGGCCTGCCTCACTGCCTGCCTGGGCGTTGTGCCCAGGTGCAAAGAAGGCGCCGAGCAAGAACAGCCCGGCGAAGGCTGACAGGTAGAGGTTGGTGAAACGACGTGATGAAAATAGGGCGCGAAGTTGGGCACGCATAAGAACTCCTATTGAAGCCTAACGGAGCAACACGGGGCAGAGGGGCGAGCGCGGCCTAGCCGAACTGCACCGAACGCCACCACTTGGCATGCTCGATTTCGAGGCTTTCACGCGACGGGAATGGATAATGTTTGATGCCGCTCGGATCGGCCACGAAGAAGCCGCGGCGGATGGTGCGGAAGAACGCCATGATGTTGGGGTTACGCGACACCGTCTTGGTTTGTTTGCCTTCGGGGTCAGCCAACTCGCGGATGCATTGCTCGATGTGCGCCCGTTCGGCGTACGGCAGATGTCCGGAAAGGGAGCCATCCTCCTCGCGGTCGAGGAGCTGGTCGGCGAACAGCATGCGTGGCACGGAAATGGCGTTTTGGCTGTTGGTGATGAACTTGCCGAACTGCGCGGGTGACTGCGACGAGACGATAAGCGGAACCAGCGGGCACAGCTGTTGGTACAGGTTGACGCCGTGTTCCTCCTTGCTCGTGTCATAGGGCTTGGCGTCGATGCCTAACGTGCGGCCGTCGGCGCTCACCAGGTACAACGTCCCGAGCTCGTTTAGCTCCACGTGTTCGAGCACGCGATAGACGCTCACATACTTACTCGACCGCGGCCGGCCGTCGCTATGCGGTTTGCAGCGCTCGGCGAGATCGGAAAGCTTGAAGAACGACGTCTTGAGGTTCTTCGTGACCTCGAAGAATAGGTAGGCCCCACGGGTGAGTTTGTGGGTCCCGACCGCCATGTAGCGGCCAAAGCTTTCGGGATCAAGGTGGGATGCGATGAGCGCTTCGGATCGAAAACAACTGAGATACAGATGAGTATCCACGGCACGCCCCCTGACTAGGTTGTTGCAGAGACTAGCGAGAGCCGGGGTCCGGTTCAATGCGTGCGAGCGCCCAGATACAGCGTCATGGTTTTTGCGAGGTGCAAGGGTGATGTTTGGGCGGCTTTCGGTGTCGCGGGCAGCTCTTGCGCCTGCATGCAGTGCCGGGCAGAAGGGGGACGATGGATGCTCGTTGGTTAGCCGAAGTGCGCGCACGTGCCGAGCAGTTCTGGGATGCCACGCGGCGAGCACACCTGCTGGGCACCAAGCAGCTCCTGTTGGATCCCGTGGCCGATGCGCCGCTGTTGCGTGTGATGGGTTTGGTGCAGCGAGACGGCAGCATGAGCGCGTTTGCGGTGCGGAAGTTCATGCAGGTGAATCAGCTGGTGGCGCTCCTGGAGCCTATGCTGAAAGACTTGATGGCACGTGAGCCCTGTATCCGAGTGTTGGACGCGGGCTGTGGTCGCTCTTACCTGACCTTTCTGTTGGCCTGGTGCTTTGAGCACCGCTTTCGCCACCCGGCCGAGGTGTTGGGGTTGGACCGGCAGGCCGTGCTCGTCGACAAGTGCACGCGGCGGGCGGCGATCCTGTTTGATGAGCGGCGGTTGCGCTTTGTGGCCGCGCCGGTGGCGGGACTCGATTTGACCACGTTGTGGAGCCAAATCTTTGGGGGAGGTGGTGCGACGCCCGCGGTGCACGCGGTGATGGCCTTGCATGCGTGCGACACAGCCACCGATGATGCGTTGGCCTTGGGCCTACGGGTGCAGGCGCCGCTGTTGGCTGTCGTGCCGTGTTGTCACGCGGAGCTCGCGGCCCGTTGGCGTGAGGCCGACGCGGCGGCTCTTCCCGGGACGTTGCGACCCATCTGGAATTCGCCGCACTTACGTCGCGAGGCGGGCGCGACCTTCACCGACGCTCTGCGACTGCTGCTGCTCCGTCAACATGGCTATCGCACCACCGCGTTGGAGTGCGTTCCCAGCGAGCACACGCCCAAGAACACCTTGTTGCGGGCGGTTCGGCATGACTCCCCCGAGGAGAGACGCGTGGCGGCGGCTGAGTTTGTGATGCTGCGTAATCTGTGCGGCGGTTATGCGCTGGCCTTGGAGCGGCAGATGCCTTGCCTCTAGGCGTGCGGAGGCGCAAGCCAGATACAACCTGGGCGAGCAAGCCGGAGCATGATAGAGCCGGCTTGCATGACACCCTGTTCGGGGCGTTTCAGATACGAATCTACATCGTCGGGACGGCCTGGCGCGGCGTTGGAGTCGAGCTCTCGATGATTTTCGGCCTGGCATTTGTGGGTGCGGCCTGGTGCGCCGCCGCGACACCGGTGCCGTTGGTGAGTGGCACGCCCGAGCCCGTGGTGCTGCAGCTGAAGTGGAAACACCAGTTTCAGTTTGCCGGCTACGTGGTGGCGCGTGAGCGGGGTTACTACCGCGAGGCCGGGCTGGATGTGACTATCGTCGAAGCGGCCGCCGACCGCCATCCGGTGACCGAGGTCTTGGAAGGGCGCGCCCAGTACGGGGTCGGCACGACCGAGTTATTGCTGGATCGGGCCACCGGGCGCAATCTTGTCGTGTTGGCGGTCATCTTCCAACATTCGCCGCTGGCGCTCGCGGTGCGCAGCGACCGAGTGCAAAACGTGCATCAGCTCTCTGGCAAACGGGTGATCATGGAGCCCGGCTCGGCCGAGCTCGTGGCCTTGTTGAAACGCGAAGGTCTTCTCGACACCGGGGTGCCTCCCCAGTTCCTGTCACCATCGTTTGAGCCGCACGACTTCATTGAGGGTGAAGTGGACGCGATGTCGGTGTATCAAACCGACGAGCCGTTCTTGCTGGATGCGGCGCACGCGCCCTACCAGTTGTTGTCGGCGCGCACGGCCGGGGTGGATTTCTATGGTGACAACCTATTCACCACCCAGGAAGAGCTCTTGAATCACCCCGAGCGCGTGGCGGCCTTTCGAGCGGCCAGCTTGCGCGGTTGGCACGAAGCCATGGCGCATCCCGAAGCGGCGGTGGATCTAATTCTGGCGCATTACTCGAAGCGCAAGAGTCGGGAGCATTTACTGTATGAAGCTCAGCGTTCTCGCGAGTTGATCAAACCCGAGGCGGTGGAAATCGGCTACATGTACCCGGGGCGATGGCAGCACATCGCCAACACCTACGCCGAGGTTGGGATGTTGGCTCCCGAAACCTCGTTAGACGGATTTTTGTATCAGCCGCAAGCCCCTTTGCAGGTGCACGATTGGTGGCGTAGGGTCGGCGCGGTGTTGGTGTTGATGGTGGTGGCCGCGTTGACGTTGGCGGTGGCGGTGGCGCGCACTGGCGGTCGTGCCGAGCGACGCCTTCGGCTGGTGCTCGACCATGCACCGACGCCGATGTTGGTGACCGACGTGGAGTTTGGCGTCGTGCTGTACGCCAATCGTCGTGCAACTGCCTTTTTTGGCTGGACGCGCGACGACCGCGCTTCGCTGACGGTGCAAAGTAGTTGTGTCGATCTTTCTGAACGGGACGCCCTGTTGGACGTTTTGCGCCAGCGCGGCGGGGTTGTCGACCAGGAGGTGACGTTGAGGCGCGCCGACGGTCAACCCGCGCACGTGCTGCTGTCTGCCAGCGTTTCGACGTATGCTGGGCGCCCGGCGCTGATCGCGGGATTCGTCGACGTCAGCGGCGCAACCAGCGGTTGACAGCGCTGCCACTTGGCGCTTGGTTGTGCTTCCTGGAGAGATTCATGACGCACAACCCAGCCAGTGCCATTCAAGACTTGCTTGTTTTCGGTGAATTCGGCGACGTGAACCCGTCGGTGACCGACAGTGTCACTTACACGTTCTTGTCTCCTAAAACGATGGAAGAGGTTTTTGAACACGAGATTGAGGGTTGCTTCCTTTACTCGCGTCACTGGAACCCTATCAATCGCTACCTGTCGCAGGCGTTGGCCGGCATGGAAGGCACCGAGGCCGCGCAGGTGACGGCGTCGGGCATGAGCGCGATCACCTCCACGATGATGCAGCTCGCGGGCGCGGGCGATGAAGTCGTGTCAGCACGCACGATCTATGGTGGCACCTTTGCGCTGCTCAAGAACTTCCTACCGCGTTTCGGGGTGACCACCCGTTTTGTGGACATCACCGATCTAAAGGCGATTGAGAAGGCGATCACCCCAAAAACCAAGGTGCTCTACGCCGAGACCGTGTCGAACCCGTTGCTTGAGATGGCCGACATTCCGGCGTTGGCGCAGCTCGCTCATGCACACGGCATCAAGCTCGTGATCGACAACACCTTCGTGCCGATGCTCATCACCCCCGCCGCGCATGGTGCCGACGTGGTTGTCTACTCCCTCACCAAGTTCGCCAACGGCACCTCCGACGCCGTGGCCGGTTGCATCTGTGGCTCCAAGGAACTGATCGGCAAGCTCACCGATGTGAACAGCGGTGCCTGCATGCTGATGGGCCCGGTGCTCGACTCCACGCGCGCGGCCAGCATTTTGAAGAACCTACACTCGCTGCACGTGCGCATGCGTCAGCACTCTAAGAACGCGATGGCGCTCGCCCAGTGGTTGTCTGCCAAGGGGTTGAAGGTTCACTACCCCGGACTCGAAAGCCATCCGCAGCATGCGTTGTTCGGGAAGCTGATGCGTCCCGACATGGGCTTTGGCGGCATGATGACGCTGGACGCCAAGGATGCCGCCACGGCTAGCAAACTGATGGCTGCGATGCAGAAGGATTTGGTGGGCTACCTGGCTGTGAGCTTGGGTTACTTCAAAACGTTGTTCTCAGCACCCGGCAGCAGCACCAGCTCTGAAATTCCCAAGGATACGCAAGCGGCCATGGGGCTCACCAGCGGGCTTATTCGCTTTTCGGTCGGCCTGGACGACGATATCGAACGCACGATTGGGCGGGTCGAGACGAGTCTCAAGTCGGTGGGGTTGCTCCGCTAGCCGCGTCGAATTGACACCGGCCTTTGCCAACCCATGTTAGGCCGCGAGTGAGGTCTCATGGGGTCACGTTTACTACCTGAGCGTCGTGAGTATCGCGCCGAGCCTCTCGACGTCGAAGCGCTGCCACCAACGCCGCTGCCGCTCTTGTCTATGTGGCTTGCAGACGCCTTGGTCCAGGGCGTGCCGGATGCCAACGCCATGACGTTGGTTACGGTGGCTGCCGATGGTGCTCCATCGGCGCGGATCGTGTTGTTAAAAGAGATCACCGATGAGGTCCTGACGTTCTTTACCAATACCCACAGCCGCAAGGGGCGGGAGCTTGAGCACGACGGTCGCTGCGCGTTGGTATTTTTTTGGCCCACGGCGATGCGCCAGGTGCGCGTGGAAGGCCATGCCGCTTTCGTGCCCGATGGCGAGGCCGATCGCTATTTCGCGACGCGTCCGCGTGGCAGCCAGCTGGCCGCATGGGCCTCAGCACAGAGCGAGCCACTCCCACACCGCGAGGCACTGGAACAAGCGCTCCGGGATGTGGCGGCACGTTTTGCCGACCTGCCCGTTCCCCGTCCGCCGCATTGGGGTGGCTACGCGGTGCGGCCACACACAGTGGAGTTTTGGCAGGGCCAAGAACACCGTTTGCATGAGCGCGTCGTCTATCAGCTGAGCGCCGAACGGTTGTGGCGACGCCGGTTATTGAATCCATAACCGGCGTTTCTGCCCCGACCCCGTAGGTGAGGGCTAGTCGCCTGTCGCCGCACCATCGGCTCCGAGCCCCGAATAATCGGGGTTGCCCAGGAGCTGGAAGTTCTCGTTGAGCACGATGAGAGTGCAATCGGAGTTGTAGAGCATCAGGCCGGCGCCGGTGGTGAGCGCGATCTTCTCGCCTAGATTTTTGTCGCGCACGGCGGTGACGTATTGCCCTGTGGTGAGGGGAACACCCACCTTGGCTTGTTCGAGCAGCGGTTCGCTCAATCGGTTGGCTGTGCCCTGGTAACTTTCGCCGCGATGCACGTACAGCTCTTTGATCGGATAATGACTCAAGTTCCAGACCGTGAGCGTGACGTCGACTGGTTCGCGTCCGGGCGGCGAGCTTTCCGCGCCGCAGGCGCTTACGCCAAGTAGGAGGCCTATGACACAGGCGCTAAGCCAATGGCGGTTGTGGGCTCGATGGCGACAGGGTGTTTTGGCGGAGACGAGCTTCATTCGCGCTGTGTCCTGCAAGAGTCTTAAAGAAAGTATCGGCCGCGTTCGGCCGCTGTTGTGCCGGTTGCAACGCATATGAGCGTAACAGTTCGAACGGTGGACGACCAAGCGAAGAGTGCCTGTCGACGTGTTGGTCGGCGATTGTCGGCGTTCATCGGGGCCCAGGCGCCATTCGTCGGGGCTAGGCAGGCAGGATGTGGGCATCTGCGTACAGTGCCTGGCATGAGCAAGGCGGAAGAGCTTGCAAGCACCCCCGCAAAGCGGTCACGTCGGCTTGGGGCCGCGAAAACCGTGTGTCATAGTGGCGCCGCACGGGCCCAACGCTCGGTCAAACCCAGCCGTGAGGTTGTGACAGAGGCCAATGTCCCAGTGGCACCCTTGACTCTCTGGCAAATGGTACGGATTTTGTCTCCATTCGCCCCGTGGGGCGGATTCTAATTGGAGCTTTTCCATGAGCGACATCGTTACGCTTTTAGACGTCATCAAAGATTACCCGTTGGGCAATACCACGGTACGGGCATTGCGCGGCGTGAGCCTGGCGATTCGAGCGGGTGAGTTCACCACCATCGCCGGGCCTTCAGGGAGCGGCAAAACCACGCTGTTGAACCTGGTGGGTTGTGTGGATGTCGCCACTCAAGGTCGGGTGTGGGTGGATGGGCAAGAAACACATCTGCTAAAGGACCGCGAGTTGACGCGCCTGCGCTTGTTTAAATTGGGTTTCATCTTTCAGACCTTCAACCTGATTCCGGTGTTGAACGTCGCGCAGAACGTCGAGTTCCCGTTGCTGTTGCAAGGCACGCTCACCCAGGCCGAGCGCAAGCACCGGGTAGAAACGCTTCTCGACCGCGTGGGTCTCCTGGGGCAAATCCATCAACGGCCCAACGAGCTGTCAGGTGGGCAGCGGCAGCGGGTCGCGGTGGCGCGGGCACTTGTGAACAAGCCACGCATCGTGTTGGCCGATGAGCCCACCGCGAACCTGGATTCGGCCACTGGCGATACCATCATCGAGTTGA
>Ga0116155_10001301_pt1 | contig 18077 bp, 10 predicted proteins | sample AD_UKC032_MetaG_FD_89890 | JGI IMG/M metagenome (GOLD analysis project Ga0116155, IMG submission 89890) | Active sludge microbial communities of municipal wastewater-treating anaerobic digesters from USA - AD_UKC032_MetaG | ecosystem: Engineered > Bioreactor > Anaerobic > Digestate | place: USA...
AGGATCGCCCGCAGCTGTATCTTGAACATGTCCGGGTTTTCGAGGCTGAAACGTATCGCCCTGCATCCGAGGAAGGGGTTGCGTTCCTTGTACTCCCTGGTGTACGCGTAAATCTTGTCTCCGCCCACGTCGATCGTACGGATGGTCACCGGCATGGGGTTGAAGAACTCGACGACCCTCTTGTATTCCTTGAACTGGTATTCCTCGTCGGGAAGCGACTTGTTCAGGAACAGGAACTCCGACCTGAACAGGCCGATGCCCTGCGCCATGTGCTCCTTGATGATCTTTTTTTCCTCGGGGATTTCTATGTTTCCATAGATGAATATGTCCTCCGAATCAAGGGTTTTGGCCGGCAGGTTGGTGAGCTTCGAAAGCTCGACCTCGAGCTTGTTGAAGTCTTTCTGGGCCTTGCGGAACTCCTTGATCTCGGCCTCGGTAGGGTCGATGATTATCTTGCCGTGGATGGCGTCGACGATGACGGTGTCGCCGTTTTTGACCAGAGAGGTCGTGTTTATCGTGCCGACGATCGCCGGTATTTCGAGCGCACGGGCCATGATCGATGTGTGGGACGTCTTGCCGCCCTTGTCGGTCACGAAGGCGAGGATCAGCGTCTTGTTCATCAGCGCGGTCTCGGACGGTGTGAGGTCGGGCGCGAAAACGATCACCTCCTCGTTGATGTCGGACAGGGTCGTGGTATGGGTCTTCTGGAGATTTGCGATGAGCCTCTTGCTGATGTCCGAGAGATCGATGATGCGCTCCCTGATGTAATCGTCCTTTATCTTGCTCAGGCTGTTGATCAGGTCGATCGAGATGTCGTTGATTATCCATTCAATGTTGCGCTTTTCCTCGCGGATTTTCCTGCGGGCCTGCTCGTCGACCTTCGGGTCTTCGAGGACCATCAGGTGGCTCGTGAAGATGTCGGACATCTCCTTTGAGAGGTTCGAAGCGATCTGGGTCTGGATGGACTGAATTTCTTTTTTGGTCTTCTGGAAGGCCCGCTCATAGCGCTGCAGCTCGGCCTCGATCTCGCTGTCCCTGAGCATGTATTTGGGGATTATGATCTTGTTCCCCTGGTAGACAAAGGCCTTCCCTATGCGGATTCCTGGAGAGGCGATGATTCCTTTGGTTATGGTCTGTGACATGGCGCCCGGTATCGGTTAATTTATTTCGCGCGTAAAGCAGAGCACGGGATGACCACATCTGTCAAGAGAAATAAGTTTTCAGATGTGGATATGGGCGCACCCCGCTTTACCGTCATGGATAGAACGGCGGCTGCATGAGGCCGGCGGTTTCTTCGTACCCGCACATCAGGTTGGCGTTCTGCACCGCGTTTCCCGACTGGCCCTTTAAAAGATTGTCGATGACGCTGATCACCGCCATCATTCCCGTGCGGGGGTCGATGAACGGGCGGATTTTACAGAAGTTGGACCCGCGCACGTCGGCGCTGTGGGGCGACGTCTCGGTGACCATCACGAACGGCTTGCCCCGGTAATAGTTGCGGTACAGGTCGATCAGCGAGGCCGTCGTGTGCCCGGACGCGATCTGCATATAGCTCGTCATCAGTATGCCCCGGTTTATGGGCACGATCTGGGGGATGAAGAGAATTTTTTTCCCGCCCCCGCAGGCGCCGTTCACGATATTTTCGACTTCGACCAGGTGCTGGTGCCTGCCCTCGCGGTACGTGTTCATGTTTTCGTGTCGTTGCGGGTAAAAATTCGCCTCGCCGGGGTTCTTGCCCGCGCCGGAGACCCCGGTCTTGCCGTCGCAGATGATTGTCTGCGACTCGATTATTCCCGCAGCCGCGGCCGGGAGCAGGGCCAGAATCATGTTTATGGCGAAGCACCCGGGATTTCCCACGATGCGCGCTTTTTTAATTTTCTCCGCGTTGAGTTCGGGCAGTCCGTACACCGCTTCACCGATCGAGTCGGGTGCCAGGTGGACGTCTTCCATCCCCTTGTTCCTGGCGTAGACGCCGTAATCCTCCTGGCTGTGGAACCTGAAATCCCCGCTGAAGTCGATGACCGGGATGTTTCTTTTACGGAAATCGTCAATAAGGGTCATGCCCGCACGGTCGGGTGTGGAGAAAAAGGCCAGATCGATGCCGTCATAATCGATTTCGGCGCCGTCCTGCACCATCATGTCGCAGAAGCCCCTGAGGTGCGGGAACACGTCTGAAATTTTTTTGCCGGTGTCCTTGCGGGCAACGAGCTGCCTGATGGTGAATCCGGGGTGTCTGAGCAGGATCTCGATCAGGCCGAGGCCGCCGAAACCCGTAGCGCCGATGATCGCGACATTTTTCATGGCATGACTCCTTGCAGGAAATTGCATTTAATGAAGAATACCGTTTTGGCCTTCAGCTGCGGCCGGTCAAGTAATATTTGCCGTCATCCCCCTTTTTTACGGCATCCCCGGCTGCGAGACGGTCCAGGTGCTTTTTGAGCATGCTTTTCTCCCAGAACAGCACGAAGGTGTTCGGGTGCAGGCCGTAAATCAGCTTTCGCTCCGCCATCTCGTTCAGCGTCGCCGGGCCCTTTTTCAGAAAATTGAGGATGCGTTTTTCCCTTTTGTGTATCCGGTCGCGGTATTCGGTGAGCTGCTCGGGTATTTTTTCGGTAATGACCCGGTTGACATGGCCCGTGGAGAGTTTTTTAGGCTTCAACCCGATAATCAGGTCGACCGAGTCCAGGAACTCGTCGATGGTCGTGTCCGGATCTCCGTACCAGGGACCGACTTTCGAAAGGCAGATGTCGCCGGTGAAGATGAACTCCTCGTCGGGAAAGTAGAACGAGCAGTGGCCCGCGGTGTGGCCCGGCGTATGTATGACCATCACCTTCGTCCTGCCGCAGTCGAACACGTCGCGGTCGGCGAACGTGCCGTGGACCGGCCATGGTTCGAGCACGCGCCTCATCCTGCCGGTCAGGTTTTCGGCGAGTTTCATGATGTCCTCGTCCATGAGCTCGCCCCAGCCGTGCGTGGCTGTCGTCTTCATGGGGTCCTGCATGGCCTCTTTCTCCAGGGGATGGGCGAGTATGGTCGCACGGGTGAAGAAATCGTTGCCGTTGATATGGTCCACGTGGTGGTGCGAGATCAGCAGGGTCTCGACGGAGGGGGGATCTATGGATTTCATTATCTTTCCTGCGCCGCTGTCGATCGCGGTTCTGCGTTCGTCGTCGATCAGCACGCAGTTGCTGAAGGTGAACCCCTGCTCGGTGAATATCATGGAGATATGGTCGTTGATTTTTTCGATCATTGGAACGTTCCCGCCGGGTCAGTCTTCCGATAATTCCGCGCCCGGAGCCTCGTCTATATTGAAATAACGTCCTATATGAAAAATTCTCCAGAACAGCGAATCGGAATCGCTTTCCTGGAGGTCCATGCCGGTCGCCTTGATCACCGAGGGGAGCAGGACGAGCGCGCCGGCGGTGGTGATTATCATCGTGAGCGACGAGAGAACCCCGAACAGGATTATCGGTCTGAAATTGGAGAAAACGAGTATGGAAAAGCCCATGACCAGCGCGACCGATGTGTAGATGATCGCCTTGCCGGCGTGCGCCAGGATTCGTGTTATGGTCTCGTCTACGCCGAGGTTTTGCTTCTTGAAGTGCCTGAACGTGTTGAGAAAATGGATCGTGTCGTCGACGCCGATCCCTATCGTTATGGAGGCTATGATGGCGGTCGCCGAATCGAGCCGTATGCCGGTCCATCCCATGATTCCGAAATTGACCGCCACAGCGGTGCTCATGGGGATCATGGCGACGAGCCCCGCCTTCCAGTTCTTGAACAGCAGGACGATGATCAGCGATACGGTCGCGAGGCTGAACACCAGGCTCATGATCTGGCCGGTCGTGATGTAATCCGCCAGCTTGACCAGAATCGCGGGCTCGCCTGATATGGTGTGGGTGCACCCCGGCGGCAGCGTTTCCCTGAGGTGGCGGTCTATCCTGTCCTGGATGTAGACAAGATCGCTCGTGCTGTGGTATTCCCTGTATCCTTCCCAGATTTTAGCGAAGATCATGACGGTGCGGTGTTCCCGGTCAATGAACGGCTTGAAATCGTCGATCCTGCCGTCGGAGTCAGCGTCCTCTCCGGCGTAGATTTCCATGAAATCGAGCACATCAACCTCCCGGTCGGGGATCCGGTAATACGCCGGATCGTCGTTGTTGACCGCCATGTTCATGGTCTTGATCACATCCGGGAAGGCGTCGGTGCGGCCGACCGACAGGTCGGAGTTCTTTTTGTCGGTCAGCCACGCGCGCACTTCGTCGACGGTGCGCAGGAATCCGGGATCGTATATGCCCATGGCTTTTCCGGAATCGATGAGTATGCTTATGCCTGCGGACCCGCCGTATTTTTCGCCGAGGAGCCTGCTGTTCACCCTGACGGGGTCGTGCTCCTTGTAAAAGGACATGAAGGCGGTCTCGACTTTCAGCCTGAAGATTCCGGCGAATGAAGCGATGAGGACCGCGAACAGCACCGCGATCACTGCCCGGTGGTGGTTTACCGAGAGCTTCGTCACTCCGCGTATGAAGGCGTCGATGGTTGCCGAGCTCTGGATTTTTTCAAGCAGGCTTTTTTGCCGGGCGCGGCGCTGCGGAACCAGGACCAGGACCGCGGGGATGAGGCTGGTCGCGATGAGTACGGCGAAAAAAACCCCGATCGCCGAAAAAAGTCCCCATTCGCGGATGCCCACGACCTGGTTGGTCATCAGCGATATGAAGCCCAGGAAGGTCGTAAGGCCAGCGAGAAAAACCGTTGTCGATATATGCATCATGGAAAGCCCGAGGCCCTTTAATTTTCCCGCTTTTTTTATCGAATCGAAGTCGAGATAATACTGGTTCATTATATGGATTGAATAGGAGCTGCCGACCGCAACAAGGAGCGTCGGCAGCGAGATGCCGATAATGGTGAGGTTCTTGCCCATGTGGCCCATAAGGCCCAGGGTCCAGACATCGGCCATGACCAGGGTCATGAAGGGAAGGATAACGCCGGTTGCGGAACCGAAATTGAGGAAAAATACGAAAGCCACCACGAGCAGCACCAGGGGAAGGAAGGTCTCGAGGTCGTTTCTCATGTAGTCGTTCATCACCTTGTGGACGATCGGGTAGCCGTGGGCTATGAGCGAGATGGTCTTGTAGCTTGAGGTGATGTTCCATATCTCTCTGGTTATCACGTCCTCGGTCTTCTTGATGTTCGCCAGGTTTATGAGCACGCAGAAATCGGTGATTTCGCCGCTCTGCCTGTTTCGGGCGTACAGGCCGCCTTCAAATGCGGGATTTTTGCACAGCCGCTGTCTGAATTCCTCCATTTCCTTTTCGGTACGCGGGAGCATCCTTTTGCCGTTTTCGTCAACGGGGATGATTTCAACCCCGCGCAGGGTGTCGTCCCTGCCGCTGATGTCCTTTGCGGTCAGGGGCGAAAAGATAGTGGTGATGATCTGCATCTTCTTGATGTCCCTGATGCGCGACATCTCCCTGAGCACAGCGGCCATCATCCGCGGGGTGTAATGCGTTTCACCCCGATACAGCCCGTCCATGCTGCGCGCAAGGGCCCGCCTGAACGGCGCATCCCCCTCGAAAAGGGCGAGGACCCGGTCCCGGCTCTGCTCATGCCCGGCTGCTGCGCCGAGACGCGCGAGCCTTTCAGTTTCACGCGCCTCGTCATAGGTTTTAAATTCTTCAAGGTCGGAGACAAAGGCGTCAGCCTGCACGAAAAAATCCTCCGACCAGATTTTGTCCGAGGTGAGGTTGATGACGATATACTTGCCGATATTGCCGTATATGTCCTTCACCTTCTCGTAGCGGATATATTCCGGGTCCTGCTGGGGCATCATGACTTCTATCGAGTTGTCGAATCCAAGCCTGGGGATTCCGGCTCCGAGCAGGGCGGTTGCGATTAATAGGAAGGCGATCACGACCCTGGGCCGCTCAAGGACGAAATTGATATATCTGTTCATTTTTCCTCGGTGATGCTCTGCCGCCCGTTACCCGGGTTTTTTGGCCATCGAGGGCCGCGACAGACGCATGCGGTGAGGCTGCATGCGCAGGGTAAAACTCTACCCGCAGTTTTGCAGTGGCGTCAATAAAAAAAAGGTTTACATAATTTTTGCGGCGGATATGAACAAGGAGGGGCGCCCATGAAATTCATCACCGACTTCCATATCCATTCGCATTTTTCATTGGCCACGAGCGCCAGCCTGACGCCCGAGCACCTCGAGTACTGGGCGCGTCTCAAGGGCATCGACGTGATCGGAACCGGAGACTGCGTGCATCCCGGGTGGCTGGCCGAGCTCAGGGACAAGCTCGAGCCCGCGGGAAACGGCCTGTTTCGCCTCAAAAAGGATCTCAGGCTCGAACAGTCCCGAAGGCTTGCCGGGCCGCACATTCCAGGCGAAGTATTCTTCATGCTGAGCGGCGAGGTCAGCAGCATCTACAAAAAGGACGGCAGGGTGCGCAAGGTGCACAACGTGTGCATCTTTCCGGATTTCGCCGCGGCCGAAAAAGTTCAGGCGCGGCTCGAAAAGGTCGGCAACATCAGATCCGACGGCCGGCCGATCCTGGGCCTGGACTCGAAGTACCTGCTCGAGATGGTGCTCGAATCCGACCCGATGTCGGAGCTCGTGCCGGCCCATATCTGGACGCCGTGGTTTTCGGTGCTGGGGTCCATGTCGGGGTTCGATTCGATCGATGAATGCTACGAGGACCTCACCCAGCACATCCACGCGGTCGAGACCGGCCTTTCGTCCGACCCGCCCATGAACTGGTCGTGCAGCTTTCTCGACCGGTTCAAGCTCGTATCCAACTCCGACGCGCACTCGCCTGAGAAGCTCGGGCGCGAGGCCAATATCTTCGATGGCGAGGTGTCGTACAACGGCATAATCGGCTCGCTCAGGGGCCCTGAAGGATTCCTGGGCACGATCGAGTTTTTTCCACAGGAAGGCAAGTACCATCTCGACGGGCACCGCAAGTGCGGCGTATGCTGGAGCCCGCTGGAGACCGCGCGCCATGGAGGGCTATGCCCGGTGTGCGGCAGGCCCGTGACAAAGGGCGTCATGTACCGCGTGGCCGAGCTCGCAGACCGCACGCCGGGGCTTGACGGCAGGCCGGTATTTCATTCCATCACTCAATTGCCCGACCTGCTCGCCGAGGCCCTGGGCCAGAAAAGCGCCGCGGGCAAGAGCGTGCGCAGCCTGTATGCCCGCATGATCGAAGATCTCGGGTCCGAGTTCCACATCCTGCTTTTCGCAAACATCGCCGACATCGAGCAGGCGGCCGGAGACCGGATCGCAGGGGGCATCGCCCGGTTGAGGCGCGGCGAGGTGGCGGTCGAGGACGGATACGATGGCGAGTTCGGCAGGGTCTCGGTTTTCGGCGTCGGCCCGGCGATCGAAGGACCCGGGCTTTTCGCGGCCGAAGAGAGCGCGCGGGCCGAAAGAGTGCTGCGCCCGACGATCGATTTCGACGTCGATGAATTCAGGGCGCTTGTCGCGGATTCGAAGGCGGATCCCGGCAACGAACACGGCGAAGGCGGGAGCGAATCGGCACGCGCCGTAACATCCGGCGGACTCAATCCCGAACAGGAGCGCGCGGTTGCGCACGCGGGCGGGCCGTGCATGGTCCTGGCCGGGCCCGGGTCGGGTAAGACGAGGATACTGGCCGAGCGCGCACGCCGTCTCATCGGCGATATGGGTGTGCCGCCTGAAAACATCCTGGCGATCACGTTCTCGAACAAGGCGGCCTCAGAAATCCGGGACCGCATCGCGGCCGCTACCGGCGCGCCGGTCGACGTGATGACGTTTCACGCGTTCGGGCTGGGGGTGCTCAAGGACCATTTCGACCTGGCCGGCAGGGAGGTCGACTTCCTCATCGTCGACGAGGATGAAAGGATGGAAATCCTGAACGCCCTCGCTCCGGCCGGCGGTGCGAACGCCGCCGCACGGGCCATAGATGCGGTCAAGGACGGGCGGGGGGAACCGGCCGGGATCGAAGAGATTTTCGAATCCTATAACCGCGAGCTCGGGCGCAGAAACGCAGTGGACCTGGCGGACCTGATCTGTCTTCCGGTGAAGATATTCTGCGGGCATCCTGACATCGCGTCCCGGTACCGCGAAAAATACCGGCATGTGCTCGTGGACGAGTTCCAGGACATCAACGCGCGCCAGTACGAGATGCTCGCGCACCTGGCTGGCGGTTCCGGGGGCAACCTGTTCGTCATCGGCGATCCCGACCAGGCCATCTACGGTTTCAGGGGATCCGACGTGCGTTTCATAGAGAAGATGAAGCATGATTTTAAAGGCCTCGAGGTGATCAGGCTTTCGCGCAGCTACCGCTGCCCGGGCACGGTTCTGAAAGCCGGGAGCCTGGTGATCGGCGGGGATTCGCCGCTCGATGGCGTCGCGCTGGACATGAAGGTGCGCATCCAGGAAACCGAAAGCGAGAGGAGCGAGGCTGACTGGATAGCCGCCGCGATCGAAGAGATGATGGGCGGCGTGCGATCCTTTTCCATGGACAGCGGCATCTCGGACGGCCGCGCACAGTGCGGCGGCCAGGGCTTCTCGGACATCGCGGTGCTGTGCCGCTCGTCGTTCATGTTCGGGCCCCTGTGCGAGGCCATGGCCAACCACGGCATACCCTGCCAGGTCACCGAGACCGATCCATTCTACCGGCGCGGGCCGCTTGCCGACGCGCTCAGGTATTTCAGGCGGATCCACGCCGGAAAGGGGGAATCCCTCGAAGGGGACGACCTCGCGGTCTTTGAGATGATCGCCGGGTACCGGCCCGTCAGCGAGGTCCTGGCAAGGGTCTTCGGGCGGTTCAACCCGGCCCCTGAAGAGGCCGGGAAGCTGCTTGCCGTTGCGGATTCGTACCGCGACGATTACGAGGGATTCTTCAGGGCCCTGGCCCTGCGGACCGGAGTCGACGATTACGACCCGCGCGCCGAATCGGTTTCCATCATGACCATCCACGCTTCCAAGGGGCTCGAGTTCGGCACGGTCTTCATCCCCGGGTGCGAGGACGGGATCATCCCCATGACCCTTTTCGGGGACAGGAGCGATGACCGCCTGAAGGAGGAGGAGCGCCTGTTGTATGTGGGCATGACCCGAACCGTTTCACGCCTGTATCTGTCTCACGCCCGGAAAAGGGCCTTCAGGGGAAGAATTCTCGTACAGAAGAGGAGCCCGCTGCTCGACCGCATCGAAAAGGACCTGGTGAACGCCGAAAAACGCCGTTCGGCAGCCGTTGACGACGGCCAGCTCGAGATGTTCTGATGCCCGAAAAATCCTTATAATTTTTATTGTGCCCGATGCGCGCATATGGTATGATAAATGGATTACTGTCTTTTGCGTATGCCGCATGAGCAAATGGTTTTCAATATCATCCGATCCCCGGACGCTTCCTGAAGAGGTAAGGCTTCTGTACGCCAATTCGAAAGGGGGGATCGTCGCCGCTCTTCTGGGCATGTTTTTCCTTGCCTTTATCCTGTGGGACTGTGTCAGATCCGATATTCTCGCCCTGTGGATGTCCTTGAACCTCGTCTTTTCGCTGGTTCAGTCGGCCATGGTGTGGCGGTATCTGGGCCGGTTCGACAGGATAAAAAACCACGGCCTGTGGGCGGGGATTTTCATGGTATGGATCGGCCTGTTCGGACTCGTCATCGGTTCCGCAGGTCTCTTCGACGTTCCCGCCTATCATGGCGTTTACGTTTTTTTCCTCATGGGCGGAATGGCTGCGGGCTCCATCGGGACGATGTCTGTCAGGATGGAGTCCTTCGCGGCGTTCAGCACCGCGGTTTTGTTCCCGATATCGATAAGGTTTCTGATCGCAGGGGATGCAGACTCGACGGTCTCCGGCCTGATGGCGCTGCTTTTCTACGTGATTATGCTTGTCACCGGTGTGCGGGTGAACCGCGCAATGAAAGAATCCCTTCTGCTGAAATTTGAGAAGGAAGACGTAATCGCGCAACTCAGAAAATCAGAGGAAAAATTCTTCAAGGCGTTTCAGACCAACGCGGTGATGATGGGAATAACGACCGCGGATGAAGGCGTTATCCTCGAGGTGAACCAGGAACTGCTCGACTATTTCGGCTACAGCAGGGAGGAAGTCATCGGGAAATCAATATACGATTTGTATGTCTACAAGGATATAGCTCAGAGGGAGCTCCTGGTAAAGCGGCTTATGGAATCCGACCAGATAAGGGATCATGATTGCGCCTACATGACCAAGAACGGTGAAACAAAATTCGGAATCGTGTCTGTGAGCAGGATAACGATACAGAATCGGCCCTGCTTCATTTTCACCATCAATGACATTACTCTCCGAAAAGCTATGGAGGAAAATCTGCGCAACAGTGAGCAGCGTTTCAGGGACCTGGCCCTGAGCTCGTCGGATTATTTCTGGGAAACTGACCGGGATGGAAGGTTCGAATTTCTGAGCGACCAGGTGTTCGGGATACTCGGGTATCGCCCCGATGAATTGATAGGAAAATATTATGATGAGCTGATCAACGAAAACAAACGAGAACAGCTAACAAAGATCATAGCCGGAATCGGCGCAGCGAGGGAAAGTATCAGCGATATCGAGTACGAGTACCGGCACCGGTCGGGTAATATCGTTATCATCAGGGTCAACGGCGTTCCCAGATACGGCCCATCCGGAAACTTCGAAGGTTACCGGGGCGTCGCCAAGGATATAACCGAATCGAAAAAGAAAGAGGAGGACCTGATCCGCGCCAAGGAGAAAGCCGAATCGGCCACCCGGGCAAAATCGAACTTTCTGGCGAAGATGAGCCACGAAATAAGAACCCCGATGAACGCCATAATCGGTATGGCCGACCTTGCGCTCATGACCATGGACGACGAGGAGAGGGGAGAGTATCTCAACACCATCAGGGAGGCGTCTGACGGGCTTCTTGCGGTCATAAACGATATCCTGGATTTTTCGAAGATCGAGGCCGGGAAAATGTCGCTCGAAAGCAGGCCCTTTGACCTGGAAGAGACGCTGAAAAGATCGGTGAGAATATTCGGCTTCAAGGCCCAGGAAAAAGGGCTCTCGATGGACCTCGAGATCGACCCCTCGCTCGCCGGAGTCTTCATCGGAGACAGGACCCGGCTTTTGCAGATACTGAACAACATCATCAGCAACGCGATCAAGTTCACCCATCACGGCGGGATCAGCGTCCGCGCGGGATACATTGACGGCGGGCCCGACGCCGCGGGCGGCAGGGGCAGGGGCGTATTGATCACGGTGAGCGATACCGGAATCGGCATCCCCGCCGACAGGAAGAGCGCCATATTCGAGAGCTTCACGCAGGCGGAGATGAGCATTACCCGCAGGTACGGGGGAACCGGTCTTGGTCTTGCCATCTGCAGGGAACTGATCGACTTGATGGGGGGCAGCATCAGGGTCGACAGCACCGAGGGCGAGGGGAGCCGTTTTTACATCGCCGTGCCCCTGCCCAGGCCCGAAGGTCCAATCAAACCGGCGCCGGTCCGACGGATCTCCGACGCCGACAGGGACGTCAGCCTGTCGATCCTTCTCGCCGAGGACAACCGGGTCAACGCCAGACTCGCGGAGGTGGTCCTTAAAAAGCTCGGACACCGTATCGATATCGCGGCGGATGGGATGGAAGTCCTTGACAGGATGAGATCTTCGTCGTACGATCTCGTTATACTGGACATCGAGATGCCGAAAATGAGCGGCATTGAAACCGCCCAGTGCATCAGGAACGGCCTGGTCGGAGAAAAGAACTCGCGTATTCCGATCATCGCAATGACCGCTCATGTGCTGGATGACGTGGTGGATGAATGCCGGAAAGCGGGCATGGACCATGTGATTTCCAAGCCGCTGTCGATAATCGAGCTGGGCGGCATGATCGGCGATGTGATGGATAAAAGACAATGATCGGCCCCGGATTCGGGATATAATCTTGACAAGGGGATGATAATGGGCGGCAAGCAAATCAGGATTCTCGTAATCGACGACGAGGAAATGGTGACCAGGATACTCAAGGATTTTCTGGAGGACCAGGGATTCACCGTAACGACACGTGCCCGCGGCAGGGAATCCCTGGATCTCGTGCGCGCGGAGTCTTTCGATATAGCAATAGTCGACATGCGGCTTCCCGACATGGACGGCGAACGTTTTATCATAAAATGCAACGAGATACGCCCCGGTATCAGGTATTTCATCCATACCGGGTCGCTCGATTATCATCTCTCGGATGAGCTTAAAGGAATCGGCATGACCGATTCTTCGGTTTTGTACAAACCCGTCCCCGACATGAACCTGATCGTGCGGTCGATACTGGACGCGCTGAAAGTATGACGGCCGTGTTATTCTTGACAGTTAAGCTTTAAGGCGTTATCCTGCCCGGGATTTGCGGGGCCGTTTATTCTTCCGCAGCGGATGCCTTTGCAGCGGCCTGGTGAACCTGACGGGGTGACGGATTTGAGCAGATTCGGATTTTGCGTTTCGCTTTTAACGGCGTTTTTCTGCGCCTGCGCCGGTGGCGTCTCTTCGCGCGGGGCCGATGAGCTGTACGCCTATCTTTCGGCCGAGCCGGACACGCTGAATCCGGTCATTTCCAGCGACGCCTACTCGGCGGAGATTAACAGCCATATTTACGAGACCCTGCTCGACATGGACCTCGATACCCTGGGCAGAAAACCCGACCTTGCCGAGCGCTGGGAGATATCGCCCGACCACAGGCGTTACCGCTTTTTCCTCAAGAAGGGAGTCCTGTGGAGCGACGGCGTGGAATTCACCGCGGACGATGTCGTTTATTCCTTCAAGGTGATCAAGGACCCCAAAACCGCCAATGCGCACCGCAAGGTCAACTACCTCGACATCACCGAGGTCAGGAAAATCGACCGATACACCGTGGATTTCATCTATTCAAAGGAATACTATCTGGGTCTCGAGATCTGCGGGGGCATGACGATCATCCCCAGGCACCTGTTCAACGACGGCGCCGACATCAATACCCACCGGAACAACCGTCTTCCCCTCGGAACCGGGCCGTACCGCTTCACCGAATGGGTGACCGGCAGCAGGATCGTGCTCGAGCGCAACGAGCGTTACCGCGACAGAAAGCCGGCCATCAGGAAGATCGTGTACCGAATCGTGGCCGAACCGAGCGTGGCCTTCCTGATGCTGAAAAAGGGCGAGCTCGACTTCATGAGCGTGCGGCCGATCCAGTGGGTGCGGCAGACCGGGTCCGGTAAATTTCTGCGCAGTTTCAACAAGTTCCAGTATTTCACCCCGAATTACAGCTATATCGCCTGGAATTCCCGCAGGCCGGTATTCTCCGACGCGCGCGTGCGCAGGGCTATGAGCCGCCTGATCAATCTCGAAGCGATACTCGAGAAGCTCCTGTTCGGGCTGGGCAAGCGGGTCAACGGCACCTTCTACTTTTACAGCAAATACTACAACAGCGACATCAGTCCCATCGAATACGACCCTGCCGGGGCGATGGCCCTGCTGAAGCAGGCGGGCTGGGCCGACACCGACGGCGACGGGTTTCTCGACCGCAACGGCAGGAAGTTCTCCTTCACATTCACGATTTCGTCCGGGAGCAAGTTCGCCGAGCGCCTGGGCACGATCATGAAAGAGGATTTCAGGAAGGCCGGAATCGACATGGAAATCAACCGGTACGAGTGGGCGGTGTTCGTGCAGAAGCTCAACAGCCGGGATTTCGACGCCGTGACCCTGAGCTGGAGCCTCGGATACAACGAGGACCCGTATGACCTGTGGCATTCGAGCCAGATGGAGGCCGGTTTCAACTTTGTCGGATTCAGGGACGCCGAGGCGGATTCGATCATGGAGAGGGGAAGGCGCGAGTTCGACGAAGCCCGGAGGACCGCGCTTTTCAGGAGGCTCGACCGCATAATATACCGTGAGCAGCCGTATACCTTCATGTTCTGCTCGCCTGCGCTGGTCGTCGTCAGCAAGCGCTTCGGCAACGTCGTCGTGCACCGTGCGGGCCTCGACACCGATGAATGGACGATCGCGGGGGACCGATGAAACGCTATATACTGAAAAGGCTATTTCTCCTGGTGCCCACGCTGATAGGCATCACCCTGATAACCTACATGATCGTCAGGTTTACGCCCGGGGATTACACCTCCCTGAGGCTCGACATGCAGATGGGCCTCAAGACCACCGCGGCCTCGAAGGAGATACTGGACCAGGAGCGCAGGCTTTACGGCCTGGACAAGCCCTGGTATGTCGGCTACATGGACTGGCTGGGAAAATTCTGCACCCTCGATTTCGGGACCTCCCGCAAGGACGGCCGGCCCGTTTCCGAGCGGATAGGGGACGCGCTGCCGATCACGCTGGCGCTCAACCTCATAACCATGCTCATCGTGTACGTCATATCCATCCCCCTGGGCATAGCCGCTTCGGTGAAAAAGGACTCGCTGTTCGACCGGGTATCGAGCCTCGCCCTTTTCATCCTGTACTCGCTCCCGACTTTCTGGATCGCGCTGCTGCTGCTGATGTTTCTGTCAAGCGGCGAGTACCTGAACCTTTTCCCCCTCGGGGGAATCACGTCCGACACCATGACCGGGGCCGGCTTTTTCCCGCTGGCCGGCGACGCGGCCTGGCACCTGGTCCTTCCGGTGATCACGCTGACCTACGGCAGCTTCGCGTTTCTCTCCAGATACACCAGGGCCAACATGCTCGAGGTCATCAACCAGCAGTACATCACCACGGCCCGGTCCAAGGGCCTGTCTGAGCCGAGGGTGATCATGGTGCACGCGTTCAGGAACTCGCTGATTCCGCTCATCACGCTCATGGCCACGCTCCTGCCGGGACTTCTGGGGGGCAGCGTGATCGTCGAGTCGATATTCTCGATCCCCGGGATGGGCATGCTCGCCTTCGAGGCGATCCTGGCGCGAGATATTCCGGTGATCATGGCGATCGAGGCGATTTCGGCCCTGCTCACACTGGGAGGGATACTCATCGCCGATCTTTCATACGCGCTTGTCGATCCGAGGATACGCCTGGAGACGAAGATATGAAGAAGGGATTCTGGCAGGGGGCCTGGAAGAGGCTGAAAAAAAACCGTTTCGCCATGGCGGGACTGGCGGTCGTGTGCGTTCTCCTGTTCATTGCCGCCGCCGCTCCGCTGATCGCGAACAGCAGGCCGTATATCTATATCGCGGAGGAGCGCGTTTATTTCCCGCTGTTCTTCGACTATCCCGAGCTGCGCGAGAGAGACCTTCGCAGCGCCGAATTTTCCGGGTTCAAGATATTCCCGCCGGTCCCATATTCCTATTCGGAGTACGACCTAGACTCGATTGTGCTGCCTCCCGGCCCGAAACACTACCTAGGCACCGACGAGCAGGGCAGGGACCTGGCGGCCCGCATGATCCACGGGACCAGGATTTCGATACTGGTCGGGTTCATCGCCGTGCTCATTTACGTGAGCATCGGCATCGTGGTCGGTTCGCTGGCCGGTTATTACGGCGGCGCGGTCGATCTCGTGGTCTCGCGCCTGATCGAGATAATGATGTGCTTCCCGACTTTTTTTCTCATACTTACCATCCTGGCGCTGTGGGGCCCGAGCCTTGCGAGCGTCATGGTCGTGATCGGCATAACGAGCTGGCCGGGCATCGCAAGGATCGTCAGGGGCGAATTCCTTCGTCTCAAGGAAGGCGACTACGTGATGGCGTCGCGCGCCCTGGGCGCCCGCGATTCATGGATAATCTTCAGGCACATCCTGCCCAATTCGCTCGCCCCGGTCCTGGTTTCGGCCACGTTCGGGATAGCTTCGACCATACTAACCGAATCCTCGCTCTCGTTTCTGGGATTCGGGGTCCAGCCGCCGACGCCCAGCTGGGGAGACATCCTGAACCAGTTCAGGGACTTCATAGATTTCGCCTGGTGGCTCACCCTGATACCGGGTTTCGCGATATTCATCACGATCACCGCGTACAACCTGCTGGGCGAGGGCCTCCAGGACGCGCTTGACCCGAAATCCGCGGGGAGGAAATGACGCCATGAAACATGCCGCGATAATGACCGTAATGATCCTTTCCCTCGCCCTGTCCTGCACCGTTTTCGAGCCGGCGTCTCCGCAGCTTGTCGATCTGCTGCCCAGGGAGACCGATGCGCCGGGATGGCTCATGGGGGGCCGGGAATCGATCGCTGCAGGCGACATCAAGAAAGAAAACAGGCTGTACGCCATTTTCGGCGCAGAGGGATACGCAAGGGAAGTCTTCCATTCGATATCGGACCAAAGCGTCACGACGCTCGTTGAAATCGTGAAGTTCCCGACATCGTTCCACTGTTTCGGGCTTTTCAGCTTCGAGCGGGGATTTGACACCGTCTTTTTCGAATCAGGCGAGGATTACTATATCACACAGAAGGGCATGTTCATCTGGAAAGGCGACTACTATATCAAGATAACCTCGTCGGCGGGAACCATGTCCATGGTCAAGGGATACAGCGTTTTCGGTTCTGCGGTTTCGGGTGCGATCGGCAGCCTGGCGAAAGAGATCAAGCTCCCGTCGTATGTCTATACTTTCTCGGACAATTATTCCACCGGCGACCTGGTGTATTATATCCAGGGCCACCGCCTGTTGCCCGGGTCTGAAAAAATTTTCGTGAGAAAGAAGATCGTGTTCGACGAACCCAGCTATGTGTTTTTTTCCCGCTACGATTCGCACGCATCCGCTTCCGAAATTTACGGCAGGATGCTCGGGGTCGCGGATCCCGGGTACATCGTGACCAAGGAGGGAAACCTGCAGATGAATTTCAGGCAGGGCGACGGGGAGCGCCTCGTCTTCATGGCGGTATATAAGGATTACATTTTCGGCGTTCTCAACGCGGCCGATCCTACGAAGGGGCAGCGGATAATGGCCCGCCTCTATGCCGATATATCGGGATACTATAAATAGAACGTAGTGCCGGAGATCGCGCTGCCGTGGATCCTGTGCTGATTCGTGCACATGCTGGACAAAACAGGGATTTTTGAGTATTATTATTGAAACCCACAAGGACGGTGGGGTCGTTTCCAAATGGACATCGAAGAAATTATCAACAACACCCTGACGAGAATGAGACAGGAACAGGAGTTAAGAAGGGTCGCCCTTCTTGAACTGCTGTACAAGAACATTGACCTGCTCATCGACAATGCGTCCGCATGGTTCGGAAACGATGTCCCCGGTGATTACAAGAGCATCGTGCGGTCGCTCATGGTGGTGTCGACGTCGTTTCTCAGCGACGATTACGACTTCAGGTCCATGGTTTTCGATGATCCTTTCGAGGAGATCGAGGTCAATGTGCTGATCAACGAGGTCGTCAGGGAAACGTCGTCGCTCGACAGGAACAAAAAAATAATCGTATCATTCGACAGGGATCACTCCATCGTGATGACCTCGAGAAAGAAACTGAGAAATTCCCTGATCACGATCATTCTCGCGTTCATGGTTTTCATGGACGAACATTCGGGCTGCGATGTGACTGTCGCGGAGGACAAATCCAGCGTGACCATCAATATACGGTTCGGCGGACTTTTACCTGCGTTTCCCGGCATAGACAGGATGCAGAAGGCTTTTTTCCCGTACCTGAGCGGCAGGGAATACCGTATGGGCATTGGAATCGATTTCGCCCTGTACACTCTGAGGAACATCGGGGCGATAGTGAAGGTTTTTTCAACGGGGTACGGAAACACCGGCACGGGGATAACGATCACCTTCCCCACGATGGAGTTTCACAACTTAATGAACGAAATAAGGATCAATGAATCTCTCCAGACAGCCAAGACCGGAGAAGGCCTCGTCCTCCTTGTGACCGACGACCTCATCCTGGAAATGCTCATCGGCGAGATGCTTCATGAAAACGGCTACAGGATAAAGAAAACAGACATCGCTTCTCTCGATAAGCAGCGTGAAGAGGACTGCAAGGCGGTAATTGCGGACCTTGCGACGCTGCACCGCAAGAGGGTCGCATCTTCGTCGTTCCGCGAGTGGGCGGGCGGCTGCTCAAGGGTCATACTCATACACGGAGCCGATGTTCCGGTCGGAGATTATCTCGCGGAGGGAGTCATTCCGCTGATCAAGCCGTTCGACCTTGACC
>Ga0116155_10001305_pt1 | contig 18052 bp, 15 predicted proteins | sample AD_UKC032_MetaG_FD_89890 | JGI IMG/M metagenome (GOLD analysis project Ga0116155, IMG submission 89890) | Active sludge microbial communities of municipal wastewater-treating anaerobic digesters from USA - AD_UKC032_MetaG | ecosystem: Engineered > Bioreactor > Anaerobic > Digestate | place: USA...
GAGCTTTTTTACCGTGCACTTCCGGGGATCGCAGCTGTTGTCCCGGTATGCGTACAGGGGTATCATTGATTATCTGTGCGTGCAGACACCGTATCAATGATAGTGTTTTTATTGCAGAGCACGTACACAGTTCTCACCCCACCGGATTTTCTCACTTAGAACCCCAACCTCTCACCCGATTTTCACAATAACATGATTTTCGATCCACTAAAATTGGATGGTTCGGTATTGTGAAATATCAAAGTCCAATCATCAAAACCGGGTATTTATTCATTCATCTGCATGCTTTTCAAATCAAAGGGCAGATCTACAGATGGAATCGCATGGCGAGGTTCTATCCAGCGATAGTGCATCCTCTGTTGCTGAATTCGCCGGTTCGAATCCTGCTCCCCACATTTATTGATTGGGTTATAGGTGTTCTGAAAAAAGCCACTTTCCAAAAAAAAATTTACCCCATCATAACGTTGTAACGATTCCCGTATATGTATTCACGGCCTGGGTGTCAAGGAAATTCGGTTGCGATTCATCAGGAAGCTGGCCAGCCGGGGATGAAGTCTTCGGGGGAAACAAAAAAGGGGAGATTTTTCAGAGCTGCCCGGTCAGCCACTGGAGAACGAGGCTGCTTACCGCCACCAGGATCCAGAGGATCCCGCCGAATGCCAGCGGTTTCCAGCCGGTGCTGCGGATGGCGGAAAACGAGCTGCGCATCCCTACAGCCGCCATGGCAGCGGTGATCCCGAAGTACGCAAGGAACTTCACGGGCCCGCTCCATGCTTCCGGGATCAGTCCCGCGGACTGCACCATAACAGCGACAAGGAAGAGGACGAGGAACAGCGGGATGAGACGATACCAGTCCATTTCCCGCCGCTTCTCCTCCGGCAGGTCCCGGTTCTGGAACCAGGATTGGAAGACCGCAAGGGGCACGAGGGCGAGTGTCCGGGTCAGCTTCACCACGACCGCATACCCGGCAGCAACCGTCCCGTACACTGCTGCTGCGGCCACAACTGATGAGGTGTCATTGATAGCGGTGCCGGACCACATGCCGAAGGCCTCCTGGGAGAGCCCGAGCATATGCCCGACCGCCGGGAAGACAATGGCAGCAAGGACATTGTAGGCCACAATGACCGTTACAGAGATGGCGATAGCAGGGCCGGTGGCACCGATCACGGCGCTCATTGTTGCAATGGCAGAAGCGCCACAGATGGCCGTACCATACGTGATGAGGACACGGGTGTCATGCTCTATCTGCATAGCCCGGCCGATGACGATGCCGGCCCCCACGCAGATCACCAGGGTTCCTGCCATGACCGGGAGCCCGTCGATCCCGATCCGGGCCACCTTTGCAAGCGACATTTCCGCCCCCAGCAGGACGATGGAGGCCTGGAGGACCGTCTTCGACGAGAAAAGGAGTCCCCTCTCCCATTGCGGGCGGTGCCCGAAGATCTCCCCTGCGGCAAGGCCGATCAGGATCGCTGCAACCGGACCCCCGAGAATAGGAATGGTTTTCCCGAACCACCACGCAGCCGCACCAATAAGGAGGACAGGGACAAGGCCGGGCAGTATACCGGTAACTTCAGGGATGCATTTCTGCAGGTTCGTGATTTTCATCCTCTTATGTGCAAGGAATTACTGGAGGATCTATTTGAAACCGGGGGTCTTCCTCCCTGCGTGCACATCCCCAGCGTTTGTAATACTTGAGACGCTTCATTATCCCATTGATTCAACCACACCATCACATGATTATTTAAAGTGAACGGTTTCCCTTCTGCATTCTTTTTCATGTAGTACAAAGTTTCTTTTGTAGTATGCAAGTCACATTTTTGAGAAAACGATAATTTGAACTTTTTAGCAAGAAAAAGGAATATCAATGTTGGCGTTTTTTAATGCAGGGCACGTATCCAGATTTCATCCCGTTGGTGGTAAGGTATGAAATCAGGCCTTCAGCCCGATTACCCAGTATCATCGTCCAAGCTCAACAGACTTGATGGACCGTGGTAATCTGGTATCAATCACCTGTATCAGAACAAAGCCTCCGTTCATCTGACCATTGAACTCCCCAACGATGCAAAAAAGTGCCGCAGAATAGGCATGGTGAGACTTTTTTTCCACTGAGTTTTGGACCAGAAGTGCGTAGAACCGGCATATCCAAAAAAGTTTTTTTTATGAAAAAATTCCTTATGGCCTGCTCGCTTTCATTTCCTGATTTTCATCCCTGGTGGTGCAATCTCATCTTCCACAAGAAGGTTGATAACCGTCTCGGAAATATCCCCGGCATATTCTCCCGCCCGGCGAATACTCTCGGAGATATACGCAATATTGAGTGCAACCAATGCGTCCTGCTTCAGCACCATGTTATTGATATCCCCGCAGATATCCTCAAGATCGCTGATCGATTCGATATTCCGGTGGGCCTCTTTCACATCGGCATTAAAAAAAGATATGATACTGCGGTCGAATACACCCAGGGAAAGAGCACTTGCCTTCTTTATGGCGTTCATGAACTTCCTGTCAAAATCCACATCAAGAATAGGGAGACTGTGCTCGGCGATCCGCACCGCATGGTCTCCCACCCGCTCGATGATCCGGCTGAGCATGTAATAATTCGTCGCCATGCCCGGGGATATCCTCATCTTCCTTGAGAGCGATGCGTTCTGAAGGATCATGTTGGTCTGCCGTGCGATCAGCCAGTTGAGCCGGTCCGCATCCGTGTCACGGTTGATCACGTCCATGGCGAGGGTACTGTTGTGGGTGTCTAGGGCAGTTATTGCATCCTCGTGCATGTTTTTGATGATAACAACCATGCGTTTGAGGGTATTGTCAAAGGGCATCTCGGAGGGATTGAGGAGGTCCTTGATGGTGATGGCCGTCTCGGTCTCCACCACCACTTCCTGACCGATCGTCATCCGGGTGAAGTCCCTCACGACAGTGCGGACAAACGGCGGGAACCGCTGTTTTGCCGTGATGCGGATCAAGGTAAACCCGGTGATATACGTACCGATGAGCATCCGGAAGAGGAACGCCGGGTCGCTTATGGTACTAACGTCGATCTTCTTGACCCGCTGTACGGAGTCTTCGGTGATCTTTTTTGTGATCAGAAGTGTCCCATCAGGCTGGACGATAAGACCAACCGGATCGTTCTTGGCAATCTTCTGTGCTTCCGCCCAGTCCTTGGGAAGGGTCACCACAAATGAAGCCCCTCCGGTTACCTGCACCCTGCGTATCTCCATATAACCCTCCCCCTCTTGATTCAACCCCAATCTCCGTTTTACTCTATCTTAACCTATAGTTTATATAGAGAAATATAGTTTATGGCGACAATCAGTATATATTCGCCCGCGGAATGGATGATAGAACATCATGAGCGGAAAGCACAACAGATTCCTGATCATTGCCGTTAGCCTTGGAGCGATCCTCATGTTCGCCTTGGCAGCAGGCTGCACAACTCAATCGACCAAAGCACCGGTTTCCACACAGGCCCCGGCCGCTCAACCAGCGGCTGCCGACCCTGCCATAACGCCATCTGCGCCTGCAGCGGCACCGATACAAACAACTGCAGTACAGGCTTCGTCCGGCCAGAGACAAACGATAAAGATCAGCGGTTCAACAACCGTCCTGCCGATTGTCCAGAAAGCAGCCGATCAGTACATGGATTCCCATCCTTACGCGGACATCCAGGTTTCAGGTGGCGGTTCCGGTCTGGGTATTCAAGCAGTCGGTGCAAAGATGGTCGACATCGGCATGTCATCCCGGGAAGTAAGCGCTGATGAGATGAAGAAGTATCCCTCATTTGTCGTCACGCCAGTTGCTCAGGATGGTATCGCAGTCATTGTCAATCCCACGAATACAATCCAGTCTATCAATCTCGATCAGGTGAAAAACATCTATCTTGGCAGGATCACAAAATGGACAGAGATCACCGGGGCATCTGTTCCGGGTACCAGCAACCAGGTAGTAATCATTGGCCGTGACAGTGCCTCAGGAACCCGAACCTACTTCGATGAAACGGTCCTTTCGAAGGCAACACCTACAAAACAGATGCTTGAGAAGAACTCCAACGGTGCTGTTCTTCAGACTGTAGCCCAGACCCCCGGGGCGATTGGGTATGTTTCCATCGGTTTTGCCAGCAAGGATGTCAAGGCGCTCCCCCTCTGGTACAATGCCAACAACATCATCGACCCGTCACTTGCCAATGTCAGGACCAGGACCTATCCGGTCTCCCGTGACCTGTACGTGATCACGAACGGCCCTCCCTCCGGACTTGCCGGGGACTTCATTACCTACATCCTCAGCCCCGAAGGCCAGAAGATTGTGTCTGATGAAGGATACGTGACGATCACCTGAACAGATGAGAGAGGAGCTCCTAAAAACAAATTTTTTGGAGGGAACACTCGTGAAATCCTTCACAATACCCCTGAGTGCCCTTACACGCTCTGCCACGCACGCACGATATTCCCTGCTTAAAGAGAAATCGATACAAACCGTCTTCTTCAGCACAGCCTTCTTTGCCGTTATTGTTGTCACCTTCATCCTGCTCTTTTTGGTACGGGACGGGTACCCGGTCTTCACCCAGGCGGGGATCCTGAATTTCCTGTTTGGTCCTGAATGGGCGCCGACCGCATCTGAGCCGCTTTACGGGATCTTCCCGCTCATCGTGGGGACGCTGCTCGTCACGCTCGGGGCTATGGTCTTTGCCGTCCCGCTGTCCATTGGTTGTGCAATTTACATTGCAGAGCTGGCATCACCCCGCGCAAAAAGCATCCTTAAGCCGGCCATCGAGCTGCTGGCTGGGATCCCTTCGGTGGTGTACGGGTTCTTCGGCCTCATCGTGCTGACGAATTTCATCCGGGTCGCGTTCGATCTCCCGACCGGCGAGACCTGGCTTGCAGCCTCGGTCCTGCTCGGCATCATGGCGCTCCCCACGATCGTCAGCGTATCGGAGGATGCCATCTCCTCGGTCCCTCATGAATTCAGGGAAGGGTCGCTTGCGATCGGGGCTACCCGCTGGCAGACCATCAGCCGGGTGCTGGTCCCTGCCGCCCTGTCCGGCATTGCGGCTGCGATCATTCTCGGCATCGGCCGGGCTATCGGTGAGACCATGGCCGTGATGATGGTAGCCGGTAATGCTGCTATCATCCCGGACCCGGTCTGGAACATCCTCTCCCCCCTGCGGACTCTCACGGGGACGCTGGGTATCGAGATGGGCGAGGTCGCGGTGGGGAGTGACCACTACCATGCCCTGTTCGGTGTTGCGATCGTGCTGCTGGTCATCACGCTGGGTATCAACCTTGCCGCGGTCGCGATCCTGCGGTACCTCAACGAAGGAAGGGTTGCCAGCGCTGCAAAAAAACCGTTTTTTTCCGCCCGGACCCGGGCACGAATTCTCTTCGCTGCCGGGACACTCGGCTTTTCATTGCTGCTTCTCATCCTGACCGCCGCACCACCGTATCTTGCAGCCCTGGTCCTGTTCGGAGGAGGCGGATGGTATATGGTAAGACCTTTTATACCGGAGAACCGGGTCCAGCAGATCGCGTTCGTGTTCATCGGCCTTGCAACCCTGATCGTTCTCGCAATCCTCATCATCATCCTGCAGGATATCGTCATCAACGGTCTCCCGGCACTATCGTGGGAATTTTTAACAACGTCGCCGCTGGACTCCGGAAGGGCCGGGGGCATCTTCCCGGCAATCATCGGCACCCTGGATCTGGTTGTCGGTGCAATCGCCATCGCACTCCCGCTCGGGGTCGGGGCTGCGGTGTATCTTGTTGAATACACGCAGGAGGGCCGGATGACGCAGGTAATCCGGACCGGTGTGGACCTCCTGAACGGGACGCCGTCCATTGTCTTTGGGCTGTTCGGCTTTGCGTTCATCGTGCTGTATCTCGGCATCGGTGTCTCGATGCTTGCGGGACAGATCACGCTCGCGCTGATGGTGCTGCCAACCGTGATCCGGACTACCGAGGAGTCGTTGAAAAGTATCCCCATGGCGCTCCGCGAGGGCAGCCTTGCCCTTGGGGCAACCAGGTGGCAGACCATCAGCCGGGTCGTCATCCCACCGGCCCTGCCGGGCATCCTGACCGGGGCGATCCTATCTATCGGCCGTGCCGCGGGTGAGACTGCTCCGATCATGTTCACTGCGGTGGTCTTCTCGTCCCGTTTCCTCCCGGACTCGGTCCTTGATCCGGTGATGGCGCTGCCCAACCACCTGTTCATCCTGGCAACGAACGTTCCGGGCTCATCCATGAACAAGTACGGCACGGCGCTCGTACTGCTCCTGCTTGTGGTCAGTTTCTATGCAGTCGCGATTGCGGCACGGACCCATTTCCAGAACAAGATGAGGGGATAATATGTCGGGAGACGGTATCATTTCCACCACTGATCTCAACCTCTGGTACCGCGAGAAGCATGCACTCCAGTCGGTATCGATGAGGATCCCGAAGAATAAGGTAACTGCCCTGATCGGCCCTTCGGGCTGCGGTAAGTCCACGCTGCTGCGCTGCTTCAACCGGCTGAATGATCTGATCGACCACGTGAAGATTACCGGGAAGATCACGTTCGACGACCACGAGATCCATGCGCCGGGAACGGACGTGGTTCTGCTCCGGAAAAAGATCGGGATGGTCTTCCAGAAACCCAACCCGTTCCCGAAGTCCATCTATGAGAATGTCTCGTACGGCCCCCGGGTGCATGGTGTGCGGGACAGGGAAACACTGGACCGGATCGTCGAGGAGAGCCTGCGCCATGCCGCCCTCTGGGACGAGGTGAAGGACCGGATTTCCGATTCCGCCCTCGGGCTCTCGGGCGGACAGCAGCAGCGGCTCTGCATCGCCCGGACGCTCGCAGTCGGGCCGGAAGTGATCCTGATGGACGAACCCTGCTCGGCGCTCGACCCGATTGCAACAGCAAAGATCGAGAACCTTATCGAAAAGCTCCGGGAGGAGTACACCGTGATCATCGTTACCCACAACATGCAGCAGGCAGCACGGGTAAGCGACTACACGGGGTTCATGTACTTAGGAAAACTGATCGAGTGCGGGAAGACCGTCCAGATCTTCGAGCACCCGGCCGAAGAACTGACCGAGAATTATATCACCGGCCGGTTCGGGTAGGAGGCGGATATGGCAGAGAAATTTCATACGGAACTCAAACACCTCAGGAAGGAAACGGTGGCAATGGCACAGTTCGGGCGCTCGATGCTGAAGGATTCGGTCGATGCCCTGGTACGGCAGGACGAGCAGCTCGCTGGGTCGGTGGTTGCGCGAAAAGGCGATATCCACCTCAGGGAAGTTGAGCTCGAGGAGCGCTGCTACCAGTTGATCGCGCTCTACCAGCCGATGGCAAAGGATATGCGGGTCATTGCCTGCACACTCAAGGTGATCACCGCGTCGATGCGCATAGGGCGGTACGGCAAGGTGATCGCAAACATTGTCAGGGAGATCGCCGTAAAACCGCATATCTCCCACACGATGAGCATCCCCCACATGGCCGAACTGGTCGTGGAGATGATAGACGACGCGATCACGGCCTATGAAACCGATTCCATCGAGCTGATCGCAGACTTCAGCACCCGCGACGATACCATCGATGCCCTGCGCCATTCGATCTTCCGCGAAGGCATCACCCATATGATGGAAGACCCACGGACAATCACCCGCTGTACCCATTACATCATGGTTGCCCGTTATCTCGAGCGATGTGCCGACCATGCGTGCAAGATCGCGGAGAACGTCCAGTACATGGATACGGGCGAGCGGATCGAGATACACTGAAGGGTGTGAGGGCTGAGGAGAAGATGGAGCGAGATTCTGTCGATTGAGCCGGGTGAAGGATGTACTCATACGGCCAGGGATTGTTATTGCACTGCTGATACCACCCCATCCCAATAAAAGGAAGGCCGTTTTTAAAATACTATAATTATCAATAGCTACAAATCTTGCGCCCAAGAGGGTTACAATGTACGTGCTCTGCAGCCCCTGCATCCTTCAACCGGGTCTCCGCGCGGATGGTATCACGAAACCCTCGGATCTCGCGTTGTTCGCAAAAACGATTGAACGCTGCAATAAATTCGGGATCGAGATTGTATCCCTCCCCTGTCCGGAAAGCATATACCTTGGGGAGAACCGGAAACCCGGCACGTTCCTCGAACGACTCAATACACTGGAATTCTCTAACCTCTTGGGTATGCTTGAACGCGGAGTGACAGATACTATACAGCAACGCGGCTCCCCTCTCTGTATTATCGGTGTCAACTCATCTCCAACCTGCGGTGTAACCAGTACCTGGTATGGTGCAGAGGGGGATAAACCGCCAAAAAGGGAAGGCAGGGGCGTATTTCTTGCAAGATTTCCTGCAGTCCCCGCCATGGACGTCGCCGTATTCTCACGGTACCGGGTTTATCTTGCAGCCCCGCTGTTTTCTGAAGCAGAGCGCGTTTTTAATGCTTCGGTTGCCCGGCTCCTTCGGACCCACCTGTTTGAGGTCCACCTGCCTCAAGAGGCCGGAGACGATTCAGATGCAAGGGATATACAGGAACAGGAACGGCTCTTTTTATTGAATAAAACTGCACTTGAGAGATCCGATATCGTCGTTGCCATCATTGAAGGGGCGGATGCAGATTCCGGGACAGCATGGGAGATGGGCTATGCCTTTGCACAGGGAAAACCGGTCATTGCCCTGCGGACCGATTTCCGCAGGGTCGGGCACCATGAACACGTAAACCTGATGCTCGAGTTGTCAGCACAGGTGGTAGGCAGTACAGAAGATATTCTCAAAGCGCTGCAATCCCCTTGTCTGAATTCCGGCCAGCGGGTATCCCCCTGAATTCAAAAAGATGCTGAAATTTTAGCTCTGTAGAAACGGGATTGAACAGAGTGAGTTCAAACCGGAACCATGTCGCACTGATGGCTCCCCGCTTCAGGGCCCCTCGCGGGGCACAGCGGGGCAGATTACAGGACTTTTGTATGAGTACGGTAATTAAGCCGCCGCGGGGCGTCCTTTTTGGGCCGCGGCGTTCATCGCAAATAATTGAGAGATTGAAAAATCCTAAAGTCACTTGTGTTTAATTGCGATTTTCATGGGAAATCTTTGTCTTGTGGTGTCAGCGACCCACTGCCGTAATTATGGGGGTGACCACCTCTCTCCCCCAGTGGGGGAGGTAGCTTAAGGGGCAAGCCCCCCTGCCCCCCTTACACAGCCATGCTCCGCGGGGCGAGCCTTGAAGAGGCGGCGAGCATCCGTGGCCCCATCGCCAATCGATATAATTTCAAAAAAAGGTTTTCTCCAGAGCCGAAATTTTTGGTTTTTTAAAAATTCAGGGCTTGAATTGGAGGAATATGATAAAAGCAATAATCTATATGAGAATATTCACGAAATAGTAAATGACCACGATGGGAAGAAAACGCGAGGATAGGGAAAAGGGGAAAAAAGCACAGGTTAATCCTGAGTGCAATCTTGATGGAGAGTACAGAAACCCGATCCGATCGTTTCATGATCTCACAATTGAAAATATCAGGAACGCCCTTCTCCATAGCCGGTACCTGCAGATCCTCCTCTCCCTGACGCTGATCGGGGCTATCCTGCGGTTTTACAACCTCGGATATAACTCGCTCTGGCTTGATGAGGCCTCGACTCTGAATTTCGCAGTAAAATCAATCCCGGAAATATGGCAGGCCACCACTGCAGGAGAGTTCAATCCCCCGCTGTTTTACTGGACTGAGCACATCATGCTGCTCTTCGGAAACTCCGAAGTGGTTCTCAGGTTTATTCCGGCGCTGCTCGGTGTCCTCACGATCCCTCTCATCTATCTTGTGGGGAAGGAATTTTTAGACCGGAATGTCGGGATCATTGCAGCAGCGGCATTCGCGTTCTCCTCCTATCTGATCTTTTATGCACAGGAAGCCCGGGCATATTCCATGATGCTCTTTTTCGTCACGCTCTCCATGGTCTTTTATTTCAGAGCCCTGAAAATGAACGACCTTTTGAACTGGGCGTTATTCGGTCTCTTTTCTGCCCTTGCGTTCTGGGCCCATTTTTACGCACTGGTAATCATCGGAGCACTTCTTCTCTATGCTCTTTATGTATTGTTACCGAAGATGAAAAGCAGCATGAGTGCCGCAAAACCGCTGGCTGCGGCCTGTGTGACTTTCGGGGTCATCTGCTTACCGCTCATCCTTGTCACGATACAGCTGTTTGCAAAGCGGACAGCCACCACACCAGCATTTGGGATCCAGGGGTTAGGGATTGTCGGGGAGACATTTGCCCAGATCTCCGGCTCTGAAGTAGCAATGTATCTCCTTCTCCTCGTCTTTATCGCAGGAATTGCGCAGGCCTTCCTGCTGGATAAAAACAAGGGCATCTTTCTTCTCACCGTTACCGTGATGACGTTCATTATCAGCTACTTCCTTTCATACAGGATACCGATGCAGCCCCGGTATCTCATCTTCCTTTCGATCGTCTTCTTTATCGGGATCGCACTTGCCTACAAGCTGGTGTATTCATGGATACAGACGCCAGGTATCGTGTATGGTTTTATCGCACTCATGGTGATTATCAATGCCCCCATTCTTGCAGGCTATTACTCGGGGTACGTGAAAGAAGACTGGAGAGGATTTGCAGGTGGACTCCAGCAGCTCACCCGGCCGGGTGACCTTGTTGTCGTTGTACCGGGATATGTATCTCAGCCGCTTGATTATTATTACTCCAATTCTACCGACCAGACCACCGAGCTTTTGGCGTATACTGCGGCTGATCTGAATGCCATCAATGCACAGAAAAACAACAATACGCTCTTCTTTGTGGTTACCGGGGATGTCCGCGCTGCGAACCCCGAAGGTGATGCGGTAGCATGGCTGGAACAAAACACAAAATCCCTGGGGCAGAATACCGGCATTTACCTCATGACATCGGGATGACGTATATTGAGCAGTCCTGACTAAAATGTACGACCTGACCGTCATCATACCCACCTTTAACGAGGAAGCAAACATCCGCAATATCGTCATGGCAGTGGATTCTGTCTTCCACGAGTATTCCCTGCATGGTCAGATACTTGTCGTTGATGACGATTCATCCGATTCAACTATCAGTACCGTTAAGGAGCTTAAAAGAATACACGAGAATGTGGACATTCTCGTCCGCAGGCAGGATCATGGGCTCTCGCAGTCTGTTGCTGACGGATTTTCCCACGCCGCGTCTGAGATTTTCTTGGTCATCGATGCCGACTTTTCCCACCCCCCGATACTTATACCCCGGATGTACGAGGAGATCCAAAAAGGAAACGACATTGTCATCGGCAGCCGGTACATGGAAGGGGGGGCGATAAGGAAATGGCCGCTGAAACGCAGGGTCATTTCCATCGGCGCAACGTTTCTCGGGCGCCTCCTCTTCCCGGATATCACCGACCCCGTGAGCGGGTTTTTTGCCGTGCGAAAACAGGTCGTGGAGAAGGCGCCCCTGAAACCCCGGGGTTATAAAATCCTGCTTGAAGTACTCGGGAAGGGGGCCTGGGAGAAGGACAAGGAGATACCATTCGAGTTTGTTGATCGTGAGATCGGGGCGAGCAAGCTGAGGATAAAAACGATTATCCAGTACGTCCAGCAGGTCATTGATATCAGCCTTTATTCTTTCACTCACTTTGAAGGTGCTGCCTGGCGTGAGTGGAAGCGGATCTTCAAGTTCGGTATTGTGGGACTTTCTGGAATAATTGTTAACCTTGGGGTTCTTTTCCTTCTTGTGGAATGTACACCCACGGATAAAATACTGGCAAGCTTTATTGCAATAGAGCTGTCTATTCTCAATAATTTCATCTGGAATGATATGTGGACATTCAGATCAGTTGAGAATCGGAAGGTATCCCGCTGGTGGCACCGCCTTGTCTCATTCAACCTGGTCTCTGTCGGTGGGGTGGTAATAAATCTGGGATTATTTTATTTTATGACGAGCTGGTTTGCTACGTATTATATGCTTTCCCAGCTTGCAGGTATCCTTGCAGCCTTTGCATGGAATTTCATCATCAACCGCAGATTTACCTGGAAAAGAGTACATTCATGAAAACGAATCATGTCTTTTCACCTCATGGCATTATGCTGAATACACGTAATCTCCCCGTTGGTGTGAGACTGTGATGAAACCAGTCATTTCCTACCTGATGTCATTTCCGGCTGTATACAGCAACATTACCCGGCTTCTTCGTGGAGAAAAAAACATCAGGGTTTTTGTGGATACCTTTGTCTGTCCACAGGTTCATGATCGGGTACTCGATATCGGCTGTGGGACAGGTGACATCCTGAATTTTTTACCTGATGTCGAATATTTTGGATTTGACCTGGATCCGTTCTATATCAAATCAGCGCAAAAACAATTCGGAAACAGGGGTACTTTTTTCTGTAAAGGTGTGAGTCTGGATGCATTTTCCGCTGAAGGCAATTTTGATATTATCCTGGCGATGGGGATTCTGCACCATCTCAGCGACGTGGAGGCAAAAGAGTTGTTCGAACTCGCATATCATCTGTTAGGACCAGGTGGGCGTCTCATCACATATGACGGGTGTTATTCGGAGAACCAATCGGTTATCAAAAAATTCATCCTGGATATCGACCGGGGAAAACATGTACGATCTGTGGCCGGTTACAAAAACCTGGCGACCGGATCGTTTAAATCTGTTTCTGCAAGCGTTCGCGAGGATCTTCTCAATATCCCCTATACTCTTATCATCATGGAATGTAAAAAATAATATTTACAAAAGGATTTTTCTATTGGATAATTTCCTGAATGAATACCGGTTGAAACGGATAATGGGAACAACCACGCATGAACGGGTACGATGTAGAGGAAGACCACGTGGATGAGTCCCTTCTATTCAATGAATATTTTGAAAGATACAATCACCTGATGGAAAAGAATTTGCGCATCCTCTCACCGAAGGGAAATATATCATACTTTGCCGAATATAAAATGGCATTGTTTAAAAAATGCATCCGGAACCGGCCGTCGAGGATCCTTGAATACGGATGTGGAATCGGGAACAATATTCCATTCATCCGGAAAAATTTTCCCAAAACCCCCCTTTTCGGGTGTGACACTTCGGAAAAAAGCCTTGATGTTGCCCGGCAACTCTATCCCGACCTCTCTTTTTTTCTAATCTCGGATGGGGAGAATACTTCCTTGCGTTTCGACTGCATCCTCGTTGCCGACGTTATCCATCATATCCCTCGTGACAAAAGGGAGTTTTACATGAAAAAAATACTGGAATATCTCGAACCCGGAGGAGATATCGTTTTTTTCGAGCACAACCCATACAATCCCCTGACCCGTATCCTTGTCAGTACCTGTCCGTTTGACAAGAATGCAGAGCTGGTATCACTACGAAGAATCCAAGAACTTTTAACTCTTCACGGATTAACGATACTGGAGTCGAGGTATTGCTTCTATTTCCCGGAATTCCTGAAATTTTTTAACCGCTTTGAATTTCTGTTATCTTTCATTCCATTGGGTGGAAAATTCTATGTACACGCTGTCAGAAATCCGTAAAGCAGGTTTTTCAAATACTTTTGTTAAATTCTGCCTGATAGGCGTGATAAATGGAATTGTTGGTTTTTCCCTGATTCTCTCCCTCATGTATATTTTTAATGTAAATTATCTCGTCAGCAATCTGGTGGGATATATCGGCGGCGTAACGACCTCTTTCATTCTGAATAAATATGTGAATTTTAAAAGTGAAGGAAAGTTGAAAGTCGAATTCCCGATATTTGTCGGATCTTTTCTCATTGCCTATGCAGCCAATGCCTTGATACTGTATTCGATGGTTGAGTTGCTGCACGAGAGTAAAATAATCGGTCTGATTGTTGCAAGTACTGTGTACACTGTCCTTTTCTATCTCTCCTCCCGGTTTTTTGTATTCATCCAGCATCACTGATTGAACTAACCGGCTACAGAATATTTTCTGAGGCAATTGCATCCTTAAAAATAATAATATCACAATCTTAAAATTATCAAGAATTACACAACTAGTCGATTGATCATGGTGTTTTTCGGAAAATGGGATTGTGGTCCACGACCTGTCAAGACTGCAGTATATCTGCTGCTACCTCTCGTATTTCTCGTTCTGTTATTTCCGGTGGTTGATCTATCGAACCAGACATTCATTTCAGATTACCATGATACGATGGCATTGATGATTCCTGACCTGTTCTTGGCACAGAACCCCCTTGCCCTGTGGAATAACCAATGGCTTACAGGATATTCTGAAATTTCCAGTTTGAATACAGACAGATTTTATCCCTTCTCGTTTCCCTTTGTGCTTGCCACACAGAATATTTTTGCTATTAATCTGATCCTGCTGATCAATCTCTATATCGCATTCCTTGCTTTTTACAAACTGGGCAGTTATCTGGTACAACATCAGGAATTGCTCCTCCTCTTCTCAACAGCATACATGTTATCCGGAGTTCTTCTTTCGCGGGTTTTTATCGGTCATATCACATTTGTCTATGCCATGGCCTGGATCCCGCTGCTGTATTACTTTTTCCTGAAAATAATTCACCAATCTGACATTACGGTATTGAATATCGCTGCTTTCGCGATCTGTGAAACAATCCTGCTCTTTACCGGCGGATTATATTATATGTTCTTTAGTAATTCAATAATTTTTATTTTTTTCGTATATTTCGTTATACGGAGCAGGGTTTCGCGGGCAACCTGGATTGCCCTTACCTGCTCTATTGGTCTGTTCTTCACACTCAGTGGCATAAAACTTATCCCGAACTTCTTAGGCATGGCCTACATCGAGAGAATTGATATCATCAATCCCTTGGGTGATGGCGGGCTGCTTGAGAATAACCTTGCCTCCTTTATTTTCGGTACACCCATCGATACCGTATTCGGGCCATACGAGACCATGGCACTTATCGGGATAATTCCGGTGTTATTTGCCATTATCGGTTTAATCTGGGGAGACCGGGACATCACTGTGCCCTCTTTTTTTGCGATTGTATTCACACTCATATGGGCTGATGGAGGCAGGACCTTTGTATCGTTTATTCACCTCCTTCCACTAGTCAGCAGTTTCCGCAATGCCGGCAGGATCTTCGGGGCGATTATGCCGGTCCTACTCCTCCTGTCAATATACGGGGTTTCTATCGTTCAGGAACGACTCCGGAAAGGCGACCTTTTTTCGATCACGGGAGATCAGAAAAAGGCGATCCTGTATGGCATGGGAATCCTGGCTGTAATAAAGGTGCTCGAGCTGCCCTGGACAACGATCCCGTCTCTTGAGGCAGCACTTGCGGTGATCCTGGTTGTGGGATTCCTTGTCATGGTGTATCTGGACAAGGTTTCGATCTTCAATCTCCAGTGCTACTTCACGATTGCAATCCTTATCGATATCCTTATAGTCGTAAAAAATTTCACCATCCTGAACGGGGATGTGCTGTTCAGGGGCCTTGTCATTGCGGGGGCTCTTGTTGCAGCGTTATTGGCGTTCAATAAGAGCGAACTGGCTAAAAACCGGATAAAAGGAAACTTATTACTTGTTTTGCTGATCGTCGGGATCATGGTATCAGTAATCGGTAATATCAGTGTCCTCAAATCTACGGATCCCCATCTTGATCAGAGTCCTGCGCTGAAGGTAATTGAAAAGATTCAGGAAGCCCCCGGTACAAATCCCCGGATCTGGGTTTACGAAACCGGATGGCCAATCCAGCACATTGATTTTACCTACTGGTTTGTAAAGAACGGAATTCATCCGATGCGGGCTTTTTATTCCTATGTACCGCTGAATGTCCCCCCGCTGGCACTCCAAATCAACGGGACCGATTATTTCACGGCAGATTATCTGGTCGATACTGCGTACCTTGAGAACGGAAATCAGAATCTTCCCACTGCGACATTTAACGTTGACAATATGTCTATCTACCGGCCAGATCATGTCTTATCGAATGTGTTTGTTGTCAGGAAGGACACGATTGTTCCGGTAACCTATGATAAATTCACGCCGGACGAAATAACTGTCTCGGGGCCATTTTTCCCGGGAGATGTTGCCATTCTCAAAACGGCATTTTACCCGGGATGGAAAGTAAATAACCGGGATGCTGTAAAAACCAGCAATATGCCAGGGAGTCGTATTGAGGCCGATACAAAGACCATTACCTTCCGGTATGATCCCCTCGATGCGAAGGTTGGGTTATTACTGACGATCATCGGGATTCTTGCCCTCATTGCACTGTATATCAGACGCAGGGAGTTTGAACGATATCTAAAAAGCCTTGAGAGGGAACCTCTGGCCAAAAAGTCCCACAAAGGGCGTAAATCCCCACGATAACGATTTTCTCTCAAAAATAGTCGGTCCCCTGTTTACACACCTATCTGAACCAGGGTACCCTGATAAACACTCATATCCCTTCAGAGACAATCCTTATCCCGTATGTCCAATCTCACGGTCGCTGTCCTCGCCCCGCCGGACTATGCCAAGGATCTGGGAAAGAAGGGGACGACAAGTGATATCACCTTCTATAATCTCAAGAAAGGCGAGGCCACGGTAACGTTTATCGAACCGACCCGGTACCCTGAAAAATTGTCGTCGTTGTTTTATGCAGTCTCCCTTGCCGATCGTGTGATCCTCGTTGTCGATGAGATCAATGCCACGTTTGGCGAATGCGTTCTCATGCTCCAGTGTGCCAATAAGTCCAGGGGGGACCTCATATTCAAAAACTACATATCGCCTGATCAGGTTGCACCGCTCATCAAGGGCACGGTCCTCGAACACTACAATGTTCTGGAAGAGGATATGGTTGGCCTGCGCGAGAAGATGCTTGAGATCACCATTAAACAGGCAGCCCACCAGAAGACCCACGAAACAGGCAAAGGTGTCGTAACTGTAGATGCCCACTTTAATGTGAAAGGTGTCGGTGTTGTTGTCCTTGGTTCCGTGGTACAGGGAATGATCAGGAAACACGAAACGCTCAAGTTAATCCCAACCGAAAAGACCGCCCAGATCCGCTCTATCCAGAAACACGACGACGACTCTGAAACAGCCGTTATTGGTGACCGTGTTGGTCTCGCGCTCAAAAATATCGAATCAGAAGATCTGGATCGCGGGTTTGTCCTGACCAATGATCCGGCAATCAGGGCGGCAACTACAATCTCCGGAAAAGCCCAACTGGTTAAGTACTGGCCGGCCCCCTTAAAGGAGGGCATGGTCCTGTATGCCGGGCACTGGATGCAGTTTCTTCCGACCCGGCTTGAAAAAATTGTTGTTGAAGGTGGAGACTGGAGGATGCCAACTCTTACCCTCTCGCTGGAAAAAGCACTGGTTTATCCCCCAAATGCCCGGATAGTGCTTCATTATCTTGAAGGGGGCAAATTACGGGTTGTCGGCTCCCTTATGATTCAATAAGTTCCTTATAAAAATTCCGGATACAGCCTGATGCGAGGAGTCCCCACAACAATATCTTAAATAATTACGTACCTCATCATCTTCTGATACACAATGGACTGGATTTTGCTGATTATAGCTGCAATTGTTGTCATTGTCCTGATCGGACTCGTCCTCTGGGCAATCGGCATCTACAACCGGTTTGTAAGTCTGAAGAACTCTTCCGAAGCTACGCTCGGCCAGATCCGGGTTGCCATGAAAAAGCGGCTTGACATGATCGAACAGCTCCTCGGTTCGGTGAAGAGCTATGCCAAGTTTGAGAAGGAAACTCTCGAGAAGGTCACTGCCATGCGGGCAAGCGTTGCATCGGCTTCGCCCGGCGATTTAACCAAAGTCGAAGCAGAATCCCGGTCCATCTTCGGGCGGCTTCTTGCCGTGATGGAAAACTACCCCGATCTCAAGACCGTCAGTACTGTAACAAGCATGATGGACGCCGTCAAAACTCTCGAAGACGAGATCGCCCGTCAGCGCTATACTTTCAACAACATCTCGCAGGAATTCAATACCATGATGGATACGATCCCCTCGAATTTTGTTGCCAGGCTGATGGGCCTCATCAAGCTCGAATATCTCCAGTTCGAAGAGGCGATCAAGACTCCTCCGAAGATCGAATTCTAAAGGGTAATC
>Ga0116155_10001325_pt1 | contig 17854 bp, 11 predicted proteins | sample AD_UKC032_MetaG_FD_89890 | JGI IMG/M metagenome (GOLD analysis project Ga0116155, IMG submission 89890) | Active sludge microbial communities of municipal wastewater-treating anaerobic digesters from USA - AD_UKC032_MetaG | ecosystem: Engineered > Bioreactor > Anaerobic > Digestate | place: USA...
CCCGGCTTCAGCCTCCGGGTGAAGAGATCCAGAAAGGAGACGTACTCGCCAAGCGGCTTCTCCGCCTCGGAGAGGTCGATTCCGAACGAGGCCGCAAAGCGTCCGAGAAGGGGCTCCCGCAGTCCTCGTGGAATGCGGGTCCGGGCCGCGACGCCAACGGCGGCGGAGCCGGCCTTCTTCGGGTAGAGGCCGAGGAGCCGGAGAGAAAGAGGCGGTCCCGGTTCGGTCATCCGACGATTATGATAGGGGTCTTCGGTCGACCGGATTCGTTCGTCGTCCCATGAGGAGGAGCGCGCCATGAGCACCGCCACCGAGCCTGTCGTCGGCAAAGCCCTTTCCGCAAACCCGCACCTCCTCGCGTGGGTCGAGGAATGCGCACGGCTCTGCAAGCCCGACCACGTCGTCTGGTGCGATGGTTCCGACGAGGAGAAGGAGCGCCTGACGTCCCTCGCCGTCTCGACGGGCGTTCTGATCCCGCTCAACCAGGAGAAGCTCCCCGGCTGCTACCTCCACCGCTCCGACCCGGCGGACGTGGCCCGCGTGGAGCACCTGACCTTCATCTGCACGAAGGCCAAGGAAGAGGCGGGGCCGAACAACAACTGGATGGCGCCCGACGAGGCCTACCGCAAGCTCGGCCAGCTCTACGACGGCTCCATGAAGGGGCGGACGATGTACGTCATCCCCTACGTCATGGGACCGATCGGCTCGCCGCAGGCCAAGGTCGGCATCGAGATCACCGACAGCGTCTACGTCGTCCTGAACATGCGGATCATGACCCGCATGGGAATGCGCGCCCTCCGGATGCTGGGCGACTCGAACGACTTCAACCGCGGCCTCCACTCGATGCTCGACCTGAACCCCGAGCGCCGCTTCATCTGCCACTTCCCCGAGGACAACACGATCTGGTCGATCGGCTCCGGCTACGGCGGCAACGTCCTCCTGGGCAAGAAGTGCCTCGCGCTGCGCATCGGCTCCTACCTCGGCCGCCAGGAAGGCTGGATGGCCGAGCACATGCTCATCATGGGCGTCGAGGAGCCGGGTGGCGAGACGACCTACGTCGCCGCGGCGTTCCCCTCGGCCTGCGGCAAGACGAACTTCTCGATGCTCATCCCGCCCGCGAGCTTCAACGGCTGGAAGGTCTGGACCGTCGGCGACGACATCTGCTGGATGCGCCCCGGGCCGGACGGCCGGCTCTGGGCGATCAACCCCGAGGCGGGCTACTTCGGCGTCGCGCCGGGCACGAACGACGCGACGAACCCGAACGCGATGGAGTCGATCAAGCGCGACACGCTCTACACGAACGTCGCGATGACGCCGGACGGAGACGTCTGGTGGGAGGGGAAGGGCAGCACGCCGCCGGAGGAGCTGACGGACTGGCGCGGCCGGCCGTGGCAGCGCGGCTCGACGGAGAAGGCGGCCCACCCGAACAGCCGCTTCACCGCCCCGGCCGCGAACAACCCCGCGCTCTCGCCGCGCGTGAACGACCGGAACGGCGTACCGATCTCCGCGATCATCTTCGGCGGACGCCGCTCGACGACGGTGCCGCTCGTCCTCCAGTCGTTCAACTGGACGCACGGCGTCTACCTCGGCGCGACCATGGGCTCGGAGACGACGGCGGCCGCCGTCGGGAAGGAAGGCGTCGTCCGCCGCGACCCGATGGCGATGCTCCCCTTCTGCGGCTACGACATGGGGCGCTACTTCGAGCACTGGCTGAACATGGAGGGGAAGGTCGCCACGCTCCCGAAGATCTTCATGGTGAACTGGTTCCGGAAGGGGCCCGACGGCTCGTTCCTCTGGCCCGGCTTCGGCGAGAACATGCGCATCCTGAAGTGGATCATCGACCGCGCCCGCGGCCGCGCCGGCGCCTCCGAGAGCGCCATCGGCTGGGTGCCGAAGTGGGCCGACCTGCCGCTCAAGGACCTCGCCGTCCCGATGGAGGACGTCGAGGACGCCCAGACGATCGACTACGAGGAGTGGAAGAAGGAGCTCGCCGACCAGGACACCTTCTTCGAGCAGTTCTCCTCGACGATGCCGAAGGAGATCGTCTACGAGCGCGAGATCATCCGCTCGCGGCTCAACCGCGTGACGGCGAAGTAGGGGCCGGGAGACCAGAGAAACCCGGCCGAGGCACCAGAGCACCAGAGCACCGGAGCACCGGAGCACGAGGGCACGAAGGCACCGGAGGAGGGAGCTTCACCCCGGGGGTGGGTCCCACGGCCGCTCGCCGGGGGGCTGAGCTTCGCGCGCCCCCCGGACCCCCGCTCTCTCCTCAACTTACACTTCCATTCTTCAAGCTTCCTGGCTGCGCGCGGCCGACCCGCGGGGCGTGCGGCGCTCCGCGCTCGGGTCGCTCGCGAACTCGCTCGCCTTCGGCGCGCTCAAACAGCGCTCGCTTTCCCCCGAGCGCCTCGCGGCGCGCGCCAGCGGGTCCCCGGCCGTGCTCGAGTCGGCTCGCAGGACCCACCCCCGGGGCTCAGCCCACCGGAGCGAGAACCGAGTGGATGCCGCTTAAACAGGGATCTTCGGCAGGCGTTTCCGGCCAGGGCGAACGCCGCGCAACACGTTGACGTGCGAGAGCCGCCGATGAGCCGGAATCTCCCGTCCTCGGCTGTAGGACGCTCGACCTCCCCCGGCCGCGGAAGGGGCGGGGTGTCTCGCGAGCCACCCCCGAGCACGGCCGGGGACCCGCTCGCGCTCGCGAGGACCGGGCGGGGATCAAGCCCGCGCGCATGTCTGAGCGAAGCGAGTTCGCGCGGGCGCCCCGCCCGGCCGCAGCGAGTGCGGAAGCGGGTCGGCCGCGCGCCGACAGCATCTGAACTCCAGACGAGCGCAGCTTGGAGGAGGGGGCCCGGGGGGCCGCGCGACGCTCAGGCCCCCCGGCGAGCGGTGGCCGCGAGACAGCCCGCACCGGACGCGGCCCCCTGCCGTGGGGACGCAACGGCGAAGCTGGTGTCTCCCGGTCCCCCGGTCTACCGGTCTCCGGGTGCCCCGGCCCCTCGCCCTACTCCGCTCTCCCCCCGGTCAGCCGCGCTTCTTCCACTCCTCCGTCGCGTCGACGAGGGCGGAGACGATGCCGGGCTCGTCGGCGGAGTGGCCGGAGGCGGGGACGATCACGAGGCGCGAGCCGGGCCAGGCCTGGTGGAGGTCCCACGCGGAGACGGCCGGACAGACCATGTCGTAGCGGCCCTGGACGATGACGCAGGGGAGGTGCTTCACCTTCTCGACGTCACGGAGGAGCTGCTCGTCGTCCGAGAGGAAAGCGCCGTTCACGAAGTAGTGCGCCTCGATCCGGGCGAGAGCGACCTCGGCGGGAACGTCCGCCTCGGCCACCGAGTAGTTGTGAGCGACGAGATACGAGCCGAGCTCCTCCCAGCGGTTCCAGGCGAGGGCCGCCTGGCGGCGGACGACGGGGTCCTCCGCGTTCAGTCGGCGATGGTAGGCGGCCAGGACGTCGTCCTTCTCCGATTCGTCCAGGTTCGAGAGGAACTCCGCCCAGCCGTCGGGGAAGACCCGCTGCGCGCCGCCGCCGAACGTCCAGAGGACCTCGGAGCGACGGGAGAGGAAGATCCCGCGGAGGATCACGCCCGTGCAACGTTCCGGGTGCGTCTCGGCGTAGGCGAGTCCGAGCGTGGAGCCCCAGGAGCCGCCGAAGACGAGCCACTTCTCGATGCCGAGCCGCTCGCGGATCCGCTCCGCGTCGGCGACGAGGTCCCAGGTCGTGTTCTCCCGCAGCTCGCCGAGAGGCGTGGAACGACCGGAGCCGCGCTGGTCGAAGAGGATCACCCGATAGGCCGCCGGGTCGAAGAACCGGCGGTGAAGAGGTGAGATCCCCGCCCCCGGGCCGCCGTGGAAGAAGACGACGGGCAGGCCGTCCGGGCTCCCGCTTTGCTCGACGTGGAGCTCGTGCAGGTCGGAGACGCGGAGGCGGAAGGAGTCGAACGGCTCGATGGGGGGAAACAGGTCCGGCACGGCGAGACTATACGGCGGACCGGAGAATTGGTTCGGCGGCACGTTTGCAGCCCCCCGACGGCCCCCGCCTTTCGTAAACTCCGTCGCCATGCCGACGGCCACTGCCAGGAAATCGTCCGCCCGCTCCGCCAAGAAGGGCCCCCGGACGCCCGACCGCTTCGCGGAGGCGGAGGAGCTCTACGGGATCGACGCGTGGGGGAAGGGGTTCTTCTCCATCTCCGACGACGGGCACCTCCTCGTCCACCCGACGCGGGAGGGCCACCGCTTCGCCGACCTGAAGGACGTCGTCGACGAGGTCGGGGGACGCGGGATCACCCCTCCGATGATCATCCGCTTCCCGCAGATCCTCGCGTCGTCGGTGCGGGAGCTGAACGAAGCCTTCGGGAAGGCGATCAAGGAGTTCGGGTACGACGGCGACTACCGGGGCGTCTTCCCGATCAAGGTGAATCAGAAGAAGGTCGTCGTCCACGAGATCATCGAGGCCGGCCGGAAGTACGGCTACGGCCTCGAGGCCGGGTCGAAGCCCGAGCTGATCGCCGCCCTCTCGCAGGACCTCGGCCCCGAGTGCCTCATCACGACGAACGGCTACAAGGACGAGGCGTTCATCCGGCTCGCCCTCGACGGCGTGAAGATGGGGCGGAACGTCATCCTGACCCTCGAGAAGGTCTCCGAGCTCGAGAGGGTCCTCGAGGTCGCGAAGAAGCGCGGGGTCAAGCCGCTCGTCGGCATGCGCGCGAAGCTCTACGCCCGCGGCTCCGGCAAGTGGGCCAAGTCGGGGGGCGAGGCGGCGAAGTTCGGCCTGACGACGACGGAGATGCTCGCGGCGATCGAGATCCTGAAATCGAAGCGGATGCTCGACTCGCTCGTCATGCTCCACTTCCACATCGGCTCGCAGATCACCGACATCCGGAAGATCAAGGACGCGATCCGCGAGGCGGGGCGCGTCTACGCGAAGCTGAGCCGCTCCGGCGTCGAAGTGCGCTACCTGAACCTCGGCGGCGGCCTCGGCGTCGACTACGACGGCTCGAAGACCTCGTTCGACTCCTCGATGAACTACACCGTCCAGGAGTACGCGAACGACGTCGTCTACAACATCAAGACGATCTGCGAGGACGAGAAGGTCCCGGTGCCGACGCTCGTGACCGAGTCGGGGCGGGCCGTGACGGCCTACCACTCCGTCCTCGTCTCGAACGTCCTCGACGTGGCCGACAAGATCGAGCAGGACAAGACCGTCACGCTGAACGGCGACGAGAACCACGTCGTCCGGGAGCTCTGGGACGTCTTCAAGGGCGTGACGGCGAAGAACGTCCGCGAGAGCTACCACGACGCCCTCCAGTACAAGGAGGAGCTCTTCACCCTGTTCAACCTCGGCTACGTCTCGCTCGAGGACCGCTCGAAAGGCGAGATCCTCTTCTGGGACGTCTGCGACAAGATCCGGAGGCACCTGAAGGGGCTCCGGGAGATCCCCGAGGAGTTCGAGGACCTCGAGCGCGAGCTCGCGGACAAGTACGTCGTCAACTTCTCCGTCTTCCAGTCGGTCCCCGACTCGTGGGCGATCGACCAGCTCTTCCCGATCCTCCCGATCCACCGGCTCCGCGAGAAGCCGGGCGAGATCGCGACGCTCGCCGACATCACCTGCGACTCGGACGGGAAGATCGAGAAGTTCATCGACCTGCGCGACATCAAGGAGTTCCTCCCGCTCCACTCCTGGAAGCGCTCGCAGCCGTACTACCTCGCCTTCTGCCTCGTCGGGGCCTACCAGGACGTCCTCGGCGACCTCCACAACCTCTTCGGGGAGGCGCACGAGGTCCTCGTGGCGGTCGACGAGGAGAATCGGACGCGCATCCTCGACCTCCTGCCGGGCGAGACGTGCGAGCGGGTCCTCTCGTACATGAACTACGAGAGGTCCGAGATCCTCGAGGGAATCTGGAAGCAGCTGCGCAAGGCCGTCGACAAGGACCGCGTCCGCGAGGCCGAGGCGAAGTCCATCGCGAAGGACTTCGAGGTCGCCCTCTCGCACTACACCTACCTCGAGGAGTAGCCCGGGCGGGATCGCCGCCGCTGGCGGGGCGAGTCGCGGCGGCGTACGCTTCCGGCGTGGAGACCCTGACCCCGCCCTACCTGCTGCTCGCCGCGCCGGTCCTCTCGGATCCGAACTTCGAGAAGGCCGTCGTCCTGATGGGGCACCACACCGAGGAGGGGGCGGTCGGCTGGGTCGTGAACCGCCTCGTGGAGGGGGGGGCGAAGGCGCTCCTCCCCGACGAGGTCGCCCGGACGATCCACCCGGACACACCCCTCCGGATCGGCGGACCGGTCGCGACGCCGGGGCTCATCGTCGTCCACCGCGAGCCGGTCGACGGCGTCGAGTCGATCGCCATGGCCCCCGGGCTCGTCGTATCGGCGACACCCGAGGTCCTTCCCCACGTCTTCGCCTCCGCGCCCGACGCGTCCCCGGTCGACGGGCTGCTCGTCTTCGGCTACGCCGGCTGGGGGCCCGGGCAGCTGGAGCACGAGATGGAAGAGGGCTCCTGGCTCGTCCTCCCCTACGACCCCTACTTCGCGTTTCCCGCCGACATCGCCGGCCTCTGGGAGCGGTCGCTCGCCCGCCTCGGCGTCACGCCCGGGCGCGTCTCGAGCCCGCCCGGCGGCGTGAACTGAAGTGGATCGGGGAGGGTCGCCACGCCCCTCCCCGCGCCGCTTTCGGCGGACCCAGGCGGGCCAGGACCCAGGGGGTTTACCTTCTATACCCTGCTCGGGCGCAGAGGGTGGGGGATAGGCCCGACGCGCCGTTCCGGACGCGCGCCTAGACGAAGTCCTTCGCCCAGCCGCGGGCCTCGCGATTCGCGAGGACGTGGAAGCGCCGGAGCTTCGTCAGCGAGAGGGAGGCGAGGGAGCCCAGCGGGAGGTAGACGATCCTCTTCCCGAGGCGGGAGGCGAAGCGTTTCAACAGAGGGCGCGGCGGGCTCGGCGCCGCGTAGACGACGCGCGGCTCGCGGGCGTAGTCGAGGGCGGCGAGGAGGAGGACCTCCGGGGCGGTGAACGGGCCGCGGTAGTCGGGGTCGCGCCAGACGTCGTAGAGGCGGCCGGGGGGCATCGTCATCAGGAACGCGCCGTAGGTGCACTCGGAGATGCCGGGGCCGACGAGCTTCTCGCCGAGCGGCGTGGCGTAGAAGGCCATGTCGCTCTCCTGGCCGTGCTCGCCGAGCCAGGTCGTCTTCCACGGGTACTTCTCCGCCTCCTCGTCGAAGACGACGACGACGGAGCCGGCGCCGCCGCGGACCCGCGCCTCCTCGAAGACCCAGAGGCGGCCCTCGTGGTGGCGGCGGAGCGTCTCGCGGACGTCGACGCCGTCGAGGAGGCTCGTCGTGAACGGGGCGAGGCGGCGCGAGTCCTCGGTGAGGAGTCGGATCGCGCGGCGGCGGAGGCGGTTGCCGAAGCGCTCGACGGCGACGTCCTCGGGCGGGTAGGAGCAGATGCCGTCGCCGAACTTCAGCTTCCTCCAGTCGCCCGGCTTCGGCTCCTTCGGGCGGCGTCGGAGCGGCAGGTCGCGCAGGCGCCTCTCCTTCCCCGGGAAGCGGCGGCGGAAGCGGACCGGCTTGCCGTCGAGGTGGAGGTCCTCACCCTTGAGCGTGACGACGGGGAGGCTCGCGGTCGTATCGGGCCAGGGCCAGGTGGCGCCAAGGTCGAAGACCTCCCAGGCGTAGTCGTCGTCGACGACGCCGCGCGCCGCGACGACGAGCTCGTAGAAGCCCGGCGTCAGGACGTTCTCCGTGAGGGCGAGATTCCGGGAGAACTGCCGGAGGACCCGGAAGGCCGTCCGCGGCACTTCCTCGTCGCGGCTCTTCCGGTAGCGCTCCGCCGCCTCGCGGAGGAGCCGGTCGACGACGCGGAGGGTGTCGGTGCCGGCGTCGAAGCGGAAGGCGCCGCCAGAAGAGCGGGCGGACTCGTAGGCCGCCGCGACGAACGGGATCTCGCTCATCACCTCGCGGCTCGACTCGGCCGAGAGCGCCGCGAGGCGGACCCCTTCGCGCCGCACGCGGCCGAAGGGCTCGGCGAGAGGCTCGTCGAGCGCGCGGAGGATGCCGCGGGCGTGCGCGACGCCGCCCACCCAGAGGACGCGCTCGCCCGCGTCGGCGAGGCGGCGGAGGCGGACGGCCATCGCCCGCTCGCGAAGGAGGTCGGCCTCGTCGTCGGACGGCGGGAAGGCGTCGAGGAGCGCGGAGAGGAACGGCGCCGGGCCGGTCTTCGTGAGAGCGTACGGGTCGGGGAGCGCCTCGCGGCGGAGCGGGTAGCTGCCGTCGTCCCGGTCGACGAGGTGGAGCGCGACGCCGTTCTCGAGGGTGAGGCGCGCGGCCTCGGCCATCGGCTCGTGCGGCTCGACGAGGAGGTAGACCGTCTCCTCGCCGTCGGGCCAGAGGACGACGGTGAGGAGCGGGAGGCGGAGGACGGCCTTTCGGAAGGCTTCGGAGATCGTGGAGGGGAGCTCGACGGCGACGGCCGTGGGGCGAAGGGCGAAGAAGGCGCGGCGGACGAGGACCGCGAACTCGACCGACTGGTGGAGCGTCGGGAGGAGGAAGAGCCCGTCGCCCGCGCGGACGACGCCGGTCGCGGGATCGGGCGCGGGGCAGGCGACGTGCCCGCTCAAGATGCCCGAAACCTCGGGTGACGAGGCCTCGACCCGCGTCCCTTCATGCCGGCTGCCGCGTCAGACGCGGTGCGGGCCGCGCGGCTCGGGTGCGCCTTCGCGCGGGACGGGGGCGTGGACGATCGCATCCTCGCCGAGGACGAACTTCACCGCCTCGAGGAGCCGCTCGCCGGCGTCTCCCCCGCCCTGTGCGAGGCGCTTCAGCGCGTAGCGCGCGACGTTGATGCCATCCCTCACGCTGAACGGCTCTTCCGCCTCGTGGGCGCTCCGGAGGAAGCGCGTCACCCAGCGGAGGAGCGCCTCGGGCGCGAACGGGAGGTTCCCCGCCAGGATCGCGAGCTCCTCCTCCTCGTCGGGAAAGTCGACGAGGATCGTCGGCGTGAGGCGCGAGTTGACGTAGTCGGGCAGCTCGAACGTCGAGGCGTCGTCGTTCATCGTCGTGACGAAGCGGAAGTCGGGGTGTGCCCGGATCTTCACGCCCGCGACGATCGACTCGACGGTCCGGCGCGCGTCGAGGAGCGGCGCGAGCGAGGCCCACGACTTCTCGCTCATCCGGTTCCCCTCGTCGAGGATCGCGACGCCCCCCTTCAGCATCGCCGTGACGACGCCGGAGGCGACGTAGCGGATCTTTCCTTCGCCCGCGACGACCGGCGTGACGAGCAGGTCCTCGGGGCGGGTGTCCATCGTCGCCTGGAAGACCCAGGCGGGGCGCCCGATACTCTTCGCGGCGGCGTAGGCGAGCGTGGTCTTGCCGACCCCGGGCTTTCCGACCAGACGGGGGTGGAGCGGGAGGTCCCCCTTCTCGACGACGAGCCACGCGGCGAGGAGCTGGTCGAGGAGGTCGCGCCGCCCCTTCCACTCGAGCGGGAACTCGTCGGGGTGCGCGAGGGCGATCTCGACGCCGTCGATGTGGACCTTTTCCATGGACGGATTCTAGGGGCGCAGCCGGCCTCCGCGACGCCGCCGCAATCCGCCGGGGCGCGCCCCTCCGTAGATTGCCGCGAAGGGCGCCCGAGGCGCCCGTACCGGAGAAAGACAATGAAGAAGACCATCGCCGCGTCCGCCGCTGCCCTTCTGCTCGCCGTCTCCGTCGCGGCCCCCGCTCGCGCGGACCACCACCCGGGCAAGGACATCGTCGAAACCGCCGTCGCCGCCGGCAGCTTCAGCACGCTCGCCACGGCGCTGAAGGCCGCCGGCCTCGTCGAGACGCTGAAGGGGAAAGGTCCCTTCACCGTCTTCGCGCCGACCGACGACGCGTTCAAGAAGCTCCCCGCCGGCACGCTCGAGAAGCTCCTCGCCGACAAGGCCCGGCTCACGAAGGTCCTCACCTACCACGTCGTCTCCGGCAAGGTGATGGCCGCCGACGTCGTCAAGCTCTCCGAGGCGAAGACCGTCGAAGGCTCCTCGGTGAAGATCGCCGTGAAGGACGGCAAGGTGAAGCTGAACGACGCCAACGTCGTGAAGACCGACGTCGGGGCCTCCAACGGCGTCATCCACGTGATCGACACGGTCATCCTCCCGCCCGCGAAGTAGCCGCGGCCCTTCCCGGCCGGACGGCCCCGTACGACGGAGGGCGGCCGCGGCATCCCGCGGCCGCCTTCTCCCGTTCCCCCGGACGGCGCGGGAGCGCCCGGCCCGCTCCCGGTCAGCTCCCCAGCAGGTCCGCGAGAGCCTCCGGATGGAAGCCGACGAGGAGCCTTCGGCCGACGCGAAGCATCGGCGCCCTGTAGTTCCCGGTCGGACCCCTGAGGTCGTCGAGGACGACCTCCCGCGCGCTTCGCGAGGCGGCCTTCTTCCCCTTCGCGATCACGACCTCGTCGACCGCGGCGAGGAGCGCGCGGACGTCGCCGTCCTTCAGAGGAGTCGCCTTCGCGGAACGTTCCTCCGTAACCCGGGCCTTCGTCTTCTCGAGCACCTCACGGGTGCGTCCGCAGCTCGTTCACCCCGGGCGCTGGTAATAGAAGCCGACGGTCGGCATACCCTCCTCCTTCCGCGCCCTCAAGGCTGCAGGGCGTACTCGCGGACGATCCGTTTCGTTCTCTCGACCCCTTCCAGGTACGCGGGAAGGCGGATCCTCTCGTTCTTGCTGTGGATCGTCACGGCGTCCAGGAGGTTCACCGCGAACGGCGAGACGCCGTAGGAGCGGATGCCGCGCGCCCGCAGGTAGGAGAGGTTCGTGTAGCTCCCCGTCAGGACGTACGGTCCGACGTCCGCGTCCTCGTCCGGATCGAGCGCGAGGACCGTGTGGAGCGTCTCCCACGCGCGACCTCGCCGCTCCGCCGGGACGCTGTCGGGGGTGACGTGCCGCAGCGTCAGGCGCACGCCGAGCGGCGCCGCCCATCGCTCCATCTCCTCCCAGCGGGCACGTGCGGAACGGCCCGGCAGCAGCGTCGCGACCAGGTCCATGGAGAATCCGCCCCCCGTCGCCGCGCGCTTCGGCTCGCCCCAGTAGTACATGTCGCGAAAGAGCGACCGGTAGACCTCCGGGATCCCCTCGGCCAGCCTCCCCGACGCGACGGCCGCCCGGGCGTCGTTCATCTGGTGTCCCCAGATATCGGATCGCGAGGGGCCGACGAAGGAGAGGAAGTCCTGAACCTCGTCGAGGACCCGGAACGGCTCCTCGGACATCTTCCGCTCGAGGAGGTCCCGAAGCGCCCGAAGGGCGGCTTCGTCCCGGGCATGCGCCGTGGCGATGACGTTCGACTTCTGGAGGACCTCGATGCCGAACCGGGCGATCCTGTCCCCGCTGACCTCGTTCACGCCGCCTTCGTTGAGGACATCGGTCACTCCGTCGAGGAGGTCGGGACGGTTCTCCAGGACCCATCCGATCCCGATCTCGGGCGTGTAGGTCTCCTCCCCCGGCTCGGCGACGAAGACGACGTCCCGCTCGGGGACGATTCCGTCCCTGCGGAGCGACGCGATCGCGAGGAAATCGGCGATCCCCTGTCCCTTCATGTCGAGCGTCCCGCGCCCGCAGACGTACTGGACGAGGTCGCCGACGCCGTCCGCGGCGGCGAAGGGGGGGAGGTCCCAGGCAGAGAGGTCCCCGACGGGGAAGACGTCCATGTGATGGAGGAGAAGCAGCGCGTCTCCCCGGGTGCGACCCGAGAGCCGCGCCACGACGATCGGACGCTCCGGGTCGTCTCCGACGATCTCGAACGGGATCCCCTCGCAGCCGAGCTTCTCGGCCCAGAAGCGCGCCGTCTCGACCGTCCGGCCCGGGGGGTTCTGCGAGTCGATCCCGACGTACTCGCGAAGGAGGCGCGTCGCCTCGTGCCGCCGCATCTCGGCGAGGTCGAGCGACCGCATCTCCACCCTCGGCGCGCGGGACCGGACGAGCTTCGGCCCGGCGAGCGCGGCGGCCGCGACGAGCGCGGCGCCGCCGTAGAGCGCGAGGCGGCGACGCGTGTTCCGGGAGAGGCTCATGCGCTCGCCGCGCGGGGCGACGGGTTCCGGCGAAGGAGAGCGACCAGGGCGAGGAGCCCGAGGATCGTCATCACGGCCGCGATCATCAGCCATCCCCCCGAAGGCCGCAAACGGACGACGTGCCGGCCGGGCGGAACCGCAAGGCCCGTGTAACCGACGTTGGCGTCTTCGACGACGGCCGGCCGACCGTCGAGCGTGGCGCGCCGGGCGGCGACGAAGGGACGGGCGACGTACAGGTAGCCGGGCGCGGGGCCGGCGACCTCGACCTCGACCTCGAGCCGGTCGGGACGGTCCGAGACGCGCAGGACCCGCCCGGCCGAAGGGACGAGCGGAGGCCCGGGAGCGGAGAGCACGGCCGCGTCGACCGGGGCCCGATCGCGGAGGAAGCGCGTCGAGGCCGCGAGCGGCCCGGGCTCGCGCACGACACGCGACACGAACCGGACGGGCGGGACCGGGCGCGCGACGGGAACGAGCCGCGCGACGGGCCGCCCGCCCGGCGATGCCTCGGGGGCGACGACGGCGACCGCGCCGGCGGAACGGGCAAGCGCCGCGGCGAGAGTTCCGGCGGGCGGGGCCTTCTCGAGCAGCATCGCCCACTCGAGCTGGGCGCGCGGAAGGGCCGCGTCGTAGTCCGCCTCGTGGACGGAGGCGACGCCGAAGCGGGTGAACGTCCACGGGATCGCCCAGGCCGTCATCGAGGGGCCGCTTTCGACCGGATCGTTCGACGTGGAGCCGGGTGGAAGCTCCGACCCGGGCAGCGGCAGGAGTCGCGGCGGCGGCTCGTCGCCCCGGGTCGACGCCAGCGAGGCGAGCACGGTCGGCCGCTCCGTCAGGATCGCCGCGTCCGACATCGGCAGGAGCCTCGGCGTGAGGAGGGCCCGATCGGAAGCGAGGAGGAGACCGAGAACCCCGAGCACGAAGGCCCGTCGAGCGGGAGCCGCCTTCTCGATCGCCGCGGCGCCGAGAGCGGAGAGCCAGGCGATCCCGAAACCGAAAACGACGAGCCACTTCTCCGGGTACCGGATCGACGCGGCGAACGGCACGACCTTCGCGATCCAGCCGGCCACGGGAGTCGCTGGCCCGAGGGCGAGCAGGACGCCGAGCACGGCCAGGGTCGACGCCCGGAGACGCGCGCCACGCCCCGCGAGGAGACCGAGGATCGCGAGCGTCCATGCGACGCGCCCGGGCGTCAGCGACGGGAAGTAGGGGTAGCGGGAGATCTCCGCCGCGACGGTCGTCTTCGTCCAGTCGGCCACCACGCCGTCCGCGAGCAGCTCCGCGAGCCGCGACGCGGGCAGCGACCCCAGCTCCGCGAAGCCGGGGAGGAGTGCCCCGCGAACACCCCGGATGCTCTCGAAGCCCGCGATGACGAGGGCGGCGAGCGCGGGCGCAGCGAGGAGCGCGCCGAGGAGCCCGCCCGACCCCCAGAGGAGGAGCGTCGCCCCCCGCTCGCGCAGGCCCGCGGCCGGGCCCCGCCCGGCGAGGAGGACGACGGCGAGGAGCGACGCGGCGAGGAGCGGCTCCGGAACCGACGCGACGACGAGGAGCGCGGTCGCGGCGGCGAGGAGAACGAGGCTTCGCGCGTCGCGCCGCGAGCGGACCCGAAGAAGCGCGGCCGCGAACCAGGGCAGCGCCGCGTGCGCGGACGAGGTGCTCAGGAAGCTCGCCGCGGACGCCGTGATCCCCGCCGCGCCCCACGTGAGGCCGCCGAGCGCCGACGAGAGCGGCGGGAGGCCCGAGAGCCGGAGGAAGACGGCGAAGCCCGCGGCCCCCGTCAGGACGCGCAGGAGCATCCACGCCTTCGCGGCGAGGGGAGTCGGAAGGAGGACGAAGAGAACGTTTCCGGGGTCGAAGGCCGCGACGCCCGGCGAGGCAAGGAGCGGGAGGCCGCCCTGGCGGAAGCGGTCGATCCACGGCATCTCCCCCGCCCGGAGCGCCTCGACCAGGTGCGCCTTCAGCGGATAGAAGTACGGCAGGAGGTCGCGGCCCGACGGGACGCCGGGCCCGAGCAGAGTCCGGTAGGGAACGAGGAGGAGGACGAGGGCGACGAGGAGAGCGACCGCGAACGGCCGCTCCTCGAAGAGATCGCGCAGGCTCCTCATCCGCGCCTCCCGACGAACGCCAGGGACGCCGCGGCGCCGAGGGCGAGAAGCGTGATCGCGAGGCCGGCGAGCATCCGTCCGTTCCGGTAGCCGAAGACGACCTCGTGCTCGCCGGCCGGGACGGGGACGGCCGTCAGGAAGCCGTCGGCGCAGAGGCTCTCGACCCTCCGTCCGTCGACGGTCGCCGTCCACGACGGGTCGAAGGTGCGTGCGACGACGAGCAGACCGCCCGGCGGCGCCACGCGCGCCTGGAGATGGCGACGACCGTTCGTTCGCTCGAGGAGCGTCACCTCGCCGGCTCCGAAGGAACGCTCCTCGCCGAGCCCCGCGACGACCGCCTCCTCCAGCGGATCCGAGGGGGCCGGGACGACGAGAGCGCCGGGGGCCGGACGCGCGCGCCTCACGAAGTGATGCTCGGGCCGTGCGCCGTCCAGCACGACGATCCGCGCGCTCCCGAATCGCGCCGTCGCGCGAACGCCGGAGGGGTCGGGCCCGGGTGCGTCGGTTCGCGCCGCCGTCACGCCGATCGTCCGGAGGCGCCGGACCTTCTCCTCGCCCCACGGCATCCGCGCGAGCGTCGCCGACGACGCCACCGACTCGGGCGTCGACATCCGGTCGACGTCGTTGTCGCCGCCGTAGCGCAGCCCCCACGCGGCGCCGGTGGTCGGGCGGAGCGGATCGAGCCCGGCGCGCTCGCGCGCGAGCGCCGTCGCCCGCGCCACGTCGTCCGCCCCGTCGACGTAGAAGCGTCCCTCGCCGGCGGCCTCCTTCGCGGCGGCTACTTCCGCGGGAACGGAGTCCCAGAAACTCGCGGGCCCCGCCGGCGCCGATCCGGTCACCCGACGCCCCGCGTCGAGGAGGAAGAGCGCCGCGGCGAGGCCCGCCGCCGCCCGCGTGGAGATGCGTCCCGACCTCACGAGCGCCGGCAGCGACGCGAGGAGAAGGGCCGTCGCGAGCGCCGCGAGGAGAAGCGGTCCGAGCAGCGCTCCGACCCGCTCCCCGCTCACCCCGTCGCCCGCGAGCGACACGGCCCGGAGCAGCGCGGCGAGCCGGTCGGGAGCCGTGAAGGCGAGCGCCGCGGCGGGAAGGAGAAGGGCGGCGAGGAGGGCCGAAGCCCTCGCGAAGCGGCGCGGAGCCCGCGGATCGTCGCGGAGCCGGTCGACGCCGACCGCCGCCGCTCCGGCCAGGCCGAGCGTGGCGAGAAGCCACCACTTCTCCGGGTAGCGGAAGACCGGCAGCGCGCCCAGGAGCATCCCGACCGGCGGGAAGAACCTCCCGAAGGAGAGGAGCGCGGCGAGGCCTGAGAGACCGAGCGCCGACCGGCCGCGCGGGTCGCCCGCCGCGGCGGCCGCGAGCGCGAGCGGCAGGAGGCCGAGCGCGAGGTCGTGGAAGTAGGGGTTCCCGGCGTCGAACGTCGCCGCGCCCCAGTAGTCCGCGTCGTCCTCGGCGCGCGGATCGCCCGTCAGCCGCGGCTCGAGCAGGGTCAAGAGGCGCGTCGGTCTAACCGACCAGAAGAGCGACCCCTCTTCCGCCCTCATCTGAGTCCCCCGCGCCGACCGGGCGAGCTCGCCCGCCGTCGGAAGGAGCTGGACGGCGGCGATGCCGGCGGAGAGGAGCCCCGCCGCGGCGAGCGCGCCGAGGCGCCGTCCGGCGCGCCCGGGAGCTCCCCTCCGGGCGTCGACGAGCGCGCCCGCGAGCGCGACCGCCGCGGTGCCGGCCGCGCCGGTCGCCGCCACGACCGGCTCCCCGCCGAGCAGCGAGAGCCCGAGCGCGAGCCCGACGGCCGCGACCCTCCGCCGTGCGCCGGGCCCGTCGTCCGGGTCGAGCGTCCCGATGGCCGCGAGAGCCAGAGGGATCGGGGCGAGCGAGGCCACCGTCGTGAAGAGGAGCGGGACCGTCTGGAAGACGCCCGAGAAGAGGAGGACGAGGCCGCCGGCAGAGGAGGCGACCCGGGAAAGACCGAGCGCGCGGAGCGCGGCGTACGCGAGGAGCACGACGAGGAGGACGTGGAAGAGGAAGAGGCCCGTCGTGCCGAGGAGCGGGACGAGCCAGGTGCCGGGCCAGAACGCCGCGGCGTTCGGATTCGCGGCCAGGGCCCGTCCCGCGCCGGAGGCGTCGTTCCAGAGCGGCAGCTCCCCCGCGGACAGGAGGCGCGACGTGACCTCCCGGAGCGGGACGAAGAAGAAGACCGCGTCGCGCCCGACGACGCTTCCGCCGAGGAGGTACTCGTGGAACCGGAGGGCCACCGCCCCGGCGAGCGCCGCGGGCGCGGCGAAGGGCTCGAGCCGGGCGAGGCGCCCCGGCGTCACGCCCTTCGCGCCAGGACGAGGAGCGACATCCCGAACGACGGCAAGCGCCTCTCCTCGAGCTTGAGGAGCGGCAGGAGCCACCGGAAGGCGCGGAGCTGCCCCTTCGGGAGGACCTTCCGCTTCAGGACCCGCGAGTTGAGCCACCAGCCGAGGACGCCCGGACGGTTGAGGAACCTCGCCGTCTCTACCTCGAACCCCGCCCCCGAGACGAGCTTCACGAGCTCGTCCCTCTCGTAGCGGCGGAAGTGGTGGAGGTGGACGTCGAGCGTCCCGTACAGCGCCTTCAGCGACGGCACGAGGAGGACGAGGCGGCCGCCTTTCGGCAGCACCGAGGCGAAGTCGCGGAGCGTCGCGGAGTCGTCCTCGATGTGCTCGAGGACGTTCAGGCAGACGATCGAGTCGAGCCTCTCGGCGACGAGCTCGGCCCTGTCGGCGTCGGCGAGCGGGAAGCGGTACGACGCGACGCGGACGTTCGAGCGGTTCCCGAACCTCGCGGTCAGCTCGCGGACGTAGTGGACCTCGACGTCCGAGGCGACGACCCGTTCCCTTTCGACGAAGAAGCGCGTCTGGTTCCCGACGCCGGAGCCGACCTCGAGGATCCGCTGTCCGAGCGCGGCGTCGAAGCGGTCGTGGAGCCAGGCGTTGTACGGGGCGAGCCGCTCCATCCGGCGGAGCGTCATCGTCCCGACGTCGCCGCGCGGCGCCTCCCAACGCGCGTACTTCAGGATCACCCAGACGGCCTGGAGGGCGTCCTTGAAGCCGATCTTCTTCCCTTCCTCGTACGTCCGGCCGTGGTACGAGATCGGCACCTCGTAGACCCGGGCCCGCATCCGCGCCACCTTGCAGGTGATCTCCGGCTCGATTCCGAAGCGCTTCGACTGCAGGTCGAGCCGGTCGACGACGGAGCGCGTCATCGCCTTGTAGCAGGTCTCCATGTCCGTCAGGTTCATGTTCGTGAACATGTTGGACATCAGGGTGAGCATCCGGTTGCCCACGGTGTGCCAGAAGTAGAGGACCCGGTGGCCGCCCGGGTGGCCGAGGAAACGCGAGCCGTAGACGACGTCCGCCTCGCCGTCGAGGATGGGGCGGAGGAGGACGGAGTACTCGCGAGGGTCGTACTCCAGGTCGGCGTCCTGGATGACGACGAGGTCGCCCGTGGACGTCCGCATGCCGGTCCAGACGGCCGCCCCCTTGCCGAGGTTGCGGGGCTGAAAAACGGCCCGGACGCCGTCCTTCCCGTCCAGCTCGCGGAGGATGTCGCGCGTGCCGTCGGTCGACCCGTCGTCGACGATCACGAGCTCTTTCTCGATCCCGCCGAGGTCGACCGCGAGGACGCGGCCGACGATCTCCCGGAGCGTCTTCCGCTCGTTGTAGGCGGGCATGATGATCGAGAGCTTCATGGC
>Ga0116155_10001335_pt1 | contig 17800 bp, 15 predicted proteins | sample AD_UKC032_MetaG_FD_89890 | JGI IMG/M metagenome (GOLD analysis project Ga0116155, IMG submission 89890) | Active sludge microbial communities of municipal wastewater-treating anaerobic digesters from USA - AD_UKC032_MetaG | ecosystem: Engineered > Bioreactor > Anaerobic > Digestate | place: USA...
GCGTGGCGCGCCAGCAGCAGTGCATCGGCCGAGCCGATGGGGCGGGGCAGGGTGAAGCGCTTGCCGCGCGGGATCGAAGGCAGTTGCATGCAGACGGCGGGCGTTCAAACCGGCACGCCCCGAGACGGCCGGGGCCGCGGGGCGAGGCGCGGATTCTAGGCAGCGCGGGCGCGCAGCCCCGGCAGGGCGGCGCCGGGCGAGGGCGCGGCGCCGCCCCGCGGCTGCCCGGCGCGACGCCGGTGCCGCCGCGCAGCGTTGCACGGCCGCATCCCGGCCCGCCCCGGCCGGCGGGTATGGCGGGCGCTGCTCGCTACCATTGCCGGATGACCGCGGGCGAAGCCTCCCTGTACGCGCTGGTGCCCTGCGCCGGCATCGGCGCGCGCGCCGGGCTGGGCGCGCCCAAGCAGTACGCGCTGCTCGACGGCCGCGCGCTCGTGGCGCACACGCTGCGGGCGCTGCAGGCGGTGGCGCCGCTGCGCGCGACGCTGGTGGTGCTGGCGCCGGGCGACGACCGCTTCGACGCGCTGCTGCCCGGCTTTGCCGGCGAGCGCGGCTGGGTCGCGCGCACCGGCGGCGCCACGCGCGCCGCCACCGTGGCCGCCGGCCTGGCGGAGCTGCGGCGGCGCGGCGCGGCCGACGACGACTGGGTGCTGGTGCACGACGCCGCGCGCTGCCTGCTGCAGCCGGCGTGGGTGGAGCGGCTGATCGACGCCTGCCGCGGCGACGCGGTCGGCGGCCTGCTGGCGCTGCCGCTGGCCGACACGCTGAAGCAGGACGAGGCGGGCCTGGTTGCGGCCACGCTCGACCGGCGGCACAAGTGGGCCGCGCAGACGCCGCAGATGTTCCGCCTGGGGTTGCTGCAGCGCGCGCTGCGCGCGGCCGGCGACGCGGTCACCGACGAGTCCGGCGCGGTCGAGGCGCTGGGGCTGCGGCCCCGGCTGGTGCCGGGCGAGCTCGAGAACTTCAAGCTCACCTGGCCGGCCGAGCTGGCACTGGCCGAGCGCCTGCTGCGCCTGCGCCGGCTGGAACGCGAAGGCGGCCTGCGATGAGCGGCCTGCAATGAGCGGCCTGCGCATCGGCGAGGGCTGGGACGTGCACGCGCTGGTGGCCGGCCGGCCGCTGGTGCTGGGCGGCGTCACGGTGCCGCACAGCCATGGGCTGGCCGGGCATTCCGATGCCGACGCGCTCGCACATGCGATCACCGACGCGCTGCTCGGCGCCGCCGCGCTCGGCGACATCGGCCGGCACTTTCCCGACAACGACCCGGCCTTCGCCGGTGCCGATTCGATGCGGCTGCTGGCCGAAGCCGCGCGGCGGGTGCGCGCCGCCGGCTACGAGATCGGCAACGTCGATGCCACCGTGGTCGCGCAGGCGCCGAAGCTCGCGCCGCACATCCCGGCGATGTGCGCGCGGCTGGCGCAAGCGCTTCGCGTGCCGGCGGGCTGCGTCAACGTCAAGGCCAAGACGGCCGAGCGGATGGGCCCGGTCGGCGAGGGCCGGGCGATCGAGGCGCGCGCGGTGGCACTGCTGGTCGCCGCAGGCGGCGCGGCCGGCGCGGCCGCCCGCTGACCTTCAGTTCACCTGGATCTGGATGCGGCGCGGCTGCGCGTGCTCGGCCTTCGGGATGCGCACCCGCAGCACGCCGTTGCTCAGGTCGGCGGCTACCTTGCCCGGGTCCAGCTCCTTGCTGAGCGTGAAGGCGCGCCGGTAGCGCGCGAGCTGCACTTCGGCGTGGGTGGGCTCCATGCCCTGCGGCACCGGCAGCGCCACCTCGGCATCGATGCTCAGCGTGTCGCCCTCGACGCGCAGGTTCAGCTTGTCCTTGGGCACGCCCGGCAGGTCGGCGTACAGCGTGATGCCGGCGGCATCCTCGATCACGTCCACCGGCGGCAGCAGCGAAGGCTCCTGGCGCGCGGCGGCGGCTTCGGCGGGCGGGGTCGCGACGTTGTTGCTCATCTGGCTCTCCTCGGGGTCATTGCACTTCGATGCGCCGCGGCTGCGCCGATTCGCGTCGCTTGACGCTGACGTGCAGCACGCCGTCGCGGTAGTCGGCCGACACGCCGTTCGGGTCGATGTCGTCGGGCAGGCTGATCACGCGGCGGAAGCGCCCGTCGAAGCGCTCGTTCACGTGCAGCGTCGTCTTCTCGTCGGCGGGGGCGGCGGCGCGCGCGCGCTCGCCCGAGATCGTCAGCACGCCGCGGTCGAGATGGACTTCGACCTTGGCCGGGTCGATGCCGGGCGCGAACGCATAGACCTCCACCGCCGCGGGGGTGTTGCCGACGTTCAGCGCCGGGAAGCCGCCGCGGGCGAAGCCGCGGATCGCCGGGGTCACGTCGAAGGCCGAGTGCATGTCGCGCGTCAGGCGGTCCATTTCGGCGAACAGGTCGCGGGGGAACAGGCTTCGATACATCAGATGCTCTCCTGGCGTGGATGGCGCGGGTGCCGCGCCGCTGCCATTCGAGGTAGGGGCCGCTGCCGGGGTTTCAAGGGCCGGCCGCCGGATGCGCGGCGTCACGCCGGCGCACGCGCCGCGCGCCGCGAGGGGGATCAGGCCGCCAGCCGCAGGTGCAGGTGCAGCATCAGGCCGCCGCCGGGGGCATTGGCCAGCTCGACCGAGCCGCCCATGCGCTGCAGCGACTTCTCCACGATCGCCAGCCCCAGCCCGGCGCCGCTGGCCGCGGTGCGGGCGACGTCGCCGCGGAAGAAGGGCGTGGTCAGCTGGGCGAGCTTGTCGGGGGCGACGCCCGGGCCGTGGTCGCGCACCGTGACCACGGCCGAGCCGCCGGTGCGCGCAGCGCCGACGGTGACCGCGGCCACGCCGGTGTGCTCGCTGCGGCCGTAGCGGCGCGCGTTCTCGAACAGGTTGGCGAACACGCGGCCCAGTTCGGTTTCGTCGGCCAGCACCGCCACGTCGGCGCCGACCTCGGAGGTGATCCGGATCTGGGCCGGGTCGCGCAGCGCGGCGGCCTCGCGGTCGATCAGCGGCGCCAGCGGCACCGGGTGCAGCCGGGCTTCGCCCGGCCGCGCGTAGTCCATGAACTTGTCGATGATCGCGTCGAGCTGCTCGATGTCGGCCGCCATGTTGCGCCGGGCCTCGTCGCTGTCGACGCTCATCTCGGCCTCGAGCCGCAGCCGCGCCAGCGGGGTGCGCAGGTCGTGCGAGATGCCGGCGAGCATCACCGCGCGCGCTTCCTCGATCTTGGCGAGCTCGCGCACCATGCGGTTGAAGCCGCGGTTGACTTCGCTGATCTCGCTGGTCAGCGTGTTCTCGTCGAGGCGCGAATCGAGATCGCCCTCGCGGATTCGGCTGGCGGCGAAGGACAGCTCGCGCAGCGGCCGGTTGATCAGCCGGGCGATCACCACCGATCCCAGCACCGTGGCGGCCAGCGCGATGGCCAGCCACACCATCCAGGTCCGGCGCGTCAGCGGCCCGGTGGTCTCGGGCGGCGTGCGCATCCAGTAGGGGTCATGGTCGATCGTGAAGCCGACCCACATGCCCGGCTGGCCGTTGACGCTGCGCGCCACGAGCGCGTCGGGGCCCAGGCGCGATTGCAGCTCGTTGCTGACGCTGCGGCTGAAGCGGTCGGTGGCGAAGGGCTCCCAGCTGTCGCCGGGCTCGCGCGGCTGCACCCGCACCGTGTTCTGGCCGTCCATCGTCTTGACCAGCGCGACGCGGTGGATGCCGTCGACGCTGCGCAGCGCCGCGCGCGACAGGTTCACCAGCCCGGCGGTCTGCTGCGCGGCGGCCACTGCGCGCGGCTCGAACTCCATCTGCCGCAGGGTCTGCACCCACGCGGTGATGCCGCCTGCCAGCAGCAGCGCCAGCAGGACGAAGGTGCGCCAGAAGAGGTTGAGCTGGAAAGTCCTGCGTGCCATGGGTGGCCGCCGCCGAAGCTGCGCCCGGCGGCGCCGGCAATGCTAGCGGCAGCCCGCGGGCTGCGGCCGCTGCCCGTCAGTGCGCGCCGTCGGGCACGAACACGTAGCCCACGCCCCAGACCGTCTGGATGTAGCGCGGCTGCGCCGGATCGGGCTCGAGCATCTTGCGCAGACGCGAGATCTGCACGTCCAGGCTGCGGTCGAAGGGCTCGAACTCGCGGCCGCGCGCCAGCTGCGCCAGCTTATCGCGCGACAGCGGCTGGCGCGGGTGGCGCACCAGCGCCTTGAGCATCGAGAACTCGCCGGTGGTCAGCGAGATCTGCTCGCCGTTGCGCGACAGCCGGCGCAGCGACAGGTCGAACTCGTAGGGCCCGAAGACGACGGTCAGCGGCTCCTTCGACGGTGCGCCGGGCGCCTCGGCCGGCGGGCGGCGGCGCAGCACCGCGTTGATGCGGGCGAGCAGCTCGCGCGGGTTGAAGGGCTTGGGCAGGTAGTCGTCGGCGCCGACCTCGAGGCCGACGATGCGGTCGACGTCCTCGACCTTGGCGGTCAGCATGATGATCGGCGTCGTGTCCTTGGCCGCGCGCAGCCGGCGGCAGATCGACAGCCCGTCTTCGCCCGGCATCATCAGGTCGAGCACGATCAGGTCCAGGGTCTCGCGCGTCAGCAGCCGGTTCAGCGCCTTGGCGTCCTCGGCGAGCAGGACTTCGAAGCCCTCCTGCACCAGGTAGCGGCGCAGCAGGTCGCGGATGCGGGCATCGTCGTCGACGACGGCGATGCGGCTCGGCCGCGTGGGACTGGATGGGGTCATGGGCACTCCCAATTTGTAACAACGCCATTTTGCAACCCTTTGTCGGGTGGGGCGCGCCGGTATTGATGCACGCTTACCGGTCATTTCCGTTGTTGCAACCAAGGGGCTGGACCGGGCGTGACCGATGCCACGGCGGGGCCGTGCGGCGCGGGGCGCGCCGCCTGCGCGGCGGATTGCTACGATGCCGCGGCCCGACAGCCCTGCCGGAAGCCCGAGATGACTGCCGCCGCGCTTTGCCCTTTGCGCCGCCTGCGCAGCCAGGTGTGGCGCCGCACGGTCTGCCTGCCGGACGGGCCGGCCCCGGTGGCGGCCGCGCGGATCGACACACGGTGCCAGCCGCTGCCGCTGCCATGAAGACCGGCCCGCTGTTGACCACGCACGAAGCCGATGCGGCAGCGTCGCCGATCGTGCGCCTGGCCGACGGCCTGCAGCCGCCGCCGGGCGACGACGCCCACGGCCGGCTGCACCTGCAGCGCGCGCGCGGCTTCGCCGAGCCGCTGCTGGCGGGCCAGCGGCTCGATTCGGGCGAGGACGTGCTCGCCCACGCCGACGGCGTCGCCGCGATCCTGCAGGCCATCGGTGCGGCGCCGTCGATGCAGGCCGCCGCCTACCTGGTCTACGCCGGCGACTATCTGCAGCGGCCCGAAGAGACGGTGGCCAAGGGCTTCGGCGCGTCGTACGGGTCGCTGGTGGCGGCCACGCGGCGGCTGGTGCAGGCGCAACGCTCGGTGCGCGACGCGCGCGTCGGGCTCGAGCGGCGCGCGCAGCAGACCGAGCGCGTGCGCAAGATGCTGCTGGCCTTTGCCGGCGACCTGCGCGTGGTGCTGCTGCGCCTGGCGTCGCGGCTGCAGACGCTGCGCTGGTATGCGGCCAGCGCCAGGCCGTGCCCGCCGGTGCTGGCGCGCGAATCGCTCGAGGTGTTCGCGCCGCTGGCCAACCGGCTGGGCATCGCGGCGATCAAGTGGGAGGTGGAAGACCTGGCGTTCCGCGCGCTCGAGCCCGACGAATACCGCCGCATCGCGTCGCTGATGGACGGCAAGCGGGTGCAGCGCGAGGCGGCGATCGCCGCGGCGCGCGTGCGCCTGACGGCCGAGCTGGCGGCAGTGGGCCTGCACGCCGAGGTCCAGGGCCGGCCGAAGCACCTGTACAGCGTGTGGAAGAAGATGCAGGGCAAGGGCCTCGGCTTCGAGCGCATCTTCGACCTGCGCGCGCTGCGCGTGATCGTCGACGACGTGCCCGCCTGCTACGCGGCGCTGGCGCGCGTGCACGAGCTGTACACGCCCGTGCCCGAGGAGTTCGACGACTACATCGCCAAGCCCAAGGCCAACGGCTACCAGTCGCTGCACACGGTGGTGCACGGGCCCGACGGCGCCACCCTCGAGGTGCAGGTGCGCACGCGCGCGATGCACGAGCATGCCGAGCACGGCGTGGCCGCGCACTGGGCCTACAAGGAAGCCGGCACCAGGGGCTATGCCGGCGTCAGCGCTGCCGGCGCCTTCGAGGAGCGCGTGGCCGAGGCGCGGCGGTCGATCCTGCGCCAGCTGCTCGCCTGGGGGCGCGAAGTCGCGGCGCCGCAGCCGGGCGGGGCCGGCGCGGCGGTCGATGCTGCGCCCGGCGATGCTGCGCCCGGCGACCTGTTCGCCGACCGGATCTACGTGTTCACGCCGCAGGCGGCGGTGATCGAGCTGCCGGCCGGGTCCACGCCGCTGGACTTCGCCTACGCGCTGCACACCAGCGTCGGCCACCGCTGCCGCGGCGCGCGCGTCGACGGCGCGCTGGTGCCGCTGCACAAGCCGCTGGCCAACGGGCAGACGGTGGAGATCGTCACCGCCAAGGAGGGCGGCCCGTCGCGCGACTGGCTCGGCACCGATCCGGCCTACCTGAAGAGCCCGCGTGCGCGCGCCAAGGTGCGTGCCTGGTTCAACGCGCTGGCGCTCAGCGCCACCATCGCGCGCGGCCGCGAGCTGGTGGAGAAGCTGCTGCAGCGCGAAGGCCGCACCGCCTGGAAGCTCGAGGCGCTGGCCGCGCAACTGGGCTTTGCCGGCGCCGACGCGCTGTTCGAGGCGGTGGGCAAGGACGAATACTCGCTGCACCACATCGAGAACCTGCTGCGGCCGGCGCCGGCGCCGCCGCCAGCGGATGAAACCGTCGCGCTGCGCCGGCCGAGCGCCGAAGCGGCGGCGGGCAAGGGCGGCGTGCTGGTGGACGGCGTGGCATCGCTGCTGACCAGCCTGGCGCGCTGCTGCCGCCCGGCGCCGCCCGATGCGATCGGCGGCTTCGTCACGCGCGACAAGGGCGTGGCGGTGCACCGCGCCGACTGCCCGAACTACCGCCACATGCTGGCGCGTTCGCCCGAGCGGCGGATCGCGGTGGCATGGGCTGGCGCGCGCGCAGAGGGGACGCTGTACGCGGTGGATCTGGTGGTCGAGGCCGACGATCGCCAGGGGCTGCTGCGCGACATCTCCGAACTGCTGGCGCGCGAGCGCATCAACGTGGTGGGCGTGCACACCCAGAGCGTGCGCGACCGGCGCGGCCGCACCGCCTGGATGACCTTCACCGTCGAAGTCGCCGAAGTCTCGCGGCTGCCGCCGGTGCTGGCCGCCATCGGCCGCGTCGGCGGCGTGCGCAGTGCACGGCGCAAGTGAGCCCGGCGCCGCAGAAGGCGGCAGGGCCGCAACGGCGCACTGCTAGAATGCCCCCTTCGCAGGCGCGTAGCTCAGCTGGTTAGAGCACCACCTTGACATGGTGGGGGTCGTTGGTTCGAGTCCAATCGCGCCTACCAGATCGGAAGAAGGAACAAGCACTTGGCGCAGACGCCGGGTGCTTTTTCATTTGGCGGCATCAGGAAGGGGCCCTGAAGGTACCCCAAGAAGCCGGCCTTGACCTGACCCGATCCGGCCCACGGAGCCAGCGACAGTCCGGACAGCCTCGAAGTCCGCGACGCTTCAATGCCGTGCCGAGTGGTCGCCCGTCCTCGCTGCCTGGCCACCTGATCCCGGCCATGGCGCGGCTTTGGCGGACTCCGGGAGGGGGATCTGCAGCACGGCCGTGGCTCCGATCGGCTCTGTGCCAGGCGCGCCTTTGACGCGCAGGAGGCGCCGTCGCTTGTCCTGGTATCGAACCTGACCGAGCCCGGGCAAAGCGTTCGAGGGCGCACCGGCGTTGGCGCAGGCGGTGCGCTGCAAGTGGCCCGAGTTGGTGCGCTTCGGGCGCAATGCCTTCAAGCTGGCCAACGGCAGCGCTGCCGCCAGGCGGTGGCGATGGTGGTCGCGATTCGGGTCTTTGCCTTTCACCAGCCGGCCAGATTGCGCACATCTGCGATCTTCGTGGCGGCGTCTGCCGCCAGCCACCAACACGCAGCGGTAGAGATGGCTTTGAATACCGCATGTCGCCAAGTGCGTGCCTGCGGGCGTTACTCGTGCTGGTGCTGGCCGCGGGTCTGCAGTACGCGCGGGGCAAGGCATTCGCTGCTGGGCAACCTGGGCCAGACCCGGCTGACTTGACACCCTACATCAGTGTTCTGGTGGACGCCGACGGCACGATTCGAACCGAAGACTTGCTCGACCGTCGGATTCAGGACAGGTTCTCACCGGCAGATTCAAGCAAGTCGGATCTCAGGTTCAGCTACACGAATGCGGTGGTTTGGCTACGGCTGGATGTCGGCGGCTCGAACTCGGGCGCAATCGAGCGCATCCTCGAGGTCAACTACGCCCCGCTGGCGGCTGTTGACCTGTATGGGGAAATTGATGGGGAGTTGGTTCGTCTTGCGCAAGCCGGCACCACGCGCCCTTTCCACGTGCGCGACGTCGCCCATCGCAACCCTGCATTCTTGCTGCACGTACCAACGATGGCCGGGGCCCGTTACTACGTCCGCCTCACGTCCACGAGTTCGCTGATCGTTCCGGCAAGACTCTGGTCGCCCAGAGCCTTCGACAGGCATGCAAGGCTGGACTACGCGGTTCATGCCGCTTACCTCGGCATGGCTGCCACGATCCTGGCCTTCAATCTGCTGATCTCCATCCGGCTGCGGGAACAGGTCTATCTGTGGTACGCCGCGACGGTCGGGCTGTTTGCGCTTGCCATATGGACGCAACTCGGCCTTGCGCAGCAGTTCTTCTGGCCGGCGGCCAGCCGATGGCCGGACCTCATGAACTACCTGCTGTTCTCGCTGTCCCTGGCGGCGATGAGCCAGTTCCTGCGGCTCATTCTGAACACGAGGGCGTCTGCGCCCCGGTCCGATGCCGCGCTGCTGAGCGCGGGAGTCATCCTCCTTTGCTCTGCAATCATCCTGCCCACAACGCTTCCGGGCACGGCCCGCCTCGGGGTGATCACGTTCATGGGCTTTGCCCTGCTTGCGCTCGTGGTGATCGGGTTGCGAGCAGCCGGCGGATCCCGGACCGCTTGGATCGTCCTGGCAGCGTACATCGCGCTGATCATGGGCGGCATCATCACGGCGCTTCGGGGGTTGGGTCTTGTGCCGACAAATCTACTGACGATGCACGGTCTTCAAGTTGGATCGGCGTTGGAAATGATGCTGCTGGCGTTCGCACTGGCAGAGCGCTTCATCTGCCTTCGCGACGAGTCCATGAAAGCACAGTCTGCACTGGTGAAGTCGCGAAGCGCGACGCTGGCCGCACAGGTCGAACTGATCGACGTGCTGCGGCGATCGGAGCGGGAGCTCGAGGCAAAGGTGCGGGAGCGGACGGATGAACTCCAGGTCAAGAATCGTCAGCTGGAGCGGATGAGCCACACGGACGCGTTGACCGGCCTGGCCAATAGACGCCGCTTCGATTCGGTCATTGCCGACGAATTCAATCGGGCCGCTCGCACGGGACAGCCGATTAGCGTGGCGATGCTCGATGTCGATTGGTTCAAGCAGTACAACGACTTCTACGGCCACGATGCGGGAGATGAATGCCTGAGGCAGATCGCCGCAGTCCTGGCAAACATCGTCGGACGCGCGGGAGACTTGGCTGCTCGATACGGCGGAGAGGAATTCGCGATCGTCATGCCAGGCACTGATCGTGATGCGGCGATGGCTGTTGCGTCACGGGTGTTCGCCGGTGTCAGGGAACTGCGGCTGGCCCACGGCGGTTCGCCGCGGGGCCAGGTGACACTCAGCATAGGCGTCGCTTCTGCGACGGTGCTGGATTGCATGAATCCTGTTCGACTCGTACAGCTTGCCGACCAGGCGCTCTACGCGTCTAAGGGGAGCGGAAGAAGTCGGGCGATGCACGCTCAAGATCTGTCGCCATCCGCCGTCACGGCCCAGTCTGCCGCGCGTCCCTATGAACCGTTCTCGCAGGCGAGGTGATTGGCCGGTGTAAGTCAACCTGATCCGCACTGCTTGGCTTGATCAGGCGAGTGAATCGGTCAGCGCCCGACTGTCGCCCTCGGTGTCGATCTGCAATCGGCTGCCGGCCAACCGCCAGCCCTCTCGCGCGCCACGCCGGCCCGAATGCGAAGCGTCACCTTGGGCAGGGGCGCTCCCGCCGGTCAGGGTCGGCGCGTGCGCTCATCCTCCGGCGAGCCGGCTTCGGCGCGCCGGCGCGCGGACAGGCGCGCAGTCGGCAGGTGCCAGCCGTGTTTGATCGCCATGAAGCGCAGGGCGAAGCACGCAGCCGCTCCGGCGATGGCAGAGATGCCGTAGGAAACATGGAGCGCGTCGCCCATGACGACGACCGACGCGGCGGCCAGGGCCGCAACCGCGTAGAGATCGGATCGCAAGACCTGCGGGATCTCCGCGAGCAGAACGTCGCGTGTCATGCCGCCGCCGATGCCGGTGAGCATGCCCAGGAGCGCAGCCGCGACCGGGTCGAGGCCGAAGTCGATCGCCTTCTGCGCGCCGGCCGCGGCGAAGAGCGAGAGCCCTGCCGCATCGAACCACAGGACCGGCGCGCGCAACCGGTCGACGCCGGCATACCAGAAGAACGTCACGACGGCGGCCAGCACCGACACCAGCAGGTAGCGCCCATCGACGAGCGCAGCCGGCGGCACCGCACCGATCAGCAGGTCGCGGCCGATCCCGCCGAAGTTGCCCGCCACGAACGACAGGACGAGGATGCCGAACACATCGAGCCGGTGATTGACCGCCGCCACTGCCCCGCTGACCGCGAACACGAAAGTGCCGGCCAGATCGAGAAACTGAACGAAGGTCTGCGCGCCGCTCATGCGTGCCCTGTGGCCGAACGCCCGCGCTCCGGGCACGACGCCGAGGCCGCGAACGAGTCGCGCATCGCTGCCGATTGCCCGTGCTGCCCCGGCTGGAACTGTGTCAGTCCTGGCCCAGCCATGCGAGTGCGCCGACGACCAGCGCCTCGACCCCGGTTTCCAGCGTCGGATGCAGGACCGGGGCGAACTTCGCGCTGTGATTGACCGGCAACGCGTTCAGCGTGCCGGCAGCCTCTGCCTGGGCATAGACCTGGGGATCGGTCCCGCCGACGAACCAGAACACCGACGGCACGTGCCAGGCGGTGCCGAAGCAGCCGAAGTCCTCGCTCGCGGGTACCGGGCCGGTGTGCTGTACGCGGCCCGCCGGAAAGTGGCTGCGAAACGCCTCGGCCACCCGGTTGCTCGCCGCCTCGTCATTCACGTTCAACGGGTAGCTGTCGAGCGGCGTGATTTCCGGCTTGCGCGGCGCCCCCGACGCATCGGCCTCGGCGTTGACGATGCGCTCGATCGCCGCCAGCACCTGCTTGCGCACGCCGGCATCGAAGGTGCGCACGTTGAGCTTGATGAGGGCTTCGTCGGGGATGACGTTCTCCTTGGTTCCCGCCTGCAGCACGCCGACCGTGACGACCGCCGCATCGGCCGCGGCAATTTCGCGCGACACGATGGTTTGCAGCCGCAGCACGACCGACGCCGCCATGACGACCGGATCGATGCTGGCTTGCGGCATCGAGCCATGGGCGCCGCGGCCGAACAGGCGGATCTGCAGGCTGTCGGCGGCAGCCGTGATCGGCCCGGAGCTTCCCGCGATCGTCCCGGCCGGGCCGACCGCGACATGCTGGCCCAGCACGACCGCGGGCGTGGGGAAGCGCTGGAGGAGCCCGTCGTCGATCATGGCTCGCGCCCCTTGGGCGGTTTCCTCGCCCGGCTGGAACACGGCCATCAACGTGCCCTTCCAGCCGGCGCGCGCCTGCGCCAGCAGCGTGGCCGCGCCGACCAGCCACGCGACGTGCATGTCGTGGCCGCACATGTGCGCCACCGGCACCGTGTTGCCTTCGGCGTCGGTCGCGGTGATCTGGCTCGCATACGGCAGCCCCGTGTTCTCCGCGACGGGCAGCGCATCCATGTCGGCGCGCAGCATCACCGTGGGCCCCTCGCCATTGCGCAACAGCCCCACCACGCCGGTCTGGCCGACGCCCGTCGTCAGCTCGTAGCCGGCCTTCTCGAGCCGGGCCGCGGCGAGCCCCGCCGTGCGGGTCTCGTGCATCGAAAGCTCGGGATGGGCGTGGACATCCCGGTAGAGCGCCTCGAGATCGGGCAGCAGCCGGTCGATGCCGGCCAGAACGGCGGACGCCACTTCGTGCTTGATGCCATCGGCCATGTGCTGCTCCTGTTCGCCTTCGATCTCCGTGCCGCTGCGCAGTCGCGATGAGTCGCAGGCTCCCGCAGCCCTTGCACGCAACCCGGCGGCGCTCGACGGATTGCCTTGATGCAACCTGCGCCGGCCGATGATGCGCCCAAACACGGATCGCGGCCAAGATCGAAACGGCGCTGGCGGTCGTCTGGCCGGGGACTGCCGGCGGCTGTGCCCGCCGGCATTCGCGCTCGGTGGCCGTTGCGCACGGCAACGGCCAGGGCGGGTGCGCCGCAGGCAACGCCGTCACGTGCTCTGCGGCGGCGCGAATGCCGATCGCCGGCTGCCGCCGCCGGCCGCGTGCCCTCAGCGCAGGAAGAAGTAACCCCAGAGCGTCAGCACGATCACGCAGAACACGTTCAGCACCGCGCCGGCGCGCACCATGTCGATCTGGCGCATGTATCCGAGGCCGTACACGATCGCGTTCGGCGGCGTGGCCACCGGCAGCATGAACGCACAGGAAGCGCCGATGCCGATCACCAGCACCAGCACGGCGGGCGGCATGCCCATGCGCTCGGCGATGGCGGCGAAGATCGGCACCAGCAGCGCGGCCGACGCGGTGTTGCTGGTGAACTCGGTCAGGATGATGATGAAGGTGGTGACGCCCAGGATGATCCACAGCTCGTGGGCGCCGGTCAGGAAGCGCGCCACCTGATCGCCCAGCACTTCGGAGGCACCCGAGCTGCGCAGCAGGCTCGACAGCGTCAGCCCGCCGCCGAACAGGAACAGCACGCCCCAGTCGGTGTTGTCCGACACCTGCTCCCAGCTGGCCAGGCCCAGCACGACCACCAGCAGCGCGGCGATGACGGCGATCAGCGTGTCGGGCGCGCCGATGCCGAGCCACTCGCTGATCTCGCTCCCCAGGATCCAGGCGAGCGCGGTCAGCAGGAACAGCGTCATCGCCAGCACGCGCCGCGGGGTCCAGGGAATCGACTCCATCGGGATGTGGATGCGCCGGTTCAGCTTGGGCCGGAACACCAGCCACAGCGTCAGCACCATCAGCGGCATCAGGACCAGCATCAGCGGGAAGCCCACCTTCATCCAGCCCGCGAAATCCATGTTGATCGCACGCGCCGCGATCGCGTTGGGCGGCGAGCCCACCAGCGTGCCCAGCCCGCCGATGCTGGCCGAATAGGCGATGCCCAGCAGGATGAAGACGAAGGTGCCGCGCTCCTTCTCGTGGTCGAGATGGCTCATGATGCCGAGCGCCAGCGGCAGCATCATCGCCGCGGTGGCCGTGTTGCTGATCCACATCGACAGGCCGGCGGTCACGCCGAACAGCAGCAGCGACGCGAACCCCAGGTGCGAGCCGGCCAGCGACATCAGCCAGAAGGCGATCTTGCGGTCCAGCCGCTGCGCATGCAGCGCCGTGGCCAGGGCGAAGCCGCCGAAGAACAGGAAGATCACCGGGTCGGCAAAGGATGCGAAGGCCGAGGCGGTGGTGATCTTGGGCAGGCCCAGCAGCAGCGCGCCCACCGGCACCATCAGCGCCGTGATCGTGATGTGGATCGCCTCGGTCAGCCACAGGATGCCGATGAACAGCAGCAGCGCCAGGCCCTTCTTGGGTGCCGGCTCGAAGGGCATCCACGCATACAGCGCGACCGCGGCAGCCAGGGCGACCACGATCAGCGTCAGGCCGCGGCGCACCTCGCGCAGCGACATCACGTGCGGGCCGTGCTCGCCCATGAACACGTCCTGCTGCGCCGGATCGGCAACGGTGGCGCCGCTGCGCGGCGTATCGGCGGTTGGGCTCATGGCGGCTTCCCGTCTGGGGTTGAAGGCGGCAGGGCGATTCGCGCATCGATGCGCGGGTGTCCCGGTTCCGGGGCGCCGCCGACTCGAAGCGCATTCTGGAGCCCGTGCCGCAGCGGCGCAATATGGGGGTTTTGCGGCGTGGGTCGCGGCATCGGCGGCGCGCCGCGGCCGATGCCGCCCGCCGGCAGACGCCGGCAGCGGGCCGCCGGCTGCGCGCGCACAATCGCGGGCCTTCGATGCCGCCCGCCGCGATGACCGCCAAGCCCGCACTGCCCGAGCAGCTCACGCCCGAGCTGCGTCTGGCGCTGCACCAGGAGCTGCATGCGCGGCCCGCGCCGCAGCTGCAGGCGCCGCTGGCCGTGAGCCACTGGGTGATGCTGGCCGACGAAGCCGAGCGGGCCGCCGGGCGCGAGCATCTGGCGCGGCTGCTGGCCGGGCGCGGGCAGGCGCCGCCGGCCGACGACGCGGCATTCGCCCAGGCCGATCTGGGCGAATTCAGCCTGCGCTGGGAACTGCACACCGAGTTCGTCACCTGGACCTTCTTCCGCCCGCTGGCGCCGCCCGATCTGGCGGCGTTGGCGCAGGGCGATCCGCCGACCGCCGCCGAGCTGGTGCCCGCGGCCTGGCGCCAGGCGCTGCCCGGACGCGCGCTCACCGGGGTGCACCTGTGGGCGCTGCCGCGCCGGGGCACCGACACGGCAGCCGTGCTGCGCCGCCTGTTCGACGAGCAGGCCGTCACCGGCTCGCGCGTGATCAGCCAGAGCTCGGAGCTGCACACCGATCTGCGCCTGCGCGCCGACGGCTGCCTGCGGGTGCTGGTGTTCACCGGCCCGACGGCGCCCGACGCCGTCACGCCGCGTCGGCTGGGGCGGCTGGTGCAGCGGGTGCTGGAGATCGAGACCTACCGCATGGCGGCGCTGCTCGGGCTGCCGACAGCGCGGCGTGCAGTGCAGTGGCTGGCCGAGGGCGAGGGCGAGCTGGCGGCGCTGGCGCAGGCCGTGCGCCATGCCGTGCGCGCCGACGAGCCGGCGCTGCTCGATCGGCTGACGCGGCTGGCCGCCGAACTGGAAGGGCTGTATGCGAGCACCCATGCGCGCTTCTCGGCGAGCGCGGCCTATGACGATCTGGCGCGGCAGCGGCTGGCCGAGATCGCCGAGCTGCGCATCGACGGCATGCAGTCGCTGCGCGACTTCATCGAACGCCGCCTGAGCCCGGCGATGGCCACCTGCCGCTCGGCCGATCGGCGCCAGGCGGCGCTGTCGGCGCGGATCGCGCGCGTGGGCGACCTGCTGCGCACGCGCGTCGAGGTGGAACAGCAGCTGTCCAGCCGCGAGCTGCTGGCCGCGATGAACCGCCGCCAGGCCCTGCAGCTGAAGTTGCAGTCCACCGTCGAAGGCCTGTCGGTGGCGGCGATCACCTACTACGTGGTCGGCCTGGTCGCCTACGTGGCCAAGGGCGCGCAGAAGATCGGCTGGCCGGTCAGTGTCGAGCTCACGGCCGCCGCGGCGGTGCCGGTGGTGGCGCTGGCGGTATGGGCCTCATTGCGGCGGCTGCACCACCGCATCGCCGGCGCCGACGAGCCGGATTGATCGCCGCGGCCCGCCCTGCGATGCTGGCGGCGCGGTGACCTGGATCCCTGGGTTTTTGCCGCGACGGGTCAACGAGGCGGTGGCGCCGCAGGCGGCAGCGGTGCCTGCACCGCGCCGCTGACCATCAGGAAGGATCCGATCGGCAGCGCCGGCGGCAGCCAGCGCTCCAGCCGGCGGCGCGCCTGCGCCACCCCCCGGCAGGAACACGCCGAAGGCGCAGCGCAGATCGGTGACCGGCAGGCCGCGCAACACCCCGTCGAGTTCGGCGGCGGTGTGCCAGTGCGCGCCGCGGTAGGCGCCGCTGCCGCCGGCGCGCCCTTTCTGCAGCCACAGCAGGCTGTGGCGATTCAGCAGCCCGAGCGCGAACCGTCCGCGGCACACGCGCACGATCTCGGCGGCCGCTCGCGGCCACTGCGGCACGAAGCACAGCGCGGCGACCGACATCAGCTTGTCGAAGCTGCGGTCGGCGAACGGCAGGCAGACAGCGTCGCCGCGCACGAAACACAGCGCATCCGGACCGCGCCGGCGCGCGAAGGCCAGCGCCTGCGCGTCGGGGTCGAGGCCGACCACCCGGGCTCCGGCGGCCGCCGCCTGGCGCGTGAACCAGCCGGTGCCGCAGCCCACGTCCAGCAGCGCATCGCCGACCCGCAGGTCGAGCGCAGCGCGCAGCAAGGCCCACTCGACACCGCCGATCCAATGCCCGCGCGGCGTGTCGTACCAGGCGTCGTAGGCGGCGGGCGTCATCGGCGCTGCGGCTGCAGGCGGGCCATTGCGCAGTCGGAGCACGCCTCGCGCGGCTCAGCGGTAGCGCTGCAGGTACCGGCGCTCGAAGCCGCGCTTGGCCCAGTGGAACACCCGGTTGGGCGGCAGCAGCCAGTTGCGCTCGGGCGTGCGCCAGATCAGCGTGCCCTGGTCGAGGCTGTCGACGATGCAGGCCAGCTCGACCGCGAAGGTGGCGTCGGCGCGCTCGCCGCGCAGGTCGGCCAGCAGGTTGGTTGCCGCGGCAACGGCCTGCAGGTCGGCCATGTGCGCCTGCTTGGGCATCCAGTCGGGGCCGGGGAAGCTGCCGGAATCGCCGGCCACCACCACGCGCTCCCATTCGGGCACGCGGCAGTGTGCGTCGGCGCGCAGCAGGCCGCCCGGCGAGCGCGGCAAATCGGTGGCGTCGAACCAGGCGTTGCCGGTCATCCCGGGCATGAACAGGATCAGGTCGGCCGCGATCTCGCCGCCTTCGGTCACGACCTTGTCGGCCTCGAGGCGGACCATCTTGTGACCCAGGTGGGTCGCGATGCCGCGCCGTCGCATCTCGCCGAGCAGGTGCTGCACCGCCTTGGGTCCGAGCCGGTTGCCCGGTTCGGGCGACGGGCTGAAGAACGTCAGATCGAAGCGCTCGCGCCGGCCTTCGCGGCGCAGCTGCTGGTCGATGCCGAACAGGAACTCGAACATCGGTCCGCCGCGCATCGCCTGCGGCTCGTTCGGGTTGCCGGCGAAGCCGACGGCGATGCGGCCGCTTTCCATCGCCTCGAGCCGGTCGCGGATGCGTTCGGCCGCGGCGATGCCTTCGCAGGGCGTGATCGCGTGCTCGATCCCCGGCAGCTTCTTGATGAAGCGCCCGCCGGTGGCGATGACCAGGCCGTCGTTGGCCACCTCGCCGGCGCTCGTGAGCACGACCCGGCCGCGCTCGCGCAGGCCGGTCGCCTCGCCCGCGTGGAAGTGCACGCGCGTGCGCCGCAGGAAGTTGTCCAGCGGCAGGACCAGGTCCTCGCGCCGGCGCAGGCCGCTCGGGATCCAGATGATGCCGGGCAGGTAGTGCAGCTCGGCGCGCGGCGCGACCAGGGTGATGTCGGCGTCCGGGTCGCGGCGGCGCAGGTGGCGGATCGCCGACAGCCCGGCGAAGCCGGCTCCCAGCACGGTGATGCGGTGGTTGGCCATGTCGGGCGCGGCGGCTCGCCGCCGGCGATTAGCAACAGGGCGCCAGTATGCCGACATCGCCGCCGGCGCCGAAACTGCGCCTGTGCCTGTGCCTGTGCCTGTGTCTGTGCCTGTGCCTGTGCCTGTGCCTGTGCCTGTGCCTGTGCCTGCGTCTGTGCTTCGACCCGGCCCCCGGCCCGGCCGGATGATGCGCGGCGCCCGATCCTGCGCACCGGGCCGCGGCAGGGTTACTCCGGCACGGCGCGCGCAAGGGCC
>Ga0116155_10001342_pt1 | contig 17750 bp, 17 predicted proteins | sample AD_UKC032_MetaG_FD_89890 | JGI IMG/M metagenome (GOLD analysis project Ga0116155, IMG submission 89890) | Active sludge microbial communities of municipal wastewater-treating anaerobic digesters from USA - AD_UKC032_MetaG | ecosystem: Engineered > Bioreactor > Anaerobic > Digestate | place: USA...
CATCCCGGAGCTACCATCATCGGTGAGGTTAAATGTTCACAGGTTTTATACGACGGCATCAGGCAATATTCCGGTCGCCCGATTATGTGGAAGGCCGGCCATTCGCTTATTAAAGCCAAGATGAAAGAAGAAAAGGCTCTTCTCGGCGGAGAAATGAGCGGCCATTTATTTTTTGCTGACCGTTATTTTGGATATGACGACGCCTTATACGCTGCCGTGAGATTGCTGGAAATCCTTTCCCAGACCAACCAAAAAATAAACGAATTGCTTGCCGATGTGCCGCAAACTTTTGCCACGCCCGAAATACGAGTAGATTGCGATGATGATAAAAAGACAGCGGTTGTGGAGAAAATCAAGAACCACTACCGGAATAATCCTGGCGTTATTGATATTGACGGCGTCCGCATTCCGTTTAAGGACGGATGGGCGCTCGTGCGCTGTTCCAACACTCAGCCGGTTATCGTCCTGCGTTTTGAAGCGTCCTCTGCTGACAATTTACAAAAAATTCGCAGCGAAGTGGAAAATCTTCTCATTGAATAACGATGGCCGCTTAAAGATTATGGAAGATCAAAGCGATGTGTCGCATGGCGTCATCGAGTGCACCGGTATTTACAACAGAGGCATTCACAGGGATTATTTTCTTATTGAATATTTTCTAATAGTATGCAAATTTTTTTAAGTATTTAAAATGCAATGCATTATTTTGTTATGTTAAAACTTGAAGATGGAGTGGGTATTATGAAAATTGTGAATAGCTTTTCTTTTTTTCTGCTGATCTGCATGTTCTTATGCGCATGCAGTAATAAAACAGCCGGCATTGAAGGCAAAATTATTGATGGTCAAGAAAAGCCCGTGTCGGGTGTTTCCATTATTTTCAAGCAAGTTCAGCATGTTCAAGGTTATGAACAATTTGAGGCCAAAACCGGTACAGACGGTAAGTTTCAGATAACAGGTATCGCTCCCTCTTCCGACTATATTCTGACTATCCTTTACGATAAATGGAGCACAAATATCGCCAAGAAAATTAAAACACTGGAGTCGGGGAAAAATCTGGTTTTGACCACTCCGATTAAAATTCGTTATAACCAAATGAAAGACGGCACCATTGTTGATACCAAGACTGGTTTGCAGTGGTTGGTTTATCCTGTCGCTGACATAACAGCCACCAATGTTGAAAAAACCGTCCAGGAGATTAGAGAGGCAGGCTTTGCCGACTGGCGTCTTCCGTCTCGTATGGAACTTGCAGGCATTCAGGAAAACCCCGAATCAACTAATAAAACGTGTTGTGTTTGGGTTGCCGATACGAATTTGAAATCTGTTGATTGGATTGAATATTTAGAAGAAAATAATGAAATATGGACGTCCAGAAAAGCATTACCTGAAAATAGAATTGTTGTCGTAAGAGATTTGATACCGGCAAATGCTAAGGTTCCTGTTGCACCGGTCGCAAAGCCATAAAGCGGTATCGATATGGTAACAGGCTGTTTCCAGCACCCGGGAGACGGCATTCTGTTTAACCTTTCCCGCTGGAAAAAGGAATTTACCCAAGCCGAAACCTTTGCATGGTCATTTTCTTACAGAGGGTTACACTTGATGTCAGGTTGAACTGCGTCATTTTTCTCTATAAGTTTATTTTTTTAAAAGCATGAAGGTTGCCGATACACGGCAGATTTTTTTCCCCTTGCCGTTTGTCACGATACAATCACCGATCATCAGATTCCGGCCTTTTTTAAAAACGCTTGCTACGGCAAATAGGTCACCATCCGCAACACCCGAAAGAAAACTACTTTTAAGCTCAATCGTTGTTAAGCCTTCATCCGGGCCAAGTTGTGTCATCATGGAGTGAGCAATGGCCTCATCAGCGAGTGCAACAATCAGTCCGCCTTGCATGGTTTTGGCGCCTTGCAGATATTCAGGGCGCACCGGCATTTTGAAACAGGCGTGTCCGGAAGCTAGATCCGTGAGTACAATGTTAAAATAATCAAGATACGGGTTTAATCCTTTTTCTCCGGCGCGAATTCTTTCAAGATAAAGATTGTAATCGATAATGACCGTCAATCTCCCTTCATTTTTTATAGCCTCTATGGTTCAGTCATACTGATTTATAAATCTATTCTTTTAAATATGCCAATAATTTTATCTGCATATTACCTAATCATTCCATTTGATTGACAATGGTTATAAAGATCATTGAAAATGTTTCCCTATGTATTGATCTAACGATGTATTTTTTCTTTTTATTTTTTTTCAAATCAAGTAGTCTTGATCAAAATCGCTTCTTAATAATATAGGATATATGTCAAAATTGCGTTTTGGTAATCAGTCGAAGATTACAGACTAAAGTCACGGAGGAGTGACATGAAAAAATATATGATTTTATTGATACCGGCTTTCTTTCAGCTTATTTTGATAGGCTGTGCGGAGATGGATCTGTATCAACGACTCGTTATAGAGAAAACCGTTATAGCTCCGAAGAGTGTTCGCATGACCTGGCTGGGCACTGCAGGCATGTTTATAACGGATGGGAAAACGGGCATCCTGATCGATCCCTATGTGAGCAGATTCGGCATGAGCAAGATCGTGTTTGGCTCGTCTCTGGAGCCCAACTGCGCCCTGATCCGAAAATGGGCCGGGAAACTCGGCAGGGAAAATATCACGGCGGTGATCGTAAGCCACAGCCATTTTGACCATGTCGCGGACGCCCCCTATTTCGCAATTGAGGCCAACGCACCACTCATCGGCACAGAAAGCACCCTAAATGTGGGCAGGGGCGCCGGTATGGCGGAAAGCAAATTGATAGCGGTGAAGCCGGACCGGACCATGAGGTTCGGGGATTTTACCGTAAAGTTCATTGAAAGCGCCCACGGCCCCGCCCTCCTGGGCCGCGTACCCTATCCCGGAACCATCGACCAACCCCTTATCCCGCCAGCAGCGGCTGGAGATTATCGCTTGGGTGGCGTGTTTGCCCTGCTGATCACTCACCCTTCCGGGACGATCCTCCACCATGGAAGCGCAGGATTCAAGACGGAAATGTATGAAGGGATTGCTGTGGACGCAATCTTTTTGGGTATCGGCGGCAGAGGGGATACCGATCAATATCTGGAAAATGTCGTATTGAAAACCCGTCCGCGACTTGTGGTTCCGATCCACTTTGACAACTTCTTCAAGCCGCTGGAAGACGGCATGTCATTTCTCCCGATGGTGAAATTCGCTGAATTCTACCGGAAGGCTGACAAACACCGGTCTGCGTTCACGTTACGGACCATGCCCTTCTGCAAAGAAGTTGCAATTCTGCCCATGGATACTGCCATAGAACCTTGTGGTGCTATTCGATAGGAGTGTTGCTGCCCTTGTGCCTCATTTTTCCCGACTCATGACGTGCACGGCAGTGGCTTTGAATGAGACAGCGACCATTGAACCTTCGCAGATGCCTAATTCGTCGCAAGATGAAACCGTGATATAAGCGACCACAGGAAAACCGCAGTCTAAAATTATCTTAAAGAAGAATGCTTGACGGACAATTTTCTGTATTTTTGCTTCAAAAACATTACGTGCACTGGTTTTTTCCGGTATAGCCGGTGACACGGTAATATTTTCCGGTCTTATACAGCAGTACACATTTTGCCCCGGCAAAAAATTACCCACTGCTTCAATTATTTTTCCATCCACGGAAATTTCCATAAGGCCTGCATTGCTTCTTTTGACACTTCCTTCCAATATCGTTTCCGTGCCGACAAAGTTGGCTACAAATTCGGAGTCCGGCTGGTTGAATATCTCAGCTGTAGTTCCCGATTGAATAATTTTGCCTTCGGCCATCACGGTTACATCCTGCGCCAGACGTAAGGTTTCTTCACGATCATGTAAAGCCAACACAGCGGTAATTTTTGTTTTCTCAAGAATATGCCGGAGGTCATCAATGAGCGTTTCCCTCGTCGGAGGATCGAGCGAGTTAAAAGCCTCGTCCATCATTATTACCTCCGGCTTCAAGGCAAACGCACGTGCCAGCGATACTCTTTTAGCTTCCCCACCGGAAAGAGTTTTAGCTGATCTTTTAGCAAGAGAACTAATCCCAAAATAGTCTAATGATTCCTCAACACTCTTTTCAATTTCACTACCCGTTAGACGCCTGAATTTCAGACCCAGAGCTACGTTCTTATAAACTGACGTATTGAGTAGAAGAGGCTCCTGGAAAACAACAGAGATACTTCGACGCATATTAGAACGACTGGCGTTGTTATCGATAGGGACTCCCTGATAATATATCTTTCCCTGGTTTGTCTTTAACAAACCGGCCATCGTTAAAAGAAGTGTTGACTTGCCTGCGCCATTGGGACCGATCAGGGCAAGGATTCTGCCCTTTTCAACAGCCAGCTCGCTGATATCCAAGACAGTGACGCCACTGCGCTTGACGATTAAATTTTGAACGGTAAGTATGTTCATCGTGGATGCTGCCTTTGTTGGACTTGAGTGAGAAGGAGATTAACCAGAAATGCCAAGATCAAAAGGATAATACCCAATGCTATAGCAATGTCAAAATTGCCTTTGCCGGTTTCCATGACGGTTGCCGTGGTGAGCACGCGCGAATATCCCTTGATATTGCCACCGACCATAATGGAAGCGCCGACTTCGGAAATGACGCCCCCAAAACCGGCCATGACAGCAGCCAGAAGTGGCAGTTTGGATTCTTTGATCAATACCCACACCATCTGTATCCGGCTGGCGCCTAGTGATAGAATCTGCAAACGCAAATTCGGCGGCAGGTTTTGAATAGAGGCCAGCGAGATACCCATGACAATCGGCGTGGCGATGATCGCTTGCGCTATAATCATCGCATAAGGGGTATAGAGAATCTCCAGAAACCCCAGGGGTCCGCTGCGCCAGATCAAAATCGTTACAAACAGCCCCACAACAACGGGTGGCAACCCCATTCCCGTGTTGATTATACTGATGACCAGTCTCTTTCCACTAAAGTTGGTTAGAGCAACAATTGTTCCAATGGATATACCGATGAAAAGACTGATAAACGTGGCTGTCCCTGATATTTTCAAAGACAGCCACGTAATGCCCATAACTTCGGGATCAAAACTGATGATTAATTCAAAAGCTTTAATGATCCCTTGAATAATTAATTCCACTCAATGCCCCTAGCTGTTATTTCCCTAAATCTTCCACTTTTTTCCCGGCATCAGGGAAAAACAGTGGTGACCCGAATTTATCGACGCCGAAAGTTTTAATGATGTTTTGGGTTTTTTGGGAAACCATGAAATCGGCGAATGCTTTGGCGCCTTCGGTATTGGCTTTCGGCCATTTGGCGCTGTTTACCTCAATCACGTGATAAATGTTAAGCAGCGCAGCATCACCTTGCGATAAAATATCCAGTTTCAGATTCTTTTTCATCGCCAGATAGGTGCCTCTGTCGGCCAATGTGTAACACTTTTTCTCTGCCGCAACATTTAAGGTCTGCCCCATTCCCAATCCGGTTTCCTGATACCATTTCTGCCCGATGGGATTGATTTCTGCTTTCTTCCATAATGTTTTTTCTTTCGCATGTGTTCCCGAATTATCTCCCCGCGATGCAAACAATGCGTTGGCACCGGCGATCAATTTCATCGCCTCAGCCGACGATTTCGCTGTTTTAATTTTGGCTGGATCAGTGCTCGGCCCAACAATAATGAAATCATTGTGCATCACCAGACGCCGGTTGATTCCATAACCTTCAGCGATAAACTTCTTTTCCGCATCCGGTGAATGAACCAGCATGACATCGGCCTCACCTTTTTGTCCCATCGCCATGGCCTGACCGGAACCTACAGCAATCGTTTTTACAAAGTAACCGGTTTCCTTTTCGAAGATAGGGATCAAAACATCAAGTAATCCCGTATCCTGTGTGCTTGTGGTTGTTGCCAGAATAATATTTTTTTGTTTCGGCGCGGCAAAAACATTTGTCGCCCCCAATACCACAAGCGCTGCCACAATCATTAACGTGATAGTCCACTTACTGCTTCTTAATATCTTCATCACTTACCTCCTTTATATTGTTAATTCTTATTTTTTTTTTGATTTTTGCCAATCCATGGAATTCGGGAAGAACAGCGCTGAGCCGTATTTATCCTTGCCGAAGTCGCGGATGATCAGCTGGCCTTTTTCGGGCGCGGTCAGCCATTTTACAAATTTCATGGTGTCTTTCACATTGACCTTGGGGAATTTTAGTGGATTAACTGGTATCAGCGAAATATAGTTCAATAGAGCTTCGTCACCTTCCACCAGAATGGACAGTTTGATTTGATCTTTTATTGAAATATACGTGGCCCGATCTATGACCGTGTATGCTTCTTTTTGATCAGCATATTTGAGTGTCGGAATATTGCCTTCGGCACCCTTTTCGTAAACGGTATACCATGAACCGACAGGCTTTATTCCAGCCTTCCCCCAAAGTTCCATCTCCGCGACATGCGTTCCTGACTTGTCACCTCGGCTGATAAAAAGAGAGCCGCTATCCATAATTTTCTTTAATGCTAACGTTGCTGTTTTTATCCCTTTGATTCCTGCCGGATCGGCTGCCGGTCCAACGATAACAAAATCATTATACATCAAAGGAATTCTTTCGGTGCCGAAACCATCAGCAATAAACTTTTCTTCTAGCAACTTGGCATGAACCATAACCAGATCGATGTTGCCTTGGCGGGCAATATTCAATGCCGCTCCGGTTCCTGCGCCCACATGACGCACGCGAATGCCGGTCTCTTTTTCAAACTGATCCTCCAGGGCTCCCACAATGCCCGAATCAATCGGGCCGATTGTGCTGGATAAAAAGATAAATTTATCACCGTCAGCGGCCAATGCAAAACTGGACCATAACAATAAAAGCAGCACCAGACATTTTCCAACAAATACTTTCATTTTTAACACTCCTTTCTTCTGTTATTTCTAGTGAATAACTTTTCTATGAATGGAGGATGCGTCCCGCATCCTTGAAGCTGTAATTTCCTATTTTTGCAACACGACTTTTAAATTGTTCCGACTGAAGCGTTTCTATAAAAGCCTGAATCGCCGGTTGAAAAAATGTGTTTTTATCGAGAATCATATCGAAACGTTCGCTGACGATGGGCTGGAAATTCAAATCCAGTATTTTTGCGACGGCGGCCGATGCGATACCTACGTCCGCTTCACCCGAAATAAGAGAAAGTCCCACTTCAAAATGTGTATAGACTTCAAGGTCATACCCCACAATATTTTCGCAGGAGATTTCTCTATTTTTTAGTTCATAATCCAACAGGATTCTTACTCCCGACCCGCGTTGTCTGTTGATAAAGCGCAGATCTTTTTGGGTAAGACTTTCCCATCCCCTAAACCTATTCGACTTGGATTTTGGAGTCAGAAAACCAATTTGACGATAAAACAGATTTACAACAACCGGTTGATGATCCGGGCAATACTTTTTCAAATAGGGTGTATTATATTCACCGGTTTCGGGATCATAGAGGTGCGAAAACGCAATATCTGTCAATCCCGTATTGAATGCCTCCAAACCACTGACACTGCCGGTATTGGCTGAAAAAATATTGAAGTCTGAGTGCTTTGTTTTGATTGCCGTCAGCAGGATATCCAGGAGTGGATCATTACTGCCGGCCGCCAGAAGCGCCCCTTCGATTGAATTGATTCTTTTCCTGGCCTGTTTGAGACCAACGTGGGCACTGGTCTGTATCCAGTCATCAATAAGTTTGAGTGGGAAAATCCACTTTCCCGTCAGCCGCGTGCAGGGAATTTTGCCTGCCTTTATCAGTAAATATATCTGTTTTTCATGAATATCCAAATATTTGGCAACTTCTTTGGTATTCATCAACTCGCTGGACATAGACCCTCCATTTTGCAGGTAGATTGATAAAGCATATTCTACAATTTATCAAGAATATTATTCCAAATTCCGACTTACAATTACTTGCATTTCCCCAATATTTCCTTGCTCGATATTGTTAGACGATCTGGATCTATTTTATCCATCTGAACACTGTTGATGGATAAATATTATCCGTTTTTAATATTCCGCTCCAGTAGAGATTAATGCAATACTTTATATTAATGTTTAATAACATGTGGTTATATTTTTAGTAGTTTCTGGTATAAAATTTGATATACGATTGAATTGAATTACTCGGAACTGCTATGAAGTTTAGCATGTGAGATAGCTTCATCAATGTTTAGATTTGAGCAATTTCAAACTTATGGTAAACAAACTTAGAAAGGTATCCTTCAACAGTGCCATACAATGAATAGAAAAATTTTGTTTCTCATTTTATTGATTTTATTAGTCGGCAAAAACCTCTGGGCTACTGATACGATTCAAAAAGGCGATGTGCTTACCCTACAACAATGCATTGACACCGCCTTGAAAAATCATCCCGCAATCAATGCCGCTGCCGGCGCAATCAGACAATCCGAGAGTAAAATCGGTCAGGCCAGATCCGGGTATTTCCCTCAAATCACCTTTCAGTCCGGCTATACGCGCGTCGGTCCGGCAGCCACCTCCATGAGAAGTGACCCCTATAATTATTACTCCAACACGCTGAACCTCAACCAAACCCTGTTTGATTTCGGTAAAACATCCACATCGGTGGATATTGAGAAATTAAGCAAGCAATCGGCCGAAGCGGATTTTCAGGAAACAACCTCTTCAATCATTCTTACGGTGAAGGAGACTTACTATGCTTTTCTCAAGGCAAAAATGAGTGAGGCCGTTGCACTGGAAACAGTCAATCAGTTTCAACAACACTATGAAATTGCCAGAATGTTCTTTGAAACGGGTAAAAGTTCAAAAATTGACGTCACCAGTGCGGAAGTAAATCTCAGCAACGCCGGCATTCAGTTGATTTCAGCTCAAAACGCCATGCACATCGCACGGGTCAATCTGAACAAAGCCATGGGCGTAATATCAACTACCGAATACAATGTTCAGGAAGCATTTCATCTTGAGTATGGGGACATTTCCTTTGATGCCGCCTTGGCACAAGCTTACGAAAACAGGCCTGATATCCTTTCCACCCGTTTGAAAAAAGACGCTCTGGAAAAGAGCATTAATCTTAATAAAAAAGGTTATCTCCCCGTAATTTCCGGCAACGCAGCTTATGGTTACGCGGGAGACGATACTTCCATAGATAAATCTTGGAATGCCGGTATTGCCTTGACCTTTCCTTTTTTCACGGGCCTTTCCACCAAATATGCCGTTGAGGAAGCCAGAGCCAATCTGGACATTGCAAAGGCTGATGAAGAATCACTCAGGCAGACAATTTATCTGGAAGTGCAATCCGCCTATCTGAACCGAAAGGAAGCTTTTGAACGCATTGAAACAGGCAGGATCATTGTGCGTCAAGCCGAAGAAACCCTTGAGCTTGCCCGTGGCCGATACGCAACAGGTGTGGGTAGTTCCATCGAGATTACAGATGCAGTGGTCAAACTCAATAATGCCAAAATGACTTATATCAGCGCTTTGTCCGACTTCAGCGTTGCACAGGCTCGTCTGGAGAAAGCCATTGGAGCCCAAAAATGAAAAAAATTATTATCGCGGTTGTCATCCTGATTTTAATTCTTATCGGTGTGGTTTACTTTTTCAAAAAAAGTGACAAAGTACCTCAATATATAACACAGACAGCTGAACGTGGCGATATTCGCGCGACTGTTTCCGCAACAGGAACGGTCAATGCCGTCACTACCGTTCTGGTCGGTACACAAGTATCCGGAACGATCAAGCAGCTTTATGTTGATTACAACTCAACCGTCAAGAAAGGACAGTTGCTAGCTCAGATTGACCCCGCCTCATTTGAAGCGCAAGTCGCGCAGGCTTCCGCCAATTTATTATTAGCCCGTGCCAATTTGGAAAAATCAAAAGTTGTCGTACGCGATACGCTCACAACTCTTGAAAGAAACAAAATTCTTTTCTCGAAAAATTTTATTTCTAAAAGTGACCTGGATACTTCCGACACTAATTATCTTTCTGCACTGGCGCAGGTTAAGGCATCCGAGGCGCAAGTTGAGCAAGCTCGGGCAGCGTTGAATTTAGCCAACACAAACCTCCGCTATACGCAAATTCTTTCCCCGGTCAATGGTACAGTCATTTCGCGCAGCATTGATGTGGGACAAACCGTAGCGGCCAGCTTTCAGACCCCAACGCTCTTCACCATCGCCCAAGATCTGACGAAAATGCAGATTGAAACCAGTGTCGATGAAGCAGATATCGGCAGCATAAAAACAAATCAACCGGTGACTTTTACGGTGGACGCTTATCCCGACCAGACATTTAAAGGAAATGTTTCGGAAATCCGCAACGCACCGACCACTGTGCAAAACGTAGTAACCTATGCTGTGATTGTCAAAGTGGATAACCCTGAGCTGAAACTTAAACCCGGCATGACAGCCAACGTGTCGATTATTATCGACGATAAAAAAAGTATCTTACGCGTTCCGAACGCCGCTCTACGCGTAAAGATATCGGATAAGGAGCTTACCGCCACTGCGCCCAAAGGCCCAGGTGTCTGGATACTGGTTGATAAAGTACCTCGACGTATCCCTTTGACGATCGGCATCAGGGACAACCGCTTTACGGAAGTTCTATCCGGAAATATTCCCGAGAAAGCTGCAATCATTGTTGAGGTAACAAATAATAATCAAAAAACGAGTACACAGCAAGGTCCTCCTCCCGGCCCGAGGTTTTAAGTAAAATGGCATTGATTGAAACGGATCAGCTGGAAAAGAGATACGAAGTCGGCGACAGCATTGTTCACGCGCTGGACAAAGTCTCTCTGCGAATTTTTGCGGGAGAATTTGTCGCAGTGATGGGGCCTTCCGGCTCCGGTAAATCCACTTTTATGAACGTCATTGGCTGCCTGGATGAGCCAACCGCCGGCCGGTATCTACTGGACGGCATTGACGTCAGTCAAATGGGTCGCGATGCGCTCGCAAAAATTCGCAATGAAAAAATCGGTTTTGTTTTTCAGGGCTTCAATCTTCTTTCGCGCACGACGGCGCTGGAAAATGTCGAAGTGCCCTTGCTTTACAGCAAAAACATTCCCAAAGACCGACGTCATAAAGCCTTAGAAGCGCTTAAACTCTTAGGATTGGAAGAACGTCAGCATCATCATCCCAATCAGCTTTCCGGCGGACAGCAACAACGTGTGGCCATCGCCCGCGCACTGGTCAATAACGCACCTCTGTTACTAGCCGATGAACCAACGGGCAATCTGGATACTAAAACCAGCATTGAAATCATGGAACTCTTTGTCAGACTTAATGAAGAAAAAAAAATTACCATTGTTCTGGTTACACACGAACCGGACATCTCAACATACAGCAAGCGAATTATTCGTTTCCTCGATGGACAGATTCTCAGCGATAAGGAAAACAGACCATGATCAATCTTCCTTCCACCGTTAAAATTTCATTGCGTTCCCTGCGCGTCAATAAGATGCGGTCTTCTTTAACCATGCTGGGGATCATCATCGGCGTTGCCGCCGTCATCACCATGCTGGCAGTTGGCCGTGGCGCCAGCAATAAACTATCTGAACAGATTTCGGCTGTCGGCAGCAATCTAATTATTGTTCTTCCCGGTTCGACAACCACTGGCGGCATTCGCCTAGGCAGCGGCGCAATCCAGAATCTGACTCGTGCCGATGCTGATGCCATTAAAAGCGAGTGTTCCGCTGTATCAACGACTGCTCCAATCTTAAACGGTGGCGCACAAATTGTTTACGGTAATTCAAACTGGGCAACTGTTGTTTACGGAACGGATGAAAGCATGGTGGTGGTGCGCGACTGGACACTAGCAACTGGTAGAAATTTTTCTGAGCAGGAAATTCGGAGCGCCTCCAAAGTCTGCATATTGGGACAAACCGTGGTGGACAATCTCTTTGGAAATGACGATCCGATCAATAAAACCATCCGAATCAAGAAAGTGCCTTTTACAGTTATCGGCATTCTGGAACCGAAAGGCCAGTCAATGATGGGACAGGATCAGGACGATATTATTTATGTACCCGTCACCACGGCACAAAGAAACCTTTTTGGGAGAACGTTTCCGGGAACCGTGCGATCGATCATGGTCAAGGCAAAAAGCACGGGAGAATTGAGCAGGGCTGAAACGCAGATCAATGAACTATTGCGGCAAAGGCATCGAATTGGTCCGGATCAGGAAAATGATTTTACCGTCCGCAATCTCACTCAAATGATGCAGATGGCTGAGCAGTCCTCCAAAGTCATGGCGCTCTTACTGGCGGCGATTGCCAGCGTATCGCTCTTGGTAGGTGGCATCGGCATTATGAACATCATGCTGGTTTCGGTCACGGAAAGAACCCGAGAGATCGGCATCCGCATGGCAGTGGGCGCAAAGTCATGGGACATCCGCACACAATTCATCATCGAGGCACTCATTCTGTCTCTCATCGGCGGTCTGATCGGCGTTTTACTAGGTATTCTCTCTGCAGAATTGCTCTCCTTCTTTGCCGGGTGGACCATATTAATCTCGACTTATTCCATTGTGCTGTCTTTTGGTTTTTCCGGACTCGTCGGTATTTTTTTCGGATTCTACCCGGCATATAAAGCATCTTTGATGAACCCCATTGACGCTCTCCGACATGAATAAACCGATGGATCCATCGGTACACCGCACCTTCGAATAATTATATTGACCTATCCATTCATTTACGGTAAGAAGCTTCAGCAATTTATCAGCCACAAATAATGAATCCGGCAGATAAATATTTATTAAAGATCTTTATAAAATTTAATCAGTAAAGGGAGGCACAGAAAAGGAATATGAGTATGGAAATTAAAGCCCCCATGCCGGGGAAAATTGCCAGCATTCCAGTAAATGTCGGTAGCCAAGTACAGGAAGAAGAGGAAGTCATCATCATGGACGCAATGAAAATGGAAATTCCCGTTTACGCCCCGGGTGCAGGAACCATTAAGGAAATTAAAGTCAAAGTCGGTGATTCCGTCAATGAAGGCCAGGTTCTGGCCATCCTCGAATAGAACGCATCTTCTTATCCGAAATGAACAAACCCGTTGCATTTATGTGTCAGGCATAAAACAACGGGTTTGTTTTCTCAAGATCATTTTTCTGCATTGCTGTATTAAATTTTCACAGAACAACTTTGAGTCTTTCCATAACCTCCAAAGAAATCTTGCTTAACTGAATTCTTTATTTTAAGTCATTTTTGACTGATAATTATACGAAGAATGACTGGCGTCATAAAATGTTAGGTGTCCTTAATTGACGACCAATCTCATTCTGCTCCTTTCCTCATACCTTTTCCAGGATATCAATCCCCAGAGAGGCTTCTTCCGCACCGACGACTCCACCACCGTTGATATGCATGCCAATTTTTGCGCCTTTGACCTGACGTTTGCCTGCCCGTCCCCGAAGTTGCGTAGCCAATTCATAGACCTGGGCCAGACCGGTACAGCCGACGGGGTGTCCTCGGGAAATCAATCCGCCGCTCACATTTGTGGGAAGCTCACCTCCCAGGGATGTGGCTCCGGAAGAGCAGTATTCTCCGGCATGTTCCGGCTTGCAAAACCCGGCCTGTGAGGTCTGATATATTTCACCAAAGGTGGTTGCATCATGAACTTCGAGAAGATGGATGTCCCGAGGTGACAATCCGGATTGTCGAAAAGCGATCTCCGCTCCTCGCCCTGAAATGTCTTGATCATAAACACTCCGGTCCCTGCCCGAAATCAGGATCGAAGCCCGAATGAGAAGGGGATCTTTGATATCGGGATGTTCCTTTAGATACTTTTCCGAGCAGACGATCGCGGCGGCGCAACCTTCTCCCGTGGGGGCGCACATGGGACGGGTCAAAGGGTAAGTGACAAGTTTGTCCGCCATGACCTCCTCCCAAGTCATATCTTTCCGATACTGGGCTTTGGGATTCATCGTGCTGTGGTGATGGGTTTTGGCGCAAATCTTGGCCAGTTGCTCTTGGGTATAGCCATATTTTTTCATACCATACAAAGCCTTAACAGCATAATAATCCATAAAAGGACTTCGATCACCCCCAACCGTCGTATTCTCGAAAGGTATGCCTAGCAGCACCGATTTCTGATGACGCCAATGCTCGATGTAACTATCTTTACGATCCTGTTCACATCCTGCCCAGAATGCGGCCAAGCCCATATACGGAAGAGCCGCCTTGATCTCGGGAAATTTGTCGATAGTTGTCAGATCAGGTAACATCTTTTCGATACCTATGGCCAAGCCCACATCCGATACTCCGGCCAGAATATGATTTACCGCCTGATTCAAAGCCGTTGTCGCCGTGGCGCAGGCGTTCTCCACATTGACGATAGGCATCTTCTCAAATTTGAGGCGGCGGAGCACGACCTGGCCGCGAACACAGTGTTGACTGGTAAGCATGCCTTGAACGCAGTTTCCGTACCATATGCCACCGATGGCGTCTTTATCTCCCTCGTAGCTGAGTCCCGCATCCTCCATGGCTTCCCGGATAGCTCCCTCGCACATGGATTCATATGATCCCGCCATTTTGGTGATCGGAATCATACCCACACCGATAATATACACTTTTTCTTTCATTGGTCTTCCCCCTATGATTTATAATAATCGGAGAGACTCCCCTGCTCCTTTTGAAAAGTGAGGAGATTCTGCCACGTCACATCCTATTTGGGCGCCATGCGTAGCGCTCCATCCAGTCGGATCACCTCGCCGTTTAAATAAGGATTCAACAATACCTGCTCCACAAGCAGTGCAAATTCCTCCGGTTCACCAATTCTTTTTGGGAAAGGCACGGAATTATTCAGCGCCTGTATAGCCTCCGAAGGTAGCATAGCTAAAAGCGGCGTATTGAAAAGTCCCGGAGCAATCGTAACAACACGAATCCCGAGACTTGAAAGATCCCGGGCCATGGGCAACGTCATGCCCACCACAGCGCCTTTGGAAGCGGCATAGGCGGCCTGGCCGATCTGGCCGTCAAAGGCCGCTGTACTGGATACATTGACGATCACCCCTCTTTCACCTTTTTCATTTGGTTCGTTTAGGCTCATGGCAAAGGCAGCTTTGCTGGCAACGTTGAAAGTACCTAGAAGGTTAAGGCGGAGGATTTTTTCAAAAATAGGCAATGAATGGGGTCCGTTTTTTGAGACGGTTCGTTCGACCCATCCCGTTCCGGCAGCATTGACACAAAAATGAATACCACTAAATTGGTCTTTCGCTTTCGCGATGCTGTCATTCACGTTCTCTTCCTGGGTCACATCCGTTATGCAGAAGAGTACATTCTTGCCCAACTCCGCAGCCAGAGCGTTTCCCTTTTCTTGCTGGACATCGAAAATGACGGCATTTCCTCCGGCATTGACGATTCGCCTCACCACCGCCGCCCCCAGACCGGAAGCGCCTCCTGTAATCAAAGCGGTACGATTCCTAATCTCCATAGCATCCTCCTTGAAATATCATTTTCCCCTCTAAATGAAGGGAAATGTAATGAAACATGCATCAAGATATCTTTTCTGCTTTTTCCCTCCTTGGCCGAAGGCTTATTGGCGGAATGGTCTTCCTAGTGGATAGGAAAACCGCTAAATACCTTCCCGTTGCAACCAGTTGTGGTAGGAAACCATCCGCGGGACAGAACCTTGACGGCCCTCTCGGGGGTCATAAAAGCGATTCCGCTGTATGGGCTTCCGGGGATCTCGGTAATGTTCCGGCTATGAACATCATCGAGGAACGCACCCAAGATGGGTTTCCTATATTTTACCATCAGCTCTGCACTGCGCTGGAATACCTCAGCCTCCGATTCCTTATACATCTTAATGCCCATATCGTAGTATTCTTGTTGGATTGCCTGTCCGGTATCGCGGGCTGCCTTAACCATCGTATCGATCAGTCGAAGTCTTCCCACGACGCCCAAATGAACGATGGCATCGCATTGATCCCATTGGGCAAGGATTTCCAAAACCTTCACGGGTATTTCTGCGCCCATCTCACCCAGGAGATCAACAAGATTCTCCTTGCTCCAGAAGAAAGGAGGCAAAATCTGATCAATTTTGTTGATGACGTCGGCTGTCAGATGCAGTATTTCCAAGCCTGCCTCGATGCATAGGTCCGTCGTTACGACTTTCGCCTGTTCCAGTAGCTTTTTAATATCTATGTTTTGTCCCCTCATCAGCTCTCAGATGGGAAGAGAGTAACGGTTAAATTGTGGAGTGCGATTTTTTATGTTCAACACGCACTATTCATCGTTCTTAATCCATACACCAATGTTTTTATAGGTCTCACGCAACAAACGATGGTGTTCCCTTTGGGTACTGTATTCCAGAACCTTGGGTTTGAGCCAGCCCTCAAAGTGTTCGACAAAACCTTTGGTCGTGAACCGACCCGAGTTCTGATAGGCAAGCCATACACCATCCCGGTATTCGCCTGAACTTTCGCACATGGCGCAGACCAAACGCTCGCCTTGGATGAAAAAAAGATCGCTACCACACGCGGGACACTGCTGTGTTTTACAGGGAAAGTAGGTTTCGGCGCTGCTGCTTAAAACATTGGCTAGTCCTTGAGCCACAGGTTGGTATTTCGAATCCAAACATTCACCGGGCAGTGCGGCTTCGATAAAAGCGCTACCTTTTAGGTTGAAACCCATCATCCTGATGACGGCATGCACCAGAGATTGCGTAACCCCACGCCAACCCTCTATGCCCCCGAAAACCGCAGATACTGCATGGATTTTCTGGAAGGCAGGGTTGAACGCAGCCATGCAAGCCAGCCGGTCGGCAAACAGTTTGAATTGACCGACCGGACCTAAGACATAAGTCGGTATAGAAAATATGATGCCGCTGAATGCTTGCATCTTTTTAAGTATGAAATACAAATCATCATTAACCCGGCAGCGATATTCCGGGTTGAGGCACTTATAACATCCCATACAGGGCTTTAAAGTAAAATCCGTAAGGCGCAGGTTAGCGATATGATCGGCGTGGGCATGGGTACGGAGGGCTATATCTTTCGCGAACAGCTCGCAATTCCCCATGCGCCGGTATGAGCCTGTGACAATCAGCAAGGAAATTCCCAAACCATTTCCTCCTTCAACGGCCATGTGCTGACGAGACGAACTTCATTTTTGTGGGTGGCAATATAAGAAACATGATATTGTGTGTCAAGCAAATCTTGACCACCGAATAATAAAGGAAAGGTAAGCTTTTTGAAGGATTTTATGCAAAGAGAAAGGCAAGGTCAAAATTTCCTCCTGAGTAGTCTCGCTTTTCAGTTCAAATTAAAGAAGTAACACATTGACGTCTTGCTTATAAAAATGTTATCAATGACCTACGAAAGACCTTAGAGAAATATAAATCATAGTTTTTTACTTTTTCCTTAATCAGAATAACTTTAGCCAGGATTGAAAGATCATGGACAATTTAAAAGAAGAAGAGACGAATTTACAGAATTACTATGGTTATGTAAAAACCAAGATGGCAACCGAGGTTACGAGACAAACGCTGGTGCTAGTACTGGCCGGTGGCGAAGGTTCCCGCTTGGGAGAACTGACCAAATGGCGCGCCAAACCGGCGGTCCCTTTCGGCGGCAAATACCGCATGATCGATTTCACGCTGTCGAACTGCGTGAACTCCGGGTTACGACAGATCGGCGTGCTGACGCAGTACAAATCGCATTCACTGATCCGCCACCTGCAGCACGCCTGGAATTTCATGCGCGCCGAAATCGGCGAATTCGTGGAAATTATTCCGGCCCAGCAGCGAATGGG
>Ga0116155_10001343_pt1 | contig 17723 bp, 17 predicted proteins | sample AD_UKC032_MetaG_FD_89890 | JGI IMG/M metagenome (GOLD analysis project Ga0116155, IMG submission 89890) | Active sludge microbial communities of municipal wastewater-treating anaerobic digesters from USA - AD_UKC032_MetaG | ecosystem: Engineered > Bioreactor > Anaerobic > Digestate | place: USA...
AAGAGATCGGAAAATTTCGGTCTTTGGAATGGTACGGATGTCATGTCGTTAACGGTCATGGATATAACGGCTGTTTTCTCTTTTACTGCTTCGCAGCAAGCTTCTCTTCAATATATTCACAAATAAGACGCACCGTTTTTAACTTGGGATAATCATCTTCATCAATGACAATCTTATATTCATCCTGCAAAACCAGTGCAATCGTTGCTAGGTCCATGCTATCGATACCCAGTTCATCGACCAGATCCATGTCCGGGTTGAAAGTATCCGGGGTAACGTTTTCCAGTTTGAGCTCGTCAATAATGATTTCGGCCACATGCCGCACAATGCCTTTTGTTTCCTTGCTTTCAGGCATTCCCATCCTCCTTTTAAACTTTTATGATATTTGCCGCAGTCACCAGACCACTGCAAACGATGTGTTCATTCACAACCACTTTAAAATGAAACAATCTCTCTTGACCCACATCTTCATGGGTAAGATTTAATACAAACTTTTCTCCCGGCCGGACAGGGCCGGTAAATCTTATTCTTTTCAAAGACGAGATTTGCACAGATTCTCCTCTAGCTTGAGCATCCCGATCAATGACTTCATACACCGTATTGACCAAGGCGATTCCCGGTAAAATGGGCTCACCCGGGAAATGCCCGGTAAACCAGATACAGTCCTGGGGCACATCAGCCTGGGCTTCAAGGGCGTTGGGTGCAATCCTTTTGACATCTTTGAGCAAATTCCATCGATTGATCAAGAAATCCCTCCCTGTCGGTTCGCATTACACTTACAGTAAGCCAAGGGTTGAACTCTATATCATTGTTTGTTTTTTCAATCAAAATTTTTTTCCGGGCTCAATCATCAAGGTCATTTTAATGAAAAGGCCGTTCAGGTTGGCCGCTGCACTTTCATGATTTCCTTCCCGATAAGCTCGGACAAAGTCACAATGCGCAGTCCTTTGTCTCTCATCCCCGTCAGAACTTTTTCAATTTCCTGTAATAAAACCAAATCATCCTCGGACCTGCGTGACGGTTTATCATGCAACAGGAGAATATCGTCACCTTTTACCTTTTTTAGGATTCTGGCAGCGAGATTCTTGACGCGGAAGTTACCCGCGTCTCGCGCCCGGCAGCTGAAGGTTATGCAAAGCAATCCCAACTGTGTCAGAATCGAAGGAAGTTTGGGATTGATAATGCCGACGGGCGGACGGAAAGCCAGTGCGTCAATGCCCATTTTTTGCAGAACGCTTTGGGCCTCATAAACTTCACGGTAAAGCACACGGTAACGCTTCATCATAACGAATGGATCATGGGTATAGGAATGATTGCCGATGCTGTGGCCCCGCTTGATGATCTCCTCAATAAGACCCGGAAACCGCACAGCATTGAAACCGGACACAAAGAAGGTTGCTTTCACGGAATAGCGATCCAGCAGATCAAGAATTTTACTGGTTGTGAATTCGGAAGGCCCATCGTCAAAAGTCAGAGCCACATCCTTTTTCCCTGTATGACCCCGGCTGATGACCGGGCCAAGAAAGTTCGTCTGGGGGAAGAAGCAGGCTGCCACACATAAAACAATATAGCAAAACAAAAAGGCGACGGCCAACAGAGGATGGATAAAAAAAGCCGCGAAGGCGGTAATCAGCAAAATGATGCCCAAGATATGGGCAGGACTCCAATGGATTTTTTTACTTTTCAACGAAAAACACCTTTAAAAAGCATCGAATTTTCGATTCAGACCGGGTCGATTTCACAGAATAACGAGGCGGCAAGAAGGAGGTTCCACAGGCGTATTGTTTCAATACGTCGAGGAAACCGACGACGCTGCCAACAAAGTTAGCCGAAGAAAGCGGCCCGGTATTAAGAGATTAGATACTCCCACAGTGGTCCTGTATGCCCCCGGTCATAGAGTCTGGGTAATATCCGGGTTGCCTTGCTTTCCGCCGCGCCAACCAGCCAGTTTAGCCGGCCGTCGGCATGCGCTTCGACTCTTTTCAGAATTTCGATATCGGAGATAAAAGGCGACCGGTAGAAAACCGGCTCCAGAAGATTCTGGGATGCGCTGATCTGGCCTTCACTCAGAGCGGTATCATACAGAGCCGTATGTGGATAGATGCGGATACCGCAAAAAAAGAAAAAAACCGCCTTCTCCAGTTGATCGACGCCCTTCAATGTCTCTTGCAAAGTATCCGGGGTTTCACCGGGGGCACCCAGCATAAAATAATGGGCGATATACAAGCCGGCATCCAAAGCTTTTTGATGAGCCTGGAAAACATCGGCAGTGACAAACGGTTTTTGCAGGTTATGAAGTATGGTGTCACACAGAGACTCCGTGCCAAATTCCACATGGGTCAGGCCGGCCCCGGCGAGCTTTTGATAATAATCATCCGGAGGAACGGTGGGAGCAAAAAAACCTCCCCAGGGTATGGAAATTCCTGCTTCCGTAAAAGCCCGGGCCACTTGCAGGCTATGCTCATAACTGGCGTTGAAAGCGGAATCAGCAATGAAAATATATTTGGCGCCGGCTTCCTGCAGCTCGCGAGCTTGCCTCGCAATTTCTTCCGGTTCGAAAAACCTCATCCTGCCGCCTTCAATCAGGGGATAGGTGCAATAGCTGCACCGAAACGGGCAGCCTCTTTTGGTCTGTAAATTGAGCATACCACCATAGGACAGGTAATATTGCATATGCGCGGCATCCGGATCAAACGTCCGCTGCATCCCACCATCCCAGGCCTGATAAGTAACCACTGAGGAAAGTCTTGTGATAATACCCGGAATAGCTATAACATCGGTTTTATGCTCCAGCGCCTCAAGCAGAGCAGGAAATCTTTCCCCTTCACCGGCGATGCCGTAATCCGCATCCAGCGCACGGATAAACTCTTCAGGGAAAATGGTGTAGCCGCTCCCACCCAGAATGATAGTCGCCTTCGAATTCTGCCGAAGCATGCCAACCAGTTCCTGATAGTCGGATAAAAACCCCCGGCTGTTGATCGTGTCCGTATTGTCAATATTGCGAATCGAAAGGCCGATATAGTCCGGCTCGTATTTCCGGACTTGCTCCCCCAGGGATTCAAGGCATGGAAAATCATTCATATCGAGAATTTGAGTTTCGTATCGGGAATTCAAAGCGCCCGCCACATAATCAAGTCCCAGCGGATAGACCGGATAGGGCTTTTTCATCCTATTGGCGGAAATCAACAGTACTTTCTTCATGAAGACATCGTGCTCTTGTTGATCAAGAAATAATGCTGGTATCAGGCTCTAGTAAAGATTAGGCTGCTTTAGGCTTCTTTGCTTGCTGTATGTAAGTCGCCAGAGCGCGAACCGAGGCGAACACTTTGATGCCCAGCTCCTTGCTCTCAATTTTGACGCCATAATCCTTTTCAATCATCATAACCAGTTCCAGCACATCGATGGAATCAATCCCCATATCACCGCCGACAAGCGGAGCATCATCTTTTATGTCATCCGGGGTTACATCCAGCAATCCCAGCGTCGCTATGATTTTAACTTTAAGCTCACCGATTATTTCTTCTACTGTACTCATGGGCCACCTCAATATATTTAATTCAGTATTTAAAACACTTCAACCATACTAAGCTTTATGATCCGGACCGGATTCAGAAAGCGCCCGGACATCGTTGCCGAGAATTTTTTCCAGTACAACCCGCACCACCCACCGGGAAAACACCTGGAAATACTTTTTCCCCGCCATTTTGATGCCGATAATGAATAGGATGGTGGATATCGCGTAAATCAAAGGTCCGCCGATTAAAACAATCCTTTTATCCTTCATCCAGACCGCGAGGACACCCAATGCAATGACAGCCGGCAAACCGATCACATAGCTGAACGCGATCAGGATGAGGCCGACAATCATGGATGGCGTCGGTTTTTCCCGAATGGCCGTCAGATCGGCACGATCCTCAATCGCTGTTTTGCAATATTTCTTACGGGCAAGATAAAGAGCCGTTTTTTTAATAATGTTCAAAACCTGTCCCAGCCCAACAAGTTATACCAATGATCGGGGACTCCTGTCTCCCATCGGATAAAAGTTCAAAATCTCCAATGGTTGGATTTCCTATCGGAGAAAATGGCTTTTGTCAAAAGAAAAAACCCTGAAGAAATTTCGTGGCGCGAATTCTAAAATTCGGTTATAAACCTGCCCATAAAATTTATCCGGAAAAGAGGAAATAAAAATGAACAGAGCAGCCCTTCATCAAATCAGCTACGGTCTTTATATTGTCACATCCGGTCAGGACGGCAAATTCAACGGCCAGATTGCCAATTCCATTGTGCAGGCCACCTCCAAACCAGCCACCCTGGCTATCTGCATCAATAAAGAAAATTATACACACGAACTCATTAAGAGCAGCCGGAAATTCGTCGTTTCGATCGTAACCGAAGCCGCGCCGATGACCTTCATCGGCCTGTTCGGCTTTAAAAGCGGACGGGACGTGGACAAGCTCAAAGACATTAAAACGAAGACCGGCGTCACTGGTGTGCCGATTGTCCTGGATTATTGTCTGGGTTTTATCGAAGCGGAAGTGGAAGGCGAACTCGATTGCGGAACCCACACAATCTTTGTGGGTAAGGTTGTCGAAGCCGATCTGACCGGCGAGGGCGTGCCGATGACTTACGCTTATTATCAGAATGTCAAAGGCGGCAAATCACCCAAAACTGCACCGACCTTTGATCAGGACGCGGCTGCCGCCAAACCGAAAGCGCAAGCCGCCGCGCGCTATGTCTGCAGCGTTTGCGGCTATGTTTATGATCCCGAGAAGGGCGACCCCGACAGCGGCATCGCCCCCGGCACGCGTTTTGAAGACATTCCCGATTCCTGGACCTGCCCGGTGTGCGGAGCTGAAAAATCGCAATTTGAAATTGAAAAGTAGGAACAAGGATCAAGGCACAAGGTTAAAGGTTTGATCGGGAGAGACGGCGACAAGCAGATTGTCTCAACAAAGAAGAATGGTAAAGTTTGAGCCCCTGGCGCTCTCCGTTTGGAGAGCGCCAGGGGCTCAAATTCTTTAGAGGACCATGTCTATAAAACAGCTCTTGTCTACATTTTAAGGTATAGTAGGTATGGTATATGCGCCTGAAGTCTGCCCAGTTTTATCTTCCCAGTTAACCTGTACTTGCGGATAAATGATTAATCCAGGAGAGCAGCTCAGTGGTGTATAAGTAATTATGTATTTATTACTGAGCGATTTGGCAATCTCTTCAAAAATTACGGTTAAATCATCACTATTACCTGAATTGTAGTATAGTCCTGAAGTTTCGCTTGCTAACTGCTTTAAAGTATCAGCTAAAGCATTTGGATAATAAGCTGAATCAACATAAAAAATTGTGAATAACAGGACACCTTTGAGCTTAGCATAATCAGCTACCTCAGGCAGTGTGTAGTTTGAAGCAGTATCAACACCATCGGATAATACAACAACCGCCTTTTTACCCTTTGTTCCATGTTCTGCTGCCCTGGTAATCGATTCATAAATGGAATCATACAAAGTGGTTTCACCCGACGTAAGAGTGTAACTATCGATATAGTTTTTCAGAGCAGTTCTTCCTGTCAAAATTTCCAGAAAGTAAGGATCAGGAGATTTCGGATAAAAATCTCTCGAAGTACTAAACATGCATATAGCCGCTTCGTCAATGCCTTGCAGTTGATCGATGAAGGATTTCGCCGCCAGTTTAATTGTGTCGATATTAACAGTTTGGCTAGTGCTCATATCTAGCATCAGAACCAGCGAAACCGGATCCGGAAACACGTTATCAGATACGTTAATGTCCTGCGTTGTACTCCCCAGTTTCAGTATAAATTTATCTTCTGTTAAAGAGTCCAGCCTTAAGGGATTCAAAGGATCCGTTACAGTAACATCCATGCTAATCCCTGATGAGCAATCTCCAGTAATTCTGTTGATCCAAACGTTGAGCCAACCGGATCCGTTCAAGGAAATAGTTTTAGGATCATCACCGTTGATGGTAATGGGTCCGGACTGATCCCCATGTGCGGATGGCGTAAAACGCGCAATAAACGTGCAGCTGCCATTCGGCACCACTGATTTTCCTGAACAGTTGTCACTGACTGTTGGAACAGTAAATTGTGCATTACTTGGTGAAAAACCAGTAATTCGCAGATCCCTTGTTCCAGTATTGGTTATCGTAAATTGTCTTTCTTCGCTTTTTAACACGGGAACACCGCCGAAGTCATAACTTGCTTCAGACAGGCTGAGCTTTGGCTCGGCAATCACCTTTTTGCTGTCCCCACCGCCCCCGCCACCACATCCAATGATGAATAATAGGCTAAGAATCACAGCCGCGATAATATTTATTCGTTTTTTCTTCATCACACCTTCCTCCTTTTTACTGCCTGAAGTCTTTCTCAAAAACAATGTATCTGATTTTATTGTAAATTATTACTTCATCATTGGCCGCAACTTCCAGACCTTCTAAACCGAACGATGACGAAATCCTTTGCAGTCTCAATGTCATACAGTGTATTACATACAACTAATTAATGCGGATGTCTAGTCCAAATATTCTGCCCAAATTGCTATGGAGGCACAATTACCAAACCTCTTTGCACCTTTAGACTTGTTCCTTTAACCTTGTTGCTTGAACCTTTTACCTTGATCCTTGTCCCTTTCTCCACACCCTCTTCAGCCTCAGTGAATTGCTGACAACCGAAACGGAGCTGAACGCCATGGCGGCGGCGGCAAACTCTGGATTGAGCAGGATGCCGAAGAGCGGATAAAGGACGCCAGCGGCTATCGGAATGCCGATGATGTTGTAGATAAACGCCCAGAAAAGATTTTGCTGAATGACCCGCATCGTCGAGGCGGAAAGTGCAATCGCTTCCGGAACGCCTGTCAGGTCATCACGGATCAGGGTAATGTCGGCAGCCTCAATCGCCACATCGGTTCCCGCACCAAGAGCAATGCCCACATCGGCTGCTGCCAGCGCCGGTGCATCGTTGATGCCGTCGCCTACCATGGCCACGACCTGCCCTTCAGTTTGCAGCTTTCGTATTTCATCCGCCTTCTTGCCGGGCAGGACTTCCGCCATCACATAGTTAATGCCCAGTTGACCGGCAACACTTTTCGCCGTCCCCTGGTTGTCGCCGGTCACCATCGCCACTTTCAGGCCCCTGCCCTTCAGCCTCTCCACAGCCTGCTTTGCGGAAGTTTTCGGCACATCGGCCAGCGCAAGAAGGCCCATGATTTTTTTCTCCAAAGCGACATAGACAACAGTTTTTCCCTCGTCGGCCCATGCAGCTGCCCGTTTATGAAAGAGCGCCGGTGAGACATCCTGACTTTCCATAAGCATTTGATTGCCGACCAGGCACAACTTGCCGTCAACATAACCCCGGGCGCCCAGGCCGGACAACGCGAGAAAATTTTCGGCCGGGGCCGGTATGATCTGATCGTTTTGCGCCCGTTGTAAAATAGCCTGCGCCAGCGGATGCTCCGATGTTTTTTCCAGCGCGGCGGCCACAGTCAGAACTTGACGTTCGCCGAATCCTGCGGTGGAAATAACATCGGTTACTTCCGGTTGCCCGCGTGTCAGCGTGCCGGTTTTATCAAAAACAACAACCGTGAGCCTATGGATTTTTTCCAGCGCTTCTCCGCCTTTGATCAGAATGCCGCTTTGCGCGCCCAGTCCCGTACCGACCATAATGGCCGTGGGCGTGGCCAGTCCCAGCGCGCAGGGACAGGCGATGACCAGCACCGAAACAAAATTGATCAGAGCCCGGCTGAAGCTCGCATCGTCGGGCAGGAAATACCAGACGGCAAACGTGACAAAAGCAATAACAAATACGATGGGAACAAAGACAGAGGCCACCTTGTCCGCCAGGCGCTGGATCGGCGCTTTGGAACCCTGCGCCTCTTCCACCATCCGGATGATGTGCGCCAGCATGGTATCCGAGCCCACACCGGTGGCGCTCATTGTGAAGCTTCCCGATTTATTCATCGTGGCGGCAAACACCTTTTGACCGGCCTCTTTCGCCACCGGCATGCTCTCGCCGGTCAGCATGGATTCATCCAGGGTCGATTGACCATTCAAGACCGTGCCATCCACGGGAACTTTTTCCCCCGGCTTGACCAGAATAACATCACCGATCTGCAGTGCATCCACGGCAATCTCAACTTCAGCCCCGTCTTGCAAGACATGCGCGGTTTTGGGCTTAAGGCCCAGCAGTTTCTTGATCGCACCAGAAGTCTTTCCCTTGGCCCGGGCCTCCAAAAGCCTTCCCAAGAGAATCAGGGTAATGATCATCGCCGCGCCGTCGTAATAGACATGAGGCGCCACACCTGCACTTTCAAAGAAATACGGGAAAAAGGTGGCGGCCGCTGAATAGGCATACGCCGAAAAAGCGCCAACAGCGACCAGCGTATTCATATCGGATGTTTTTTGCTTTGCGGCTTTGTAGGCGCCGATAAAAAAACGGCTCCCGACCCAGAACACGGCGGGCGCGGTCAGCACAAACATCGCGATCAGCATGGCCTGACGGGGAATGAAGTGCAAAAAGCCGAACCAGTGCTGCATGGAGCCGAAAAAAATGATTACGCTCAATATCGCGCCGCAGATGACTTTGAAGGTCAACTCCCTGAGGTCCCGTGTGCGGGCTTTCTCCACAGGATCATCAAAGGGATCTTTAAGTTCGCCCAGAAATTCGTAGCCATGTTCTGTTACGGCCCGGGCCAGAGCCGGAAGCCCCGCCCAGTGCGATGCATGGATAACCGTGGCGCGCGCGGTCGCCAGATTGACGCTGACCTCCACAACACCCTCAACCTCTTTGAGGGCATTTTCCACACGCCTGACACACGCCGCGCAGGTCATGCCGCCGATGGAAATGGTTATTTTCTTCTGATCGTGGCCTGCGGAATCGACAAAGGCTTCATATCCCAAATCCCGCACTTTATTTTGTAGTGCGTCGATACCGGTTATATTTTTGTCGTATTCCACCTGAGCTTTTTCCGTTGCAAAGTTCACGGTGGCGGAAATCACACCGGGCGTTTCGCGCAAACCTTCCTCCACACGCCTCACGCAGGTGGCGCAGGTCATTCCCGAAATATTCAGCTGGACTTTATCCGACAACGTCGTAACCCGCCTTTTGAATCGCCTCGGCAACCACTTTCGCATCCACAGGTTTTACTTCCTCATAGGTCGCAACACCTGTCTTCAAATCGACCTGGACATTTTGAATTCCGTCCAGAGCGCCAAGCGCCTTGGTGACCGCCATCACGCAATGCTGACAACTCATACCTGTAATTTTGATACTTTTCATGAATAGCCTCCTGGTGAAAATCGCATTTTTCTTAAGATAATGGTCTTTGATTTAATAGCAAGCCCCAAGCCATATTTTACTGTACGCTTGTTACCCGGCGATACTTATATCATGCTTGATTAAATATTAATATTCTGTATGATTATTTAATAAAGGAATGTCTATGATCATACGCTGCTGGGGGGCTAGAGGCTCCATCCCTGTTTCCGGAAAAAATTATTTGCGCTATGGCGGCAATACGACCTGTCTGGAAATTCGTAACAATCGGAATGATATTTTGTTAGTCGATGCCGGATCGGGAATACGCGAAGCGGGCAATGCCTTTCTGGCCGAAGGTCGGCAGAATTTCACGCTGCTCCTGACGCACGCTCACTGGGATCACATCATGGGGTTCCCTTTTTTCAAACCGCTTTATTTTGAAAAAACCAATTTAAAGGTCTGGGGTTGTGCGTTCGCCCAGGATTCCATCAAGGAAATGCTGGTGCGGGTTATGTCCGCACCCTACTTCCCGATTAACTTCGATGACATTCACGCCAATGTCACCTACGACGACTTATGCAACGTTGTCTATCAAATGGGCGATATGACAGTCACACCGATTGCGCTCAGTCACCCGAACCAGGGAACGGGTTACAAATTCTCGGAGGCCGGCAAGTGCTTCGTTTTTCTGACCGACAACGAACTGGGATTCCGGCACGAAGGCGGGCTTGTGTATGAAGACTACCGGGAATTCTGCCGCGGCGCCGATCTGCTGATTCATGACGCTGAATATCAGGACGAAGAATACCCGAGAAGACAGGGATGGGGACATTCCACCATCGAGCAGGCGACAAGACTCGCGCTGGACGCCGGCGTCAAAAAGCTGGGGCTTTTCCACCACAACCAGGACCGCCTCGATGCTGAACTTGACGACATCGTCTCCTCGTGTCATCGCATGATCAGCGAGCGGAAAAGTACCCTGGAATGTTTTGCCGTTCATCAAACCATGGAACTGACTCTGTAAGTTTCATCGTAAACCGCTCGACCAAAACGACAACCGGAGGTCATGTTATGCTGATTCTTCTGCACCTGTCCCTGATGATTACTGCTACCTTGTGTTTTGCCGCGGGTGTTGGCATGGCCATGTTTGGGCGAAAAAAGAAATTCTGGTTAAAATGGCATAAAAGTTTCAATACAGCAGGCTTTTGCTTACTCGTCATCGGGGTGGCGATGGCTTTTGCCAATGTGGCGGCGTCCGGCGGCCATCACCTGGCGACTCCGCACCACTGGCTTGGATCGTCCGCTTTTATCCTGACAGGCCTCACGGTATTTTTTGGTTTTTATTCCTTCAAAGCCGCAAACAAAACAGCCGCGCGCGCAACGCACAGATGGACAGGCAGGCTTTCAGGGCTCTCCATTGTGTCCGCGCTTGCCCTGGGTTTATTCATGATCGGTATCCTTTAAAATGTTTCTTCCGACAACTTCCGATGAAATGAAAAAAAGAGACTGGAATCGGCTTGATGTTATTCTGGTCACGGGCGACGCGTATATCGACAGCCCGCATATCGGTGTGGCGATCATCGGCCATCTGCTGGCTTCTGCCGGCTATCGTGTAGGCATTATCCCGCAGCCCGATATCCAAAGCGATGCTGATATTCGCCGGTTGGGTGAACCGCGATTATTCTGGGGCATCACCGGCGGCTGCATGGATTCCATGGTGGCCAATTACACGGCGACTAGAAAAAAGAGGCGAGACGATGATCTGACGCCCGGTGGGAAAAATAACCGCCGTCCCGATCGTGCTTGCGTCGTCTATGCCAATCTCATCCGGCAGTATTTTAAAAATACAAAACCGCTTGTTCTGGGCGGTGTTGAGGCAAGCCTCCGCCGCATCGCTCATTACGATTACTGGTCGGATTCTATCCGCCGCTCGGTTCTGTTTGACGCGCGCGCCGATATTCTGGCTTACGGCATGGCGGAACGGGCCATCGTCGAAATCGCACGACGTCTCGCGGCGGGAAACGATCTGAAGAACATTCGCGGAACATGCACCATTGAAAGCGAGCCGTCGCCGGGTTACCTGGAACTGCCTTCATACGAAAAGGTCGCCGCCGGTAAAAAAGCATTCACGGACATGTTTAAAATTTTCTGTTCCAACAATGACCCAATCACCGCATCCGGCCTTTATCAGCAGCACGGCAACCGCTACCTGATTCATCATCCCCCTGCTGCGCATTTGTCGATTGCAGAGCTCGACGCGATTTACGCGCTTGATTTTTTACGCCGTGTGCATCCTTTTTATGAAAATCAGGGCAAGATCCGCGCCATGGACACCATTTCTTTCTCGCTGACCACGCACCGGGGTTGTTTCGGAGGATGCCATTTCTGTTCCATTGCTTTACATGAGGGCCGCACGATTCTCAGCCGCAGCGAAGCCTCCATCCTGGTCGAAGCTCGAAAGATAGCGGCGCTCCCGGATTTTAAAGGCTATCTTGTGGACGTCGGCGGTGCGACAGCGAATATGTATGCCATCGACTGCTCTCGGAAACAAACCCGGGGCGTCTGCCCGGGTAAACGATGCCTTTATCCACAGGTCTGTTCCTCTCTTCAAGTTGATCACTCAAGGCAAATTCACTTGCTTAAGAATCTTCGCCGAATACCGGGCATCAAAAAAGTATTTGTCGCCTCCGGCATCCGCCATGACTTGCTCTTGGCAGATCAAAAACACGGCGCGTCCTATATGCGCGAGTTAGTGAAGCATCATATCTCCGGCCAGTTGAAGATCGCACCCGAGCATACCGAACCCTCCGTACTTGCACACATGGGCAAACCGCAGTCGCAAGCGCTGGTTCAGTTTAAAAACCTTTTTGAAAAGATGAATATCGAAACCGGGCAGAAACAATTTCTGACTTACTATTTTATCGCCGCTCATCCGGGCTGCACCGAAGAAGACATGCGGAAGTTGAAATCCTTTGCCTCACGCGAATTGCACACGACGCCGCAACAGGTGCAGATTTTCACACCGCTTCCCTCCACTACCTCAGCACTGATGTATTGGACAGGAGTCGATCCGGCAACCGGCAGAAAGGTTTATGTGGAAAAAGATGTGCGAAAAAAACAGAGGCAGAAAGATATTGTCACCTCCGACCGTAAACGGTTAGGTGAGAGATACAAGGTGGCACCAAGATAGCGTTTTCTTTACATGAGATAAAAAGATCGACTTAAAAATAGTTTTTCTTTAATCTTTGAAAGCAATATTTAGTAAAAAATCTATGCAAAGATTAACCTTTGATCAGGGTACCAAGGTGGTAATGTGAAGATTCCACACCTGAAAATCCCCGTGCCTGTGGACACGCGCAACCAATCAAGGTTGCCGCAGAAAAACGTTTTGATCAAATCCGTCCGTACTTATCTTCCAGCCTTTCAATGTCATCTTCACCAAAGTAAGTGCCTGTCTGGACTTCGATGATAACCAGATTTCCGGTAGAAATATTTTCGAGACGGTGGGCCGCGCCTTGAGGGATATCAACCGCAATACCCTGTCTCAGGGCAATGACTGTTCCATTGATGGTCGCGTACCCTTCACCTGCAACGGCATACCAGTGTTCTGAACGCTTTTTATGGCGCTGAAGGCTCAAACAGCCACCCTTCTCAACCACAATTCTTTTGACCTTATGATCAGGCGCATCAGACAAAACCTGATAGTAACCCCATGGTCGAATATTTTTTTCTTCCATTGATTTCCAATCACAAAACTTTTGCCAATTTGGCTATCACACAATTAGATAAAAGAAAAGCTGTCCTTCATCATTAAGCCTTCTATCTTTTATCTTGATCCTTAAGAGTTGGTCCTTGAAAATTTTAACCTTGTTTTCCCGTCTCGCATTCAGGACTGCGATGTGATAAATCATTGTCGGAAACAAATTATGACGATACAATATTCACTCAAACGGAGCAGGAAAAGGAAGAAAACTATTTCGCTGCAAATAGACCATAACTCGGAAATCACCATTTACGCGCCCTACTATACCCCGGTCAAAGAAATCAATCGCTTTGTAGAGGAAAAACAAAAGTGGATTGACAGGGCCATACGCAAGCAGGCCCTGCTGCCGGTTCAGCCTAAAGAAAAAACCTTTGCGACGGGTGAAATATTTTATTATCTGGGCCAAAGCTATCCCTTGGAAACCTATTTTGACCCGTTGGAGAACTTGGGCGTTCTCTTCTTGAATAACCGCTTTTTTCTGAACTGCCCCGTAAATATGGAAATGAGGAGACACTACTTTGTTTCCTGGTATAAGAAAAAAGCTCGGCAATATTTAAGTGAGCGGGTTCATTTCTATGAGAACATGCTTAAGTTTGCGTCAGGCGGCATTCGGATAACATCCGCCGAGCGGCGGTGGGGTTCCTGCTCGGAAGATAATCATTTATCCTTCAGCTTCCGCCTGATCATGGCGCCGCCGCAGGTCGTTGATTATGTGGTGGTGCATGAGATGATTCATATCCGGGAAAAAAATCATTCTTCAAAATTCTGGGACTTAGTGATAGGGGTAATTCCGGATTGCAAAACGCACCGGCGCTGGCTTCGCCAACATGAACACCATTTTATTCTTTAAGCGCGGAGTTCGAAAGGACTTAAGACCTATTACTTTATGGATATTATCGAAACGATTGATCTAAAACACCGGCCATTTCTTGTTGAACGCTTCCAGCAGATGCGTTTAAACATATCAGATTACACTTTTGCCAACCTGTATTTGTTCCGTAATGTAAGCCGTTATAAAATACTGACGAAAGATTGCGGCACATTCATTTCTGCCTATAACCGTCAGGATCAGAATTACATCATGCCACTGGATAATCCGCAGGCCTGTTCGCCGGACACACTCAGGTACTTGTTGAATGACTGCAATTTTTTCTTTCCGATTCCTGAAGAATGGATGCCTTTTTTCCCCGAAAATGAATTCTGCATCTCGTCCTGCGACGGCGAGTCGGATTATATTTACCTGACCCAGAACATGGCCTCATTCGCCGGGAAACAATACACGCGACACCGCAATCATCTCAATCAGTTTTTCGGCGCATACCGTCCATCTGCCGAACCTCTTGGTGTGGATAATTCCCAGGATGCTATGACCATTCTGCAACACTGGCAGGAAGAATCCGTAGTGTCTGCAAGCAAAACCGATTTTGCGGTATGCGCGGAGGCTCTGCAAAACTTCTCAGAGCTTGCGCTATGGGGCATAATATATTACATTGAAAACAAACCGGCTGGTTTCATCGTTGGTGAGGCGCTGAACAGCGACATGTTCTGTCTGCATTTTGCCAAAGCCTCCAAAAACTATCACGGCATTTATGAGTTTATGTTCAACGATGCGGCCATCAGATTGCAGTCGCAATATAAATATATGAACCTGGAAGAAGATATGGGCAATAAAAATTTACGGCGCACGAAAAGCTCCTACGGCCCGGAACGGATTCTTAAAAAATATCGTGTCAGCCTCAAGGTTGGAGTTTAATGAGTAACCTGGTGGTCATCACAGATTTACAGGAAGGAGATCAGGGCGTCATTCATTCCATTGAAGGCGGCTCGGCTCTGACCAGCCGCCTGGCCGGCATGGGTATTGTAACCGGAGCAAGGTTTCGCATTGCGCAGGTAAGCGGCGGAATGGTCATTGTTTTAGTGTCGGCAACACGAATTGCTTTAGGAAAAGGCGAAGCCTCGAAAATTATGGTTTACAAAATCGATCCTGCTGATGAGACCTGCCTTCCCCCCGTTGAAAAGGAAATATGTGTCGCCCTCGTCGGGCAACCCAATGTCGGCAAATCCACAGTCTTTAATATTCTGACGGGACTTTCCCAGCATGTCGGCAACTGGCCCGGGAAAACGGTCGAAAAAAAAGAAGGGGTGCACCGCGCCAATGATATTTTGATCCGGATTGTCGATCTGCCCGGTACTTACGGTCTCACATCTTTTTCCGAGGAAGAAAGAGTCACACGCGATTTCATCATTCAAGAAAAGCCGGATCTCGTCGTGCTGGTTATGAACGCTACTGCACTGGAGCGAAGCCTTTATCTTTTATCCGAAGTTTTACTGCTGAATCGACCGGTCATTGTGGCCATTAACATGTTGGATGTTGCCTCGGATCAGGGAACGCAGATCGACACAAAAGCCTTGCAGGATTCTCTAGGCCTGCCGGTTGTTCCCATGGTCGCCAAGCGCAACAGCGGAATTAAAGAACTGGTGGATCAAATCACCGAGCTGGCCTCCTGTGATCAAAATTTTCAACACGCATTGCCCGAAGTTTCCGCTGATCATTTGGAAATTTATCAAAAAATACTGGAAACCATCCGGCCCTATATTCAGACACCTTACACCCCCGAATGGGTGGCTGTTAAACTCATGGAAGGTGACCCGGAAGTTTCCGCCATGGTTGAAAAGCAGGCGCAGCCGTCCGGCTGGAATACGATTCTGACCCTGCTCAGCAAACACGAAGACGCCCTGCATGCCGTGGTCAATGGCCGCTATGATTGGATTGAAAAAATGACCCGGGCGGCCGTCTCCCACTTTAAAATGGGACAGGTCGTCCTGACCGACCGGATTGATCACGTTCTGACCCGTCCGATATTCGGTATTCCGATATTACTCGCCATCATGGCCTTCGTCTTTTTCCTGACCTATTCTATCGGCGTGCCGTTACAAACCTGGCTGGCTGATTTAATTCAGCAATTTATAGTGTTTTGCAAACCTGCCACTAGCGGTTGGCCTGCCTGGCTCCAGGGGCTGCTGCTCAATGGCGTCATCGGCGGCGCCGGCTCCGTGCTCACATTCCTGCCGGTACTGCTGATCTTTTTTGCTATCATGGCCCTGCTGGAAGATGTCGGCTATATGGCGCGTGCCGCCTTTGTGATGGACAGAATCATGCATCTGGTCGGCCTGCACGGTAAAAGTTTCATCCCGATGTGTCTGGGTTTCGGTTGCAACGTTCCCGCTGTCCTCGGCGCCCGTATCATCGAAACGCGCAAGGCGCGGATGATTACGCTGCTTCTGATCCCATTTGTTCCCTGCACCGCCAGACTCGCCGTCTTGACGCTGGTCTCCGCCGCCATTTTCAGAGAAAACGCCTTTTACGTATCGTGGAGCATACTGGCTTTGAACATTCTTGTACTGGGCATTGCCGGCGTATTTGTCAATAAAACCCTATGGAAACAGGATGCGCCGTTCATCATGGAGCTGCCGATTTATCACCGCCCCGATTTAAAAACGATTTTGATGGTTATTAGATCGCGTACCGTTTCCTTCGTCCGCAAAGCGGGTACCGTTATCCTGGGCGTTTCGCTTTTGATCTGGCTTTTATCTTATTTTCCCACAGGGAATGTGGAAGAAAGCTTGCTGGCTTCCGTGGGCAAATTACTTCAGCCGCTGGGCGTGCCGCTGGGACTGGATTGGAAAATGATCACCGCGTTGCTCACAGGACTTGTTGCCAAAGAAAATGTGGTGGCAACCCTGGGCGTCCTTTATTCAGTCGGCAAAGATGGGCTTTCTCAAACCTTGCCCACCATCATGAGCCAAGAATCGGCCGCGGCGTTTCTGGTGGTAATGATGCTTTTTATTCCCTGCGCCGCAACCATTGCGGTATTACGCAAAGAAATGAACAGCAATAAATGGTTCTATTCCACTCTCGTTATGACGCTGATTGTTTCCTACCTGGGTGGGATTGCGGCATATAATTTTGTCAAGTGGTTGGGGATGTTACCCAATCTCTGATTGCCCACTTTTGGAATCATTCATTATAAGTTTATTATTCCCCTAAGTCTCACCCTTCAATCCCTTACGTACGCGCTTTTCCGCCCATTCGAAATACGTCTCGATGGCGTAAAGGGCTTCCTGTATTTTGGAATAAACGGGGAATCCCGCCTTGCGCAGCGCATTAAAGGTTGAAATTCTGATGCGCTCTGCCTCGAAATCATTTTCCAAAAAGCAGGATAAGACGGGGATCACCGGTTTCTCGATCTGTTCGGCCATTTGCAGGATCGTATCGGCGCTGTTTTTTACATTAAGAAATATCTCCGCATGCATAATGTATTCAACGGAAAAATAGGGAACGATCACATCAATGCCGTCGTCTTCGTTGAGGGCTTTCATGGTGTGCAGCATAACGTTGAGGTCGAAACCGAATGCCCCGAGGTCAACCGGGTTTGTCGTCGAGGTATTGACCCCCATGATCTTTTCACCGATCATTTGCTGCGTGCGCGCACTCAATTCGGGAAGCTCAACCCCCGAGGTAACAGCCAGGTCGCTGAACAGAACCGATACGCCGCCTCCGGCGCCAAGAAAACCTACGCGCCTCCCCCGAGGGAACTTTTTAGCCGTGCCCAGCATCGCCAGATTCATCAGCTCTTCAAAATCATCTACCAGAAGGCCACCATGTTGCAGCACAGCCGCGGACCAGATCGTATAATTGCT
>Ga0116155_10001351_pt1 | contig 17668 bp, 17 predicted proteins | sample AD_UKC032_MetaG_FD_89890 | JGI IMG/M metagenome (GOLD analysis project Ga0116155, IMG submission 89890) | Active sludge microbial communities of municipal wastewater-treating anaerobic digesters from USA - AD_UKC032_MetaG | ecosystem: Engineered > Bioreactor > Anaerobic > Digestate | place: USA...
GACGGTTCATTTTGGCCAGAATCTCCTGAAATTCAGGTGAGGAGACATCGCCTTTCTTCTGTGCCTCGAGAACCAGTTCCTGGTCATAGTAAAGCATCTCGATACTGTCCTTTCTGTTGAATTCTATCAGGTCCTCAACATTTTTTACCGGGGCGTTTTCGCCGAGTGAGGCGAAGTATCTGTTAAGCCCGTCCTTAAACTCCCAGAGCAGTACCTGGAAAGAGAGCGAACCAACCTCACGGTCATAGATATTGTCAATCTCGATCACCTCGGCACCCTGGCTCTTCAGGTAGTTAGCGGCATGCTGCATAAGGATGTCAACCTTGAAGTGGTTTCCCCGGGCAGAGGTGAACCATCCGAGCCTTTTTCCCTTCAGCCCGTCTTCCTTCAGGAAAGCGGTATAATCAGTCAGGGCTTTGCCCTCCGATGCTGCAGTCTTGCTGTCGGCGGGGTCGATTCCAGTCATTACTCCCAGGGCTATGGCGGCATCGGTTACTGTCCGTGCCATGGGGCCGGGAGTGTCCTGGGTAAATGAGATGGGCACTATGCCGCTGCGGCTGAGAAGACCCACTGTGGGTTTGATACCAACGATGCCGTTGGCGGTAGCGGGGCATACAATGGAGCCGTTGGTCTCGGTGCCGATTGCAATCATTGTCAGGTTGGCTGAGACGGCCACACCTGAGCCGGAGCTTGAGCCGCACGGGTTGCGGTCAAGGACGTACGGGTTTTTCGTTTGTCCGCCCACGCCGCTCCATCCGCTGGATGAGAGGTTGCCGCGGAAGTTGGCCCACTCGCTCAGGTTGGCTTTGCCTATGATGACCGCACCGGCTTCCCGGAGCTTCATTGAAATGTAGCTGTCCTGCAGCGGGTGCGACCCTGCCAGGGCGCGGGAGCCTGCCGTGGTTGACATCTGGTCATGGGTGTCAATATTGTCTTTCAGCAGCACAGGCACTCCGTGCATGGGACCCCGTTTTTTGCCGTCCTTCAGCTCCTGGTCCAGCTGTCCGGCTATGGCCAGCGCATCAGGATTGACCTCAATGACTGCGTTAAGAGTCGGGCCACTGTCATCGATTGCTTTAATGCGGTCAAGGTAGGCCTGCACCACCTCGGCAACTGTGAAGTCGCCGTTGTCATAGCCCTGCTGAAGCTGTGTTATGGTGTATTCTTCAAAGCGGAATTCAGCAGAGGTTTCCTTCTGTTCTGGTTTCTGATTGCAGGCAAATATCGTTACCAGGATCAGCGCGGTCAGGATTGGGATGAGTTTTTTCACGGTGTATTAATTCTTATTTTATAATAAACCGAAGTTAGAAATATTTTGGCTTGATGATAATGTGGATACCATGGTCACTGATTATGCTCCCGGAGTGACTTCTGATTAACATAATGCCCATACTATAAATTTCATTTTTATATTTTGATCGATAACTGCCCGATCCCGGCTTTCCTGAGGATAGCCTAATATTGTTGGAAAACTATAACCTTCCCGTCTTTGAAATCCAGACTGACACAGTCACCTGCAGCCTCATTGAGTGTTCCCCGCCACCAGCTGTGAAGAGCAAGGTCAGTGAGCGGATACTTCAGGCCGGAGGAGGTTACCCTCAGTGACGGGTCAATGCTGAAGAGAGATACCTGCTGACCGGGGTGGGAAGCGACACTCACGCTGTGGTCATACACCCTGAAAAAGCCTGTGTCTGTCAGCATGACGGCATCTATGCTGCGGCTGTATTCAGCAAGCAGGGAAATATTACCAAGGGTATGATCCTCGCGGATGCCTGTGGCGCCGAGTATAGCCACCTCCGTCATGCCGGCAGCAATGCACCAGTTGACAGCTTTGGTCAGGTCATTCGTCTCCTGGTCAGAGTCCAGGACCAGGATTTCTGCGTACTTCTCTTTGATTGCCGCTGGTACCGAGTCAAGATCGCCAATTATGATCGCCGGTTCGAGGCCATGTGCGACCAGCTTCCCTGCTGCACCGTCACAGCATACAATCAAATCAGCCCCATGCAGGGCGTCCAGTGGTATCTGGTGGGTGGGGAAGGTGCCGTTGGCGAGGATTACTGTTTTCATAGAGAGTCTGAAAGTCTGAAGGTCTGGGTCTTGCGGTCTTGCGGTCCTGCGGTCCTGCGGTCCTGCGGTACAATTAGTTTACATAATGTTTATTATCTGATAATTCACTACTGCCTATTGCCTCTTGCCTAAAGCCTCTTGCCTCCATCTTATTACTCCAACTATTGCCATGACGAAATATACGAAAAAAAGCACTGCAGTTGGGTAAAGGCCTGACGCGAGGTAAACTGCAACGGCAATGGCGTTGGCAAAGATCCAGACATACCACTGTTCAATGTATTTCCTTGTCAACATCCAGGTTGCCACCACTGAAAGGGAGGCAATCAGACCATCCCACACCGGTACGGGAGAATCGGTAGCCCTGTCGAGAACAAACCAGAGTCCTGCCCATATGGCCGCCGTTGCCACCACACACCAGGCCGCCGTGGCGGAATCAATTCTTTTAACGTTAGAACCTGCTCCCGCCTCAGCCGTCTCAGGCTGTCTCCTCCACATGTACCATCCGTAAAAGCTTATAACAAGGTAATAGCCCTGGAGTCCCATGTTGGCGTAGAAACCTGTCCGGCCAAAAACGTACATGTACACCGCTGAAGTTATTATCCCAAGCGGCCAAAGAAGTATGTTGCGCCTGATCTCAAGAACAACGTAGGCAATGCCTGTAACCGCACCGAAGATCTCAACAATATTATCAGCAATCCAGTTATCTGTCATGTGGTCAGAAAGTTAATGAAATCCCTGCCATCCAGTTTATCCCGGCCTGCGGGAAATAGTATGCCCAGGTCTTCTCATTGCCGTCTTCCGTCCACATGCCGCCATATGCATTGTTCTCATATTCAGCATTGAACAAATTGTTGAGAGTGAACCTCAGCCTGAGCTCCCCGGCCTTCCTGAGATCAATACCGTACGATGCGGAAAGATTGCTGACAAAGTATGGATAAATAGCGCGGGCCTCACTCATTGTGTTGTCAAAATACTGTTTCCCAACATATTTCCCTGTAAGGTTTAATGAAAGCCGTTTCAAGGGATTCAGCTCCAGTTCTGCCGAACCGGTGACACGAGGCGAATAGGCAATGTCAACCGTTCCAAGATCGCGGTACACGTACTCCTCGCCCCAGTCGTCAGTATTGTAATTGAAATAATAGTTGCGGAAATCCCTTATCCTGCTCCTGCTGAGTGTCAGGTTCATCTTCAGCGCCGCAAGTGGCGAAGGGCGGTAGCTCCCCGAGATCTCCACTCCTGCCCTGAAGCTTTCAGGAACATTTGTCATTATCGGGTACCCGGTGGTGCTGATTTTTCCCGTTGGAACCAGCTGATCAAGGTACATCATATAATAGAGGTTGACACCCAGGGCCGCGGAGGAAGTCCTGAACGCATATCCTCCCTCGAAGTCGGTCAGCCGCTCCCGTCCGGGGGTGGCTGAAGGATCTCCGGCTGCGTCCTTATAATCGGCCCGTGTGGGTTCGCGGTGGGCCACCGCCACTGAGACGAAGGCTTCGCTGCCGTTGCCGTTGTTCCAGAAAAGGCCCGCCTTTGGATTGAAGAAAAGGAAGCGGTGGCTGCCGTCAAGCTCTTTCATGTCAGCATCAGGACCGGTGAACCTGTATGAGATATGCCTCAGCTGCAGGTCGATGAAGCCGTTCAGGTTGCCGGTAAGGGTTCTGTTGACCTTCCCGTAGATATTGACCTCATCCTTCACCCCGGTGTTCCTGTACCACTCATACCCGGGATAAACGTCACCAGGTTTTTCAAGCCAGAGAATTGTTCCGTAGTGATCGCCGTCATACCTGTTCAGCGCCCCTCCCAGTGACAATTCCGTGGAGGCTCCCTGTTTAAACAGCGACCACACCGCACCATAGAACAGGTTGTCAAGCCACTTGCGCTGCACTATATCTGTCTCGCCGATAACGACATCTATTGGATACATGTCCGAAATCCCGTATTCAAACGGGCTGACATCGCTGTTCTGTTCCTCGTAATAGCCCAGTCCCGTGGTAAGGTGCAGGCCGGTGCTGAGGGTTACCCTGCCGGGGAACTGGTGGGTGTGGAAGAGGTGATAATGATTCTGGGTATACACGTCGGTCTCATCCTCGTAATACCGCGATATACCGGACACGTCAACATACTCGCCGGCAGGATTATATCTCCGGTCATCAGGCAGTATCTCCGCCGGCACTCCCCACCAGCTGATGCCCGTGGTCTGACTGCCGGTAATCAGATTGAAGCGGATCATGTCAGAGGGTCCTGACCAGAGGCCTGACACTGTTGCAGAGCGAATGTCAGCGGAGCTATGGTCAATGTAGCCGTCACTGTGAATGTCTGATGCGCGTACAATCATGCTGAACCTGTCGCCAAGCATGCCGGTCCATGCCTTTGCTGAGAGACGGGAGGTATTGAATGAGCCGTATGACATCTCTGCAGAGGCGCCTGGTTCAACCGGCGGGATGAGGCTGCTTATGTTCACAGAGGCGCCGAAGGCTCCGGCGCCGTTTGTGGATGTGCCCACGCCCCGCTGCACCTGAACGCTTCCGGTCGATGATGCCAGATCAGGAAGGTCAACCCAGAACACCTGCTGTGATTCCGCATCGTTAAGCGGTATGCCGTCCAGGGTGATGTTTATCCGGCTGGCATCCGTTCCCCGTATGCGCAGGGAGGTATAGCCAATGCCTGTACCTGCATCGGAGGTCTCTACAACTGACGGTGTGAGTGACAGCAGGAACGGCATGTCCCTGGTCAGGTCCCGCTCGCGGAGTTCATCGGAACTGACAGTGCTGTGAGCCATGGGTGTTCTTGCCCCGGCACGGCTTCCCCTGACAATAACTTCTGCTGCAACATAAAGAGCCTCCCTGAGTGAGGCATCAGTCACAGCCGTACCCTTTACAACCACAACAGTGTCAAGCGACTCGAAACCGGTAAAGCTTATCCGCAGGTTGTAAGTGCCGTCACGCAGACCGCGAAGGGCATACCGTCCCTCATTGTCCGTGGCGACTCCCATGCCTGCATCGGTGAGCACCACGGAAGCTCCTGCCATCGGCACACCACCAGTGTCGGTGACTGTGCCGGTGATAATGCTCCCGTGACCCTGCCGCTGAAGCATTTCCCGCTGGTTTTGTTCAGCGCCCGCAATTACCCGTCTCTGACCCGGAACAATTCCTGACAGCGACATAAATGCCAATAGTAAAATTGAAATTCTTCTCACAATCAATCCGGTTTTTAACATTAAAATCGTCTGAATTGAAGGCTTTCAGACAGGCCGGAAATGATTACTCTCTTTTCCTACGCCGGCATTACCCGGATCAGGTTATAAGGGTATGATCTCAGCCTGTAAAGTAAGGCACCCCGATTCGACAACGCAAAGATACAAAATAATTGAGAAAACATGATCCGGCTGATACCGGTAACTGCAATGTTCTGTTATTTGTATATTTGTCACGGGAAGAATCAAAAGAAATGGACGATATTCTGAAAAAGCTTAAATATGGCGCACAGGAACGGATTGCAGTGCTTAATGCACCCGCGGAGTTCCGTGACCGGGTTACCGGACTTCTTCCGGATGTACAGATTGACACTGAGATCAATGCCCGTTACCTGTATGATTTCATGATCGCGTTTACCCCTGTATCTGCTGATGTGGACAAGATTGGCCCGGCTTGTATCCATAATCTGAGCGAGGACGGAAAGCTGTGGATGGCATATCCCAAGGGTACCTCACGCAGGTACACAACTGACATCAACAGGGATCGTGGCTGGGACAATGTTGAATCAACCGGCTTCAGGCGGGTGAGCCAGGTGGCAATTGACGAAGACTGGTCTGCCCTCAGGTTCCGGAATGTCAAATTCGTCAAATCAGCCAAACAGTAACACTGATGAACAGGATTCTGCCGGCCATCTTTGCAATCTTGCTGATCACCTCCTGCTCACAACAGCGTGAGACCGAGTTTTTCACCGGGAGGGTTGACTTCCCCGTTCAGCCGAATCTCGGTGTGAAGGAAGCGATGGCGGCGCGGCTTATACCCCACCAGCGACAGCTGGACTGGCAGAAACTGGAAATGACAGCCTTCATCCATTTTACAATCAATACATTCACAGATATGGAGTGGGGCACCGGGAAGGAATCTCCCGAGCTTTTCAACCCCGTATCGCTTGACGCGGAACAATGGGTAAGGGTACTCAGCGAAGCCGGCATGAAGATGGTTATTATAACCGCCAAGCATCATGACGGATTCTGCCTTTGGCCGACGAAGACCACAACCCATTCCGTCGCCTCCAGCCCCTGGAAGGATGGGAAGGGTGATGTGATCAGGGAGCTGAAGGATGCATGCGACAGGTACAATATGAAGTTCGGTGTCTATCTCTCGCCATGGGACAGGAACGCTGCATGCTACGGTGACTCGCCGGCGTACAACCGTTTTTACATGGAACAGCTTACCGAGCTGCTGACATGGTACGGCAAGGTTGATGAGGTGTGGTTCGACGGCGCCAACGGCGAAGGGCCTGACGGCCGGCGGCAGGAGTACGACTGGCAGGCATACTATGACCTTATCAGGAAACTACAGCCCGATGCCGTCACAGCCATAATGGGTCAGGATGTGAGATGGGTTGGAACTGAGAGCGGCTACGGCCGCGAAACCGAATGGAGCGCTACAGTGCTGGCACCAGGAGGGACCGCGGAGAGTGTCAGCATCAACGAAGCGCTGGGGATCAATGCGATGTCAGAGGATCTCGGGAGCAGCAGCCTTCTGCACAAGGCTGAACATCTGTTCTGGTACCCGGCCGAGGTAGACGTATCAATCAGACCAGGATGGTTCTGGCATGCTTCTGAAGATTCCCTGGTCAAGGACGTTGCAAAGCTTGCTGACATTTACATTAGCTCTGTTGGCCGCAATGCCGTTCTGCTCCTAAATGTACCGCCTGACAACCGCGGACTTATAACCGATCATGATATAAGCAGTCTCCGGGGCCTGAAAGCCTGGACAGACAAGCTTTATGCCACTGACCTGCTTAACGGTTCCAGACCGTACGGACGGGGATCATCGAACCTGACTGACGGAGACAACACCACCTCCTGGAGCCCGCGCCGTAAACCGGTGGCCTCATTCGTTCCGGCCATAGCCGCAACATTCAACGTGGCAATGCTTCAGGAAGACATAAGCAAGGGTCAGCGGGTTGAGAAATTTATTATCGAAGCCCTCTCCGGCACCCAGTGGGATACAATCGCCACCGGCACCACTATAGGGTATAAGAGACTGATACGGTTCCCGGAGGTGAAGGCTGACGAAATAAGACTGACAATTGTCTCCTCACGGGCCACACCATATATCAGTACCTTCGCACTATACAATGCCGAATGAATTGGTATGGTTATTGTGGCATTGAGAGGCTGTTTACGAATTCCTCACAACAATAAACTGAATCATGAAACCTTCACTGATAATAATGCTGATGATCACAACCCTGGTGACGTCATGCAACCTTGACCCCGGATATGCTATGTATTCTGATCTGGTGATCCCGATCGATGAGCGTAACGTGCCTGAGACGGGAGTCACGAATCAACCTGTGAATATCTGGGTCAGCACTGCTGCAGACAACGGATGCTGGTCAGACATCACATTCAGGATTGTTCAGAAGGATGACCGTGAGTTTGAGATATGGGCAGCAGCTGACTTTCAATCAAACGGAGAGTGCCCTGCCGCTGAGGTCAGTGCTGACTCTACCCTTACCTTCACCCCCACCCGCACAGGTAACCATATCATAGTCTTCTGGATGAGCACCACTGATAACGTCAGGGACACGGTGGTTGTGAGCAACGCACAGGGAAGCAGGTAGAAAAGGCTATTTGCCTCTGCGTCTCATTCTGCCGGCAAGCCAGCTTTCCTGACGTTCCTCCTCAGACCTGTGGAAAATCTCCTTGTTGACATACTTGATTGATTCTACCGTATACAGTGCCCGTGGATTGAAAATATTGATTTCGTCAAGCACCTCCTTGATCATGCTCCTGCGCGCAATTATATAGATAACTGCAACCTCCCCTTCTATTCCCTCGGCCTTCACCGATGTCACGCCATAACCCTTGTTTCTGAGGTCCTCAATAAGGCTGGTGGCATCCTTGCGTGTGATTACCCTTATCATTTCATGGCCGATTGCAAGACGCTCCTCGAGGTACATCCCCACAAAGTTACCAGTAGCGAATCCCCCGGCATAAGCTACATAACTGATCCAGTTATCAAGGTCCTGCATGATCCTGCTGATAGCGAGAAGCCAGATGAGCACCTCGAAAAAACCCACGAACGGTGCCACACTCCTCATCCCCTTTGTGACAAAGATGATCCTGAGAGTACCAAGTGAAACGTCAAAAATCCTGGCCACGAAGATGAATAGCGGTAGCAGGACATAGTTAACAAGATCTGTGTTAAGATGTTCCATGACAGAGACAAACATTTTTGAACTTGCTAAGTTATGACTATTTTTGAAACAGATACCCCGATACCCGATTGTGATGAGATCACTTAAAATCCTTGTTATGCTGCTCTGTCTCAGCATTGCCCAGGCAGTCGCCGGGCAGGACAGTGACTCTGTTCTCACGCTGCTCTTCACCGGCGACATTATGGGGCATGACGGGCAGTTAGCCTCTGCCCGCAATGACTCCTCCGGCATATATGAATATGACAGTGTCTTCAGGCATATTGCTCCCTTCATCTCTTCCGTCGACGTGGCCACAGGCAACCTCGAGGTAACCCTTGGAGGCCCTCCATACAAGGGGTACCCGGCTTTCAGTTCCCCGGATGAGCTGGCAGCGGCATGCCGCAATGCCGGTTTTGATATCCTGGGAACGGCTAACAATCATTCAGCCGACAGGGGGCCACGGGGGATCTTCCGCACAATAAGGGTGCTTGACAGCCTGGGGATAAGACATACCGGTACATGGATCAGCCCGGAGGAACGTAACATCATCTCTCCCCTCATGGTCTGCCATGATAACCTGAGGATAGCGCTGCTGGCATACACCTACGGCACAAACGGGATAGTGGTGCCGCCGCCGGCGACGGTGGCCTATATAGATACCGTTCGTGCTGCTGCAGACATCAGGAGGGCTGAATGGCTCGATGCAGACCTGAATGTAATATTTATCCACTGGGGCATTGAATATGATACCCTGCCTTCGGCTGAACAGAAAAAGACGGCGGCGGCGCTGAGGAGGGCCGGAGCCGATATAATCATCGGATCCCATCCGCATGTGGTGCAGCCGGTAGAGGCGGAACAAGACACCGCAGCTATCCTGCACCCCGTGGTATGGTCAATGGGCAACTTCGTTTCAAACCAGAGGACAAGGAGAAGAGACGGCGGACTGATGATCAGGCTTGACATCACCGCAAAAAATGACACCTCATATATTTCAGATGCCGGATATGTCCTCACCTGGGTCTACACTCCGGTAGAAAACGGCAAACAGAAGTTTTATATCCTGCCCTGCGCCGAATTTGAAAAGAAGCCTGAATTCTTTCAATCACCCGGGCATTATAAGGCAATGATGCTCTACACGGCTGATGCCAGGCGGCTGCTTGACAATCATGGAACAGGATTCAGGGAGATGACCCTGACAGATGGAAAGTGGACCGGGGTTGACCGGTAACAGAACACGCAATATAATTATCTTTACGCACTACCGGAATCAGTTATGGAAGGATCGACAATACTTCTTGCAGGCACAGCGGTTACAATCGGGTTCGTTCACACAATCGTGGGACCGGACCACTATCTGCCGTTCATAGTAATGGGCGAAGCCCGGAAATGGACAATCAGAAAAACGATGTTCATCACATTTTTATGCGGACTCGGGCATGTCCTCAGTTCGGTAATAGCAGGATTCATTGGTATTGCGGCAGGGATCTCTATTTCAAAACTTGAATTCTTCGAAGGATTCAGGGGAAATATCGCAGCGTGGCTGCTGATTGCATTCGGTCTGGTGTATATGCTTATAAGCCTGCGTAATGTCTATCGCAGAAAACAGCATGTCCATACTCATACACATGCTGACGGCACTGCCCATGAGCACAGGCATGACCACTTCAGCGGCCATTCACATATTCACATGAATGACCGGAAGAACCTCACACCATGGATCCTGTTCCTGGTTTTCGTGCTGGGCCCGTGTGAACCGCTGATACCCATTCTGATGTACCCGGCAGCTGAAAATAACATCAGCGGGGTGATCCTTGTCTCACTGCTCTTCTCCGCAGTTACAATAGCAACCATGATGTCAGTCGTACTGGCTTTCAGGCTTGGTCTGAGCAGTATCAACCTGAAACCACTTGAACGCTGGGTGAATGTAATTGCAGGAGGAACAATTGCAGTCTCGGGACTGGCTATCCAGTTTCTTGGTCTCTGAGAATGATATTATAATTAGCTTTGCACAAAATAAATCAGATGAGTTTCGACTACAACACACAAAGGAAAAGAATGGCCCTGCCTGAATACGGGAGGAATGTCCTGAAGATGATCGAGCATGTCAAGACAATCAAGGATCCGGAAGAGAGGAACCAGGCAGCCAGGACAATCATACAGATAATGGGCAACCTGAATCCCAACCTCAGGGAGGTAACTGATTTCAGGCACAAACTCTGGGATCACATTATGATCATCGCTGATTTTGATCTGGATGTCGACTCACCCTATCCGGGCCCTGACCGGAAGAAACTTGACGCCAAACCGAATAAAGTTCCATATCATAACGGGGAAATAAAATATTCGCACTACGGGCGCATTGTACCTGCAATGATTGAGGCAGCTGCAAATATGGACGACGGGGAGGAGAAGGACTATCTCACCGCACTCATCCTCAACCAGATGAAGAAGGACTACCTTACCTGGAACAAGGCTACAGTAGCTGACGAGATAATCATCAGGGACCTGACAGACATGTCAGGCAACAGGCTTAAGGTTCCGGAGAACTTCCGGCTGCCCGATGTCAGGGATCTGCTGGCCCAGCCCAAGGGCAAGACACAGGGCAAACATCAGGGGAGGCCTCAGGACAAATACCAGGGCAGGTCAGGCAAGCAGAACAAAAAGAAGCATAAGAACGGTTACTGATTAAAGTTAATATCATGAGCATCACCAATATAACCACGTATGACGCTCCGCTGCCGGGAGGACACTACTCACAGGCCGTTGTTTCCGGGAATGTGATATTTGTATCCGGTCAGCTGCCCGTCGTTCCCCTTACAGGCGACAAGCTGACAGGTGACATCAGCGAACAAACCCTGCAGGCGCTCAGGAACGTCCTCAGTATCGTCAGGGCTGCAGGAGGCGACATTACGACAATTGCCCGCACAACCATCTATACAACCGATGTAAAATACTGGGAGGAGGTAAACAGGGTATATGCTGATTTCTTTGGCCCGGTACTGCCGGCCAGGTCAATAATCACTGTAGCGGGCCTTCACCACGGATGCCTTGTCGAGATTGAGGCTGTAGCATTCACGCTATAGATTGCCACTTTGTCAGTTTTATCATTGTGGCCGGCATTTTGCTAATGGCCCGTTGTAAACCGTTTTTATCATGGTAAAAAAGAAGAGTCACGAAGAGAGGCATGACGAATCCGTGCCCGAGAAAGAAACAACAGATAATCAGACAGATAAGGAAAGCGGCACTATCGGGCAGCAGGCGCCTGAAGCTGAAACCGAAGCCGCGGTGAAAAGCCAGGCTGAGGAAGAGCTGCTCGGAAAACTGACAGAAATGCAGGACAGGTACCTTCGTTTATCAGCCGAGTTTGACAATTACAGGAAAAGAACACTTCGCGAGAAGATCGAACTATCCCAGGCCGGAGGTGAGTCAGTGATAAAGGGACTGCTTCCGATCATTGATGACATTGACAGGGCCATGATCTCAATGCGCACCAGTGATGACTGCAATGCTGTCAAGGCAGGTCTTGAACTTATTTACGGAAAGATCAATGATTTCCTGAAACAGAACGGAGTGAAGGAAATAGAGGCGTTGAACGTGCCGTTTAACAGTGATTTCCATGAGGCAGTAACAACAGTTCCGGTAGAAGATGGTAAACTGAAAGGGCTGATAATAGACGTTACCCAGAAGGGATATACCCTGAATGAAAAAGTCATCCGCTTCCCGAAGGTGGTAGTGGGTGAATAACAGAATACTTCTGCACTGAAATATGTCGAAAAGAGACTATTATGAAGTACTTGGCGTAAGCAAGGGTGCTTCGAAGGATGAAATAAAAAAAGCCTACAGGAAACAGGCCCTGAAGTATCATCCTGACAAGAATCCCGGCAACAAGGAGGCTGAGGAGAAATTCAAGGAGGCTGCCGAAGCTTACGAAGTTCTCAGTAATGATGAGAAACGGTCAAGGTATGACCAGTTCGGGCATGCCGGCATGAACGGAGGAGGTTTCGGTGGTGGTTTCGGTGGTGGTATGACCATGGAAGATATCTTCTCGTCATTCGGTGACATCTTTGGTGACGCTTTCGGAGGAGCATTCGGGTCACGTCGTGGCGGCAGCCGCTCACGAAGTGTCAATAAGGGCTCCAACCTGAGGCTGAAGGTGAAGCTGACCCTTGAGGAGTTCGCTCACGGAGCCGAGAAGAGGGTCAAGGTGAACAAGTATGTCACCTGCAGTACCTGCCATGGAAGCGGTGCCGCTTCCGAAAGCGATGTGACAACGTGCAGCTCATGCAAGGGCACCGGTCACACCACGCGGGTGATGAATACAATCCTGGGGCAGATGCAGACAACCTCACCCTGCAACACATGCGGTGGAGATGGCAAGGTTATAACAAAAAAATGCCCCAAGTGCTACGGTGAAGGCATAACACAGGCTGAGGAGGTTATACCCCTTTCAATCCCGGCAGGGCTTTCCCCCGGTATGCAGCTCTCGGTGACAGGCAAGGGAAATGCAGCACGCCGCGGCGGAATCAACGGCGACCTGATAGTTGTGATTGACGAGGAACCCCATGACGAGCTCATTCGTGAAGGGAATGATCTCATTTACAACCTCTTCATCAGCATCCCCGATGCAATCCTCGGCGCAAACGTGGAGGTTCCGACAATCGAAGGAAAGGTCAGGATCAAGATAGATCCGGGTACACAGGGAGGAAAGATTCTCCGCCTCAGGGGCAAGGGACTTCCGGATGTGAACGGGTACGGCAAGGGTGATCTGCTTGTAAATGTTAACGTCTGGATACCAAAGAACCTTTCAAGGGAAGAACAGAAAGCCTTCGAACAGTATAAAAACTCCGCCACATTCACCCCTAAGCCTGACGCCGATGACAAGGGCTTCTTTGACCGGGTGAAGAATTACTTCTCCTGACATCCGCAAAACAGCATTATAAAAGGTTGATGCACTTCTTACAGAAGGTATCAGCCTTTTTTATATCTTTGAAATTCCCGGACAGAATCTTATATTTAATTGTGGAAAGAAAATGATATTATTTGAAGCCAAAGAGGTTACGAAACGCTTTGCTACCCAGACTGCACTTGACCGGGTCAGCATAAGCGTTCCCGAACAAAGCATTTACGGCCTTCTGGGGCCGAACGGAGCGGGCAAGACAACGCTTATCCGTATAATCAACCAGATTACTGCGCCAGATAGTGGCTCATTATTCCTGAATGGCCGACCAATTAATCCCGATGATGTCAATATCATCGGCTACCTGCCCGAAGAGCGGGGCCTGTATAAGAAAATGAAGGTTGGCGAACAGGCTCTCTACCTCGCCCAGCTCAAAGGGCTCAGTCATGCAGAAGCCATGCGCCGGCTTAAATACTGGTTCAAGAAACTGTCGATAATCGACTGGTGGGACAAGAAGGTGGAGGAACTGTCGAAGGGGATGCAGCAGAAAGTACAGTTCGTCACCACTGTGCTTCACGAACCGAAGCTTCTCATCTTCGACGAACCCTTTACAGGCTTCGATCCCATTAACGTCAAGCAGATAAAGGACGAGATTCTCTTCCTCCGCGAGCGGGGCGCCACAATCATCTTCTCGACCCATAACATGAGTTCCGTTGAAGAGCTGTGTGACAACATCACCCTTATTAACAAGGCACAGACAATCCTCGAGGGAAGTGTTGAGAAGATACGCCATGACTGGGCGGGCAACGAGTTCGAGGTTGTTTTCGCCGGAGAGGTTAATCCCTCATCCAACGGCCACCTTACAGTGCTTTCATCCACATTTGATGACGGTAAAAGCAGGGTGCTCCTCAAAGCATCAGAACCTGTCGACAGTAACGCCATCCTGAGGGCCATGACCGCTGCCGGACAGGTTCTCTCATTCAACCCTGCCCTCCCGTCAATGAACGAGATATTCATCAGGGTGGTGGAAACCAAGAACAAGGAAGCTGTAAAAAACTGAGCCATGAACAAGATAGCACTTATTATACGCAGGGAATACGTCACCCGGGTCCGCAAGAAGTCGTTCATCATAATGACCCTTCTTACCCCCTTCCTCTTTGCCCTTATCTTCATCATACCGGCGCTGGTAATGACCAATGAAGACAAGGACTTTAAAAAGATTGCAGTGATCGAGGACGGATCGGACCTCTTTAAGAATGTGATTCCTGACACCAAGGATACTGACTTCGAATATCTCGAAGGGGTGAAACTTAATGACATCAGGAACAACTTTTCGGAGATGGGGTACTACGGCGTACTCTACATCTCCCCTGACCTTGTCGCCAATCCCGATGCCATCCAGCTCATATCGCGCAAGCAACCGCCCATAGGGCTGCTTGACCACATCTCCGGATCACTCGAGAAGGAGATCGAGAAACAGAAGCTTCTTGCTTACAACATTGAGAACCTGGATGAGATTCTTCGTACTATCAATACCAGTGTCAGGATACAGACAATAAAGATGGATGAGACCGGAAGCGCCCGCGAAACAAGCACAGGCATTTCGATGGCTCTGGCTTACATCGGCGGTTTCCTGATGTACATGCTCGTATTCATGTTCGGGTCCATGGTCATGCGTGGTGTAATCGAGGAGAAGACCAACCGCATCGTGGAAGTGATAGTATCATCCGTAAAACCCGTGCAGCTGATGCTGGGCAAGATCATTGGCGTCGCGCTCGTGGGACTGACCCAGTTCGCACTGTGGATAGTTCTGACCCTCGCACTTGTAATGGTTGTCAAGACCAACCTGCTCCCTGAGGGGGCGATGGAGCAGATACAGCAGCTTCCTCAGAGCTTTGCCGAGGCTGACCAGGCGTCAGCCGCAGGCACTTCAGGAACCACTATCTCAGCTGAGCAGCTCACCGAATTTCAGAAGATCTTCGCCGGCGCACTGAGCATGCCCTGGGGACTGATCATCTTCAGCTTCGTCTTCTACTTCCTTACAGGTTACCTCCTTTACGCCTCTCTCTTCGCCGCGATAGGTTCGGCTGTTGATAATGAGACAGAGACTCAGCAGTTCATGATGCCGGTTACGATCCCCATTATCCTGGGCCTGGTGGTAGCAATGGGAACCATGCAGAACCCTGAGAGCTCACTCTCATTCTGGTTCTCAATAATTCCGCTTACTTCACCCATTGTGATGATGGCCCGCATACCTTTTGACGTACCCGCATGGGAGATAGCCCTGTCGATGGGCCTGATGCTTCTGACAATAGTGGGTGCAGTCTGGATGGCTGCCAAGATCTACCGTACCGGGATACTCATGTACGGCAAGAAAACCTCATACAAGGAACTCTGGAAGTGGCTCACTTACAAAGGATGAAAATTACCGGACATGCCAAGGATACTGGTCATTGATGATGAAAGATCTATCAGGAACACCCTGAAGGATGTACTTGAATACGAGAAGTACGAGATTGATTTGGCCGAGGATGGCCCATCGGGGATCGAACTCTTCGGGCAACAGCAGTATGACGCCGTTCTCTGTGACATCAAGATGGCAAAGATGGATGGTATCGAGGTGCTGCAGAAGCTTCACGAGTTATCATCCGATGTACCCGTAATAATGATCTCAGGCCATGGAAACATTGATACGGCCGTTGACTCAATAAAGAAGGGCGCCTTTGACTTCCTTGAGAAGCCCCTCGATCTCAACCGTCTGCTCATTACAATTCGCAACGCGCTTGAGAGAGGCTCGCTGATCACCCAGACCAAGGTACTTAAGAAACAGGTCAGCAGGAAGTACGAGATAGTGGGCAACTCACCCGCAATAGTTCAGGTCAAGGAGATGATTGACAGGGTTGCTCCCACTGAAGCCCGCGTGCTTATCACCGGCTCCAACGGTACCGGGAAGGAGCTTGTGGCGCACCAGATACATGAAAAGAGCAATCGTGCACGCGGACCCTTCGTGGAAGTAAACTGCGCTGCCATACCATCTGAACTGATTGAGAGCGAGCTCTTCGGCCACGAAAAGGGATCATTCACCTCTGCAATCAAACAGCGTATCGGAAAGTTTGAACAGGCTACCGGAGGTACTATATTCCTTGACGAGGTGGGCGATATGAGCCTGGCAGCACAGGCCAAGGTTCTCAGGGCATTGCAGGAAAACAAGATAACGCGGGTGGGATCCGACAAGGATATCCATGTCGACGTCAGGGTAATTGCGGCTACAAACAAAAACATCAGGGAGGAGATCGACCGCAACACCTTCAGGGAAGACCTGTATCACCGCCTGAGCGTGATACTTATACATGTTCCCACTCTCAATGAAAGGAAAGAGGATATACCAATCCTTGCTGATCATTTCAACACTCTCATCTGCGGTGAATATGGCATGGGTAAAAAGAAGATAAAACCTGACGCCATAGCTGAGCTGCAGAAAATCATCTGGACCGGCAACATCAGGGAATTCAGGAACGTGCTTGAGAGACTTATCATACTGTGCCCCGAAGAAATCACCGGCAGGGATGTGGTTGCATATGCACATCCGGTATCTGGGTTCGGAGATATATGAGCACAAGAGTCGTCATACAACTGCGGCTGGTATTCCCGGCAGCGCTGGTACCATTACTGGCCGGAGCACTGCTGATATTTATCGCCTGCGGAAGGAAGGCGACTGACGGTACGCCACTCTCATTCAACGACGAATGGCTCTTCATCAGGCAGGACTCCGCAAATGCTGACAAGATACTTCCCGGCATTGTCCCCAACCATAAATGGGAAGAGGTGACCCTTCCGCATTCGGCAGTAATTGAGCCACTGGTGATTACAGGGGCACAGTGGACCGGTATCTGCTGGTACAAAAAGCTGTACAGGCCTGACAGACGGCAACGGCATATGCACACCGGCCTGCTTTTTGACGGGGCCATGAATGATGCAATAGTTTACCTCAACGGCGCAGAAATAGCCCGTCACACCGGCGGGTATCTTCCCTTCTACGTCAATCTCAGCGATGACCTTGACTACAGCAGGGAAAATGAGATCCTGGTAAAGCTTGATAACCGGGAGAATCAGCATATCCCACCCGGCAAACCCCTTAATGAACTTGATTTCCTGTGGTACAGCGGCCTTTACCGCAACGTAAACCTGTATGTTACTGACAGATTGCACATTACCGCACCACCTGAGTATCTCTCCACACTGGGCGGAGGCATCCTTACCGGCGTCAGGGATGTGAGTCGCGAGTCGGCCACCCTGGCTCTC
>Ga0116155_10001355_pt1 | contig 17642 bp, 11 predicted proteins | sample AD_UKC032_MetaG_FD_89890 | JGI IMG/M metagenome (GOLD analysis project Ga0116155, IMG submission 89890) | Active sludge microbial communities of municipal wastewater-treating anaerobic digesters from USA - AD_UKC032_MetaG | ecosystem: Engineered > Bioreactor > Anaerobic > Digestate | place: USA...
AGGGGGGCAGGGGGGTAGATAAAAACAATAAAATTCTTTTGTTTTTAGAGGCACCCCAATTATTAAAAGAAATCGGCAAATGAAAAAGATGATTTTTGTAAAGCCTTACATTGAGGGCGTTTTGCCGAAGGCAAAACGCCCTCAATGCCCTAACGCAGCCCGCGCCGCCCGCAGGGCGGCGCGGGCTGAAGGTATCAGCTTTTTAAGCAATTAACGAAAACTTATTTGGATTGGTATATTTTTTTTAAAACCATCTCAGGAGTTATTTTTTTCATACATTCCATAAAATTATCTTTTTTAGGACAGTTTGTTTTAAAACATGGCTGACAACTTAGATTCGCCTCAAGCGCAGAGTGCTTTTCTCCATAAGGAGGAGTTCTTTTTGATCCGCTTGAACCAAAAATCATTATAATTTCAGGTTTTTGCGTTGCGTTGGCAATATGGGCGGGTCCGGTATCCGGCGCTATTACATATTTTGCTCTGTTAAAAAGTTCTACAAGTTCCAAAATAGAAGTTTTACCCGCAAAATTTAAATACTTAGCGCTTTTCGCCATTGAGGTTATCCGGCTAATAAGTTCATTATCGCCCGCAGCGCCGCTAAAAATAACATTGAATCTTTCTGAAAGACTGTCAAGAAGCTTTGCCCAGTAGTCTTCTCTCCAATGCTTTGACGCCCACATAGTTGCCGGACAAAAAACGACTATTTCTTTATCATCAATGCCTGAAAGCAAACTGTTTATTTTTTGCTTTATTTTGTCATCCCTTGCAGGAAGACTGAATTCAATTTCATTTACATCAGCTCCAAGATATTTTGCCGGTTCTAAATATCTTTCAATTATAAATTTTTCGGAATCAAATAGCGTCTGCGCCGGTAATTTTTCGTTTACAAAAAGATGAGCAAATTCCCGACTTCCTTTATGCGCAATTCGTCTTTTTGCGCCGCTTAAAAAGGTGATTAATCCGCTTTTAAAAAGCTCCTGAACGTCTATTGCAATATCAAACCGTTCTTTTCTTATTTCATTTATAAGAGATAGAAATTCTTTCACATTTTCAAGCGCAAAACCGCGTTTTTTCCATTTTGTTTTTGGAAAAATAAAAACTTTATCGACAAGAGGATTATTAACCAAAAGATCGGAAGCTTTATCCTCAACAGCCCATGCCAGTTCACATTCAGGGAATTTTTTTCGCAAACACGGCAAAATAGGCAAAGTATGTACAACATCACCTATCGCGCTAAGTCTTACTATCAATATTTTAGGATTTTTTTTCATTTTATCCCGCAAGCAATTTATGTTAATTAATTTTATCGTTTAATATAGAATTCAACTTAATTTTGATAAACGATTTAAAAGTTTTTTTGTAAAAAACCCTTCTCTTAATTCCATCATAGGTTTTTCATAAAATTTATATAAAATAAAAGATGTTAAATAAATAAAAATCAAACTAATAGTAAAAAGTAGTATATATAAAAGATAGAAATTATCCAAACTATTTGATATTTTATATGGAAATAAAGCTAAAAAAGGTATATTTATCAAATACATTGCATAGGAAATTTTACTGGTAAGAGTAAAAAAAGGAATTTCTGCAAATTTTCTGCTCTCAAAAAAACTTATCATTATTATAAAAGAAATTGAAGTTATTATCGGCGTAATTATGTATGTTGTCTGCCAACTGCCTAAAAGCTCATAATCCCAACGGCATGCAATTATTAACGCAAGAAGAATGATACCGGCTAAAAAGCTGTATTTATTGGTTAATTTAGTATAAATATCTTTTTTAAAAATAAGCAAATAAGCTAACAGAACCCCAAAACCTATTGCGTCAAATCTTAAAAATGCGGGAATAAATATCCAGGAAACAGGTTTTACAAACAAGAAAATGCCCCGCAGAATTATTGACCCAATCAGTAATGTTAATAAAAGAATTAAGAATTTTTTTTCCGAAAAAGTCCTGGAAACTGATTTAGCCGCTAAAATAGTTAGGGGAAATATTAAATAAAACCATTCTTCAACGCATAAACTCCATGATTCCTGCATGAACGCAACTTTTTCCAGCAAAGTTGTTTGTAAAAAAAATAAATAAGTCCATAGCTGATTTTTTTCGACAAGTTGAAAGGGGTTAAAAATAAATGTATTTATTAAAAATATTAAATAATACAGAGGTAATGTCCTAAACCACCTTTTTAGATAGAATTCAGTCAATTTAAAAGTATCACTGCCGGTTTTATCAATTATAAATTTTTTTATTAAAATTTGACCTATTAAAAAACCGCTTAAAACAAAAAAGAGTTCAACTCCAAAATATCCGAAAATTTTTAAAAATTTATTGCTGTTGTCAGCCATTATTGAGTCAATATGAAAAATTACAACAGCTAATATTGCAATGCTTCTTACAACATCCAGACCGGCATTTCGCTGTTTTTGATCTAATTCCATATTTTTCGCTCTAAATTAATCATCAATAGAAGCTTTAAATAAATATTTATTCTTTTAATCCTTAAAGTCAAGATTAAAAAAGCAGATAATGAATAATTTTTGGTTCTTTATACCAATCCAAATAAGTTTTCGTTAATTGCTTAAAAAGCTGATACCTTCAGCCCGCGCCGCCCGCAGGGCGGCGCGGGCTGAGTAAGGGTAGGGCAGGTGTTTTGCCTTCGGCGCATGAATGAGTTAAAACGCCCGCTGGCGCAACAAAACACCTGCTAATTAAGGATTTACAAAAACCATCTTTTTTATTTAACGGTTTTTTAAATTGATTGGTATAGAGAAAATCATGATTTGTTGATAAGACGATTTTTATATGAGTGTAATCCCTGATTGAGGTTCACAAAATTATGCGTAGAATCAATTAAAAGTAAAATTTGACTTAAAAAAAGTTTGTGATAAATTTTTTATAAATACCGTAGACAGTTGGTTACAAAAATATTTAAATAAAATAATCAAGCTATTGTTTCATTTAAATAAAAACTTAAGGTTATAAAAAGCATATAATGCTAACCAGCCGAGGTAGTATAAGAAAAAATAATTTAACAATTTTTAACAATTTTTACTTATATTACACGAAGAATTCTGCGGTTAACGTAGGATTTTTTTATTTTTATAACGACAAAAATAAGTAATCCTAAAATTTATAAAAAAGATAAATGACTGTTATTATAAAACTCTGAATGGAGGCAAATAAATTGGCAACAAAAGCTTTTAAAAAAGAAAAAATTAAAACAATAGAAGAAATCATGTCAAAAGCTAAAGTTGCGATAGTGAGTGATTACAAAGGGCTTTCTGTATCTGAAATTACAGATTTAAGAAGAAAACTTCAGGAAGAAAAAGGCGATTTTACTGTACTTAAAAACACATTAGCTAAAATTGCCATCAAAGGAACAAAATTTGAACAGCTTGAACAATTCTTAAAAGGTCCGTCGGCTATTGCAATTGGTTTTGAAGACGAAGTTTCGCCCGCAAAGGTTATAACAAAATTTCTTAAAGACAATAAAAAGATTGTGTTGGAAATAAAAGGCGGAGTTCTTGACGGAAAAGCAATTACGCCAAATCAGGTTAAGGAAATATCCAATTTGCCCAGCAAGCCGGAACTTTATGCAAAAATGCTTGGCTGCATAAATTCACCAGCGCAAGGACTTGTAAATACGGTTAATGGAGTTGCAAGAGGACTTGTAACAGCAATGGAAGCGATCAGAAAACAAAAAGAAGAGCAAGCACAATAGTTTCAAAGTTTAAATCAGTTAAATTATAATGTAGTAGTAAATAAAGACATAAAAGGAGAATGAAATGACAGTAGTAGCAGAAATTCTTGAGAAAATAGAAAAATTAACATTATTAGAAGCTTCAGATTTAGTTAAAGCAATGGAAGAAAAATTTGGCGTGTCGGCAGCTGCTCCGATGGCGGCGTTTGCGGCAATGCCAGGAGCTGTTGCGGCTGCTGAAGAAGTCGAAGAAATAACAGAAGTAAGCGTAATTCTTGATAATTGCGGCGCAAATAAAATTAACGTTCTTAAAGAAGTGAGAGCAATCACAGGGCTTGGACTTAAAGAAGCGAAAGACCTCGTTGACAATGCGCCACAACCTGTTAAAGAAGGCATTAAAAAAGAAGAAGCGCAGGACATCAAGGCTAAACTTGAAGCCGCCGGCGCCGTAGTTTCCATTAAATAGTCTTTTAAACCAATAATAACTAATTTTATATTTTCGAAACAGGTTCGGAAAAATTAATTTGATATAACTAAAAGTTAAAATTGCTAACATGAGTTGTTTGCCAAATAACGTGAAAATACGTTAGGAGTAGGCTTACTAATGATTGTTAGAAAAATGTTTCCGAAAGAGGTAATCAAATAAAAACTTGTTTAAAAACAGGTTAAATTTTATAAAAATTTTTAGTTAAGAACTTGAAGGACAACTGTTCAAGTTCTTGACTATATTATTTTTTGCTATACGATGAAATTGAGTTATTAGGCATGGTTTAATTTTATGCATTTTATAATTATTAAACTTTATTTAATATACAATTAAATGGTAAAGAATATTTTAATATTTTAATAAAAGTCGAGTACACCACATATAGGCGAGGTATGTAATGGCTAAAAAACATAACGGGCGTGTTATACCGGGAAATCAGATGTCCACTGGATTTGATCAGATGCCGGACTTAATCGAGATACAAAAAAAATCTTTTGAATGGTTTTTAAAAGAAGGATTAAAAGAAGAATTACTTTCTTTTTCTCCGATAAAAGATTATACAGGCAGATTAGAGCTTCATTTTCTGCCAAATTATAGATTTGACGATCCTAAATATACAATTGAAGAAGCAAGACTGCATGACGCAAGCTATACAAAAAAACTTTATATCTTAATGAGGCTGGTAAACCGTGATACCGGAGAAATAAAAGAGCAGGAAGTTTACATTGGCGATATTCCAATGATGACAGAACGAGGAACTTTTATTATAAACGGAGCTGAAAGGGTTATAGTCAGCCAAATCGTAAGATCACCCGGAATTTATTATAAAAGAGAAATTGCGACAACAGGAAAACGTCTTTATAATGCCACATTAATTCCTAATAGAGGCGCATGGTTAAAGATAGAAACTGATGTTAACGATGTTATATATGTTAAGATTGATAAAAACAGAAAAATCCCGGCTACAACCTTTTTAAAAGCTCTGGGAATAGGGATTAATGAAATTGATACTATGTTCAGACATAGCGATTTCCTTAAAAAGACGTTTGATAAAGACACAACAGACACATCAGACGATGCTTTAGTGGAAGTATACAAAAAATTAAGACCCGGCGATCCGGCAAGCGCAAGCGGCGGAAAATCAATTATAGACAGCAGATTTTTTGATGAAAAAAGATATGACCTTGGAAAAGTAGGTCGTTATAAATTAAATAAAAAACTTGGTCTAAATCAGCCTGAAACCAGAAGAACATTGACGGTTCAGGATATTGTGGCGTCTATTGAATATTTGATAAATCTTACATTCGATGAAGGCTCAATTGACGATATTGACCATCTTGGAAACAGACGCATAAGATCAATTGGCGAACTGTTGCAAAATCAGTTCAGAATAGGTCTTACAAGGCTGGAAAGAATTGTAAGAGAAAGAATGACGCTTCAGGATTCAGATACGCTGACTCCAATCAACCTTCTTAATACAAAACCTCTTATCGCCGCAATTAAAGAGTTTTTCGGTTCATCTCAATTATCGCAGTTTATGGACCAGACAAACCCGCTTGCGGAATTAACGCATAAAAGAAGAATATCAGCTCTTGGACCCGGAGGACTTGCCAGAGAAAGAGCGGGTTTTGCGGTAAGAGATATTCACCCTAGCCATTACGGAAGAATATGTCCCGTAGAAACTCCTGAAGGACCTAACGCAGGTCTGATCGGAAGTTTAAGCACCTATGCAAGGGTTAATGAATACGGATTTATTGAAACGCCATATTATGTCGTTAAAGACGGCAAAGTAACCGAAGAAATTCATTACCTTAGCGCGGATGAAGAAGATGATTTCAGGGTTGCTCCAGGCGATTTGCCTGTGGCAGAAGACGGAACAATTGCAAAAGGAATGGTTCCCGTTCGTTATAGAAGTGAATTTACTCTTGGAGAATCCAATAAAGTTGACTATATAGGCGTATCGCCTATCCAGATAGTGTCAATAGGTACATCATTAATCCCATTCCTTGAACATGATGACGCAAACAGAGCCTTGATGGGTTCAAACATGCAACGTCAGGCTGTTCCTCTTATGAAAACATCAAGACCAGTCGTGGGAACAGGTCTTGAAAAAAGAGCGGCATGCGATTCCGGCATGGTTATCGTTGCTGAGCAGGACGGCGAAATTGAATATGTATGCGGCGATGAAATAAAAATTAAGGATAATACCGGTAAAATTCATAGATATCCATTAATGAAATTTGTAAGAAGCAACCAGGATACATGTCTTAATCAAAAACCTCTTGTAGAAACAGGAGATAAAATAAAAAAAGGCGATCCAATAGCTGATGGAGCTTCTACGCATCAAGGCGAACTGGCTTTAGGAAAGAATGTTCTTGTGGCATTTATGCCTTGGGAAGGTTACAACTTTGAGGACGCAATTTTAATAAGCGACAGATTGGTTCATGACGACGTGTTCACAAGTATTCACATTGAAAAACTTGAAATTGACGCGCGTACAACAAAACTAGGACCTGAAGAAATAACAAGAGAAATCCCAAATGTAAGTGAAGACAGCTTAAGACATCTTGATGAAAGAGGAATAGTGCGGATCGGAGCGAGAGTATACGCAGATGATATTCTTGTAGGCAAGATTACGCCAAAAGGCGAATCTGAACATCCTCCTGAAGAAAAGCTTTTAAGAGCTATTTTCGCTGAAAAAGCAAGAGATGTAAAGGATAACAGCTTACGAGTACCCCATGGAGAAGGCGGTCGTGTACTTGATGTCAAAGTGTTTGACAGAGAAAAAGGCGATGAGCTTCCACCGGGAGCAAATACCGTAATTAGAGTTTATATAGCGCAAAAGCGTAAAATCAGCGTGGGAGATAAAATGGCGGGAAGACACGGTAATAAAGGTATTATTTCCAAAGTTCTTCCAAAAGAAGATATGCCATTCCTGCCTGACGGCACACCTGTTGATATCGTTTTAAACCCTCTGGGCGTACCAAGCCGTATGAATGTAGGTCAAACATACGAAAATCTGCTTGGTTTGGCGGCATATTTAACGGAAAACCATTATGAAATGCCTTCATTTGACGAAAGAAGCGGAGAAGAAGCTTCTAAAAAGACAACGATAGAAGAACTTCAGAAGGGTATAGACAAAACAGGTTATAATTGGGTATTTCCAACCGGAAAAGTTATCCTTTATGATGGAAGAACCGGAGAACCGTTTGATAACCCTGTTTCAGTCGGACTTTCCTATATATTAAAACTTGTTCACCTTGTTGATGATAAAATTCACGCAAGAAGCACAGGTCCATACAGTCTTGTAACGCAACAGCCGCTTGGAGGAAAAGCTCAATTCGGCGGACAGCGTTTTGGAGAGATGGAAGTATGGGCTCTGGAAGCTTATGGAGCGGCTTACACGTTGCAGGAAATGCTTACAATCAAATCCGACGATGTAAATGGCAGAAGTAAAGCTTATGAATCTATCGTAAAAGGTGAAAACCTGCAAAGACCGGGTATTCCTGAATCGTTTAAAGTTCTGGTGCGTGAATTACAAAGCATCGGACTTGATATAACCGTTGCAAAACGCGGCGGACATGAAGTTGATCTTATGAGCGATACTGATGAAGTCAAAAAATCGCTTCCGAAGCGTACTTTAAGCGACATAGATTCAGAATTATTAAACATAAACTTTTTTCAAACACCTGGAAGTATAAAGGAATAACATTCTCAGTCAATTAAATTTAAAATATATAATACAAGTTAACGATTTAAGAATAAGGGAGAATAAAATTGTCTACCAGCATAGATTATTTTGATTATATAAGAATAGGAATAGCCTCTCCTGAAAGGATTTTAAAATGGTCTTTCGGGGAGGTAAACAAGCCGGAAACAATAAATTATCGAACATTAAAACCTGAAAGAGACGGCTTGTTTTGCGAAAGAACGTTTGGACCGTCAAAAGACTGGGAATGTTATTGCGGAAAATATAAAAGAGTAAGACATAAAGGCATAGTCTGCGAAAGATGCGGCGTTGAAGTTACTGACAGTAAGGTTAGACGTCATAGAATGGGGCATATTAAACTAGCGGCACCTGTTTCGCACATATGGTTTTTAAAAGGAATTCCGAGTTATCTTGGATTAATTTTAGACATGTCGCTTCGTGATCTTGAACAAATTATTTATTTTAACAGTTATACAGTTATAGAGCCTGGCGATTCAGATTATAAAAAGTGCCAATTAATAACTGAAGAAGAATACGAAGATTATATTCTCGAACATGAAGAATCAACGCTGGAAGTAGGAATTGGAGCAGAGGCGATCAAGAAATTGCTAGCTGAAATCAGCTTGCCTGAAATGATCGAAAAACTAAGAGCTGAACTTGAAACAGCGGGAAGCTCCGTTCAGAAAAAAGCAAAAATAATCAAAAGGCTTAGACTTGTAGAAGCTTTGGTATCCAGCAATACAGAGCCAACGTGGATGATTATGGATGTATTGCCTGTTACGCCGCCTGATTTAAGACCTATGGTACAGCTTGACGGCGGAAGATTTGCGACAAGCGATCTTAATGATCTATATAGAAGGGTTATAAACAGAAATAACCGTCTTACGCGTTTAATAGAAATGGGAGCGCCGGAAATCATTGTAAGGAATGAAAAAAGGATGCTTCAAGAAGCAGTTGACGCTTTAATTGACAACGGAAGACGCGGCAGAACGGTAATAGGTCCTAATAACAGACCCCTTAAGTCTTTAAGCAATATTATAGAAGGTAAACAGGGACGATTCAGACAGAATCTTCTCGGTAAAAGGGTTGACTATTCAGGAAGAAGCGTAATTGTGGTCGGACCTCAGCTTAAACTGCACCAGTGCGGTTTGCCTAAAGAAATGGCTGTAGAGCTGTTTAAACCTTTTGTTGTTAACAAGTTAATTGAAAGAGGCGTGGTTCAAAATATTAAATCAGCCAAGAAAAAGATTGAACGTTCGGAAAACGTAGTATGGGATGCTCTTGAAGAAGTTATAGACGGACATCCGGTTATGTTAAACCGTGCGCCAACCCTGCACAGGCTAGGTATACAGGCATTTGAGCCGGTGTTGGTTGAAGGAAGAGCTATTCAGTTACACCCATTAGTCTGTTCCGCATTTAACGCTGACTTTGACGGCGACCAGATGGCTGTTCACGTTCCTCTGTCAATAGAAGCTCAAGCTGAAGCAAGAATGCTTATGCTTGCGCCTAATAATATACTGTTGCCTGCTACCGGAAAACCGGTTATAACTCCATCGCAGGATATGGTTCTTGGGATTTACTATCTTACACTTGATACACATAAGGATGAAGAGCCTGAAAGATGCTTCCTTAACTATGATGACGTAATTACAGCGCTGGAAGCGGGTATTGTCAAATTACATTCAAAAGTAATGGTAAGAGATGAAAAAGGCGGAAAAATTGTAACTACTCCAGGCAGAATCATATTTAACAAGACTGTAAGAGAAGCTCTTTTTGCTTAAAAAGTAAAATCAAAGAATTTTAAAAAGTTAAACAATTCATAAGAGGTTAAATATAAATATATGAGTACTATAATGTCGAAAAATCCAAAGAAATCGCTGGACTTTATAAATGATGTTGTCGATAAGAAAAATTTAAATAAATTATTAGCCAAGATATATCTGGAATACGGAACGTCAAAAACGGCTAATCTTGCGGATAGTCTTAAGAATCTTGGATTTAAGTATGCGACAAAAGCTGGAACTACGATTTCAATTGATGATTTAGACGTTCCCGAAGCAAAAAAAGAACTTATTAAAAATGCTGAAAATGAACTTGAAAAATCCTTAAACCGTTATCTTAGAGGTGAAATAACCGAAGTAGAAAGATATACAAAAGTTATTGACACATGGAGCGAAACTACTGAAAAATTAACTCAATGCGTGGTTGAAAATTTCAAGAAAACAAATCCTGTATATATGATGGCGTTTTCCGGAGCAAGAGGTAATGTCAGTCAGGTAAGTCAGCTTGTAGGGATGCGTGGACTGATGGCAGACGCGCAGGGACAAATTATTGACCTTCCGATTAAATCAAATTTCACAGAGGGTTTAAGCGTAACCGAATATATTATATCCAGTTACGGAGCAAGAAAAGGTCTGGTTGATACAGCTCTTAAGACTGCTGACTCGGGATATTTAACCAGAAGACTTGTAGACGTCGCGCAGGATGTAATTATTCGCGCAAAAGATTGTGAAACAACTAAAGGAATTGACATTGAAACCATAACAGACGGTGAAAAAGAAATAGTGGCATTAAGCGAAAGATTGCTGGGCAGAACTATTATTGAAGATATAAAAGATGAAGCCGGCAATATTTTAATCGCTCAAAATACAACTTTATCTGAAGACGAAATAAATATTGTAAAAAAGGCAGGCGTCAAAAAGTTAAAAATTCGTTCACCGCTTACTTGTGAAACAGAATATGGAATATGTCAAAAGTGTTATGGTTGGGCTCTTACAAACAATAGACCGGTTGATATAGGCGAAGCAATAGGAATTATTGCCGCGCAGAGTATCGGCGAGCCAGGAACACAGCTTACTATGAGAACATTCCACACAGGCGGCGTTTTCAGAGGCGCTTCAAGTTATCGTCAAATAATTTCTAAAAATGAAGGACAAATAATTTCTGAACTTTCTACCCGTGAGCTTAGAACAAGACACGGAGATAACGTATTTGTCACTTCAAAAGACGGAAAACTGGATATTGAAGACTCAAAAGGCAAAAAACATTCAATTAATATACCTGGAGGAACCATTCTTTCTGTCAAAAAAGGCTCTAAAGTCAAAAAGGGCGATGTTATAGGCATATATGAGCCTGGAATGAATGACGGCTCAGGAAGATTGACCGAAAAAGCAACAAAAGATATAACGTCAAATGTTGGCGGAAAAATTTATTTTGAAGGATTTAACGTTGACGAGAAACGTGACAGACAAGGTAACATAAGCAGAACAGCCAATAAAGGCGGTAAAATATGGGTACTTTCAGGTGATGTTTACGGTTTGCCGGGAAATTCCACAATTCTTGTCAAAGACGGTCAACAGGTAAAACAGGGAGAAATTATTGCTGAAACCACCACTTTAAGCGATCATGGCGGAGAAGTAAGAATTCCTAACGAGCTTGAGCTTGAAGAAATAACTGTAAAAGGCAAAAAAATAAAGAAAATTGTCGGCGGTAAAGAAATTACAGTAGTTATAGCTTCTTTAACTCCTCAAAATGCCGAACTGGAAACAACAAAAAAAGAACAGTTATGGAAAGTCAAGGGTACAGAAGAAACATATATTGTAAAATCACCTGTAGGCACTGTTGTAGAGAACGGTATGGTTATTGCCGAGCTTATAGAAGAAGAAAATAAGGTAACATCAAGTGGAGAAATCCGTTATGACGGCGTTGAAGTTGATGAAAACCAAATAATCACAAAAGCCGGCAAGGTTATATTTATTCCGGAAGAAATACATCAGATAAGCAAAGATTCTTCGTTAAAAATGGTGGAATCAGGCTCTTATGTGGTTGCCGGAACTGAAGTTGTCAAGGATGTAAGAACACATATTGACGGCATCGTAGAAATTAAAGAAAACAATAATATAATTCAGGAAATTATAGTCCGCCCGGGAGAGCTTATTAAAGTTGAAGATATAAATCTTTTATCTGTTGAAGACGGCGAAATCGTTGAAGAAGGCGCTGAAATTACCAAAGGCGTTAAAGCAAAACAAAAAAGCATAATAAGTTTTCTGAATTATGAAGCTGAATATGTCAAAGAACTTGATATAGAAGACGAAGAAATTTCTGAAGATATAGATGCAACTTTGGAAGCAAAACCTGTAGAGCTTTTAATAAGACCTATTCAGGAATATGAAATTGGTCCAAAAACCGTGAATATTAAATTTGAATCGACAGAAAGTGATTTAATCAGTCTGGTTTCTGTTACACAGCTTCAGTATAGAGATGGATCAAGAATACGTCAGCTTGAAGGAGCTAATTTAACAAGAACAAGCCTGGTATTGCAGATGGATGGTTATTTAAGCCACCTGAAAGGACTTGTTGAGCTTTATCCAAAAGACGCCGACCTTCAGGAACAGAATCTTAAGCTTGTGGTTCTTGAAAATCTTATTGTAAGACGGGAAACAGAAGCAACTTCAAGAGAAAAAACATCTCTTCAAACAGAACTGTTAGTTGAATCAGGTCAGATGATTGAGCCTAAAACCCCGATTTCAAAAACTCAGGTGCTTGTAAGAAACGAATCAAAAGTAAGCCTAAAAGAAAAAGGCGAAGAAAAAGAGATAAGAAGGATTTTCCTGATTACGCCGGAATCTTACGAAACAATAACTCTTAAAACAGCGCCGATAGTGAGTGAAAATAATTTAATCAGTATTGATCAAATTATTTCAGAAAGCGGAGAAAAATCTTCGGTTTCCGGAAGAGTGTTTGAAATTAAAGATAAAACCGTCAAAGTTCACCTTGCAAGACCTTACCTTATAAGCGTCGGTACTCAGCTTCAGGTTGATAATGACAGCCTGGTGCAACGTGGCGATTTACTTGCGACTTTGGTCTTTGAGCGTCAGAAAACCGGAGATATTGTTCAGGGTCTTCCAAGGGTAGAAGAACTTCTTGAAGGAAGAAAGCCTAAAGAAAGCGCGCTTCTTGCGGAAGAAGACGGCGAAGTTGAAATTACTAACGATGATGACGGTACAAGACTATTTATTGTCAGTGAATCAGGTCGTCAGGAAATAAAAGTTCCGCTTGATTCCAATATAATCGTTTCAAACAAACAAAAAATCATTAAAGGTCAGCCAATAACGGGTGGACCGCTTAATCCGCACGACGTTATAAGACTGAGCGGCATTGTTGCAGTTCAGAAATATCTCGTTGATGAGGTGCAAAGGGTTTACAGATCGCAAGGCGTTGATATCGCCGATAAACACGTTGAAGTTATTGTGCGTCAGATGACCAAAAAAGTTAAAATTGAAGAATCAGGAGATACAAAATTCCTGCCGGGTGAATTAACAGAAATAAAAAATGTTGAAGCTGAAAATCAAAAAATGAAAGAACTTCAGGCAGATATCGCTCCTGCTGAATATTCACCGGTTCTTCTCGGTATAACAAAAGCCAGCTTAAATACAGAAAGCTTTATTTCGGCGGCAAGCTTCCAGGAAACAACCAGAGTGTTAACGGAAGCGGCTGTTGAAGGCAAAAAAGACCAGCTGAGAGGACTCAAGGAAAACGTAATTATTGGTAGACTTATTCCTGCCGGTACAGGGTTCTATCATCTTTCCTATACATCTGAAAACAAAGAAGAAGAGGAAAGAAAAAGACGCCTAAGCAAAGCAGGGGCAAGAAAACCATCCGCAATTCTTGAAGAAATCGAAGGAATGTTTGGTTCGCCTGAATTTGCAGTAGAAGAAAAAATAACAGAAGATATTATAGATGATACTAATTTTGAAGAAGAATAAAAATTTTATTCCAATCATCAAAAATATTAAAGAGCTGACGTTTGGGCTTTGCCCAAACGTCAGCTCTTTCCTTACTTATACCAATCAATTTAAAAAACCGTTAAATAAAAAAGATGATTTTTGTAAGCTCTTAATTAGCGGGAGTTTTGGCTTCGCCAAAACTCCCGCTATAACCTTACTCAGCCCGCGCCGCCCTACGGGCGGCGCGGGCTGTAGGTATCAGCTTTTTAACAAATTAACGAAAACTTGTTTAGATTGGTATAGCCCGTAATCGGCAAGGTTTTTTCCGACGAGTATAGCAACTTAAAAAATTTGAATTTGGAGAAAAATTTGAAAGATTTGAAAGATTTTTTATCAATTGGAAAAGTTCTTAATTTTCATGGAATTAAAGGCGAAGTTAAAATTGGTTTTACAGAAGGAAACGAAAAAATTTTTTCTGATATAAAAGAAATTTATATTGAAAAAAATTCAGAAATTTTAAAATTTAATATTGAAACTATTAGATTTCATAAAAAATTTGCTCTTATTAAATTTAAAGAAATAAATTCTGTAGATGAGGCGATTAAAATTAAAGACGGTTTTTTAAAACTGCAAAAAAATATATTAAATAAATATCTTGTTGAAGACGAATTTTATATAACCGATCTTGAAGGTCTTAAGGCTTATGATACCGAAGGAAATTTGCTTGGCGTCGTTTCAGGCGTTGTTAATGTTAAGGGACAAGATTCTTTATTTATAAAAAACGAGCGCAATAAGGAATATATGGTTCCTTTTACGAAACAAATCGTTCCTGAAATCAGCCTTGAGAAAAAGAAAATTGTTATAAAAAAAATTGAAGGATTATTTGAAGATTAATGAATTTTGAAATTATAACGCTGTTTCCGGAGATAATAAACGCTTATTGCTCTTACAGCATTCCCGGGAGAGCGCAAAAGCAGGGGGCTATTTCTGTAAATACAATAAATCCAAGAGATTTTACGCATGACAAGCGTAAAAAAGTTGATGACACTCCTTATGGAGGCGGCGTAGGCATGGTTTTAATGTGCCAGCCTTTTTATGACGCTTATGAATCTGTTGAAAGAACTGATAATTCGGCGTCAATCCTTCTTACGCCGCAGGGAGAAACATTTGATCAGGAAAAAGCGGATTTTTTCTCTAAAAAAGACCAGTTAATAATGATTTGCGGACATTATGAAGGTTTTGACGAGAGAATAAGACAAATTCCCGGGCTAATCGAAATTTCTATTGGAGATTTTATTTTAACAGGCGGCGAATTAGCTTCTTTATGTGTAATTGATGCAGTAACCAGATTGATTCCAGGCGCTTTAGGGAAAGATGAATCTTTGCGAGAAGAGAGTTTTTCCGAAGGACTTCTTGAATATCCTCATTATACAAGACCGTATGACTTTAGAGGAATGAAAGTTCCTGACATATTGCTTTCAGGAAACCATCAGGAAATCGCAAAATGGCGTTATGAACAAGCTTTAACGAGAACAAAACAAAAAAGACCTGATTTATATCAATCCTTGAAAGAAACCGGCAAATATTGCGATCCTAAAAAGAAATCTTAATTGATTAAAAAGCTAATTAACTCGAATTGCTAATTAGTTGAAACGCTGAAATAGATTGAAATTTTATTTTAATTTTTTATGCGGCTCGCAGGCAAAGCCAGCCGCTACGCCAAATATAAAATTATTTATTTAGCAATTCAAGTTAATTAAGGATTTACAAAAACTGCTTTTTTTTTAATGATTGGTATAGCAACTCAAGTTAATCAAAAATTATTCATTGCCAAATTTTCAACTTATATAATAAAAGTCATTAATATGTTTACATTTAACGAGTTTTCCTCATTACCCGCAAGAAATTCATGTTAATTAGTTTTGTCGTTTAGTATAATTATAAAATATAAAAAGAGAAAAAGAGAAAATTGTATGAAAAAGAAAATTAAAACAATTGCTGTAATAAATCTGGGCTATGTCGGCGATGTTATAAACGCAAGTTGTATAACAATAGAGCTAAAAAAAGCATATCCTGATTCAAAACTGGTCTTTATTACTGTTCCAAAAAGCCGCGAAGTTGCTAAATATTTGCCGGGCGTTGATGAAGTTGAGATTTTTGACAAAGATATTGAACATAAAGGCGTAAAAATCATAAAATGGTCTTTAAACCTTAGACGTAAATACAATTTTGACATGGCGACGCTTTTAAATGAAACCTTCAGAAGCGGGATTTTAGCGTTTCTTATAGGAGCAAAAAAAAGAGTCGGGCATGACAGCGAAGGAAGAGGGTTTTTATTAACTCATAAAGTCCCGTGGCTTCAGGAAGAAAAAGATTTTAAGGTTCATATCTCTGAAATTTATATGAGAAATTTAAAAGCGATTAATTTATATAATCCTGATTATAGTTTTGGGTTAAATTTTAATCAACAGCATATTGATTACATAAATGAACTTTTAAAAGCCAATAATGTTGCGGATAAAGAATTAATCGGTTTATGCCCATGCGCCAGATTAACCTGTAAAGACTGGAAAATACAGGAAGCAAAGGAATTTATTGATTTTGTGAACCAAAATACCGGCAAAAAAGTAGTGATTATTGGTCAGGAAAGCGGAAAACAGTTTGTCGAAAACCTGAAAAAAGCAGGGTGTTCGGATTTTGTGGATTTAACATGTCAGACATCAATGCCGCAATTAGCGGCGCTTGTTAAAAAATTTAATATTTTTGTCAGCGTTGATACAGCTCCGATGCATCTTGGAATCGCTTTAAATGTCCCGACCATAGGTCTTTTTGTACAACCTAATTTCGGGAAATGGTGGTATGAAAAATCTGAAAAAAATAAATTAATTTATCAAAATCCCTTAAAAGCGGAAAAAGTAATTGCCGAATTTAAAAATTTGGAAGATAAAATCACAGTAATGCCAAGTTGCAATCAATGTAGCATTAAATCACCTCTCCCCAACCCTCCCCTCAAGGGGAGGGAGTAAAGATTTGATATGTTTTTCGACGGCAAAGCCGTCGAAAAACATATCAAACAGATAACGTTCGATTGAACTTGAATTGGCGTAAATTTATAAAAATGAAAAAATCATATAAAATAAATTATTTTAAGGAAATTGATTCAACCAATGCTTATGCCCTGCGTAATCTGGCTGAATTATCGGACAAACAAATTATTGTTGCCGATAAACAAACAGCAGGCAAAGGCAGGCTGAACAGAAGCTGGATTTCTAACAGGGAAAACAATGTTTATTTGTCTATTGCGCTTAAACCCTGCGATAAAGTGAATAATAACCTGCCTTTAGTGAATTTAACCCAATATATGTCTGTTGTTATCTGCAAAATCCTGGAAAAATACGGCGTAACTCCTGAAATTAAATGGGCAAACGATGTGCTTGTTGACGGAAAGAAAATAGCGGGAATTCTTGCTCAATCCTCGATACAGGGGGAAGTATTTAAAGGTTTGGTTCTTGGAGTTGGAATCAATCTTAACCTTTCACAGGAAGATATACAATTAATAAATCAGCCTGCAACTTCTCTAAATCTGATTTTAGGAAATTTTGTCGATAGAGATCGTTTTATAGAGCAACTTCTTGACGATTTTTTTGAAAATTACGATGCATTTTTAAATCAGGGATTTTCTTTTATTAAAAAAGAATATACTGATCGAATCAATTTTTTAAACAAAAAAATATCTGTAACCGTTTTGGATTGTATAGAAAACGGGATTGCGAAAGAAATTGCGGATGACGGGTCTTTACTGCTTCTTACTGAAAACATGGAGCAAAAAGTTATAACGATGGGGGATATTTGTATTAATGAATCACTGTACTAAGTAACTCGAATTGCTAATTAGTTGAAACGCTGAAATAGATTGAAATTTTATTTTAATTTTTTATGCGGCTCGCAGGCTTTGCCTGCGAGCCGCATGCCTTAAGAAGGCGTAGCGGCTGGCGAAGCCAGCCGCTACGCCAAATATAA
>Ga0116155_10001363_pt1 | contig 17594 bp, 12 predicted proteins | sample AD_UKC032_MetaG_FD_89890 | JGI IMG/M metagenome (GOLD analysis project Ga0116155, IMG submission 89890) | Active sludge microbial communities of municipal wastewater-treating anaerobic digesters from USA - AD_UKC032_MetaG | ecosystem: Engineered > Bioreactor > Anaerobic > Digestate | place: USA...
AAGCGGGAGGTATCTCCCATAAATATGGTTATCAAGGAAGCCATCCGCGAGATCGAAGAGGCCGGAAAAAGGGAGGATGCACTGGTCGGGATACCGTCAGGTTTTACGGGGCTCGACAGGCTTACCTCCGGTTGGCAAAAGGCAGAACTTGTTATCATAGCTGCTCGTCCGTCGATGGGGAAAACTGCTTTCGCCCTGTCGATGGCCCGTAACATGGCTATTGACCATGGAAAGAAGGTTGCCATCTTTTCCTGTGAGATGTCGTCTATACAGCTTGTAAACAGGCTTATCATAGCCGAGACAGATATACCTGGAGAAAAGATAAAGAACGGGCGTCTGACCGAGGATGAATGGAAGCAGCTCGACTTAAGGATAAAAAAACTGGTTCAGGCTCCTGTTTTCATTGATGATACGCCTGCTATATCGGTTTTCGAACTCAGGGCAAAGTGCCGGCGTCTGATGGCTCAGAAGAAACTCGATGTTGTGATAGTCGACTATCTCCAGCTGATGTCCGGACCAGAGGATGCAGGGAGCAGGGAACAGGAGGTAAGCAATATTTCGCGATCGCTGAAGAGCATAGCCAAGGAACTCAACGTTCCCATTCTTGCACTTTCCCAGCTTAACCGCTCGGTTGAAATGAGGGGTGGCACCAAGCGGCCTCTTCTTTCCGACCTGAGGGAATCAGGAGCCATTGAACAGGATGCCGATATGGTGGTTTTCATCCACAGGCAGGAAAAATTCGGGATCCCGACCTTTGAGGATGGCAGCTCCACCAGGGGTATCGCAGAGATTATCCTTGCAAAGAACCGTAACGGTCCCGTCGACGACGTAAAACTCAGGTTCCGGGAGGAAAAAGCCCAGTTTGTGGATATTGACGAGTTCGATATTGAAGCAAATCCCTCAGTTGCTGAGGGATCTCAGAGTATCACCCTGGGCTCAAAGATGAATCACGATGGTCTGAGACACAATGTTGAACGATTTGATCAGGAATCTGACCTGCTTAATGAACCTCCTTTTGCCTAGTCGATCCTGAAGAAGAATTTCATTCCGATGCTGTTGTATTTCAGATTGTTGAATCCGGCGTAGACTCCGGCTTCGCCAATGAAGAATATCTCGCTGAGGCTATAGCCTATTTCCGTATGGTGATCGCGGTTCCTTGTTCCAAGGTAAGCGACTGTCAGGTTTTCCCGCATCAGCGTGTTGCTCAGACCGGGCAGAAATTTCAGGAGCAGGTAGGGAGTGGTGTACCTCAGGTGCGCTTCCCCGAAAAACCCGGGTGTATTGAGGGAATAATAGGCAGGAAGCATGAAAGCATCTTCATACTTCTCTAAAAGGATCCTTATCGGCTGCGGATTGAAGTGGAAGAAGTCGAACCATGTTAATCCCCTTTTGCCGGTAATTCCCCCCGTCCTTATTCTCCATCTGAACTCGCTGAATGGGCCGGTTTCACGCCTCTGCGACACCTCCAGGCGGAACATGTCAAAGTGATCGTACTCTCCGGTATAGGGTGCGGACAGGTTTGCGCCGTGCTTCCATGTAACCATAAAGGTTGGCCAGTCGGATCGCTGCGGCGACTTGTTCCCGTTATACACCCTGTATTTCTGGTAAGGAGTAAATGTAACATTTGTTACAAATTCAAAATGCTTATTATCCGACAGATAACTGACGGCCCCGCTCAGCGGGTCGATATATTCATTTTCCGGAATGTTTGGGGAGTATACCCTCTTCGTGTCAAATATTGAGAATGTAGTATTGTTGTCCAGGAGCCTGCGTTCCTCATATCCTCCTTCGAAGTTCAGCTTCAGTCCGTTGATTATTTCTTTCTCATAGCCGAGAGTCAGGTATCCGCTTTCGTATAATTTCATGTAGTTACGCTCCATGAGAAGTGATGTGAAGGAATTAATCAGCGGATTTATTCCTCCATTCTTTCCCAGATCGGTGCTTGTACTGCCAATCCTGAAATATACCTGGGAAGGATTCATTCCCTGAGCGGAATAGCTGGCATTGACCCTCCACATTAGCTTCTCCCTGCTGAAAGCATAGCGGAAGTCGGGGTATATGGATATGCTCCGGGAATGTCTGAGCTGTTTATTAATCCTGAAGTCGAGCCCGTAGATAAAGCCATCCACTGTATTGAAGCTAAGGCTTTTAAGGTTCATCAGACCACCATAGGTAAATCTTAATCCCGAGGTATCCGACCAGCTGTGGCCCGACATGATCCGGTTAAATGTGGTTTTGAATCCGGATGTCCTTTTCTTGCTGCCCTGAAAAGAAGCTGTGTCCGGGACGTTTTTCCGGATCTCTGAGGCCGCGGCTTTTGCACTGTCGCTTTTCCTGACACTGAGCAGTTCAAGTTCCGAAAGTGGAATAGGCCTTATGTCAGCCCAGTATGAACTGTCTTTCCTTGATGCCCCCGGTTCAATGATTTGTGTTGTGTTATCCTTTATCTCAAGGCTGTTCACCACGCTGTCGGGCCTGGTCTTTTTTGATTCTTTTTCAAGAAGCCTGCCCAGTTTAACCATATCCCGGTTGGTAAGTTCTTCTTTCTGAAGAATCCTGTTTATCTCAGTTCCTGACTTAGTGACAAGCGAATCAGGCTGATATCTTCCTGCAAAACCTGTAGCAATGTCGCCTGGTTTCTGAAGTTTCTCATTTGGTGTCACTTCCAGGTATTTGACTGAGCTTGTATAGCCGACATCGGCTCTTATCCCGATTATCTTAAGGTCGATGTCGAACTGATGGCTTACAGGCATCCATACATCTTCCCTTACTGGAATGTATAGTTCCCTCACTCTTATGCTTCCGGCAATATTATCATTTGTAAGGTCGACGCTGTGCAGGCACCAGAGATCCTCTATAATGAAGATGGTTCCCGAAAAGAGCTGCTGGCTCTTCTGCCGGGGGATTACTTCTATTTTATTGATGGTGTTGTTTCCCTGGAAAGTGGTGCCCAGATACCTGAATTTGTAGTAAGAGAAAGCCTGGGGCGAAAGGGGCGAGATGGCAAGTTCTGCAATGACAGGCTGGTAGAAGCTGGCCTGGATATAATCCATGGGAGAGATATTATTTCCCTGATCGGGAAATGTGCTGTTGAAGGAAACGACTCTCTGGAGATATTTATCGGGAACATTGAATTCTATTTCATTGAATGATTCCATAAAGAATGAATCACCTTCCTTCAGTATCTCTTCATTTTCTGAGGCTTTACCGCCGGCCGACACATAGCTGCTCTCGCCGGTACTTCCCATTCTCATCGATTTCTGAATGATTTTTGGGATCCTTTTTATATACAGGTTCCCCTTTATGTAAACTTCAGCCTTGTAATGATCTATGTAGTTCAGGTAATAGGGAGCCAGTCCGATTACCTTTCTCATTATAGGCAGCGCCGGATCTTCGTCGGATTGTGAGATCCTTACCTCAGGGATTTCATAGACCTGTTCGGGGAGCACCGTGTTTTTTTCAACATCGGTTTCACCCATAATGATCGTTTCAATTACCGGAGCATATCCAAGGCTTTGAAACAACACATTGTACTTGCCGGGAGGCAGCCTGAGTTCGTAATCACCCCTTGCATTTGAGGTGGTCCCGAGTTTTAATTCATCTATATAAACTGTTGCATATCCTACCGGATTGCCCGACAGGTCAACGATTCTGCCCTTCAGTTTCTGGGAAACCGCAGGTATTTCAGTCATGACAAGAAGGATCAGAATCCAGGTGAGGGTCTGCCCAACGGATGCACGATGTTTCCTCACTGGTGTTCCTGTCATTTTTTGCCTGCTACAATTAATACTATTTCTCCCTTCGGTGCATGATCCCTGAAGTGTCCGGCAAGTGTTTCGAGTGTGCCGCGGATATTTACCTCGTATATCTTGGTAAGTTCCCTCGAAACAGATGCTTCACGGCTGGCCCCGAAACAGGCGGCCAGGTCCTCCAGCGTTCTTACGAGGCGGAATGGCGACTCATAGAATATCATTGTTCTGGCCTCATCAGCCAGGGAGTTTATTCTTTTGTTTCTTCCTTTTTTCGGAGGAAGAAAGCCCTCGAAACAGAATCGTTCGCACGGCAGTCCCGAGTTTACAAGTGCTGGCAGAAGAGCCGATGCGCCCGGTAGTGTTTCGACTTCAATACCTTTTTCAATGCAGGTCCTGACAAGAAGAAATCCGGGATCTGAAATCCCGGGAGTTCCGGCATCGGATATCAGGGCAATGGTTGTTCCGGAAAGTATCCTGGCACATATAGCCTCGACAGTCCGGTGCTCGTTGAACATGTGATGAGACAGCACCGGCGTGTTTATTTTATAATGACTCAGAAGTTTGCCTGCCTGGCGGGTATCTTCGGCAAGGATAAGGCCGGCGCTCACGAGGACCTCAACAGCCCTGTAAGTTATGTCCTTCAGGTTTCCGATAGGCGTGGGTACGACGAAGAGTTTACTCATGTGAGATGAACTTGCGTTTGATCAGGTCAACAAGCTGGGTGACAGCTTCACTGCCTGAATTATCGCCGGCGTAACCCATTATGACAGCCATGGCGTCAGAGATATTTCCCACCTTTTCAAGTTTCTGTATAGCCTCATTGTACGATTCGGTGCTGCCGTCGAATATCTCCCTGATGAACAGGAATTTGTCATTTATCCCTATAGCATCGTTGAGACTTGACAGTGGCTTTGTCCTGAGAATTTCCAGAACATCATCCCCATGTTTTCTGGTACCCAGCTGTTCGTTGAAGCTTTCAGTCCTTCCTGCGAACTGGTCGGCTAAAATTGAGACTCCTGAAGGTTTTTTACCAGCCGGTATTATTTCCGCATCAGGTTTGACCGGTTCCGTGAAAGTTTCTTTTTCGGTCTTAACTTCAACCTTTGGCACCTGAGATTGTACAGGCGGCTCAGCCTTCACGGCAAGGGGTTCAATATGTTGTTCAACCTTTTCAGCAACGATTTCTGAATGCCTTTCAACCGGGGCAAGGCTTAGTCTCTTTATCATTGCAATCACTTCGGAAGCGCTTTTGCACTTCGATTTGGCGAGCTCTACCTGAAGCTCGGGGACGCCGGGATATCTTTTGAGGTCATCAATTATCTCCCTGGCTTCATTGAGGTCCCTGATAATAATATCTATTGTTGCATTTAAATCCATGACTTCCGGTATAATATTAACGAAGCAATTTCCTTATTTTGCAAAAATAAATATTATTACTCAAGTCGCCGACTGATTGGGTTACAAATAAGTTAATCGGCATAGTATTGTCATTATATGGATTTTCTTGAGAATTCGGGCAGGGCTGCAGGGCGGCGCGGAACGATTGAAGTGATTACCGGGTCGATGTTTTCCGGCAAAACGGAAGAACTTATCCGGAGGCTTCGTCGTGCCCGTTTTGCAGGTCTGAAGGTCGAGATCTTCAAACCTTCCGTCGACAGGCGTTATTCCGGATCGATGGTTGTTTCACATGATGAGAAGTCGATAGTCTCGACGCCGGTCGACAATGCAGCTTCAATACTTCTGCTTGCCGACGATGTTGACGTAGTAGGTATAGATGAAGCGCAGTTTTTTGACAATGCTGTGGTGGATGTTTGCAATAAGCTGGCTGACAGGGGTGTGAGGGTGGTGGTTGCCGGACTCGACATGGACTTTCAGGGTTTTCCTTTCGGTCCGATGCCTGCTCTTCTGTCGATAGCCGAATATATAACCAAGGTTCACGCGATCTGTATGCGCTGCGGAAGTCTTGCCCAGTTTTCACATCGTAAATCGGAAGAATCACAGGTAGTTGTCCTGGGTGAAAAAGACAAATATGAGCCTTTGTGCAGGGAGTGTTACAACAAAGCAACAGGAAGAAGTTAGTATGGATTATACATCATCCGATATAGCACGGATCACGGGGGGAAGGCTTGCCGGATCAGGCGATCTGGCCGTCGCCGACCTGCTAATCGACAGCAGGCAGGTCAGTTACACTGAGAGAACGGCTTTCATAGCGGTCAGGGGTGCCAATCATGACGGGCACAATTTTATTGATGAGCTTTATGGCAGGGGAGTGAGGGTGTTTCTTGTTGAACGGCTTCCTGAGAACACAGATTACTACCCTGATGCGGCTTTTATTGTTTGTGAAAACACGGTCGATGCCCTGCAGCTTCTTGCAGCATCAAAACGATCGGTTTTCGGTTCTACAGTGATAGCCGTTACGGGAAGCGCCGGCAAAACAATAGTAAAGGAGTGGCTTGGCGATCTGCTCGGCAGAATATCACCGGTCATAAGAAGTCCGAGGAGTTATAATTCCCAGATAGGAGTTCCATTATCTGTCTGGAAGCTCAATGAAAAATTCAGTTACGGGATTTTTGAGGCAGGTATCTCTTTTCCGGGCGAGATGGAGAAGCTTCAGAAAGTGATCAGACCTGATATCGGGGTAATTACCAACATAGGGGATGCTCACAGTGAAAATTTTGAAGGTAATGAGGCAAAAGCAGCTGAAAAGCTCAAACTTTTTTCCGGCTCTTCAACCATAGTATTTTGCCGCGATCATTCCATAGTACGCCGGATGATCTTGTCCGACAGTAATCTTGCTTCAAAGAATCTGGTCGACTGGTCGCTTGTGGACCATGAAGCCAGGGTGCTGGTCAGGCAGAAAAAGAAAAGAGTAGGTTATACCGGACTGGAGATTACATACGATGGCAGGACGGGAGAATATGTGATCCCTTTCTCCGACCGGGCCTCGGTAGAGAATTCAATAACCGCTGCTTGTGTATGTCTGGTAACGGGGATGGAGCCGGCAGATATCAGGACAGGTATGGCCGGTCTGATGTCGGTTGCAATGAGGATGGAAATGAAGAGTGGCATCAATAACTGTCACCTTATTGAAGACTACTATAACTCTGATCCCGGATCGCTTAAGATGGCTCTTGACTTTTTACGTTCGCAGAACAACACAAGGACAACTCTTATCCTTTCTGATTTTGTCCAGAGCGGCCGTGAAGAAAAGGAACTGTATGCCGAGGTGGCTCAGCTGGTTGGAAAGACCGGGATTGACAAGTTCATCGGGATAGGGGATGCACTTATGAGAAACTCTTCGTCCTTTGACGAGGAAGCAAGGTTTTATTATTCGACTGCGAATTTTATCGAAAACTTTAATCCGAAAGAATTCAGAAGTGAAGTCATTCTTTTGAAAGGTGCGCGAAAGTTTGAATTCGAGAAGATTGCCAGGCTCCTCGAACAGCAGCTCCATATAACCGTTCTCGAAATAAACCTCGATGCCATCTCAGCAAACATAAACGAATTCAGGAGGATTCTCAATCCCGGGACCCGGATAATGGCTATGGTCAAAGCTTTCGGCTATGGTTCGGGGGGATCCGAGATAGCTTCACTGCTCGAGTTTCACAGGGTGAGCTGCCTGGGTGTGGCCTATGCCGATGAGGGTGTGGAACTCCGCAGATCGGGGGTGAGGCTTCCCGTGATTGTTATGAATCCCGAAGTCTCATCGGCGGAGATCATGATTGAAAATAACCTGGAACCCGAGATTTACAATTTCTCCTCCCTCTCCAGATTTGCCGACACTGCGGCCCGCAACGGACTGCTCGATTACCCTGTTCATCTGAAAATTGATACAGGAATGCATCGTCTGGGATTTATGCCTGATGAGATAAGAGAACTGGCTGCAAGGATAAAGGGACTGACCAGCCTCAAGGTGATGTCGGTTTTCTCGCATCTCGCTGCGAGTGAAGATCCTGCCCATGATCAATTTACCCTCAGCCAGATAGAACGGTTCAACTCGGCAGCTGCCATTATCCGGGAAGCCACCGGTTATCCCTTCCTGAAGCACATCCTTAATACCGCCGGGATAATAAGGTTTCCTCAGTACCAGTTCGACATGGTAAGGCCCGGAATCGGGATCTACGGCGCCGGTTCATGGGAGGGGATAAACCTTCGTCCGGTCAGCCGCTTCAAGACAAGGATACTTCAGGTAAAGATGGTGCCTGCGGGGGAGCCGGTTGGCTATGGGTGCAGCGACACATCCGGCATGGACCGGATGATAGCCATACTTCCTGTCGGATATGCCGACGGATTGAGAAGAGTGCTGGGAAATGGAAGAGGCTCACTCTTCATAAAGGGCAGAAGAGTGCCGATAGTGGGAAACATCTGCATGGACATGTGCATGGCTGATGTGACCGGCACCGGCGCTTCAGAGGGAGATGATGCGGAATTATTCGGACCGAATATTCCGATAAGTGAAATTGCCGCTCAGTGCGGAACCATACCCTATGAAATGCTTACATCGATCCCGGCAAGGGTAAAGAGAGTATTCTACAGGGAGTAAAGCTTGTTACTGTCCCGATTCGCTGATCGCCTCGAGTCTCGCAGGATTTGTAATTTTTATTTTTCTCCCTTCGACGTGAATAAGTCCTTCTGAAACAAAAACAGCAAGAGTCCTGATGGCATTGGAGGTGGTCATGTTTGAGAGATGGGCAATATCGTCCCTCGATAGCAGGACCTTGATGGTCATGCCGTCAGCCTCAGTACCGTAAACATCTCTCATAAGAAGGATCGATTCGGCAATTCTACCTCTTACATGCTTCTGGGTAAGTGATATCAGCCTGTTGTTGGCTGAATCAAGATCCTCAGAGATCATTTTCATGAATCTGAAAGCCAGATCTGAATTCTGCTTTATCATCTTTGACAATGCGACCCTTTCAAAGATCACTACAGTAGAGTTTTCGAGAGCAGTCACTGTGAAGGGGAAATGGGTGTCGGAAAAAAGCGATCCGTAGCAGAGGAAATTTACAGGCTTTTGCAGCCTTATGATTTGTTCCCTGTTACCGGCTCCTGTCTTCGATACCTTAGCTTTCCCTGACGCAAGGCACATTACCCCCCTGGGCTTTGTTTCACCTTTTATAATGGTACCGCCTTTTTTAAAGTCGGCTAAAACATGATGCTGATCGAGAATTTCCTTGTCTGTGCTGCTTATTCCCCTGAAAACCGAAGACTGTCCTTCGATGCAGATCTCAATATAAGGATTCCTGTATTGCATAGTAAGGGAATGTTGAAATTGCTTTCAAAGATAATAAAAGAATTCAAGCAGATCTAAATTAACATTTTTTAACAGATTCACTTACAGATACTTGTGGGTTTCATCACAATCCTGCCGGGTAATGGCCGGATCATTTTTTCAGGCTTTTCAGTATTTGGCAACAATAGGCATTTTTCGTCCGTCGCCGAACGATTTTGAGGAGATGCGAAGTACGGGAGGCGCCTGGTATCTTTTGTATTCGTTGTAGTTTATCAGTCTGAGCACCCTTTCGACAACTGATTTCTCATAACCTTCCAGAACAATCTCCTTCGCCGGCTTCTGTTGTTCAATATATTGATAAAGAATTGAATCGAGGATCCCATACTCAGGCAGCGAGTCGGTGTCGAGCTGATCGGGCCTGAGTTCAGCCGACGGGGGCTTGGTAATTATTTTCTCCGGGATTATTTCTCTTTCGCGGTTTATTTCCCTGGCAAGCCTGTAGACATCTGTTTTATATACGTCACCGATGACTGCAATCCCTCCGGCCATGTCGCCGTAAAGTGTACCGTAGCCAACAGCTGCTTCACTTTTATTTGAAGTGTTAAGGAGTATCGATCCGAATTTGTTTGCAAATGCCATAAGCAGGATTGCCCTGATCCTCGCCTGAATATTCTCCTCGGTAACATCAGGCTTAAGGTTTCTGAAGTATGGCCCCAGTGTTTCAAGGAAAGCGGTGAAGGGTTTTTCGATGCTGATGGTCTCGTAACCTATCCCCAGGTTGTCCGCCAGTTCAATCGAATCGGTAACTGAATGGTCTGATGAGTATCTTGACGGCATCAGCAGTACTTTTAGGTTTTCCGGCCCCAGCGCTTCGCAGGCAAGACAGGTGACAACGGCGGAATCTATTCCTCCGGACAGTCCTGCAACGCATTTTTTAAATCCGGTCTTCCTGAAGTAGTCCCTTATTCCAGTGACAAGCGCTTTATGGATAAGCGAAACCGGATCGTGCCTTGTCTCAGGGTAAGGATTCTTCCACGCAATCACGTCGTCGAGGGAAAAGCTGAAAACTGTTTCCTCAAAATAACCGAGCTGACGATAGATCTTTCCTTCGCCGTTTATTATCAGCGAGGCGCCGTCAAAAATAAGTTCGGTGTTGGCTCCCGCCTGATTGGCCGTTACCACCGGGATACCGTGCTTGGCTGCCTTCGATGTGAATATCTTCTTTTTTGCTTCGATCTTGGTGTATGAAAAGGGAGAGGCTGACATGTTGATTATCAGGTCAGGACTGTACCTTGCCAGCTCATCCATGGGATGTACAGTGTACAATCGCGATTTCTCGAATTTGTTGTCGAATGGCTGCTCATCCCAGAGGTCCTCGCAGATGGTAAGGGCGATCTTTATTCCCTTTATTGAAAATATCGAGAAGTTATTTTCGGGTTCGAAGTACCTGTACTCATCAAAGATATCGTAGGTTGGAAGGAGGGCTTTGTTGGTCTTGAAAAGTACTTTGCCTTCCGACAGCACGAGGGCTGAATTGTAAAGCTTTTTCCCTTCCGGATCGGTGTTGAAGGTAGGTGAACCCACAATGGCCGTTATTCCCTTGCAGAAAGCTGCAATTTCGTTGACCGTGGCATTGCATTTTTCAACAAAATCGATCCTGTCGAGAAGGTCGAGCGGCGGGTATCCTGGTATGCACAATTCAGAAAAGATGACAAGGTCTGAACCGGCGGATCTGGCCTTTTCGATTGCACTGCAGATAATGTTTTTGTTATATTCAAAATTACCAATGTGGTAGTTAAGCTGCGCTATAGTAATATTCATATTGAAATTTTCAGAAGTTGATACCAAAGATGAACCTGATCATTTTTTGTGTCGACCGGTCCGATTCGTTGGTTTCATAGTCCCTGGTAGTGTCGAAAACATTGCTTTCGAATCCTATCCCAAGAACGAGTGATGCATTCCCGTCGATCGAATACTCGGCTCCTCCCATAAGATGAAATCCGGCATTGAGGCTTTTTATTTCACCGGAAGCTCTTTTACCTTCCACGTTTATTGATGGGATATCGACCCTTCTGCTTATTGCCACTTTGGGATCGAGGCCGAATTCGGCGAAATAGACAAGATAACCGGTTTCGGTGGTCTTTATTTTTGCTCCCACAGGAATTGAAAGGTACTGAAGCCGGTAGACAACCGGTTCACCTCCGGGTATGGTGGAAGTATGATCGGGAAACCTGAAGAAAGAAGGGGAGGAGTTAACCAGTCTTCCGCTTACAGCCGAAAAGCCAACACCTGAAGTGAAATACCAGTTGTCGGTAAGATGTCTTTCTGCTGTTATACTTGCTCCGAACCCTGCTCTGGCTCCCTTGTTGCTTACGTTTTCGACATCGGTGCCGAACCAGGATATCATGGGCGAAAGATACAGGCCGTACCTGTAATCCTGGGCGAAGGAAGCCGTTGAAATGGATGCTGCGAAGGCGACAACCATGATGGCTTTCATCGTTATTGCAGATCTGTTGAAGGGTAACATGGCTTTTGTAACTTAAGCGTTTGTCAATTTGCTTGTAACCTGTTTCGGCCTCAAAATTAGCAAATAATAACGGAACAAACAGACACGTTATGAATGTTGTTTTTTGGTCAAAAGTGCCTATTTTAGCCGCATCAACTGAATCTCATGGAAGTTAAGTATAAACTGATTGTAGTTGTTCTGCTTGCAGCGACAGCTAATTTTTCATGCAAAAGAGATCCGTACAGGGTCAATGTTTCGTCAGTGAAGGCTGAAATTGAAGTAAAACGTCTGGAGCGAGGCCTGTTCAGCATCAATCCCGAAGACATTCCTGCCCGATTGCCGGAACTTAAATCGGATTACGGGGATATCCTCCGGTTATTCAGTCTTGCAGTCAACACAGGAGACATAGACGATCCTGCCTTTGCGGACTATCTTACAGGCTTCTGCACCGACAAGCAGAATAATGATGTTTACAAACTGGTTGCAGAAAAGTACCCCGATCTTTCAGATGTTGAGAACGACCTGGAAATAGCCTTCAGGCATTACCTGTATTATTTTCCTGAGAAAAAGGTTCCTGAAATATTTACCTGCATCACCGGCTTCAATGCAAGTATCCTGACCATGTCTGGTGAGCCCCTTCTGGGCATCGGCCTCGACAAGTATCTGGGGGCTGATTGTGAGTATTACCCCGGTCTTGGGATATACCAGTATATGGCGGCAAGGATGATTCCGGAGTACATAGTCCCTGACTGCATGAACGGATGGGCTTCATCTGTCTGGGACAGGGAAGCAATGGATTACGAGACCGATAATGTGCTGGCAGAAATAATACACCAGGGCAAGCTCAGGTATTTTATGCGCTGCATGCTTCCAAACCTTGAGGATGAGCTTATTTTCGGGTTCACTCCTGCCCAGATGAATTTCTGCAGGAACAATGAAGCTCAGATGTGGCAGTATCTTGTTGAGAATGACCTGATCTTCAAGACCGATCAGTTCGTCATACGCAAGCTCACGGGGGAGGCGCCTTTCACGAGTTATTTTACAAATGAGTCGCCCGGCAGGGCAGCAGTATGGACCGGTTTCAGGATCATTGAATCGTACATGCAGAAGAACCGGGGAACAAGTCTTGAGATGCTTATGAATGAGACTGACATCCAGGGCATACTCGAAAAGGCAGGGTACGCCCCGCAATGATAAAAAGGCCGGAAAGAACAGGAGTTCAATCCGGCCTCTTTTTCACCGAAATATCAGATTACTGGTTTCTTGTGAAGGTAAATGAGTATTGTCCCTGGCTGCCGAGGTCGGCCAGGATAATTTCGAAATACATTGTGTAGTTTCCGTCGCAGGAACTAAAAACGCCGGTACCCTGATATGAAATTGCTCCGTAGCCCCAGGCATCGGATGAAATAGCCTTAAGAGGTGCGCTGACACTGTAGGTTGCCGGGTCGATATGTATCACCAGCGGACCAAGATCCTCAACGAGTCCTTCAATCTCCTCGAGACCGCTTACATATATCTTGTAAGGATCATCTTCATCAGCTGTGAGAGTTATTGTACCGTCAGAATTCCAGTCGGGCGATACGGAATGGTAGCTGCCGGTCGCAAGATTCACGTCATAGCCGCAGGCGACAGGCACCGAAAGCGCTGCAACCGATCGTGTTGTTTTCCCGTTTGCCAGGGTAAGCAGTTCGAATGTGAAGATGTCTCCGTTTTTTACCTCATTTGTCTGTATGTCAAGTTTTTCCAGAACGTCTTTTGCTTCGATCCTGATTGTGGCCGGAAAGGTCTGGGCATCGGTAATTGTCACTCTTTCGAAGTTGTCGAGATAGGAAGCAACCACCGTCACTTTTTCGGGAACGCTTCCTTCCGGGGCCCTTACGATAAATTCAACGTACGAATTCTCAAGGTCCTTTGAGTCGAACACACCCGGATTAAGGTCGGTAATGGCCGGGATAACTGCCACGCCTCTTTCCCCTGCCGGATCCGGCAGTTCATCACAGCCCGACGCCAGGGTAAAAAGCGCGAATATCAATCCTGCTATTTTTATATTTTTCATTTTTGTTACGTTTTACTTGTTTAATCTTCAGATAGAATATCTCACCGCGTACCTCCTGCCCACCACACTTTTTCAGTGTAAACATACATCCCGTCACCATAGGCTTCGCGGATATTGGCATTTGTTGTGACATCCTCAGATCCGTAAGAGAAACGATGCGGAAACCTGTTTGAGTTTATCGGGTTGTCAAGGTTGATAACATTGTCACCCATGGCTTTCAGCCTTCTGTAGTCGTTGTAGGCTTCGATTGCCTCTTCTTCAAAGAAAGCCAGGTATTTTTGATTCATGACTTCCGATAGGGGATTGGCATCGAATTTTGCTTTGACGCTGGCATCGAAATATTCCTCGGCATCAGCAGAGGTAAGACCTATGTTGACTTTCTGAAAAGCTGCTGTTATTGCATTTTTCAGAGCCTCCTCGGCGGCCGGAAGATCGTTCAGCCGCACATAGGCTTCAGCCTTCAGGAACCCGATCTCATGATAGCTCAAAAGATAGGTCGGCGCCGTAACCTCACTAATTGCAGATATCGAGTAATAACCCTGTATCTGGTTTGAGGTGCCGTTGGGAGCAAATACAAGCTCTTCGCCGGTACCCGGATAGGTTGTGAAGAATACCTCATCCCTCGGATCGTTCCTTTCGATAAGCTTGTTGTGAAGGCTCTGACTGGCTCCGTAGTAGTCGCGGTCCTGAAACATGCAATAGAAAGGGCTTTGTGCCGTATTCCCGTTATAATTGAACTGTGCCTGTTCGTCCGCTGATGTGAATGACTGGTCAGCAAGAGCTATCACTTCATTGTATGCCGGGGTTTTGTGCGACAAACGCATCGTATACCGTGCCTTAAGGCCATATGCAAATTTCTTCCATTTCTCAGTATCGCCGTTATAAATGAGATCCTGACTGCCCAATGAAGGATAGGTTGACGCTTTATCAAGGTTTTCAATTGCATCATCGAGCATACTGAAGATATCCTGATAGATATCCTCCTGTCTGTCAAGTACAGGCGTGTAGATCACTCCCGGCTGGATGGCTTCACTCCAGGGAACATCACCCATAACATCGGTTAGTGTTGCCAGGTTCCAGGCAGTGAGGATCTGGGCTATTCCCAGAGTGTGGTAATTGCCTTCCTCTGAACCTCCTTCGGAACACTTTTCCCTAACCAGCCTTAGACTGTACAGGTTGGCATACAATGAGTTCCAGGTATTGTTGTAAGTGGTTGCGCTCGAAGGCTGTGCTGCTCTTATATCGGCATTGTAAAACTGTCCCCAGGTCCCGGTGTTATGCTCAATGTATATCGAAGCAAAAAAGTTGAAGTCGCCGCCGGCCACCTGGAAAGCGCTCGAGGTCATGGCGTCGGTTATTATAAGCCGGCTCTCCATGTCGCTTGGATCATTTACATTTTCATTGATGTCGTCCATTATTGATTCCGAGCACGACCACAGAAGGGGAAAGGCAAGGAATGCAGCAAATAATATTCTTATATATCTTTTCATGATTTGGCGGATTAAAAAGTTAAGTCGATGTTGAATCCGAAGCTGGACACCTGGGGAAGGGTGAACCTTTCGAACGATCCAGCCATATTGGTATTTCCCTGGCTGGATTCGGGATCGAGGTTGGGCAGAGCGGTCCACAGCAGAATGTTGCGCGCAAATACCGAGACCCCCACATCCATCTTATTGAAGAGCCTTGCGGGTTTGTAGTTAAGCGCCACTTCCCTGAGCTTCACGAATGAATTGTCGAAGATGTAGTATTCATCGATATTTGTGAGGACATTGGTATGAAGGCTCTGGAGTGCAAGAGGATCGTTGGGACCTCCTCTGGCGATATCGTTTGGAGTACCGTCCGACTTTACACCATCGTAAATGAAAGTCGACTCGCGGTCTTCAGTTCTTTCCGAAAGTCCGTAATAATCAAGCAATCCTATGCTTCCGGAATACATCTTTCCTCCCTGCTTCCATTCCAGCAGTGCATTCAGCGACCATCTCCGGTATGTGAGGGTTGTGCCTCCACCGAGGATGAAGTCGGGCGACACCCTGCCGATGACTGCCGGACCTCCGGTCAGGGGAAATCCGTAGTTTGGTGATGCCGGATTATCATCTACAACCACTTTCCCTTCCTCATTTCGAAGGAACGATTCCCCGTAAATCACCGGATACGTATCTCCGATATTTGCTCTTACCTGCGGGGTGTCAAATCCTCCGATGAAGATGCTCTCCACCCCGGGGGCCAGAGCATCGACATAGTTGTCGATCTTTGAGTAGTTGAAATTCAGGTCCCATTGGAAATTCTTTGATACGACAGGCGATACGTACAAAACCACTTCATGACTGGTTGTATGCACTTTTCCGCCGTTCATAAGCATTGACCTTATTCCTGTCGATCCGGCCAGAGGCACGGCAAAGATCTGATCCTCCACATTCTGACGCGAGAAAGTATAATCGATGCCGAAACGGTTCTGAAGAAATTTCAGTTCAAGGCCTGCTTCGTACGATTTGGTATTCTGGGGAACCAGACCCGGGTCGTACTGAATATTGTTGGGAACATAGGAATTGACCCCGCCTATGGGATAAACGACAGGAGAACCGGTCCACCACCCTCCTGAATAATTCGGTGATGTGAAGTAATTATTAACATAGTTGCCTGCCTGTCCCACTTCTGCATACGAAAGCCTGAGCTTGGCGAACGACAGCCATTTGATGTTCCTGACAGGTTCAAGTTCAGTCGCCACAAAGCTGAATGCAGCAGAAGGATAGAAGAAAGACCTGTTATTGGTCGGCATTGTGGATACTATGTCGTTTCTTCCGGTAACTGTCAGAAACAGCAGCGATTTCCAGCTCAGTGAGGCACTTCCGAAGAAACCCACTGTACGGTTTTGATTTCTCGATTCATTTGCCGTGACGATGTTGGCATTACGGATGTGGGCCCAGCCTCCGAAATTGAAATTCTCGCCATGTTCGGAATAGGTTTTGGTTGCGTTGTGGTCAAATTCATTACCGACCAATGCATTGAAATTCAGTCCGCTTGCAATGTTCCAGTCGAAGTTTGCGGTAAAAAGTGAGTTAACCGTGAAGGAGGTGATCCCGTAGTTGTCGATCATGCCTGTGTTTCCGGCATGGCCGTATTCGAAGATATCACGGAAGTTGGTTGTATATGAATCGGCTCCCAGCTGATAACGAAGCTTGAGCTTTGTTTTGTCACTGAGGTTTGTCTGAAAGTCCAGATATCCGTTTCCTAAGAACCTGTCGGTCTTCTCGTTGAATATTGTATGTTCGGCCGTCCAGTATGGATTATCCCAGCTTCCGCCGCGGTAATATATCTGTGAATATGGATTTCCCGGAACTGCATACGGGTAATCCCTGAGGTTATAGCTGACCGGAGCACCCATGACACCTGCCAGCGCCGCATCATTTGCTGTCGGAAGCTTATCAATATCGGTTTTTGAGAAATTGGCGTTGAAACCTGTGTTGAAATTATCACTTAATTTCCTTTCGGCCGATGCCTTTCCGTTCCATCTGTTCATCCCCGAAGCCAAAGCGATACCGCTTTGCGATGTCTGAGTGATTCCGAGTGAGTAATTCCCCTTGTCAATGGCCTGGCTTACGTTTATATTATTCGTGGCAGAATATCCGGTTCTGAAATACCTGTCCCAGTTATTGAACACCTGAGGCGACACCCATGCATCTTCGATCAGTCCCTGTTCAAGCTGAGGAACGAAATACTTGCCCGGATGGTCGTTATTATTGCCTCCGTAAACCGGATCATCGGGCAGATCAACAATTTTCGGCCCCCACGAAAGTGATGAATTAGGAACATAGGCGCCGTTGACACCCTGAGCAAAGGTAGTCTGATAATCAGGAGTGCGGGAGACCTCTGAGAAAGCGCTTGTGTGGGAAACTGAGACAACCGGTTTCCCGGGAACATTGTTTCTTCCGCTTTTAGTTGTAATCAGGATCACGCCGTTTGATGCACGGATACCGTAGAGAGCGGCAGCTGCCTGACCTTTAAGCACTGTAATGCTTTCAATGTCGGCAGGGTTAATATCTACCGCAC
>Ga0116155_10001367_pt1 | contig 17568 bp, 14 predicted proteins | sample AD_UKC032_MetaG_FD_89890 | JGI IMG/M metagenome (GOLD analysis project Ga0116155, IMG submission 89890) | Active sludge microbial communities of municipal wastewater-treating anaerobic digesters from USA - AD_UKC032_MetaG | ecosystem: Engineered > Bioreactor > Anaerobic > Digestate | place: USA...
CGATCGACACGGCGCTCGCCTGCCGCGCACTGGGCGTCCGCAACGTCGCCGTCACCGCGGGCTACATCCACCCCGAGCCGGCGCGTGAGTTCTTTGCCGTCATGGATGCCGCCAACGTCGACCTCAAGGCCTTCACCGACGCGTTCTATCACAAGCTCTGCGTCGGCCGCCTGCAGCCGGTGCTCGACATCCTGGCCTATATCCATCACGCAACCGACTGCTGGCTGGAAATCACCACGCTGCTGATCCCCGGTCACAATGACAGCCCCGCCGAAATCAACGAACTCGCCACCTGGGTCGCGCGCGAACTGGGACCGGACGTGCCGCTGCACTTCACCGCCTTTCACCCCGACTGGCGGATGGAAGACGTCCCGCCCACACCACCCGCCACCTTGACCCTGGCCCGCCGCATCGCCCGCGACGCTGGCCTGCACCACGTATATACCGGCAACGTGCACGACAGTGAAGGCGGCACCACCTTCTGCCCGGGCTGCCACGCCGCGCTGATCGTCCGCGACTGGTACGACATCCGCCGCTACGACCTGACCCCCGAGGGCCGTTGCCCGCATTGTGCGACAGCCATCGCGGGGCGCTTCGGGCCGGCGCTCGGGACAAACGGCAGGGCCTTCGGGCCGCAGCGCATTCCCGTGCGCATCGCGCGGTAAGGACTTTCCTGAATCCTGATTTATCATCGGCTTCCCGGCCGGCAAAGCGCCGCGTGACTTTTCGGGACCGTTTGCCTGAATCCGGAACCACATGAACACCGATCTCCTGATTGTGCTGGCCTTGCTGAGTGTCGCGATCCTGATGTTCGCGACCAACCGGCCGCGCGTCGATGCCGTGGCGCTGCTGGCGATGGTGGCGCTGCCCTTCACCGGCATCGTTTCCATCAATGAGGCAATCGCCGGCTTTGCCAACCCCAACATCGTCCTGATCGCGGCCATGTTCGTGATCGGCGAATCGCTGGTGCGCACCGGGGTGGCGCGCCGCATCGGCGACTGGCTGGTTCGCCGGGGCGGCGACCAGCCCTGGCGACAGCTGGGTATCCTGATGCTCACCGTGGGCAGCCTGGGGTCGGTCATGAGTTCAACCGGCGTGGTCGCGATGTTCATCCCGGTGGTGATGCGCATCGCCCACCGCACCCGAGTCGCCCCGGGTCGGCTGATGATGCCCATGGCCTATGCCGCCCTGATCAGCGGCATGATGACCCTGGTCGCCACCTCGCCCAACCTGGTGATCAATTATGAATTGATCCGCAGTGGCGCCGACGGCTTCAATTTTTTTTCGTTTACCCCTTTCGGCGTGCCCATCCTGCTCCTCAGCATCCTCTACATGTATTTCGTGCGCGGCTGGCTGGGCAGGGGTGGGACGGACGCCGGCATGTTACAAAGCCGGCCGAAAATGAAGCACTGGATCGAACGCTACAACCTCGCCGATCGCGAATACCGGGTCAGGGTTCGGCCCGACTCCCCCTTGCTCGGGAAGAAGATCGGCGATATGGATTTGCGTGCCCGGCTCGGCGTGCGCATTATCCTCATCGAACGCGGCACTGGCCGGGCGCGACGCCTGGTGGCGCGCACCCCCGAGGGTAGCCTGGAAGCCGACGATGTCGTGCTGCTCGACTGGGACATGCCGCACGCCGACGTGAAGGCGTTGTGCGATGAGTTCAGGGTCGATCTGCTACCCAGCTCCGGGCAGTATTTCATCGACCGCTCGCAGGATGTGGGACTGGTGGAGGTCATCCTCCCCGAGGGATCAAGCTTTGTCCAGAAAACTGTCGCTGAAGCCGAGCAGACGGTACTCTCGGAACTGACCCTGGTTGGCCTGCGGCGCGGCCGCGATGCACGCGAACCGCATCATTTGCGCCGTGAACTCCTGAAGGTCGGCGACACCCTGCTGCTCGCCGGCCCCTGGAAGACCATCCGGCGCCTGCAAGCCGGCAGCAAAGACCTCGTGGTGCTGAACCTGCCCCGTGAGTTTGCGGAAGTGCTGCCGGCGGCCAGCAAGGCGCCTTTTGCGGCGCTCACGCTGGCCGTCGTCGTCGCCCTGATGGCGACGGGCATCGTCGCCAATGTTCATGCAGCGCTGATCGGCTGCCTGATGATGGGCCTCTTCCGCTGCATCAGTCTCGACGAGGCCTACCGCTCGATCCAGCTCAAAAGCCTGATCATGATCGTCGGCATGCTGCCCTTCGCCCTTGCCCTGGAGCGCACCGGCGGCGTCGAGATGGCGGCGCACGGTCTGGTCGTCCTGACCGCAAATACCAGCGTTTACGCCATGCTGGCACTGCTTTTCGCGATCACGGTGATCCTCGGACTGTTCATCGTCAATACCGCCAACGCGGTACTGCTCATTCCGATTGCGCTGGCGATTGCCAAGGAATTGCAGGCTTCGCCCTACCCCTTCGCGATGGTCGTCGCCCTGGCCTGCTCGGCCGCGTTCATGACGCCGATCTCGCCGATCAACACGCTGGTGACCACCGCGGGAAACTACAGCTTCGCCGATTTTATCCGCATCGGATTGCCGCTGACCCTGATCGTGATGGTGGTCAGCGTCCTCATGGTGCCGTGGATATTTCCGCTGTAGCAATTTGTGATTCGGGCATTTCAGGAATTCAATCCACCCGTCGCCCGGTCAAGGCACTGCGCCGAATGTTCGAACCAATGGGGGCACGAACGATCATATCCACGGCAGAGCCGAAAACCGCGGGCGCTTCGACATTTTTCCGCCTGCGTGCGACGCCTGGCTGCCCTTTCCCCCAAATCCTGAGAGGCGAGACATGAATGCAACGTCAAATTTCCGCTCTGCACGATCGTCCATCTTTGTGGCCACGACGCTCGTGCTGGCCGCTTTTTCATTCTCCGCGACAGCACAGGAGGTTAGCTTCAAGCTTTCCGGCGACGCTGAAGTGCCCCCGGTAACCACCTCGGCCTCCGGCACCGGCACGATCAACGTCAAGCCGGACATGACCGTCAGCGGCAACGTGACCACCACTGGTGTTGCGGCCACGATGGCGCATATCCATATCGGCAAGGCCGGCACGAACGGGCCGGTGGTCTTTGGCCTGTCCCGAACCGGCGACAACGCCTGGACAGTGCCCGAAGGCACTAGGCTCAGCGAAGCCCACTACCAGGCTTACAAGGCGGGCGAACTCTACGTGAATGTGCATAGCGCAGAAAACAAGGCGGGCGAGATCCGGGGACAACTGACGCCGACAGCCCGATCAACAGGCTCCGCCTATTAGATCTTCGGGGGCTGGCCAGGCTGGCCGGATGCCCTGCTGCCCGGTTTTTCATGCGGGCAAGTACTTCATCCTGCCGGCTCATTCTTCCGTCGCTCGAAAATCAGCGGCAGGATGTTGTCGGCCAGCAGGAGCCCGATGGCGAGCACGGCGCCGGTCAACACCATGTCGGTGATCAGACTGATGCCAGCGGTGCTGTCGCGTTGAATCAGCGCATGGACACCGCGAAAGCCCATGCTGCCCGGCACCAGCGCAATCAGTCCGGGGATCTGGACAAGGGTTGCCGGGCGCCTGCTCAGGTACCGGTAGAGATGTCCGGCGCTGGCCACCGCCAGTGCGCCGGCAAAGGCGCCCACCACATTGCCCATCGTGGCATTGACCAGCGAATAAACCGTCCAGGCAAGCAGGCATGCCCCAACCGAAACATGCACCGCCGACCAAGGCGCCTGCAGCACGGCAAGCAGCGAAACGCCGAGCGCAGAGATCGCCAGCCAGATCGCCCAGCCTGGCAAGGTCGGGATACCGTCCGGCAACGGCACGGCCGGCAGCCAGGCGAGGCTGATCTGGGTACCGATGGCGAGACCGGCGCCCATCAGGAAGAGCAGGACAAAGGCGCCGGTCAGGCGGCCCGTACCGGCGAGATAGTTCTGGGTCGCCAGCTCGGACATGGCGACGGTGATCATGAAGCCCGGCAGCAGCAGCACGATGCCCGCGACCGCCGAAATGAAGGGCAGCTGCTGCGGGAAGACATGGGCCAGCCCCTGCGCCCCGATTGCCGCCAGGGCGCAGAGAATGACCGGAACCGCCGGGCCGAGCCGGGGAATACGGGCGAGCTGCAGGTATCCGGCAACGAAGCACATGCCGATCAGGCCGCCGCACAGCATCTCCACCCAACCGCCGCGCAGTAGAAGGGCGACCGAGCCCGAAAGCAGGAAACCCATGCCGACGAATCGCCAGCCGGACCACGGCGCCGGCTGGCGCATGATCGCCGCCAGCCGCTCGCCGTAGACGTCCAGATCGTCGACCGAGGTGATCTCGCGGCACAGCGCTTCGAGCTCGATCAGACGCGCCATGTTGTAGTCGTAAGGCGGCAGACGCAGCAGTTCGACCCGCCGCGAGTGGGTGCCGGAAACCACGGTCAGTGCAAGAAAAGTCAGCACCGCAAAACCCTCAACCCGCGCCCCGAGACGCCGGCCGACCTCGTTCATCGCCGACTCCAGGGCATGCGCCGGCGCGCCGCTGACATGCAGCGCCCGTCCAAGATCTCTCAGGAAGAGCGCCAGTCGCATCAGGGTTTGTTCATTCATCGCTCACCGCACCCGCCGCCATCAGTTCATCCATCAGGCAGGCACTTTACCCCAAGCGACCGGACCTCCAGCATGCGGCGCCAGCGGCAAAGACGGGGATCACGACGCCCCGGCAATTTCGCCGGCTTTTTGCGGTCGACCGCAACAATCTGGCAATGACCCGGCCTGAGCACCCGCTACGCTCCGCACGATTCGCTGGAATACCGAGGCAGCCTTGCGCACGATGAAAACCATCCTGCCGATGAGAAGACCAGGTTTCTTTCCAGCCCGAATCGGGTTACCGATCGTTACACAAAGAACACCCAATTTTGCGCCGGTTCCGCGAGAATTTGGCGCCATACCCAGTTTTTAAGGAGCTCCGATGCACCCGGACAACGCCATTCTTGCCATTGGTCTTTTCGCCGCATTCGCCGACGGCAGCAACGACGACCGGGAGCGCGAGCACATACGCCGCTTTGCCGAATCCACGGGCGCCGATGCGCCCGAACTTCCCCGCCTCTACCAGGAGGTGTTGTTGAAGCGCCTGAAACTGGCCGACGCTGCGCTGGCGCTGAGCGATCTCGCCCAGCGCCAGCTGGCATATGAAATGGCCGTCTGCGTTTGCGATGCCGACGGGGTTCAGAACGATTCCGAACGGCGCTTTCTGAGTGAACTGAAAACCCTGCTCGCCCTCGACAACCACGGCGAAAGCAGCCAGTTCGCCGCTCAGGCCGACGCCCTGGCAGCGGCGGCTGCCTTGCCGACGGCTGGCGGCCCCGTGGTGGCAGCGCAAGCAAAGCTGAGCGATGCGGAACTCGACAAATCCATCCTCAACTACGCCATTCTCAACGGCGCCCTTGAACTCCTGCCGCAATCCTGGGCATCGGTGGCGATCATTCCGCTGCAGGTCAAAATGATCTATCGCATTGGCCAGGCTTACGGACACGAACTCGACCAGGGCCACATCCGGGAATTCCTGGCAACGGTCGGGGTGGGGCTGACCTCGCAGTATGTCGAACAGTTCGGCCGGAAGTTGCTCGGCGGCCTGCTCGGGAAGATCGCCGGCAAGACCGCCGGAAAAATCGGCCGTGCAGCCACCGGCGTCACCTTTTCCTTCGCCACCACCTACGCACTCGGCCAGGTGGCCAAGCGCTATTATGCCGGGGGTCGCCAGATGAACACGCAAGTCCTCCAGGAAAGTTTCCAGAAGCTGATCGGCCCGGCCAGGCAGTTGCAGAACCAGTACCTGCCGCAGATCCAGCAACGGGCGGAGACTCTCGATGCCGGCAAGATCATGAACATGGTGCGCGGCACCGGCTTCTGAGGCCAGCGCCGGGGAAAGCCAAACCCGCAGCGCGCCGACGGGTAAATCATCTGCCGGTTTTTCCGAAGTCATCATCTGCTACCCGAAGGCGCTGCCAGCGCGTAAACTGCGCTCCTTCCCTACTTCGGCCCGCCCCGGCAGCAACGCATGCTTGCACATATCCTGTGGTTCATCCTTGGTCTCGCCGCCCTCACCCTGGGCGCCGAAGCCATGGTTCGCGGCGCCTCCCGCCTCGCGCTGACCTTGGGCATTTCGCCATTGGTGGTCGGCCTGACCATCGTCGCCTTCGGCACCAGCGCGCCGGAAATGGCCGTTTCAGTCAATGCGGCGTTGGCCGGATCCGGCGACCTTGCCATCGGCAATGTAGTCGGCAGCAACATCGCCAACGTCCTGCTCATTCTCGGCCTGTCCGCCCTGATCGTGCCGCTGTCGGTCAACACGCAGATCATCCGCCAGGAGGTCCCGATCATGATCGGCGCCAGCCTGCTGCTCGTCGTCCTGGCGCTTGACGGCAATATCAGTCGCAGCGAAGGCGCCCTGTTCCTGGCGCTGGTCGTGGCCTATACCGGTTTCCTGGTCATCCAGTCGCGGCGGGCCGGCAAGGCGGCGGATGACGAATTCGCCGGCGAAATGCCGGATGTCCGCAGTCGCTGGGATGCACACTGGAGCGTCCAGGGGCTGCTGGTCATCGGCGGCCTCGCGCTGCTGGTCATCGGCGCCGGATGGCTGGTCGAATCGGCGGTCGCGGTCGCTCGCAGTTTCGGGGTCAGTGACCTGGTAATCGGCCTGACCGTGGTGGCCGTCGGCACCTCGATGCCGGAAATTGCCACGTCGCTGGTCGCTGCCTTCCGCGGGGAGCGCGACATCGCCGTCGGCAATGTGGTCGGCAGCAACATTTTCAATATTTTCGCCTGTCTGGGTGCCGCCGGCCTGGTCGCTGATGGCGGCATTGCCGTCTCCGAGGCAGCGCGCAACTTCGATCTCTGGGTCATGCTCGCCGTCGCCCTGGCCTGCCTGCCGGTGATGATCACCGGACGTGAAATCGCCCGCTGGGAAGGCGGCGTCTTTGTCGGCTATTACCTAGCCTACACTACTTACCTGGTGCTGGGTGCGACGCAACACGACAGCCTGCCGGCCTTCTCCGGCATCATGCTCGGCTTCGTTCTGCCACTGACGGTGATCACGCTGATCGTCAGCATTATCCGAGCAAACGGCAAGGCCCGCCGCACCGCGCTCTAAGCACAGTCGATGCAAAGAAGGCCGGTTTCCCGGCCTTCTTCATTTTTGGTTGCTTTTTCGGGTTGACCGCGCCCGTCCTGCCCGCGACGAAAAAACGCCGCGGGCTGAAACAATCACGCCTTCTTGTGGGTCGCCAGACGCGTCCAGGTATCGACGACAGTATCCGGGTTCAGCGAGATGCTGTTGATGCCCTGATCCATCAGCCATTCGGCCAGATCGGGGTGATCGGACGGGCCCTGGCCGCAGATGCCGATGTACTTGCCGGCCTTGTTGGCGGAAGCGATGGCCATGGCCAGCAACTTCTTGACGGCCGGATCACGTTCGTCGAAGAGATTGGCGACGAGGCCGGAATCGCGGTCGAGACCAAGCGTGAGCTGGGTCAGATCGTTGGAGCCGATCGAGAAGCCATCGAAGATCTGCAGGAACTCGTCGGCCAACAGGGCGTTGGACGGGATTTCGCACATCATGATCAGCTTGAGATCGTTCTCGCCCTGCTTGAGGCCGTGTTCGGCCAGCAGATCGACAACACCCTGGCCTTCGCCGACGGTGCGGACGAACGGCACCATCAATTGCACGTTGGTCAGGCCCATTTCTTCGCGGACCTTCTTCATGGCGCGGCATTCCATCTCGAAACAGTCGCGGAAGGACTGGGCGATGTAACGCGAAGCACCACGGAAGCCGAGCATCGGGTTTTCCTCTTCCGGCTCGTAGAGCTCGCCGCCGAGCAGCTTGCGGTACTCGTTGGACTTGAAGTCGGAGAGGCGGACGATGACCGGGTTCGGCCAGAAGGCGGCGGCGATCGTGGACACACCCTCGACCAGCTTTTCGACGAAGAACTCCTTCGGCGAGGCGTAACCGCGGGCGCGACGCTTGATTTCTTCGCGCTTCGAGGCCGGCAGGCGCTCGACGTCGAGGATGGCCTTCGGGTGGATGCCGATCACGTTGTTGATGATGAACTCGACGCGGGCGAGACCGACGCCGGCGTTCGGCAGCTGGGCGAACTCGAAGGCCAGTTCCGGGTTGCCGACGTTCATCATGACCTTGACCGGGACGTCCGGCATGGCCGAGATGTCACGCGAGGTGATTTCGAAGTCGAGGCGGCCGCGATAGACGTGGCCGGTGTCGCCTTCCGTGCAGGACACGGTGACTTCCTCGCCTTCGGTCAGCGTGTCGGTGGCGTCGCCGCAGCCAACGATGGCCGGGATGCCCAGTTCGCGGGCAATGATCGCCGCGTGGCAGGTGCGCCCGCCACGGTTGGTGACGATGGCCGAAGCGCGCTTCATGACCGGTTCCCAGTTCGGGTCGGTCATGTCGGCAACCAGCACGTCGCCGGGCTTGACCTGGTCCATCTGCTTCGGATCCTTGACGATACGGACCGGGCCGATGCCGATTTTTTGGCCAATGGCGCGGCCGGAGGCGAGCACCTTGGAGAAGGATTTGAGCTTGAACTTCTCGACCTTGCCCGCGCCACTCTGCGACTGCACGGTTTCCGGACGGGCCTGCAGGATGTACAGCTTGCCATCGACGCCGTCCTTGCCCCACTCGATGTCCATCGGACGGCCGTAGTGGGCTTCGATGATCATCGCGTAGCGGGCCAGCTCCATGACTTCCTCATCGTTGATCGAGAACTGGTGGCGCAGAGATTCCTCAACTTCTTCGGTGACCACCGACTTGCCGGCCATCTTTTCGGCCGAGAAGGTCATCTTGATCATCTTGGAACCGATGTTGCGGCGCACGACGGCTTTCTTGCCGGCAGCCAGCATGGGCTTGTGCACGTAGAACTCGTCCGGATTGACTGCACCCTGCACCACCGTTTCGCCCAGACCGTAGCTGGAGGTGACGAAAACGGCATCGCGGAAACCGGATTCGGTATCGAGCGTGAACATCACGCCGGCGGCGCCCTTGTCGGAACGCACCATGCGCTGGATACCGGCCGACAGCGCGACGTCGGCGTGGATGAAGCCCTTGTGAACGCGGTAGGAAATGGCGCGGTCGTTGTACAGCGAGGCGAAGACTTCCTTGATCGCGTGCAGGATGTTTTCCAGGCCGACGATGTTCAGGAAGGTTTCCTGCTGGCCGGCGAAGGAGGCGTCGGGCAGGTCTTCAGCGGTGGCCGAGGAGCGCACGGCGAAGGACATGTCGGCGGTGGAATCGGCGACCAGGCGCTGGTACTGCTCGGTGATCTCGACGGTCAACGCGGTCGGGAACGGGGTTTCCATGATCCACTGGCGGATCTGCGCGCCACAGGCGGCGAGCGCATTGACGTCTTCGACATCCAGCGCGTCGAGCGCGGCATTGATCTTGTCGTCAAGGCCACTCTGCGCCAGGAATTCGCGATAGGCCGCCGCCGTGGTGGCAAAGCCGCCCGGCACGCGGACGCCGGAATCGGCCAGCTGGCTGATCATTTCGCCGAGCGAGGAATTTTTGCCGCCGACCTGTTCAACATCGGTCATGCGCAGCTTTTCAAAGGGGATAACCAGGGGCTCCATGCGAATTCCTTTCAGAGGGGTCGGATCAAGAGAAGGTGGAAGGTGAAAAATCGGCATTCAGGCGGCGCGCGGCCGTTTCGCGGCGCGCGGCCGAGCGCAGCGACTGCGCCAGGGTTTCGCGGACGAAGTCGATGTGCGTTTCGGCGGCGGCGCGGGCCGCCTGCGGCTTGCGCTCGCGAATGGCGGCATGGATCGCGGCATGCTGGCGCATCAGCAGCGAACCGGCAGCCGGGACACTGCGCAGCTCGCCCAGGTTGAGGCGGATGTTTTCGTGCATCAGGCGCAACAGGGCAGCCGACAGATGCCCGACCAGCGCATTGTGCGAGGCCTCACCCACCGCTTGATGAAATGCGATGTCGGCGCTCGAACGACGCTCCAGGTCATCGGCAGAAAAAGCCTCATTGAGGGTCGTAAATGTCTGGTCGAGGCGCGTCAGGTCGGCCTCGGTGGCCCGCTCGGCGGCCCATTCGGCGGCCTGCCCTTCGAGCATGCGGCGAAACTCCAGCATGTCTTCGCGCAGGTTCGGGTGCGCGCCCAGCATGTCTTGCCATGGATCGAAGAAACTCGATTCGAGCCGGTCGGTCACATAGGTGCCGCCGCCCTGCCGACTCTGTACCATACCCTTGGAGGCCAGCTTCTGGATCGCTTCGCGCAAAGATGGGCGGGAAACCCCGAACTCGGTCGCCAACTCGCGCTCCGGCGGCAAGCGGTCACCGGGTTTCAGCGACCCCTCCAGAATACGGCGCTCCAGCGAGGAGGCGACGGCATCGGAAATACGCGGGACGTGAACCTTGTTTTGCGGCATTGAGCAAGTCGCCTGATTGGTAAGACCAGCGCATTTTAATCAGCGAATTGGAAAACTGCAAGCTTCGTATAAACCCTAATTTTGTTGACTAAGTCACGGTTGTAGAATACATTTCTGCAATCGCAACTTATTGGTTTGACCAATTTACCATTGGAGACAAGATGAGCGAACAGGCAAAAACAAGCCAGCGCCCGGCAGACGTGTATTTCTTCGCGACCTGCGTGGTCGATCAGTTCTTTCCCGGCGCCGGGCTCGATGCCATCACCCTGCTCGAACGCGAAGGCATCCGCGTCCATTTTCCGGAAGAACAGACTTGTTGCGGTCAACCCGCCTATACCAGCGGTTTTCCCGACGAGGCGCGCAAGGTGGCGGCGCACCAGCTGACCCTGTTCACCAACGACTGGCCGGTAGTCGTCCCTTCCGGTTCCTGCGCCGGCATGATGAAGCACCACTACCCGACGCTGTTCGCCCATGACCCGGCGCGCAAGGCGCAGGCCGAGGCGCTGTCGGCGCGCATTTACGAATTCACCGATTTCCTGGTCAATGTCCTCGGCTGGCAGCCCCAGGACAAGGGCGGCGACTGTACCGTCGTGCTGCACACGTCATGTTCGGCCCGCCGCGAGATGGGCGTCCACCTCACCGGGCGCAAGCTGCTCGGTAGCCTGAGCAAGGTGAACGTCGCGCAGCAGGATCACGAATCGGAATGCTGCGGCTTCGGCGGCACCTTCTCGGTCAAGCAGCCGGAAATCTCCGGCGCCATGGTCGAGGACAAGGTGAAGTCGCTCAAGGCCACGGGGGCCGAACGCGTCGTCAGCGCCGACTGCGGCTGCCTGATGAACATCCTCGGCCACGCCGCCTGGAAGGACCAGCAGGCAGGCCTCAAGCAACCCAGCCTGCCCGGCGAGCATATCGCCAGCTTCCTGCTGCGTCGCACCAAAGAAAGGAGTGGCAAATGAGCGCCCGTGATCGCATCCTCGCCAAGCTTCACGCCGCGCCGGTGCTGCCCAAGGCGGCGCCGGATATCGCTGCCTGGTATCAAACGCACCGCGGCACGGAAAGTATTGTTGAAAAGACTGATCGCTTCCGCAGCTGTATCGAGTTCGCGCATGCCGAGGTTCATGCGGTATCCCCCGGCAGCTGGCTGGATAAACTAGCGGAAGTGCTGGCGGCGAAACAGATCGGCAAGCTGCTCGTTGCACCCCGTACCGCGCACGGCGCAAGCGCCATCGCCGGACTCGCGCAGGGTGGCATCGAATGCCGGGGCTACGACAGCCCGATCGAGGACTGGAAGGACGAGATGTTTCACGCCATACCGGCCAGCCTGACCAGCGCCCGCTGCGCCATTGCCGAAACCGGCACGCTGGTGCTGTGGCCTGACGAACATGAACCGCGCCTGATGTCACTGGTGCCGCCGGTGCACATCGTCCTGCTCGATGTCGCGACCATTCACAACACGTTTTACGAGGCGATGCAGAGCGAAGGCTGGGCCAATGGCCTGCCGACCAACGCCCTGCTCATTTCCGGCCCTTCCAAGACAGCCGACATCCAGGTGACGCTGGCCTATGGCGCGCACGGACCGAAGGAACTTGTGGTTCTGCTGGTGGGAGAAGAAGCATGAGCGAACACGCAATGAACTTCATGCCCGCCGAGGGCTTCCGCGCCCGCGCCAAAGACGTGGTCGAAAACCCGTTCCTGCGCCAGAGCTTCCGCGGCGCGATGGACTTCCTGATCAACAAGCGCATCACCCAGTTTCCGGATGCTGAAGAGCTGGAGACCCTGCGCACGCTGGGCGAGCAAATCCGCCAGTACAACCTCGGCAAACTCCCTGCCCTGCTCGTGCAACTGGAAGAAAACCTGACCCGCAACGGTATCCAGGTGCATTGGGCGGAAACGCCGGATGAAGCCAACGCCATCATCCTCGGCATCTGTCAGGCGCATTCGGCGAAGCTGATGGTCAAGGGCAAGTCGATGGTCAGCGAGGAAATCGAGCTGAACCACGCCTGCGCAGCCGTCGGCATTGAAGCGATGGAATCGGACATGGGCGAGTACATCGTCCAGCTGGCCGGTGAAAAGCCGTCGCACATCATCATGCCGGCGATCCACAAGACCAAGGAAGAGATTGCCCGGCTGTTCAATGAAAAAGTCCCGGGCGTGGATTACACCGACAATGTTGACGAACTGATCCAGATCGGTCGCAAGATTTTGCGCGAGAAATTCCTGGTCGCCGACATCGGCCTTTCCGGTGTCAATTTCGCCGTCGCCGAAACCGGTACGCTGTGCCTGGTCGAGAACGAAGGCAACGGCCGCCTGAGCACCACCTCGCCGCCGGTGCATATCGCCATCACCGGCATCGAGAAGATCGTCGAGAAGCTCGACCACGTGCCGCCGCTGCTCTCGCTGCTGACCCGCTCGGCGACCGGCCAGAACATCTCGACCTATTTCAACATGATCTCCGGCCCGCGCAAGGCTGGCGAGAAGGATGGCCCGGGCGAAGTCCACCTGGTGCTGCTCGACAACGGCCGCAGCCAGGCCTATGCCGACGAACAGCTGCGCAAGACTTTGCAATGTATTCGTTGCGGCGCCTGCATGAACCACTGCCCGGTTTATACGCGGATTGGCGGGCATGCCTACGGGACGACCTATCCCGGGCCGATCGGCAAGATCATCTCACCGCACATGCTGGGGCTGGAGGCGACTTCCACGATGGCGACGGCATAGTCGCTGTGCGGGGCCTGTGGCGAGGTTTGTCCGGTGAAGATTCCGATCCCCGATTTGTTGATGCGCTTGCGGGAAGAATCGTTTACTGCGCCGCATGCGAATCCGGCCATGCGCGGTCAAGGGGCGGGGTATAGCCGGCTCATGACTTCCGTCTGGAAGGGGTGGGCGGCGGTGTATCGGTCGCCTGCGTTGTACGGAATTGCCACTTGGCTAGGGAGTCGGTTTAACTGGCTGATGCCTTCGCGGCAGGGGGCTTGGACTTCGGTTCGGGTTCCTTTGAAGCCAGCGCCTAAGCGGTTGCGGGATATGTTGAAGGAACGTGGGGAATGACACTTTCCATTGTTGGGCAGGGGATTCCGCCTTGCTGGCGGGCGTACTTTTTCTTGCTTCGCCAAGAAAAAGTGCCCAAAAAGAAGGCGACCCCAGGGTCGGCGCCCCTGCGGGGTTCCTTGCGCTACTCGGTGAGCCGGGCGGCTTGCCAGAACTCGCCTGCGGCTCAAACATGGCAAGCCGACTGCCCCCGGCCCGCCTGCGTTGCTCGGCACCTCCCAAGGGGCCCGAAAAGCGGAGCGCGACCAAGTATCCCGAGAATAATTGACTGCTGCGGTCGACCGGAAAAAAAGCCAAAAAATGAAATCCACCGCTTGAGCGCGGACGCCCTACCGGGCCCCTCGGGAGGTGCCGAGCAACGCAGGAAGGCCGGGGGACTTCGGCGAGGACTGTCTGAGGGGCGCAGCCCCGAGTTCCGCAGCCGCCTGGCCTGCCGAGTAGTACAGGGAACCGGCGCAGCCGGCACCGACCCAGGGTCGCCTTCTTTTTGCTTACTTTTTCTTGGCGAAGCAAGAAAAAGTGAGACGCCCCGCAAGGGCGGAACCCCAAGCCAATAAAAACGCCAAGAGACAAACCCATGAACGCCCTCATCCAATCCCTCAGCGCAAGCCTGCCCAAACACCAGATCATCACCGACGACCTCCGTCGCCTGGCCTATGGCACCGACGCCAGCTTCTACCGCCTGACGCCGGAGGTTATCGCCGTCATCGAAAACGAGGCGGAAGCACGCGCCGTGCTGCAGGCCGCCAAACAGCACAAGCGCCCGATCACCTTCCGTGCCGCCGGCACCAGCCTCTCCGGCCAGGCCATCACCGATGGCATCCTGTCCCTGATCGGCGAGGGTTTCGCGACCTGCGAGATCAACGGCGATGCGACGAAAGTGAAGGTCGGCCCCGGCATCGTCGGCGGCGAGGTCAATCGCCGGCTCGCCCCGTTCGGCAGGAAGATCGGCCCCGATCCCGCCTCCATCGGCGCCGCCAAGATCGGCGGCATCGCCGCCAACAACGCCTCGGGGATGTGCTGCGGCACGGCGCAGAACAGCTACCGCACGCTGGCCGGGCTGCGTGTCATGCTCGCCGATGGCAGCGTACTCGACACCGAGGACCACTTGAGCGTCGATGCCTTCTCGAAGAGCCACGCCGTGCTGCTCGGCGAACTCGAGCGCCTGGGCCGCGACACGCGCGCCAACGCCAAACTCGCCGAACGCATCCGCCACAAGTTCAAGATCAAGAACACGACCGGCTACAGCCTCAATGCGCTGATCGATTACGAAGACCCGATCGACATCCTGTCGCACCTGATGATCGGCTCGGAAGGCACGCTCGGCTTCATGTCGCGCATCACCTACAACACCGTCGTCGAAGATCCGTTCAAGGCCTCGGCGCTGGTTTTCTTCCCGGACATCCGCAGCGCTTGCGAGGCGGTCATCCGCCTCAAGCCGCAGCCCGTCTCGGCCGTCGAACTGCTTGACCGCCCGGCCCTGCATTCGGTCGAGAACAAGCCCGGCCTGCCGGCCATCATGCGCGAACTGGGCGAGGACGCGGCCGCGCTGCTGATCGAAGTACGCGCTGCCACGGTCGACGGGATAAATGAGCGAATTTCCAAAGTTCATGCTGCGATGGAGGGCGTCGCCACCGTCGAGCCCATGGTTTTCTCGACCGATCCAGCGACCTGCGAGATGTACTGGAAGGTCCGCAAGGGCACCTTCCCGGCCGTCGGTGCCATGCGCCGCACGGGCACCACGGTGCTCATCGAGGACGTCGCCTTCCCCATCGAAAACCTGGCCGACGCCACGCTCGACCTGCAGGCCCTGCTCCGCCACCACGGCTATCACGAGGCGATCATTTTCGGCCATGCGCTGGAAGGCAATCTGCATTTCGTGATCACCCAGGATTTCGGCGACCAGAGCGAAGTCGACCGCTACGCCCGCTTCATGGACGATCTCTGCCACATGGTCGTCGACAAGTACGACGGCTCGCTCAAGGCCGAGCACGGCACCGGCCGCAACATGGCGCCCTTCGTCGAAATGGAATGGGGCAAGGACGCCACCGATCTGATGCGCCGGATCAAGGCGCTGTTCGATCCGGAAAACCGCCTCAACCCCGGCGTCATCCTCAACGACAATCCGCACGCCCACCTCGAAAACCTCAAGCCGATGCCGGCCGCCGAGGACATCGTCGACCGCTGCATCGAATGCGGCTTCTGCGAACCGCTCTGCCCGTCGCACCGGCTGACCCTGTCGCCGCGCCAGCGCATCACCAGCGTGCGCGAACTGGCGCGCCGCGCTGCGGCGGGCGAGCCGGCCGGCAGCGTCGGCGAGGACTACGCCTACATGGGCCTCGACACCTGCGCCGGCTGCGGCCTATGCTCGACGGCCTGCCCGGTCGGCATCGACACCGGCGACCTGACCCGGCGGCTACGTGGCCGCAAACTCGGCGACACGGCGCGTGCCGTCAACGCCTGGACCGGCGAGCACTTCGGCACCCTGGCCAACGCCTCGCGCCTCGGGCTGAATGTCGGCCACGCTGTTTCGGGGGTGCTAGGCGACAACTTCCTCGCCCGCCTTTCCGGCGGGGCCTGGAAAAAGAACATGCCGCACGCGGGCAAAGCGCCGGTGGCACGCGCCACACAGGGCGACCCGGTCGTCTATTTCCCGACCTGCGGCGGCCGTATCTTCGGCCCGTCGACTGCCGGCGATCCGCAACTCGGCGACGTCATCGTCGAACTGCTCACCCGCGCCGGTTACGCGCCCATCCTGCCGGACGATTTTGACAAACTCTGTTGCGGCCAGATGCTGGCCAGCAAGGGCATGGCCGAGGAAGCCGAAGGCATGTCCAACACACTCGAAACGGCGCTCATGAAGGCCTCGCACAACGGCAAATACCCGGTGATCATGGACGCCAGCACGTGCACCGCGCGCATGCAGAAACACCTCGCCGGACGCCTCAAGCTCTACGACTTCCACGAATTCGCCGTCGACGCCCTGTTGCCGCGCCTGATGATCGAGAAACAACCCGGCCCCATCGCCCTGCACGTCAATTGCAGCGTGCGCAAGACCGGCGCCGATGCCAAGCTCAAAACCCTGCTCGCCGCCTGCGCCGAAGAAATCATCGAACCGGCCGGTGTCACCTGCTGCGGCTTTGCCGGCGATCGCGGTTTCGTCGTGCCCGAGCTCAACCAGCACGCCCTGCGCCACATTCACAAGGATCTGCCGGCCGGTTGCGCCTGCGGCGTCTCGACTAACCGCACCTGCGAAATCGGCCTGACCGCCGAAACCGGCATCAACTACCAGTCCATCGCCTATTTGCTCGAAAAATGCAGTCGACCGCAGCAAACATGTTGAGGATTTCCCTAACAGCGCAAACGCCAGCGACTTGCTAACTTACGCCCGATCAGACCATTTCCCGGAGAACCCCCATGTACAAGAAAATCCTCGTTGCCATCGACGACAGCGAAACCTCGCAGTGTGCACTCAATGAAGCCGTGCACATTGCCAGAACCAGCAATGCCAGGCTCTTCATCACCCATGTGGCCGACGAAACCCTTTTGAATATGCATCATCATGTCTTCGCCCATATGGCCGACGCGGACAACAACGCCGTGGCCACCCTGACCAAAGCCGGCCAGGAGTTGCTCGACAGGGGAATGAAAACAGCCACGGGGCTCAACGCTGAATCCGTCCTCCTTCACGCCTCCAATCGCCGCGTCTCGGAAACCATTGCCGAAAAGGCCAGTGAACTGGGTGTCGACCTGATCGTCATCGGCCGCCATGGCCAGCGCGGCCTGGCCCGACTGATTCTCGGTTCGGTTGCCGAGCAGGTGGCAAAGATCGCCACGCCCTCTGTGCTGCTGGTTCGCAAGCACTGAGATTGCCCGCCGCATTGCCCGCCCAGGCGGCGTGATGATGTTTCAATAGTTCGATGATCCCCGTCCGGCCCGGGATCATTCATGAGGGGATCCCCAATGCCTGAACGCGCACCCGACATCAACAAGGACGAACCGCTCCGTGACGATATCCGCCTGCTCGGCCGCATCCTTGGCGATACGGTTCGCGAGCAGGAAGGCGATGCCGTCTTTGCCATCGTCGAGCGCGTCCGCCAGACCGCCGTGCGTTTCGCCCGCGACGGTGACCCCGC
>Ga0116155_10001368_pt1 | contig 17558 bp, 11 predicted proteins | sample AD_UKC032_MetaG_FD_89890 | JGI IMG/M metagenome (GOLD analysis project Ga0116155, IMG submission 89890) | Active sludge microbial communities of municipal wastewater-treating anaerobic digesters from USA - AD_UKC032_MetaG | ecosystem: Engineered > Bioreactor > Anaerobic > Digestate | place: USA...
AGCGCAGCCAACGGCGATGCTGGCTACTGGCCGGTGGCAGAGCTCTCCGACAAAGTGGTAGCTGCGACCTTGGCCGCCGAAGATCGTCGCTTCTACACGCATCCTGGTGTCGATCCACGCGCTGTGGCTCGCGCGTTGCACCAAAATCGCCAACCAGGTCGGCGTCGTAGTGGTGCCTCCACCCTTGCGATGCAGGTGGCGCGTTTGCAAACGCCGACTGCGCGCACCTATCTCAACAAGCTGATGGAGAGCTTAACGGCGCTGTGGCTAACGGCCCGCCACGGGCGTGAGGCGGTGCTGCGTCACTACCTACGCATCGTGCCGTATGGCAATCGCACGCGGGGGATTGGCTATGCGGCCCGACGTTATCTCGACAAGCCTGTGGCAGACCTGTCATGGGCGGAGGCCGCGTTCCTCGCTGCGCTGCCCCAATCTCCGGCGCAAATGAATCCGTTGACGCCCAGCGGTCGGGCCAAGGCCTGCAAACGCGCCGAGGGCATCCTGACGGTTCTGCATCGCCAAGGCCGATTGACTGATGACGAGCATCAAACGGCATTGTCTCGTCTTGCGACCTTAAGCTTCCCCAAGCCACCCAGCCGCGACGAGAGCGCGATTCATGTGATTTTGCACCTGGAGCGGCAGCTGACCACCTGTCTGACGGAGCATCGTTGCCCAGAGTTAGAGCGCCGTCCCATCGTCGACACCACGCTGGATTTGGAGCTGCAGGCTGCGGTGACCCGCAAGGTACGCGCGCGCTTGCACGAATGGCAACCGGACGGCGCTGGCAACGCTGCCGTGGTGGTGGTGGATGCCCCAACGTCGGAGGTCGTTGCGTGGGTAGGTTCGGGCGATTATCGGGCAGAAGAGCATGCTGGGGCCATCGATTTTACCGGCATCAAGCGCTCCCCAGGGAGTGCGCTCAAGCCGTTCTTTTACGCCTTGGCGTTGGAGCGTGGCGAGCTGACACCCGCCACGGTGTTGGCCGATCTTCGTCGCGCCGACGGCCTTGTGCGCAATGCCGACGAGAAGTTTTTAGGGCCGATGTTGCCGCGTCAGGCATTGGCCAATTCACGCAATGTGCCGGCGGTGGAGGTCCTTGAACGAGTTGGGTTTGGCCGCACCTGGGACTTTCTCGGCGATTTGGGTCTGCACGAGGGGGCACGACGTGGTCGCGCTGAACAGCTTGGCTACGGCATGGTACTGGGGAATTTGGCCGTGTCGCTGGAGGCCTTGGTGCGGGCCTATACGGTGTTCACGCGCGAGGGTGAATTGCACGATCTGATCTTGTATCGCGGACAACCCACCACACCGATGCGGCGCTTGTTGTCCTCTGAAACGGTCCGACAGGTGGCGCTCTTTCTGGCCGATCCGGCCGCACGCCTACCTACTTTTCCCCGTATGGGGGCGAGCGAGTATCCCTTCCCGGTGGCTATCAAGACCGGAACGTCGTCGGGTTATCACGACGCTTGGAGCGTCGCTTGGTCGCAGCGACTGCTGGTTGGAGTCTGGGTGGGACATCCAGACTATCGGCCGATGCGCTCACTCTCCGGACATCGTTCGGCGGCTGTGCTCGCCCGTGATCTGATGTTCTTGCTACCGCACGCCGACGCCCATGGTCTGGACGATGTGGCTTTGCCGCCGCCGCGCGGCTTCCACCCTGCGCGCTTGTGCGGCCTAAGCGGAAAGCTTGCGACGTCGGCCTGTGAACACGTGAGCCTTGAGTGGTTTGCACCTGAGCGCATGCCGCAAGACACATGCGATGTGCATTTGCGCCACATGGTGGACAAGCGCACGGGTTTTCTGGCCACACTCGCGACACCGGTCAGCCAGAGACTGGAGCGCACCTTTGTGACTTTGCCGGCGGAATTTGCGGAGTGGGCAGCGAGCGAAGGGTTACCGACGTTGCCGCAGGTGGCGTACAGCGCTGGCGCCGCGCCTGAGGTCGCAGCCCGCAAGTCGCTGGAGGCGCAAGCCTTGGTGGAGCGGCTCATACCGCGCGAGGTGTCGATACATATTCAGGCGCCGCGAGACGGTATGCGTATTGTGCGCGACCCAGAGAGTCCTGACGATGCGGCCACACTGGGCCTTACCGCAGTCGTGAAACCCACCACCGCGGCCGTGGTTTGGTACGTCGATGGTCAGCCGTTTGCGACGGTTCGCTATCCTTATACGGTGCGTTGGCCACTGCAGAGTGGTGAGCACCGTTTCCAAGCGCGCGCTGCCTATCAGTCAGGCGCTTCACCCTGGGTCACGGTGCTGGTTGAGTAGGGGGAGCGAGGAGCTAGCGGCGACGCAGCCTACGCCCAACCCACAGCGCGATCACTGCAAGTGCTGCAAGGCCCGGTGATGCTCGGGTACCTTGGCAGCCTCGACCTTCAGTGTCCTCGCACCCGTTGCTAACATTGCTGTCGGTATCGGCCGTTTTGCCGAGGCAGCGATCGAGCACGCACTCACCCTCGGCGCAATGCGCGATGGCATTGGCCACATTGCAGGAGTTGCCGCAGCTGCCGCAGTTGTCGTTGGAGCTGGTAAGGTCCATACAGACGCCATCGCAGGCGGTGCACTTCTGGCAATTGACCCGCGCGCCGGGTGTTAGCGCGGCACAAACTCCGCCGCCGGCAGCGCAGTCACTGACGTTCAGACCGCTTGCGGCGCCGCAGTACGAGTAGATGTTCCCATCGCACTGGCCGTTGTAATCAATATCGCCGCATTCGGACGGCAAACAGTCATAACCGGTTTTGGATCCCAAATAGCCGCAGCTCTGGCCTCGTTCTACGCAGTTATGTGTGTAACGGTAGCCATTAGCGCACCAGACGGCATCACCGTCTTCGCAGTGGCTCGCCACGTTACCGCCCTCACACAAAGTGAGCTCGGGCGGTAGGCCCGCGGCGGCAATGGCGTCGACCCAAGCGGCCACGACGTCCACGCGGGTTAGATGGTCGACGTCGACGCACGTCATGTCGCCGCCCTGCTCGGTTCCGACCACCACCGGAGGCGTCTGTGTGTCGGGTTGCCACAGAATCGGCCCACCTGAATCACCGCTGCAGATCCCTTGGATTCCTTCGCCGTCCACGGTGACGGTTTCACTGTCGGAGCCAATCACTTTGACGCTCGCAAAAAAGCGCCCATCGTTGATGCTGGTGTAGGGTTGATTCACACCATAGCCCGCCGCGTCTACCTGTCGGCCGAGCCAGCTTGCGTCCACGGGGTCCCGATTCATACCAATCGGTTGGACGCCTGGTACAGCGACGGTGGCATCGGTGCCAAGCACGAGCAGCGTGAAGTCGATGTCGGGGTGCTCATGCAACTCGGCCAATGGGATCAAGGTCGCGTCATCACCCGGCTTGAGGCCAAATCCGACGCGGATGCTGCCCAACGGGTCGGCATTGTCGATCGTGCAGTGGCGCGCCGTGGCGACGAGCCTGGGCGCGATCAAGGTGCCCGAGCAGAACATCTCGCCACTTCGGTCGGCCAAGAAGATGATCGCGAGTTTTTCATTCTCGGTGAGGAATGTGTTGATCGGCTCCCGTTGTCCATTGACGATGGCGTCCGTCGAGCTTGTGCCCGTGACCAAGTCCGGCGTGCCATTGCATGCCACCAGCAATCCTGCGAACAACCATGTGCTGTTGTGAAGCTTCATGCGCTGGAGCCTGGCACAATGGCGCGCGCCTGACAATTCCAAGCCTTGACCTTCCTCCACAGCATCTCTATCGATAGCCGCGCATGAAACGCTCACTGTTTTTGTTGCCCTTGTTGGTTGCCTGCAGCTCTACAACGACGGTTGCGCCCCAACCTGCGCCCGCGGCCCCGCCTGCCACCCCACCGGCGGCAGAGGTGCCCCCGGTGGTTCTCAGCCCCGCGCCAAGTGCGCCTGTGGGCGACCCGCAAAAGGCCGAGGCGTTGGTAGAACAAGGTCGCGCCATGCAGCGGGAGCGCGGTGAAGGTGGCGCCCAAGAGGCGATCAAGCTGTATCAAGAGGCGCTGGCCGCTCAGCCGGGGCACGCGAGCGCGCTGTGGGAGCTCGGTTGGTCGTATCAGGTTGCCGGTGACTTCGAAGCCGCCGTGACCGCCTGGCAGACGCTGAAGAAGCAGTCACCCGACTATCCTGAGCTTGGCAAGCATTGGCCGGTGTTGTTGATGCGGCGTGACCAGGCCAGGGCGCTGGCGGCGTTGCCCGACCCTGGCGTCTTGCCGCCCCGCGAGGAAATTCCCCGCGAGGGTCCGAGCTTGACCCTCAATGGTGTCGGCGACGTGCAATTGGGGCGCGGCTGGCCGCCCGCCCGCGCCGAGCTGCCTCCCGATGATGCGCGCGTCTTGTTCGGCCCCCTCAAGGGGGTTCTGCAAAACGCCGATGTGACCTTTGGTAATCTTGAAACCGCATTGGCCGACACCGGCGAATCGACAAAGTGCGGGCCCAAGTCGACCAAGTGCTTCGCTTTCCGTGCCCCCACGAGCTTCGCCGCTGCCCTCCAAGAGGCCGGCTTTGACGTGATGAGCATCGCCAACAATCACGCCGGAGACTTTGGCTTAGAAGGGCGCTTGTCCACCAAGAAGGCATTGGACGGCGTCGGAATTCGCTACAGCGGCACGGTGGGCGACATTGCCAGCCTGGAGGCCAACGGCTTGAGAATCGGCCTCATCGCGTTCTCGACGGGAGGGGACGTCTATCGCGTGCAGGAGATTGACGTGGCACGGCGCGTGGTGGCCGAGACCAAACGGCTCCATGACGTCGTGATCGTTTCTTTTCATGCCGGGGCCGAAGGCTCCGAGGCGGGTCGGGTGCCCAAGGGACCCGAGAGCTTCTACGGTGAAAGTCGTGGGGATGTGTATGCCTTCGCGCACGCGGTGGTGGATGCTGGTGCGGATTTGGTGATGGGGCACGGGCCGCATCGGTTTCGCGGCATGGAGCTCTACAAGGGCCGGCTCATCGCCTATTCATTAGGTAATTTCTGTACTTACAAAACCTTCAGCCTGGTGGGGCCGCTCGCCGTGACCGGGGTCTTGAAGGTCACCTTGGCTGCCAACGGTGTCGCGACCGCCATCACGCTCCAGTCGGCGGTCATCGAGCAACCGGGCATTCCGACGCCCGATCCAAAGGGTCAGGCCGTGGAGATCGTACGCGGTCTGTCTCAACAAGATTTCGGTAGTGCGCTGTTAGGGCCCGATGGCACCTGGCAGCGGCCCACCGCCATCGGTCAGCAATAGCACGGCTCTAGATCTCTTTCAGGAGAGATGTGTCGGAGTGAACCCGTTTCTTCTCGCGTGGACCTAGGTGCAAATCTGATTACGGCGCGCTGCAGGCGAGTGCCGCTGTGCACAGGTGCGGCGTCACGCTCAGGTCGCAATGGCTGCTCATGCATTGGGCATTGAGTGTGCATGGGCTGCCGTCGGCCACAGGCGCCACGCAGAGGTTGGCCTGCCAATCACACGCCAAACTCGCTTCACAGTCGGAGGAAACGCTACACGCCTCACCGACTCCGCTTGGCGCTCCGCAGGTGCGGCTCGCGGCCAGGCATACGAGCTCGGCGGTGCAGGGCGTGGAATAGTTGCAGTCGTCGCCTACGCCGGGGCGTGGTGTGCACGTACCGGTGGAGTCGTCACAGAACGCCGTCGCCGTGCAACCGCCGGTGAAGGTACAGGGTTCACCGACCGGAATTGTCTGCCCGCACACGGCTACTTGGGTGCAATGTCCGGACACACACGCCGCGTCGGCCACGCAGTTGCTGATCCCGGGTGTCCAAGCGGTGCAGCTCTCGCCGGGCATCCGCCGCGACGCGCAGATGCCGCCATCGCACAAGAGAAACCCGGCACAGCGGTCGGCGACGCCGCACGCCTGGCCTTTGGCAACCGGTTGTTGGCAGGTCCCCAAGCTTTCGTGGCAGTAGCTCGATGCACACTCATCATCGCCGCTGCACGCGGCGTTGACGGTCTTCGCCGCTGTGCACAACTCGGTGGTAGGTTCGCAATAGGTCCCGATGGCACAATCGGCGCTGCCTGAGCAGTCACCACCGGCGCCGGGACGTTCCTGGCATATCGGGCAACTGCCGCTCACGTCGCAATAAAGGTCACTGCGGCAGTCCGCCGCTTCACAATCCTCGCCGACGCCAGCGGCAGGCTCATCGGTGTCAACGCGCAAGACGAGACACGGCGCAGGTAGTGCCTGCATGAAATCAAACCCAGCGCACGGAGCGCCCGCAAGGGTTGCGGCACATGCGTCCAATTCGGTGCGAGTGTTGAAGAAGCGCACGGTGCTGTTGCAGCTTGTACCATCGGTGATGCTCGACACCATCGCGCTGACGCAGGCGCTCGCGCTTGATGTCAGGTGGCCATCGGTGTTGGCGCAGGATTCGAAATGTTGGCACATCGCTTGGTAGAGGCTCGTACCATCGGTGGTGGTGGCGCAGGTGTGGGTGCTGAGGTCACAACCAAGGCCATCGCTGCAGCCGCTTGCGGAGGCGCAGGAGCTACCCAAGCCGCCGTCACCCGTACAGGTGTGCGCATCGATGTCGCAGGTGAGTGGTGCTAGGCACTGGTTGGCTGCGGTGCAAGCCGCATTGAAGCCGCCCTTGGCGACACAGATGGAGGTCTCGCCGCTACAATAGGCGGTGCTGACACATGGCTTTTCCGCGCAGCTTTCGCCAACGACCACCGGACAGGTGTCGGTGGTTTGGCAGGAGGTTCCCGAGCCCTTGGCGTTCGAGCTCTTCTTCGAATCACCACAAGCGCTAGACGTCAGTAGGGCGGCACAGAGCCACACGCAGGGTTTGACGGACATCGGTGTTCTCCGAGATTTTGGGTCGCTCGTCAGGTTGTCGAGAGTATGGCTGATTGTGGCGAGATCAGAAAGAACCGGGCGCAGCCTCGTGCAAGCGCTGCGCCCGGCGCTCAAAATGGCTGGTGTCTGACTACGGCATCATGCAAGCGGCCACTTCCGCGCACACGAACGGCTCAACCGCGGTGTCGCAGTAGCCGGTCTCGCAGTCCCAGGAGTACGTGCACTCCGCACCGAGCGCGATGAGCGGCGCGCAGACCGGCTCACTGAGGTCGGTGTTGCAACGCAGGTTCTCATCGCAGAACCCGTTGCCAGCACCGCACGCGTCGCCAAGTTGCAGCGGCGCCATACACACATAGCCGGTCCCGTCGTAGACACATTCCATGCCGCTCTGGCATTCATCACTCTCCGAACACTCGGCACCGGCGGCCTTGCGCGTGGTGCAACGTTCGGTGTCGTAGTCACAGTAAGCGGAGGTCACACAGCCCGCCGACGACACGCAGGGGCTGCCCACTGCGATGGTGTTGCCGCACACGGCTGTGGCTTGGCAGGTACCACTGACACACACCGCACCGGTCGCACACGGGAGGCTGGCGCAGGACGCGCCGGTTCCCACCATCGACTTACATGTGTTGCCTACACATCCCATCTCCCCCGCGCACTTATCGGTGCTGGTACACGCGGCACCCAGGGTCAAAGCCGTCGTGCACTTGAGCGTAGCCTCGTCGCACCAATTCGACAGACATTGCCCGTCGTACTCGCAGGTGGCACCCAAGGCGAGCAGGGCCTGGCAGGTGCCGCCGGTCTCAGCGCAGTAGTAGCCTTCTTGGCATTCGTAGTCGCTCACAGAGCAATCGCCGTTCAGGCCCGGTGTCGTCACACAGACGTCGCAGACGCCTTGCTCACTGCTCTCGACGCAGACGGCGCTTGCCACGCAATCTTTGTCGTAGCAGCTCTCGCCGATGCCGGCCATGGGATAGTCACTGTACTCGAATTCCAAGCTCGCGCAGGCGTTGCCAGCCGGCAGGTTACCGTACAGGACGTCGCAGTCCATCGCGGCCATCGCCGTAACGCAGGCCTGTAGCTCACTGTCGGTATTGCCAAACCCAACCTCGACGCCGCAGCCTTCGCCAAACATGTAGGTCTTGCAACTGGCCACGTCGGCAAACATCCGCCCATGTGTTGCCGCGCAGCTTTCCTGTTTCTCACACAGGGCGTTCTTCAAAGCGGTTGCGGCAGTGGTAGGCGTGCCGCCACCCGGGTTCTTTGTGGAGTCTTTCTTGTCGTCACCGCAACCCGAAAGCGCCGTCGCGCCCAATACGAAACTTAGTGCCAATGCTTGCAACTTCATGAACCACTCCTTAGGTAAGGTGTTGAGGGGTTTTCGATAGACGGAAAAATGACTGACCTATTCATGCCGAAAACCAGACTGTAGGTCGAGCCCTGGCGGTGGTACCTCTGCGTTCGGTGACCGACTGGCCCAAATCTTGACGCGCTAGGGACAGGATGCTCTTTTAGTCCTTTCAGGTGGACCGATGTCTGAACGGTATGGCGGTTACTCGCTTCTCGAGCAGATTGGTGTTGGGGGCATGGCCGAGGTCTTCTTGGCCCGGCACTCTGGCGTCGAGGGGTTCGAAAAAGAGATCGTCATCAAGCGGATCCGGCCGCACTTGTCGGCGATTCCGTCATTTGTAAACATGTTCTTGGGCGAGGCCAAGCTCGCCGCGCAGCTGATCCATCCGAACATCGTACAGATCTACGACCTGGGCAAAATCAAGGATTCCTTCTTTATTGCGATGGAGTATATCCCGGGCCGCGATATGTCGGCGGTCATTCCCAAAAGTAAAGCCACCGGCATTCCGTTCCCCATTGAATACGGGTTGAAGATCGCAAGCAACGTCTGCGAAGCGCTCTACTACGCCCATACCAAGGTTGATGCGGTTGGCACACCCTTGCACATCGTGCACCGGGACGTCTCACCCGAAAACATCCGCGTGGCCTGGACCGGGACCGTGAAGATCTTGGACTTCGGCATCGCCAAGGCCGCAACCCACCTGCATGAAACGAAGGCCGGCGAAATCAAAGGCAAGCTGGTCTACATGTCGCCCGAGCAGGTGATGGGCAAAGACGTCGATCAGCGCTCTGACATCTTTTCCTTGGGTGTGGTTCTGTACGAGTGGCTCACCGGCCTGAAGCTGTTTTCTGGCGAAAATGACCTCGCCATCATGAACAACATCATTGAAGGCAAGATCTACCCGCCCAGCTATTTCCGCGACGACATCCCCTCCGAGGTGGAAGCGATCGTGATGAAGTCGCTCGAAAAGGAGCCAAAGCGTCGCTACGGCAATGCCTGCGACATGCAGCTGGATATCGACACCTACCTGTCGGGTTGCGAGTTCACGCCGTCCAACATTCACTTGGCCAACTTTATGAAGCAGCTATTCAAAGATGAACTGGCTGCCGAGAAAGAACGCCGACTGGCCGAGACGCCCACGTCGCCGCCGCGGTTTGCTCGTAAGACCAACCGGCCACAACCGCCGCCACCTCCTGTGGCCACCAGTGGCTCGGGCATCCTCGAAGTCTCTGCCGAGGTTCACGAAGAGCTGGAGCCCGTTGAAGGTTTGCTCGTGCCGTTTGGTACAGCCGACCTGGAGAAGCTCAGGCACCTAGCTGAAGCCAAGAACACCACGATGGAACAGATCGTGAAGGAAGTCGTGGGGACGTTCTTGAAGTTTCAGACCTAAACACGGTCCAGCTGTCGGTCAATCGCGGCCGCCCTTGCGGCGTGGGCCCACCAGCGGCTGTCGGGCGAGTAGGCGTTCGATCGGATCGTAACTGTCGGGCCCATGTTGCGAAAGCTCTGGCGCCTGAGCCACCCAGGCGGCGTAGTCGAGCAAGACATCAGAGATTTTCTCCCAGACTTCGGGAGATGAGTGCATCGGCCCCAAGACACCGGCGACTTCCCACATTTGGTTTCCGGCCACCAGGAATTCGGCGATGCCATCGCGCAATAGGGTTTGCTTCCGTTGGTTGATGCCGCCGAAGAAACCTTTCGAGCGCATGTGGCTGCCGTAGAACAAGAGCACGAGGGCGCGAAAGCCGCGGGCGATGGGAACGACATCGCGGAGCGAATCCAGGGCGCGCAAGAAGCGCTCCAGTCGTTGGACATCCTTGTCGTTCTTCAACCGGAAGCCGGCCTCTGGGTCGTAAATCGGCAGGCCGACTTCACCTCCTAGAAAGTCTTCGACCGCCTGGTCGAACTTCGCCAAGAGCGCGCTCTGATCGGTGCTGATGCCGAAATCGTCAAAGTCGGCGTCAGAAATAAGGTCGACGGCAGCGATTGCGTCGATCCCCAGCGCCTCAACGGCAGGCTCGACGGAAAAGCGTGGATCGGCTTCGTCCAGCTGACCCTGACACATCTCCCAAAGGAAGGTCAGGTAGGGGTCGTTGCCGACCAGCGCACTCACCAGATCGTCGCGGTTTTCGAGACCGCGCATTGTATCGGCCAGGTAGGCGAACTCCTTCTGGAAGGTGGGATCGCCCTGGCGCGCGAGGTCGTAGCAGATGAGGCTGGAGGCAAACTGTGCACGTTCGCCGCCGCGTTTGCGCAGCACATCTAGATACAAGCGCAGACGCTCAGCTTTGTGCTGGAAGGCGTAACAAAGCGCCAGGATGTCATCGACAGCCAACGACTGAATCTCGTCACGCAAACGCTCTTCTGCCGTGGCCAGCTCTTCCGACATCCGTCCTCGCGCTCAGGCACACCCTTCGTGCAACCGACGCTGAGTGTATGGGGGCCCGCCGTGGGGAGTCAAACAAACCAACAGTTCCCACGCGCTAGGGTCGGGCGCAACCCGCGATCCGTGCGCGGGGCCACAGCGCGCCCGAGTCGGCCGGTTTCTTGCGGTCTTAGACAGAGGTTCTACAATCGCAACGGGATTCAAAGAGCATCGCCAAAACGGCGATGGTACCGGCGCTGGGTGAGGATCTTTCGAGAAGGTGAGTGGCGATGGCCCGTGAAAAGCTCTGCGTAGGCATCGACATCGGCGCAAGCTCAGTGAAGCTGTGCCAGCTGAAGGGCTCCAAGGGCAACTACTCCTTGCAGAACTTCGGCCTGGTGCCACTCCCCTCCGAGGCCGTGGTGGATGGCGCTCTCATGAATTCGCCGCGCATCGTTGAGGCGATCCAAGAGCTCATCGCTGCACATAAGATCAAGAACAAACAAGTGGCTATCTCAGTGTCCGGCCACTCGGTGATCATCAAGAAGATTCCGCTGCCGCAAATGACGCGGGACGAGTTGGATGAACAGATCAAATGGGAAGCTGAGTCCTTCATCCCGTTTGACATCCAAGACGTCAACATCGACGTCCAGATCGTCAATCCAAAGTCCGCACAGGCGGGCCAAATGGATGTGGTGCTGGTAGCCGCGAAGAAGGACTTGGTGAACGAGTACACCACCGTCATCGCCGAAGCGGGACTCATCCCTGTGGTGTGCGACGTCGACGCCTTCGCCGTGCAGAATATGTTTGGGGTCAACTACGACTCTGAGCCAGGTCAGTCGGTGGCTCTTGTCAACATTGGCGCGTCGAAAACCAACATCAACATCGTCTCCGGCGGAATTCCGAGCTTCACCCGCGATCTGACGATGGGGGGCAACGCCTTCACCGAAGAGATTCAGAAGCAAATGAATCTATCGTTCGAAGAGGCGGAGGCTCTCAAGATTGGCGGCAAGGATCGTCGCGACACCGATGTGGTGATCCCGCATGATGTCGAACGTGCTCTGCAAGCGGTTGCGGAGAACCTGACCAGCGAGCTGCAACGCTCGATCGACTTCTACGCCGCCACCAGTGCCGATGCGGCGCCGACCGTGATCTACTTGATGGGTGGCAGCGCACGACTCCCCGCAGTTTCTCGGGCCGTCGAAGCACGCATCGGTGTGCCGGTGCATGTCTGCGACCCATTTCGAAAGATTCAGATCAATCCGCAGGATGCTGAGTATCTCCGGACCTTCGGGCCAGCCGCAGGGGTCGCCGTGGGCTTAGCGTTGCGCTACGCAGGAGATGGCTGATGCTGTGCATCAACCTGCTGCCCACCAAGGCAGCCAAAAAGCACGAGAGCGTTCGCCAAGAGCTGATGGCGATGATTGTCCTGCTCATCGTGGTGTTGGGCGGCTTGTTTGTCTGGTCGCACAAGGTGGCGTCCGAGCTATCCACGGCCAGCGCACGTATCGCCAAGGTCAATCAAGAGATCTCACAACTCAAGCAAGACGTCGTGCGTATCGAGGATTTCAAGAAGAACTCCGAAACCCTCGAAAAGAAGATCGCCGTGATCGAGAACCTGCAGCTCCGCCGTACGGGTCCTGCACAGATGCTCGATGATCTAGCCACCATTCTCACCGACCAGCGTAAGGTTTGGCTGACCCGCCTCGCTGAGGGTGGCGGCAAGCTCACGTTGGAAGGAGCCGCGATGGAACATGAAAACATCTCGGATTTTCAGTTGGCGCTGCAACGTCGCTCCAAATTCTTCCAAGCTGCGACTTTGGGCACGGTTCACGCGACGACCAACGGTGGCTTGCCGGTGTTGGAATGGAAGCTCACCTGTTTGACCAACTACACCGGGGGCTAAGCCATGGACAAAATCCTCGAGCGATATGCCAAGATCCCGGCGAAGCAACGCTACCTACTGGTCAGCCTGATCGTGGTCGGCATGATCGCAGGCTACTACTTTCTCTACTACACCGAAGACGCCGCGAAGCTTCAGCAACTCAAGCAGCAATACGCCACGCTGGAATCGCAGCGCGCAGAGAAACAGGCGTACGTCGACAACATGCCTAAATATGAGGCCCGCCACAGCGAGCTTCTGCAGCAACTCAACGCAAAACGCGCTCAGCTTCCCGACGCGGCTGATGTGCCACAGCTGTTGGCCCAGCTTGGTAACAAAGCGCGCCAGGCGGGGCTTACGATCGACAACTTCGAACCGAAGGGTGAGACCAAGAGGGAGTTTGTAGCGGAGCTAGCGTTCGCGATGGCGGTGAAGGGTTCGTACCACGAGATTGCGACCTTCATTGACTCCGTCGGCCGGCTCGATCGCATCATCAACACCAGCGGTCTGACGATGGAGTCGCCGAAAACCGTCAATAAGAAGGTGGTTGTTGATGCGAAGTTCACGCTCTCCACCTACCGCTACCTGGGAGAGGGCAAGTGAACCGCCGAACGCTTATCATTCGCATGGGCTTTGTGGCGTCGTTGGCGCTCGTGGTCGCATGCAGCGAAGAAGGTGCGCAGTCCAAGGTGACCGCCGTGGCTGCGGTTGCTCCCCCTGCGGCCGCCAAGGTAAGCGCCACGGCTGATGCCAGCAACCAGCCCGCCTCCGCCTGGTCCTATTCTCCTGTCGGCAAGCGGGATCCGTTTCGCTCCTATCTGGCCGACCTCGCAGAGCAGGCCACGCGGCCCGACGATGAGCGACGCACAGAAGAAACTGAAAAGTATGAGCTCGACCAATATCGCCTAACCGGTCTGATCACAGGCACGGCGCAACCTAAGGCCATGGTTGAGGACCCCGCAGGCAAAGGTCACGTCCTGCATTTGGGCTCGCACTTGGGCAAGCGCGGCGGACGCGTGACGCGAATCGGCAATGATCTCATCGTGGTGACGGAAGAGATCCGCGCCCCGACCGGGGAACGGGTGTTGGTGCCGATCAACATTCGTCTACCCAAACCGGAGCTTGGACTCGATGAGTAGCACAGCGGTTAGGAGCCAGGTCATGGCAACGACAACGAAGCGACACCGAGCGAGTCAAGTCACGGGTGCGATCGCTCGCCATATAAATGGCGTGATGGTCCTGCTCACGCTCTTTTGCGTGGCGCCGGGCGAGGCTTTGGCCGCCCCGAAAAACCAGGTGTTAGGCGTCGATGTGCAAACGGCTGGCGAGGGTCGTGTCGTTCGTATTCGCACCTCGGTAACGCCGACCTTTACGGTGTTTCGTTTGTCCGACCCGATGCGGGTGGTCGTGGATATTTCTGGCGGCGACCTCACAAAAATCGAGGCGCCGATCACCATTGATGACGGCCTGGTCGACCAGATCGGTGTGCGCCAATTCAATACCGATGGTTTCGCCATAGGGCGTCTGATCGTCGGTTTTTCCAAAACCATCGCTTACGATGTTCAAGCAGAAGGCGCTGCCGTTGTTATTCGGGCTGGCGTGACGTCGGTCACGCCGATCACTGAAGTCGCGCCACCGCCGGTGGCCCCGATCGATCGCGCCGCTGCCGAACGGTTTGATGCCGCGCGTAAAGAAGCCGATGCCGCCGCCACCCGCGCAGGGGAAGAGCGGATCAAGGCGGAACAGGCTGCTCGTACCGCCCGCGAGCAACAGTCTCAGGCCGAGAAGATAGCTACCGAGGCGGAGCGTCTGCGCACAGAAGCCGAACGTGCGAAGGCCGAGGCGTTGGCACTGCGGCAGCACGCCGACGAGGCGATTGCTCGGGATCGTGCCAAGGCCGAAACCGCAGCCCGCGAAGCCGAAGCGAGAGTGGTCGAACTTCAAAAGGCGGCGCTGACGGTGGCCCGTTCACGCGCCGACGCCGAGAGGTTGGCCGCTGAGGCCGATCGCAAGCGGCTGCAGGCTGAAGAAGTCGCCGCAACCGCGAGCGCTAAGCACAAGCAGCAAGTCGCGGAGATCGAAGACGGTTTGGCACGGGCTCAACAAGAAAAGCAGGCCGCCGAACGCGCCCAAAAGCGGGCGCAGCTCGCCAAACAGGAGGCCGAGCAGGCCCAGGCGTTGGCCGAGAGTGCCCGCGGTGCCGCGGAGCGTGCGAGTCGCGAGATTCAAACCAAGCTTCAAGAAATTGGCGTGCGTGAGCGTGACACGCAGGCGGCCCTCACGCGCCTGGATGGTGAAAAACGCGCAGTCGCAGCCGAGCGTGAGCGCATTGCTTCGGAGAAAGTTCAAGTCGCAAGCGAAAAGCAACAGGTCGAAGCAGATAAGGAACGCATCGAGCGTGAGCGCCGCGCGGTTGCAAGTCAGCAGGCCGCGGTAGAATCCGAGCGAACTCGGCTTGGTCAGTTAGAGACCACCCTCTCCTCAACGCAGGCGCGCTTGGAGAGCGAGCGTCGAGCGGTGGCTGACATGCAAACCAAGCTTGCCAAAGCCGAAGCAGAGCGCCGGGAGCGCGAGGCGCACGCGACGACCGTGCGCAAGGCGACGACTCAGGAAATCGAAGAGCTCAACGCCGAGCGCGCGAAACTAGAGAGGCTGCGTCAAAGCCTTGAGGCGACCCAGGCCGAGATTCAAAAAGACAAAGCGACGCTGGCGGATCAGCGGGCCAAGGTGGATGCACTCAAACAGGCCAAGGTGGAGGCTCCAAAGCAGGCAAAGGCTCCGGCCAAGCCGAAAAACGAGAAGAATGCGGGCCGCAGCAAGCTTGCAAACGCGGCACCAGAAACGCCGCCCGAGGCGATTTACGACGATGCCGACGCCGGGGCCGGAGCTCCCGAGGCGATGCCTGAAGAGAGTGCGGTCGCGGTAGCGCGCGCGCGTTTGGTGGGGGTTGAGGCTCAAGGAGATGGTGACGCTGCAGGTGTGCTGTTGCGGACCGATCGCACGCCCAGCTACGAACTGGAGCGCGTAGAAAATCCACCGCGCTTGGTGCTCGACTTGGCCGAGACCGATCGCACCGTGAGTCGTACGAACTACGGCATCAAGAATCCGATCGTGCGCCGCGTGCGCTTGGGCGACCATGGCAATCGCCTGCGGGTGGTGTTTGACCTCGCGCGCGCCGATCGCGAGCCGGTGGTAACGGCCACCAAGCAAGGCCTCTTGGTGAGCTTCAAGCGGACCGTGGTCAAGGCTGCTGTGTCGCCGTCGACCACAGAAGCTGCGCGTGAGGTTGTCGGCACAGTTGTGCGCGACGTGCGCTTCACAGGCAACGGCGAATACGCCCGCATTACGTTGGAGTTGGACGGAGCGGTGCAGACCAAGGTCGACGACCGTTCGGCGAAGAACTGGGTTTTGGAGCTAGCCGGTGCCATCGTCCCCAAACGTTTGGAGCAGAGCCTGGACACTGCAGCCTACGGTTCGGTGGTGCGGATGGTATCGACCTATCAGGTGTCGACAGACCCAGCGGTGGCGAACGTGGTGGTGAGCCTGACGGGCGCGGCCAAACAAACCCTGACGCGCCAAGGCAATAATTGGGTCTGGGAAATTCGTGGGCAGAGCCAACCCCTGACGGTGGCCTCTGCTGCCGCACCTCAAACCGCCGGTTTTGCCGCGGAGGCGACGGTGTTGGCCGCCAGCACTCCAACCCAGACGCGGCAGGGGAAGAAGCGCCTAAACCTCGATCTAAAGGATGCCGACATCGTCAACGTGCTGCGCCTGTTGGCCGAGGTGTCAGGCGAAAACATTGTTGCGGGGGACGACGTCAAGGGCCAGGTGACGTTGCGTTTGCGCGACGTGCCTTGGGATTTGGCGCTCGACACCATCTTGAAGTCCAAGGGTTACGACAAGGTTCGGCAGAACAACATCTTGCGCATTGCTCCAGCCGAGCGAATTCGCGCTGAAACTGAGTTGGAGTTGGCGCGCAAGAAGGCCAAGGAGCAGGTCGAAGACACGCGCATCAAGATGATCACCATCAACTATGCGTCGGCTGCGGAAGTGGTCGGGCAGATCAAGCCATTGTTGACGCCGCGCGGCACGGTGCAAGCCGAGAGCCGAACCAACACCATCATCCTCGAAGATCTCGAAAGCAACCTCGATCGCGTGGTGGAGTTGATCCGCCGCCTCGATAAGCAAACGCCACAGGTGCTGATCGAGGCGCGCATTGTTGAGGCCTCCAGCAACAACATCGATGAGTTTGGCATCCAATGGGGTGGCACTGGTCAGGCCACGGCCCAACAGGGCACCTCCACCGGGTTGCTGTTTCCGAACAGCATCATCGCCTCGGGCGGCGCCGACCTCGGCTCAGGCAACATGACGACCGGTACGAGTACCCCAGGACGTTATGCGATCAATCTCCCGGCCACCGTGAGCTCGAACTCCGGCGGTGCGTTGGGCTTCATCTTTGGCTCGGCGGGCGGTGCCCAGTTGTTGAATCTGCGATTGTCGGCGTTGGAGGAGATGGGCAAGGGACGCATCGTCAGCTCACCTCGCATTACAACCTTGGACAACAAGACCGCGAAGATCGCCCAAGGCATCGATATTCCGATCACCGTGGTATCGGCGGCAGGTGCGAACACCAAGTTCATCAAGGCCGCACTGCAACTCGAAGTTACGCCGCACGTCACCAACGATGGCAGCGTGCTGTTGAAGATCAAGACATCGAAAAATGAACCGTCAGGCTCGATCAAGGGCGCTCAGGGCGACCCTGCCATCGAGACGAAAGAGGCCGAAACCGAGGTGTTGGTGAAGGACGGCGAGACCACCGTGATCGGTGGCATCTACACGCGTAACACCTCGGAGAGTCAGGGCGGCGTGCCGGTGTTGTCTGAGATTCCGGTGATCGGTTGGCTGTTCAAGAAGAAACGTCACGAAGACAAGCGGGCCGAGTTGTTGGTGTTTATCACGCCGCGCATTGTCAATCGAGACGAGTCGGTGGTGCAAAACAGCTCGTTGCCGGGCAAGGTAACGGAGGCGCAACCCTAGGGAATGCCATGCTGCGCGCTCACGCTGAACCCATGTCGCGGGCCTTGGAGCCAAAGCCAACGCTGCGAACCGGCAGCGTGGCGGCCGAGCGAGCCGTTGCGCCAAGTGTGCGTAAGCCGCTGGTGCTGGTGGGAATTGCGGGTGCAGG
>Ga0116155_10001370_pt1 | contig 17550 bp, 8 predicted proteins | sample AD_UKC032_MetaG_FD_89890 | JGI IMG/M metagenome (GOLD analysis project Ga0116155, IMG submission 89890) | Active sludge microbial communities of municipal wastewater-treating anaerobic digesters from USA - AD_UKC032_MetaG | ecosystem: Engineered > Bioreactor > Anaerobic > Digestate | place: USA...
CAGGGGACAGACTGAAAAATAAGGGTTCGCACGACCCAGGAAGCTATAAGTCCTCCTGCCTTTCTTGGGGCAACTCTTACCTGCTTACAGAATATTTATACAGGAATTAATGGTAGGAGGAAGCAGTTCTTGCACCTGCCGCCAAGACCGCCGTCGGCATTCTCACGGAGGCGAGCGTCAACCCGGCGGCGGTCAATTATCCACAATCATCGCAGCAGGGTGGTCAGCTACTTCACGAGGCGCGCCAAAATTTTCGAGAATTTGGGAATTTATCATTGAATATGATTCAAGATTTAAAACACAAGAAGGAGGCTAACTCATTCACCACAAAGCCCCAACTGTGTTAATTCATGAGACCTGAGGATTATGAATGGAAGTTGTGCAAAATTCCCATGAGGGTTTATGAAATATTTGGTGTCCATTATTGACAACCGACTTCATAAGACCTCCCCTTTTCACATCCCGGCAAAGGATGTTATCCATTAGCCGAAATCTTTCGTCTTCTGCTGAGTCGGTATCGTATCTTCCCTGTCCGGTAAGAGAATTCCATCAGCATCTTGATGAGGCCCTAATACGGTAAAAGCCAACGCCCTTTCGGAAGTTTGTTTCTACTTATTTGCGGGTCTTCGATCTGGCCAAGTTCTACCTCCTCTACAAGGACACCTTGTCCTTGTTTCAAGGTTGAAAGGACACGCCCTTTTTTGTCCACTCCTTCATTTCTCCTTCGGAATTAGCTGCTTCATGTGCGGAAATACCTGATGGTGCACCACAACGTCTTTGATCTATACATACTAATGCTTATGTTTGCGCATGAGAGACACGGTGCGAAGTCTGGATAAGATTGATCAACTTGAAAGGAGGACCACTTTATTCCAGAACTCCGCACCGCTTAGAGCAGATACTGCCGACTGTTTTTTCCATAAAAATTAATCAGAACATGCAGATTCGTTATTTCTTATTATCTCCATCTTTTTTCCTTGACAGTATGGCCATAATGACGGGCGTCAAAACTATTGCAATAAAAATGACCAGGAAGATTATTTCTTTGATATTTATATTAATCATTCAACTCAACGATTTCTGAAAATATTGCATAAAAAAACCGCCACCTGATTAACTTCCATCAGATGGCGGCCCGACCAGTCTGCGTACCCTCTATAAGTCAAATAAACTTACTTATAGACACCTTTACGATTCAATATGTTATTGAACTAAATAATAACAATGTTCATTAATTCAGTCAAGTTCTTATATTTTTCACAAGTCAGTGTCTCGCATATGTGAGGGTAAATGCACATTATGGGCTGAAAGGGAGTATGTGTGTCAAAAATGCGCATGCTTTACTTCAGGAAGAAAGATGTGTCGTGCCAACATTTCTCAACCGGCAGCACGTATTTCATCTTTTCATATGCTTACGAATAGTTTCTGCATCGCTGCCTTGGGCAATGTCCATTTTTGCAATCTGTTGCGAGCACCAGACGTCGGACATGCCGGGTTTTTCTCTTTTTAATTTACGATACGCATCTTGCCATTGCTTATATTTGGCTTGTGTATCCAGCTTACGGACTTCGATTCTGGCGTTGCTTGGTGTGTATCGATTATCTGCTGTGGTGGCGGAATCAACTAGCCGCCGGATTTGTGCATCATCAAGCGCATATGCACCATCATGAAATTCAATAAATTCAGCCAACGGAACTTTGCTATTCCCGGCAATCAGTATCAATTCATGGGTTACTTCCAGGCATAGCATTTGGCTTCTTTTATCCCCGGAGACCACACCAATTTCCCATCGGCCGTCGTCATCTGCTTTCTTAACAGACTGACGCAGGTCCAGGCTGGTCGAGATAAACCTGCACACCAGATCAGCATTGCATCTCCATTGTGACAACCGTTCAGCAGGTATCAGCACCCGGTTGACATCGCTTCGCTTATCGCAGACGATAAATGATGATGTTTTTCCTGTTGTCGCAGACAAACTATGCACCGGCATCACACAATTTCTCTCGCATTCTTTACAAACAGCACTGGATGCCGGCTTTGCTCTTACGATCAACTTTTGGGATTTCATGGCCTTGGTCGCCGCCTTTGGCCATTGGAGCAACTCTTCATCGTTGACGAAAACCGCTTTGCCCTGGCATGCACCGACACGATTCAGAAGTTCAAGTAATACATCAATCGCCTTCATACGTTACAACCAGTTTATTCCCCTTGTTGCTTTTAACCGGTTCTTTAGGCTCGATCCCGGATAATGCCAGCATGTTGCGCAGTTTTAGCCCAAGCTCGTCGTATTTGAGAGAGCAGGAGTTGGGATGCGTAACACGAAAGGTAATCTGTTTCGCCGGCTTATTGGAATCCATAACAACCGACGCCGACAGCTCAACCTGAGTGAGGTTATACATATTCAAAGTGATAGCCCCGCCGATCTGATCGAGTAAATCATAGACGGCATCAGAGTCTTTCGATGGATCGGCTTCAAGAGTAATCCGTTCCCCTTTCTTAACCTGTGAGGACAGTCGCAGTTTCTTCACGTTTATTTCTTCGATGCCGCTGCCAACGTCGAAGGTGAAGTCAAAATCTTTCTGGAGCAGCAAAGACAGATCGTAAATACGTTCATCCTTGGGATCAGGTGGCAGCTCGTCGAGTTTGAGAATAGCAGTTGCAAACATACCCTGGAGTGGCTCAACGGCCTTTTTTGACCCACGAAAATTCAGGTCCAGAGAACCTTCCTTCTGAGAATAAACATAAATAACCTCGAAAGCAGGATTATGAGGCCGACGATCAAACGCCCCATCCACCCATTCGATGTTTTGCTGCGAATAATCTTCAGGATAAGCGAAAAAATAATCCAGATCCCCCCGACGGAAAGGTTCTACCACGCAATTTTTTCCCCGACCTTCTGTGTGATGAAAGTAATACCGGATCGAGTCTTCCAGTTGCTGAAGACTAGCCTTGTCAACCGCTGCTTTGCATTGCGGCAGGTTTTTACGTTTGCGCCAATATGGGAGAGAATCTGCGTGATAGAAGCGCGTTGCCCCTTTCCAGAATGTATGGTGATCCAGAAAAGTGATCATTGCCCTTTCATAGTGATTGGACAGATCCGATAGCTTTTCGATGAAGACATTGAGATCATCGGGGGTTTCCTGCATTTGCCATTCTGCCTCGTCAATGATCGCCCGGAATCCCTTTTCACCGCTCATCTCATAGATGTCCCGAAACTCGGCATCCATCTTGTTGCGCTGTTTATCCGGCAGAGTCAGCCACGCTTTAAATAGATCGTCTGGCTTGCCTTCTTTCATTGCGGAGAAGTCTATATCACCAAACAACCCCCGTTCATTAAAATAGCGTGCCAGCATTGATTTCGGCATTTGCCTGAAGAAACTTTTCGTTGAGTATTGTCCGGCCATGTAATCTCCTTTCTTTACTAATACAATTATATTCTAAACATCTTGATTGATGCTGGTGAATTGAAAAAACTGATCGTCACGCGCCCCCGCCGCATGGGCGACATGCTGAAACTTAACGGGGAGGATATAACGTTGCAGAGCGGCAAGGCCGCCACTATTTCTTTTTGTAAACGTTGAATCCAATCTTAACTTCATCCTTCTCGGGAATAGAAATATTCCATTCCGTTGACGCAATGATGATGGTTTTCCCCGATGCTGACGGGCCAAACTCTTTTGTCACATCAATCGCCGTCGTCTTTTTTGTTTATCCATAAATCAGGACAACTCAACACGTATCCATCTGGTTTTTTAACTTCCAATGGAAACAAACTTTTTGCCAATGCTGCCCGTCCAATCGTAAAACTAAAACGGGCTCTGTTTTCCAAATCCTTTGAATGCCTTTCCGGTGGGAATGCGACAACAATTTTCTTTTCGGGAAATAAAGACCTGATGCGAGTTATTACATGCGTTAAATCACTGTCAGCAGATAAAAGATAGGCCACATCATAGTGATCAAGAAAGGCATCCGACATGAGTTCAACGGCGATATTGACATCCGTCATCTTCTCGCTGGGGATGTCCTCGTAATAATTGCATTTCTTGCATTTGCGCGGATTGAGTTGATACTTGCCGAAGAAAATATCGAAATCTGAAAGCGTGCCTAACGCCTCGATATAGGTTGTTTGCCTTTTTTGTTTATCGTGCGGTTTTGAAATCCGGGCGGTAAAATATTTTGTCCGTATCAGGACCTGATAGGGCTTGATTAAATTTCGCATTAATGCCTGCAAATTCAACCAATAATACCTCCGCCAACCTTTTGATTTTAAACCGAAATATAGATTGAAACCATCGATGTACGCGATCACCCTTTCCTTTTTCACGCTGTTTTGCTTTGTCATCCAATTATTCCTTGCCTTTTCATAATTGTAAATTCTTCTTGACAAAAAAACGCATCATAACTAATCTAAATTCAACAAAAGTTAACATCCCTGGAGATAGCATCTCTGGGCCGACGCTCCCTAACGGGGGCGTTTTTTATTTCAAACTTACACCTTCTATAAATCGCAATGTATTTAGAACTTCCATTCCTTCTTGATCTTCTTCAGAACCTTATCAATCTCTTTCGTATCCATGCCTGTTTTCGGCTTGATGCTGATGCAAGCTTCAACGACTGGGTCACAGCCGGCCAGCACCTTCGTTATGTTATGAATTTCGTCGCCGAGTGTCTGAACGTCGGCAATGTTGAGTGTCACCATGTTGGTCCTGCGACGGCCACCATACGTTTTTTCTGGTGGTGGCTCTGAACCACCAGATACTTGCTTGATGATCAATGCCTTTTTACCGTCGTGCTTTAAGGAATCAATGCGCGCTGACCCGGAAGCGACATGAATAAAGCCCTGACCAATAGCGCTGTTGATTCCGTCCAGGAAAATGTTTTCCGGCCAGGGTTTACCGCGCACTGTCTTCAGTTCGGCGTAAAGTGCTGCTACATCCGATTTTGGCTCGTCCTCTTTGGACCAGGCGCCGGGTAACGCGGAAGGAAGAAAATCAATTGCCGCCAAGGCCTGCGGTGATCTGTAAAGCTGCGCATCGGGATCAAGCTGAATGGTGCTTGGTTTTTCTTTAAAGACACTCTCGTTGCCGTAAATCAACCACAGCGCGCCGCCGGCGACTGAAGAACTGACCGCCGATTGAACGACAATATAATCCACTTGGGGCATAGGACGCGGCTCCGGTGGATAACCCGGCATGGTCTCTTCCTCAAAGGAATGACCGCCGTCAAACCAACCATACAATTCGGACAGTTTGACGCCACGATCATCTGCCGGCCATAAGCCGGTTAGTGAATCCGGCAAAACGGCTGAAGGGCTAAGCGAAGTTAGTTTTGCCTTTTGCGGCAGCCAGGCTTCGGCAATTTGCTCCCAATCCGTCATATCGATCGCGCTGTGCCAGAACCATTGCTCCGACCCGTCCGACCGAACGCAACGCAACGCCAAAATGCCCTTACGCACGGCATCTTCAATCGTATTGACGACAACCTGACGGTTGAGAAGTTTGGGCAGCTTGGCCTGCTGGCCAAAAGCCTGATAAAGATCAGTGACGCGCATACTGGCGTCAGTCGGCGGCCAGATCGCATAAGGCCCACCCGGCATCAATGCGGTGGCATCTATCCGCTCGGTCAATAAACGGAGATCTTTCTCCATGAGAAGGGTCGATATGAGTGATTGTGCGCCGATGGTAATTTTGCGTGAAGGGATGGAACCATCCTTGTCCAGGTAAAGCACAATTTCATAAGCATTCTTCACCGCGTTTTGTGCTTCTCGCAGGGTTTCTCTTTCGCGTTTTTTGACCGTCTCCTGCTGGTATGACTCCAACTCGGCATATTTAGAAGAATTTCTGATTTCACCCCAAGCCATCCAGTCGGCAATATGCTGTTCGGCCTGCGCAAGCCCGCTGACGATCGGCGTGACCACGAGGATGATATTTTGATAGGTGCGTGTATCTGTCGGCGACGAGTGGGTACGGATATATTCCACGGCGCCCGGATTCGGCGGATCGCCCGTAACCCCGGCATAATCCGCACCCAGCACCACCAGACGAAATGTGCCGTCATCTTCGACGTCGGCAGGCGTTGTCGGAAGTTTGTGAGCCTTAATCTTATACTGCTCAATTTCAGCAAAAAGTGGCGGACATTTTGTTTTGGCCAGATCGTCAAATTTTGACTTCGCGTGTTTGAACATCTGACGTTTATAGCTGTCATGGACTTGATTAAGATTCGGCTTCGGTCCCAGCCGCCAGAATTTCGGCACGCCGCTACCGCTTTCCGTGCTGTCGCATTCCTCTAGATACCAGGAGACGCGCGCCCAGGATATCAGCCCCGCATTGAGCACCGCCGGCATGTCACATGTTGCCCCCAGAAGCCAGCGCAGATCGCTAAGCTCCGCCTGCTCGCCGATCGGCTGAGAAAAAATAAACGAAGCGACACAGGCCGTCTCTATTTCTCTTCCCGTCAGGGTGGGCGCATCGGCCTTTTGAGCCTCCAGCGCGCGGGGCAGTTCCGTTTCCAGATTCTGTTTCCAGGGCGGCAAGGTATTATCGTGGGCGGAATCTTTGGCCACTTCTGCCAGCTTCAATAACGCCTCGCTTAATCCCCCCTGACCGGGCGAGGCCAAAAATACCTGCGGGCCGACAAGCGGCGACGAATCCCACCCCTCGGCATCGCGAAGCGCCATGGCAAACGTTTGCAAGACCCCTCGAGTGCGCTGGAACTGATTGAGGTCCACCCATTTGCCAAAAAACCGGTCCAGAAGATCGGGATGAAACGGGTATGCTTTCTTTAAGCGCTCCTCCGAATCAGGCATTTTTGCCTTGATCGGATCAATGTTTTTCATGCGCGACCAGAAGGCCAGCACATGGCTGTGACGCACGGTCTCCGCTTCAGGATATTTTTCAAACATCCGCCGTCTTAAAAGTTCCGCCAGATCGTCTTTTTCTACCGGTGACTGGATGGAGGCCATCCTGCCCAAACCGCTGTTGCAGGCGGCCATAATAGACTGCCCCACACCGTCAACAATCTTTGATGGATCGGTGGCCAGAAGCGAAACGACAATACAGGAACGCGCGGAAGATTCCACGGCCTGAACCAGTTTCTGAAAGAAATTTTTAAGACGGTCATACCAAAATGGACCGCGCCATTTGCATTCGCCAGTTGTATCAGGGGATGCCGCATCATGCGCCCACATTAGAAATTCATCAATGAGGATTAAAGCCCCATTCCCGGATGATTCAACTTCCCGGAGGATGTCCGACCAAAGCGTATCAGAAGGCGGCGTGTCAAAATCCGGCTCCGCTTCGTTGCGATTAAGAATGTCCAGCCCCTTTTGACCGAGAAGCTGCCAGGCGATCAGATTCCACGGCATTTTGAACCGGCGGATTTCGCCCGCAGGTGATTTGGCTTCGCCTCCGCTTTTCCAATCCACCTTATCGAAAGAAACTGCTGCAATGCGGGCCACGGGCGGATTTTTAATATGGGCGTCATTCAGAATCATTTTCACCGAAGTTTCTTCTTTGGGTAACGCCGGTCCCAGCGATGTTAGATAGTAAAGAGTCGTGAGGGTGTGCGACTTTCCACCACCGAAGGTTTGCGATATGTTGATGACCGATTCGCCGCCTGATTCTCCGGCCAGGCGTTTGAGCACTACCTTGCAGAACTGTCGTAAATTTTGTGTGGCATAGGTCGTGGAAAAAAAGTGGGCCGGATCGCAATAATAAGGCTTTGGACCGGGCGCACCGAAGGTGACCTTATGGAGATCGATAGCGAAATCGCTTGCCGTTAACTTCCGTTCCCGGATTTCCTTGCGCAGGATGCAGGTCTTACTCCACGGATGAATGGTAAAAGTTTTACTCATACGCACACCTCACTGATTGTCGGATCGTTCCCTTCGACGCACTGTTCATTTCTTATCCTCCCCACCTTGTAGCGATGATTCCTGCTTATAATCGTTGATATCATGAGTGACTGTTTGGTTTTCCAAAACCGTTCTTTTAGTTACTTTCAACTGCGAGGCCAGCGCTTCAGCGATACGCCTTTCCGTGTCGTCTTTATCACGCAGGGCTAATTCGCGTACAGCTTGCAAAAGCGGTGCAAACGCCTTCTCACTGGCCAGCGCCCAGGCATCAAAAAGCTGCTGCACGTCCGCCACGCGATTTTTTTCAAAAAGATACATGAGGCGATGTAGCCGGTCGATGAGCGGCGGCGTGAGACCGCCCCGTGGCTCACCCAAATCTTCTCGTCCGACACGCTCCCGCCATGAAAGAAGACGATACTCATTACCCTTTCCCACGTTTTCTTCATCATCAATATCAGCTTCTATGGCCGAAGGCCTGCCCCGTTTCGATTTTCCACCCTGTTCAATGATGTGCCAGACCATCTTCAATTCCGTCTCATTCTTTCCGCAGGCATTTGCATAGAGAATACATGCGCCGGCAGGAGCAGGATCAAGGCCAAAATAAGCACGGTGCAGAAGATAGTATTGCGTAACGGGGTCCAGATCAACCCCTTCACCGCGCCCTTGCGTGGTCTGTTGAATATCCCGGAAGCCCGGCAGTTCGCCTAAGGAGAATTGCAACACCAGCCTGCGCACTTCTTTGAGGAACTCCGAGGCTTCCATGATGCCACCAGCCGTTCTTTTAACGTAGGGATGGGCGCTATAGGCTTCCAGCGCCGGACCAAGCGCCGCCCAGATAAAGTCCGGTCCCTGGATGCCAAGGTCAAAATAATATTGCAGGATGTTTTTATTGCCCAACGCTTCACGCAGTTCAAAGAGCTTCCTACGCATGTCATCCAAGACCATCTCTTCCCACCCTGGTTGGGCCAAATTATCCCTCTTACGACATACTATCCATACCGATGAAGCGAGCGATGCCCTCTTGAACATTCGTAAGCCACTCGGCATCTCTGATTGAATAGGCCAACTTGCCGTGACAATAAATCCTGCTTTTATCATAGCACCAACAAGTGTTTCCCATGCAGTTACGTCTTTGTTTGCAAAAACTATAATAAAGCGTCCATCGGCCGACAGCACATCACGGCATCGCATAAAAGATGAAGCCATTCCATCCTCATATGCTTTTTTTGCCTTGAGTTTGTCGCCACCATGCCTTGACTCATCATCAATTAACTCACCATCTTTTTTTACATCATCCCATTTTGGCGATGAAGAAGATCGAAAGATATTACTGAATTCTGGCGTAAAATCATAAAATATTCTTCTTTGCCACACATAGAAAAAGTCCATGAGGTCCGAGTATGGTATTGCATCATAATATGGCGGATCGGTAAAAATAACGTCCTGCGTACCAATATTTTTCGTTGCGATGCTGCTTTCACATAACACACTTGGCCTCTTCGCTGCATGTAAGCCCGCCTGCATACATGATTCAATTGCTTTAGATGCAAATTCGATAGCACCACTATAATAACGGGCAGATGTAGATAGAGGATTAGCCTCACAAAAATCCCAAACTATTGGGAACGCGTATCTTGCAAAAAGGTTCTTTACTTCTCCAGCTTTTTGTTCCCATAGGCAAAACGAACTCATGTAACATACAAACCTTCCGAACAAGATACCTAGAAATGCAGAAATAACCTCGTTATCACCATTACCTTTATGAAAGGTGGTTTTGCCGATATTTTTAATCACCGTTCTTGTATGTTTAACAAACACACCCAGCGCAAGAAGTTGACGAGGTGTGAACATCGCTTGCCATTTTTTTACGCCATAGTTGTGCAGAGAGAACGCACGCGACGCACCGCTTCCACCACCTGCGGGTGTCGGTTCGTCAGGAATCCCGAAAGGAATATCCTTGAAAACCTCGTCAAGGTCTTCAATTTCCACTTCCGCCGCCTTCAACTCTTTTTCTTCGGGCAGTCGATACTTCTTGTAAGTCTTTTTTTTACCGGGCTCTACTGCCTCAACAACGACAGCAGTCATTTGCGTTCCCAAGAGGTCTTGTTGTCCCTGGCGGCGCAAATCATCCATGGTCAATGCAATAAGCCCCGGCCGCCCGGAACAGGGGCTCCACACACCGGCGCGATTCATGGTGCCTTTGTTGAGAAAATCATTTAAATTCTCCGCTGTCACGTCCCAGGATTTAAGGTGCGGATATTGTTCGTGAAGCTTCTTCATGCCCCCGGCAAAGAAATCTTCATCCAGCAATTTAAAATCAACGCCTGTTTGGTCTTGCTTGGGTATGGGCATGAGTGCGCTTCGACGTCCATTTTTTTTGCAAAGCCAAAACGTCTTCAGCAGCGGGATGCGGCCATATGGTGGCATCTTGTCGCGCGCGGTGCGCGCCCAAAGATACGCCACGGTTGGTTCACCGTCAATCAAAGGATAGCGCGCAGCCAGGTCCGCTCGCGCACGCTCCAGAACCCATCTGCCCCAGGCCCGCACATGCCAGGCCAGATCAGCATCCGGCATAGTAAACAGTTGCGGTTGCGAAGGATCAAAGAAAGGCCGTGTCTCTTTTCCCTTCCTTTTTTTGATTTTTCCCATGTGCAGGTCTTCGATGAAATCCGGCCACTCTTTCACAAAATCAGGAAGGGGCCATTTCTTTCCGGCAAGTTGGCTGGGATAGTCCAAGGTGCATTTGAGAATAAACCAGGCAACGGGATTGAGATCCGCTGCGGTCACATCGCAACCGAGCCGCATGGCTTCGAGCGGGATGGCGCCACCGCCTGCAAAAGGGTCAAGGACTTTGGGGGCTTTTCCTCCATAGACATCGAGAATCATTTTTCGAAATTCATCCATGTCCGGGCTTTTCTCCTGCCCCCAGGCCAGAATGCCGCCTGCCAATCCCTCTTTTTCTTCAGTGACGCTGACGCCGTCATCATCCGTGCTCTTGACATTTTTTATAACGACCGCGCCACCGATCCGATCCAGCAGTTCCTGGCGTTTTACCGGATCGCCCGGATCAGGAAGCAGTGTTGCCAAAAGCGCCGCGCGGCAGGCCGCCAATGGACGGCGTGCCGGCCAGATATGCAGGGTGGATATGTTGCCGTGCCTGATATTCTTTTCATGCACGCTGGCTATGGATGCCTGTTTCATTGGGAAGGCGACTTCGATCAGCCTCGTCTTATCTTCCATTATTAATCCCTTTCCGCCTCTTGTATAATATCGCCCATGTTGATGGTGAAGCTCTGACGCGTTCGCACAGCCAATTTAAAAGCCGGGTCCTGAACACGGTAGAGCACCGGTTTGGTTGCGCAATCCACCACCACATAAAGCCAGTAACGCTCCCGGATATTGGCCGCCGTCGGCCATTCGTTTTCTGTCAATTGCACCGGTCCCCTTCCGGCGCGGCCTTTGACTTCGATTGCGATTTTCTCGCCACTGGCGCGATGACTTTCCAAATCATATCCGCGCGCGAGCCGGGGCGACGAAACATCATAGACACGCGCCTGATGGTGGTCGATTTCATAATTGCGGGCGATGCGCATGGCCATTGCTTCAATGTTTTTATCGTAAGTCTCCTGCGCTTCAGGGCTGGTGTCGGGCACAACAAGCGTAACGGCGATCTTTTCCATGCGGATGATTTCCAGTCTATCCGCACGGTTTTGTTCATAGAGCATGGCCTTGGCTTTTTCTTCTTCCAGAAGCTTTTGTTTGCTCCGTACCTCTTCAAGGTCCTTTTGCGCCGCCTGGTCGCCTTCACGGGAACGGCGCGCAAGCTCGCTTCGCGATTGCGCGAGTTCACTGCTTAAATAGTCATAGCCGCGCGCCAGATCGTCCAAGCGGGACACGGTTTCGGCCTGCACTCGGGTGCGTATCTGCTGCAGGAAGGTTGAATCGGCGAACATGCGCGCATAGGTATCGGCCTTATAAACCTGATCTTCGGGATTAAGTAAAAGATTACCAGCCTTCCAAATGAGTGACCGTGGGGCGGCAAGCAAGGCTAGTAAATGGTTAAAGGCACATTCCTCGAAGTTGCCTTGCTCATCCCAGCGAATACCCAACAATAAACGGTCGGAAAGTGTTTTGGCTGTTTTTTGCGACGCGCTATCGGGTGTCATTTCACCGATCTGAAATATATAGACGGCTAAATAATAAGGTTTTTCGGCAGTCGGATCACAAAATGCCGCACCGCGCATAATATCCGCGCGCAGCCGGTTGATGGTCTCGCTGCACATGGTGTCGAAGATAACTTCACCGGGCCGGAGAAAAGCGCATCTTGCGGCGTCGATATCTCCCAAAGTAAGATCGCGCTTAACCGAAAGATAATCCGGCAGGCCTTGCGGAAAATGCTCTGATAAATCATATAACCAGCGCCCCTCGGCGCCAGATACGGAAAAACGCGCTGGGCCTATGAGATCACCCTGAATCTCCATTCCAAGCCTTGGTGCAGCCTTTTCAACAAAATTTTGCACGTAAGCGGGCAGCAGTTTTGTAAAGCGTTCTACATCTATCTCGCTATTGAGTTGACCTAGCCGCTTGGCCACGTCGCCAAAGGCGGAAGCGTTCTTTCGTTGCTCCTCGATGGTTGCTCTTAGCTTTTGTGTGGCAAAAATGGATTCGATCTTTTTCTGGGCGGAATAAGGCGGGATTTCAAACAGCGCGTCGCGTAAAAGATCGCGCAAAGAAACATCTTTCAGCAATTGCCCGACTACATCAAATACTTTATCGCTGCACAGCGCTTTTCTGGCTTCCTCCAACTTTTCAAGAAGCGTCGCAAGCACGTCGCCTTCACGCGTGTTTTCCGCGACAAGATTAAATATGCGCACTTCGGGATTCTTCTGGCCGAAGCGGTGCAGCCGTCCCATGCGTTGTTCTAGGCGCGCCGGATTCCATGGAATATCAAAGTTTACCATGATCCAGGCAAATTGAAGATTGATGCCTTCGCCCGCCGCATCCGTGGCCAGCATAATGCGGGCGCTGGGGCCTTCGGGATTTTTGACCCCTTGAAGACGGCGCATTGCAGGCGGCATAAAAAACACACGCTGCTTTTCACGTTCTTCAACGTCCATGCCGCCGTGAATATGGGCAATCTGCCCTGTGTAACCGAGAGCTTCAAATCTCTGAATCAGGTATTCCAGCGTGTCGCGGTGCTCGGTAAAAATGAGCAGTTTTTCGTTTTGATATTGGGCGGATTCGATCAGTTCCCGCAATTTAAAAAATTTGGCTTCCTGAAAGGATTCTTTGACGGATTCGCCCAACTCTATGGTTCGTTCAAGGTATTCTAATTCTTTTTTAAGCTGTGCGGCGTTCTTCGGTTTCGCCAGATCAAGGGCTGCCGATTCAATATGTTCATCCGATTCCTGACCATCACTGGATGGTTCACTATCGTCCGCCGTGCTGTTGTCGAAATAGTCGATCACATCTTTGAGAGATAAACCGGCCAATTGTTTGTGACCGTTTTCCTCGGTTTCTGATGCGTTTTGAATAATGCGGGCTTTACGCCTTTTTAGCGATTCCACCATGGCATAAGCGGAGCTGGCCAGGCGACGCTGCAAAACGGCCAAAACCATGGCCGCTGCATTTTTATTAAGACCGGTGTTGTTTTCATAGCTCCAACGTAAATATTCGGATACTTCTTTGTAAAAATCCTGTTCCGCTTCGGTCAGCCTGAAGCTGATCGTCTGGCAAAGCCTCGGCATGTAAATTGGACGGCCCTCGTAATCAATCATTTCTTCCTTGAGTCGTCTTATGAAATACTTTGGCCGTTTATCCGAGGATAACGCCGTAACGGCATCTTCCGATGTGAAAACATTTCCATCCAAAAGACGCCAAAGGGCGGTATAAGGAAAAGACTTTCCCATGTGGGGGGTAGCCGTTAAAAGAAGAAGATGCGTTGTCTTGCTTCCCAGAGTTTCAGCAAGTCGATAACGCCGGGTTTTGCTGTCTGGTCTTTTAGGATCATTCCAGGACAATTTGTGAGCTTCGTCAAAGACTAACAAATCGAAAGCATCTATCGCATCGGAAATAAGGTGGTCCTTGACGGAAACAGTTGCCGCCGTATCGACACTGATGATCGCAAAACATTTATCATGGACTGGAATAGGATTACCCTTGGTGAAATCTGCACCGCGAAATATCGTGAAATCCAGATCGAAGAAATTTTTTAATTCCCGTTGCCAATTCCAGGTCAGGCCGGCAGGACAACACACAAGGACACGAGAGAGTCGTCCACGATTGACCATTTCCCGAATATATAGACCGGTCATAATCGTTTTTCCCGCGCCTGCATCATCGGCAAGGAAAAATCTCATGGGATTCTGCGGAAGCATATGCTCATAGACGGCTATGCGCTGGTGAGGCAGCGGGACAACGGTGGAGAGCTCCAAACCATAAGCTTTATTAAAGAGATGACCATTTTGAAGACGGTAGGCATCAACTACAAGCTTTAAAGCCTCCGCGTCACCTTCAAAATCAAGGCGGGGGATAAGTGATAGTTGCTTTTCTGTTCGGGATAGTGGCTCATCGTTCGCCATTTTGTCTTCGAGTAGCGAACGAAGTCTTTCTATGCGATCTTTCTGCGGCTTCGCCTTTCCTTTTTCCCATCTATTGACCGTGGCAAAGGAAACACCCAAAAATGCGGCCATATCCTGTTGGGAATAACCCAATCGTGTACGTATGTTTTTTATTTCTTCTGCTTTCATGGTTCGTAATATAGCACATGAAATTATAATGTCAAGTAATTATTTATCGATATATATAGTATGCTATATATAATGTAAATTTGTTGTATTTATTATGTTTTATAAATTTTATCTTTTAAGATACACGAAGTGAAATGAAAATCGGCATGTGAAAAGAGTCAATAAACGCATAGCGTCAATTCCGTTTTTCATCGCCGCCGGCCAGTTTGACCAAGTAATCAGACAGACTGAAATTCATTTGACGGCATTCATCATGAAACCGGCTCAGCCATGCGCCCGCGAGCTGCTGATAACTGTGGCGGTCCCGGTAAACGCAGCGGTTTTCCGGAGGATGAGACGCAAAGTCGGTAATCGCGTTGAACGCAGAATAGGCGTTTTCTCCAAGCTCCTGTATGTATTGGTAACATATGGCTTCCAGATGGCTTGACAGAGCTTTCCAGGCATCTTCGATTTTCCGATCAGTCGTAATGTTTTTGGGTTCGTTGATATGTAGGACTCCCTGGAGTAGTGGCAGGAAATACGCGCGCGGCATGGCGCATTCACGCAGCACATCCATATAGTCATTAAAAACAGTCTTAACCTTTTCAAGACGCGCATGATCAATCTCAAAAGCGATCTCCCGGCCGATGTCCCTGGACAGGTGCGCATATTTGAAACGGATGATGGCGTCGGGCACAATCATGCCGTTTTTGCAGACCTTGCGATATAACCCGATGTCGAACGTCAGCGCCCGCAATCCGTTGTAGCTGTTCGTTACACGGACAAACGGGCCGAATGCCTCAGGACGGCTTTGTGGGGAGACCATGGAGAAGTCAAGCGCGGTGGTGTTGTGCATCAAGTCTATATTACAATAGCTGCCGGTATGAGGCGCATCGATGGCGGTTACCTGCCATTCACCGGGTTTGCTTTCCGGAAAGGCCAGGCAGCAGCACTGGCATGCCCAGTCCAACGCCTTGCTGTTTGGGACCATCCGGTATCCCCGGCTCACGACACCCAGCACGCGGCCGTTTCCGGCATTTACCAGTGCTTTCTTGTCTGGGACGGGCAGGCGGCGCTCGCCCAATTTCGTGGGCATGCTAACGAAAACCGGATGCTCTTCCACCGGGAACATGATGTCATCCAAATTTGTCAAACGCGGCATGGCTTCCCTCCTTTGTACTGTTTTAATTTGCCTGTATTATTCAGTATCTGTTAGTAGTTATTATGATTCTTTAATCTTGAATGGCAAAACTTTTGCACCGGTCTTTAATCCATCAAGATAATCCGCCCATGTCTGCATCATCTTCCGTCTTTCATTCAGGTGCTGCGTCCTGTTGTAACTGCGTCCTAGCGGATCACGGACTCGATGTGCCAATTGTGCTTCGATATAATCTGTTCTGACTTGTAAAACCTCATCAAGAATCGTCCGCGCCATTGCCCTGAAGCCATGTCCAGACATTTCATCTTTTGTATAACCCATGCGCCGTAATGCCGCCAAGATTGCATTATTTGACATAGGACGGTCGAAAGATCGCCCGGATGGGAACACATAACGACTTGCACTTGTTAAAGGATTAATCTCTGTCAATACTGCCAATGCTTGTGTTGATAGCGGTACTATATGTGGTTCTTTCATTTTCATCTTATCAGCAGGGATATTCCATTGAGCATTCTCAAAATCTATTTCCACCCATTCCATATTCCTGAGTTCGCCTGGGCGAACAAAAACCAAAGGCGCTAACTTCAAGGCGCATTGAACAGCAACGCTGCCCTGATAACCACCAATAGCTCTTAGCAATTCCCCAACTTTTGCCGGTTCGGTAATAGCCGCCATGTGCCCTTCCTGCGGCGGTGGTATTGCACCCTTGAGATCGCCCGAAGGATCACGTTCAGCTCGGCCACTGGCAACTGCATAGCGGAATATCTGACCGCAAATAGTTCTTATGCGGTGAACTGTATCCAATGTCCCTCTTGCTTCAACACGGCGTAAGACAGCCAGTAATTCAGGAGCTTTTATTTCTGCAATAGGCTGTGTGCCAATCCACGGGAAAACGTCACGTTCCAGACTTCTTATAATCCGACTGGAGTGGGTTTCTTTCCATCTCTGCGAAAACTTCTTAAACCATTCCCGAGCTATGGTCTCAAAGGTTTCTGATTTTTGAGTATTGGCTTGATTTTGAGCTTTGCGAACCGCGCCCGGGTCATTATTGCTGGCCAGTAGCTTTCGAGCATCTTCGCGTCTATGTCGCGCATCAGCCAGACTTACTTCTGGATAGGCACCTAAAGCTAAGAGCTTTTGCTTACCATCATACCGATACTTGAAGCGCCATAGTTTACCGCCGGAAGGTGTGACCAGTAGAAATAACCCGCCACCGTCAAACAGCGTAACAGGCTTATCCTGTGGCTTTGCTTTTTGAACCTTCATGTCTGTTAAGGGGACAATACGCTTCGGCATGGCTAGACCTCCTTTTTGGGTGTATGCGAAACCTTGAAAAATGGGTGTACACTAAAACGTATACCCAAAATGGGTGTATTTTGTTAAAGCTTATAACACGTCTTTGGAAAATAGACAACAAAAAACCCGCTATTTCTAACGGGTTTTAAGCTTTATAGGACATTACAGGATTATTAAATGGTAGGCGGTGCTGGGATTGAACCAGCGACTTCTACCGTGTGAAGGTAGCACTCTCCCGCTGAGTTAACCGCCCAAGTGCCTTGTGCTATAGCTTAAAGTTTCCCCCATTTCAAGCAAAAAGACTCCCTGAATTGAATTGTGAAAAAATTTGGAAAAGAAGCGTTGCCGCTGACCCTTCCGCCATCGGATAAACTAAATGGCGGAAGGGTTCGAGCGACGCTTTCAGCTTGGCGCTGGAGGGGTTTCTAATTACAACATTTCAAAAATACCGGCTGCACCCATGCCGCCGCCGATACACATGGAAACGATGCCACGTTTTGCATTGCGACGTTTCA
>Ga0116155_10001372_pt1 | contig 17518 bp, 14 predicted proteins | sample AD_UKC032_MetaG_FD_89890 | JGI IMG/M metagenome (GOLD analysis project Ga0116155, IMG submission 89890) | Active sludge microbial communities of municipal wastewater-treating anaerobic digesters from USA - AD_UKC032_MetaG | ecosystem: Engineered > Bioreactor > Anaerobic > Digestate | place: USA...
CACCGATTCGCTGACGGATTCAAGTTTGGCTACCACATCGATTTTCGGGTCAATTTCTTTAATCATGTTTTCAAGCCGACGGGCTGCAAACGCTTCATCTTCAATTATTAGTGCTTTCATGTTATTCGTTTGATAAAATATTTACATAATCTATTGGCAACGAAGTTGCTTTTGCAATTTGTTCCGCTTCCAATCCTGTTTTCTTTAATCGCTGTACCAAATGTTTCATGGTTTCACCAATTTCAATGATGTATTTATCGGGATCATAAAATCTCACTACTTTTTGACACCAGGGTTGTTCGCGAAGCTCATGTACAAACTCAACCGAATTTGCTTTTAATGTGTTTACAAGTTGATCTAAATCATCATCTTCAAAATACAATTCAAAATTATTTCCGCCTTGTTTTATTTCTTTGTTGATTAGATTTTTGTAATGTGTTTCTAAATGAATGGAAAAACCACCTTTAAACCCCACGTTTTCTCCAAAATCAGTTTCCACTTCTTGTTTCAGAAGGTTTTCGTAAAAATATCTCGCTTGGTTAATATCAGATACAGTGATTAATGCACATAAGTATTTCATAGGATTTTATTTTATTAATTGTATTTTAGCTATAAATTGATTTTTTGTTTTTTCAAAAGTTGGAATCGATAAATCGAGCAGTTTATATCGATTCAAAATATTTTTTAATCCCACACCGGTCGAAACAATCTGCGATGGTCGTTCCTGCAAGTTATTTATTACATTCAAACAGTTTTCTTTATCAATAAAAATATCAATAACCAATGGATTTTGTTTTGACATAACGTTATGTTTGATAGCGTTTTCAATCAATAATTGCATGGCCAACGGAATAATTTTATCGTAGCGGTTCTCTTCAGGAACATTGAGGTTGACATTCAATTTTCCTACAAACCGGATATTCAACAAGAAAATGTAAGCATCCAAAAAGTTGAGTTCCGTATTCAAATCTACCAATTCATTGTCCTTATTTTCGAGTACGTATCGGTACACTTTTGATAACTGTTCGGAGAATTTTTCGGCTAAATCGGGTTCTAATTTTATCAACGAAGTCAACACATTCAGGCTATTAAACAGGAAATGAGGATTAACCTGTTGTTTCAGTACATCGTATTGCGATTGCAGGTTCTCTTTTTGCAAATTAATAAGCTGTGTGCGGGCTTCAGTAAGGCGTTTGGAACTTTCTTTTACGCGTTTTTCCAATTGAGTATTGAGTTTTTCAAGTTCCGATTTCGCAATTTGAAGTTCATTTTCAATTTTCAGGCGGTCGGTTATATCGCGTATGATAATAAAACCGGCAGGCGAACCATTGTAGTTTGAAGTGCGCGCATTGAGTTCTACGGTAATCATTTTTTTGTCTTTTCGTATAAACTGGCTTCGGAGAATGTTGCTGAATTGCTCACCTTGCATTCGTCGGCTGTGGAAGTCGTTTAACGATTCATGCTCTGCGCCGTCGATGTAATCGAGAAATGGCTTGTTCAATAGTTCATCCATGCTGTATTTCATTATATCGCACATGGTTTGGTTGGCAAATTTCAACAATCCGTTTTGAACAATCACAATTCCATCGGTCGCATTTTCAATCAAGGTTCGATATTTTTCCTCGCTTTCGCGCAGTGCATTTTGCATATTCACGTGATCAGTAATGTCAATAACAACACCTCTCTGACCTACAGTTTTACCATTCACTATCATGGGTGTAGCCGAAATCATGGCCTCGAAAATCTGACCATCCACCTGACGAAGTTTATAAAAATTGCCTTTGGATGGAATGTTATTAAAACTAACGTTTGTAAAATTATTTTTCATTCGTTCAAGCTGATCGGGCACTACAATGCTGAAAACCGATACATCCGATGTTTCATAAGCCGTTCCAAACTTCATGCGCCCGGCTTTATTCAGATATTTCAGATTGGCGTTCAAGTCTAACTCGTAAACGGTTTGTGGTAACATTTCAGCTAACTCGCGGTATTTTTGCTCACTTTTTTTGAGTTCTTGTTCAAACCTGTTTCGTTCCGTCACATCATGTACCGTGTAAAAGGCACCCCATTCTCCATTAAATTCCACCAATGTAGAAGTTGTTTCGCACTCTTTTATTTCACCATTTTTAGCTACAAGGCGCATAGTTTCGTGAATTGTGGAAGTGTCACCATTTCTCCGGCGCTCGCCAATGGCAATCATTTTGGGGCGATCATCGGGGTGAATGATGCTAACTGTTTGATTGGTGAGGCAATAACCCACCATATTGCATATCGTATCGTTGGCATACAAAATTTTACTATCACGGATAATCATGATGCCATCGTGCGAATTTTCGACCAATGTTTTGTATTTTGTTTCACTTTCGCGCAAGGCTTTTTCCATTTCAGTGCGTTCGGTTATGTCGCACATGGTTATGAATGAAGCATTCCGTTCGTTTACCTGAACTGTTGTTGCGTTAAGTTCGGTAAGTATTTTCCGACCTGTTTTATGTAAAAAACTTGCTGTGTAACGCATGGTGTTCAATTCTCCCCGCATGCGTTTGTAGTGCAAGTCCATAACTCTTTCACGATCTTCGGGAGCAATGAAATCCTGCGGATTCATACTAAAAATCTCGTCTTCCGTATAGCCAAACAACTTACAAAATGCATCGTTTACCAATAGGAATTTCCCATCCTGATTCAGCGAAACAGCTTCTAACGAGCATTCAATCAGCGTACGGTAAAGTTTTTCGCTTTCGCTGAGTGAGACCTCCATTTGCTTCCGGTCGCTAATATCCTGCTGAATAATTATGTAACCTTCAATGTTTTCATTTTCGTCTTTGTAAGGCGCAGCGAGCGTATTTGCCCAATATGTTGAGCCATTTTTATTGAACGTAAGCAATTCGCCTTCCCACTTTTCGCCTTTCAGCAAACTATTTATAATTTCTTTTCGCGATTCAGGTAAATCTTTGTGGTAAAAAAGTGCTCCAACCGTATTTCCTATTAATTCTTCTTTCGAATAACCCGAAAGCCTTGTAAAACTCGGATTTACATATTCAAATCTGAATTCACGGTCGAGAATAAAAATTGACCCGGGCGTTTGTTCAAAAACCAACCGAAGTTTGTTTAATTCTTTGCTGTCAAAGTTTGATGTTGTGCTTTCCATGTATTTTGTTGGTTATGAATAGTCAAAATTACGATTTATGCAGGTGTTTCACAATATTATTTCCATCAATGCCCGTTATTTTTTGGTGAATGACGGATTTCGGGACTTGAACGACTATTGCAACCCGGCTAAACATTCGTATAGCACTTTCTGAATATTGCCTTCGCGACTGTCAGGAAAATCGTAACCCATTTTATTGGGCGCATAACAGTAACCAACCTGATTCACCGGATCGGCAAAAGCCATGGAGCCACTTGCACCACCAAATCCATAACAGGAATCGTTGGGGAAAGGCGTTGAACCTTCACCATTCTTCATAAATCCATTGCGGTAATACAGCGGAATTCCCATCACTTTATCCACATCCGGGAATTTAGGATCTAACCCCGGCCCTTCACACTCGGTTAATGTAGATTGCTGAATGCCAAGCTCTTTAGCTCCAAGTGAAAATACGCTGTACAATTTGGCAAGACTTTCGGCAGTTCCAATTCCATTGCCACTGGGTTCTTCAATGCGCCAGGTTTCGCGTTCGTTCACGTTGTAACCTTTTACCAGCGTCATCGACTTAAAAAACAGCGACGATGGGTTCAACATTTGTTTAATCAGTCCTTTCGGACTTTTGTCGAGCATAAAAATTCGTTTCAAAGGATTGTTCATCTCAATGTGCGCCATGCGTTCATCTCCAACCGAATCGGGCAGGCCAATGTAAAATTCCACACCCAGCGGTTGAGCCATTTCTTCCTGAAAATATTGCCCCAGCGAACGATGTTTGTCGTCGATACGTCGAACAAGTTCGCTCATATAATGTCCGGCCAATGCTGCGGAATAACCGCTATAATCGCCCGGATTCCAGTATGGAGAAGCATTTTCGAGCTTTTCGGTCAGTTTTTCTCTATCGGCCAATTCCGCTACCGACAAACTTCCATCCCACAGGCACAATCCCGATTGATGCGACAAAAGCTGACGAACGGTTATATTTTCCTTGCCGTTTTTTGCAAATTCCTCCCAATAATAGGCTACGCGTTGGTCGTAATCAATTTTTCCTTCGGAATGAAGCTTGGCAATACACAGCGAAGCAACAACTTTGGTCGCCGAAAAGTATAAAACCAGGGTTTTTTCATTCCATACCGTTTTGGTCTTTTTATTGGCAATACCTGCCCACAAATCAATTACCTTTTCGCCTTTGTGATAAACACAGAGCGCAGCACCCGATTCTTTACCTGTATCGAAATTCCTTTTAAATTCATTGTAAACCGGTTCGAATCCGGATTTAACATAGCCGTTAATTTGTGCCATTGCGTTCATATTCATAAACAGGAGGATGCATGAAAGAAGATATCCTGAAAGGGTTTTTGTAAATGATTTGTAATTCAATATTGGAAGTGATCCTTTTGAATAACAAAGAAAGTAAATATTTTTCATTTTTCAAACGAAATAATGGTTAACCTGTTGCATGATTGATGTTTAAATTTATTTTTGTGCAAAAATAGGTTGTTCTTATTTCATTCCGAATAAAAAACTATCGAATGACATATAAATAACTTTGAATGCGTATTTTTGGCTATTGAAGCAAAACAAATATCATAATTTCAATCTTTTATAAAATTTACAGCTTTATGTTGTTTGGTATTTCATGTTTTTTTCGGTAATTTGCAAATTGGAATTCATTTTTTTATAATTATTCAAATTTTAAATCCATAATATGACAAAGAAAATATTTTTGGGTGCATTGCTTTTGCCTTTGGCTCTATTGGCACAAGATGCACAGTATGTGATTTCAGGTAAAATAGGAGGACTAAATCCTCCGGCAAAAGTTTATTTGTTGCGTGCCGGCATACGTAATGCTCAGGATTCGACTTCGTTTAACAATGGAGCATTCGAATTTAAGGGTAAAATCACTTCACCGCGAAAGGTCAGTTTGCTGGTCGATAGCAAAGGGGTGGGTTTTGATGCATTGCGCAACTCCAGAAACAAGGATGTGGTTGAATTTTATTTAGAAAAAGGAAAAATATCAGTAACTTCCAATGATTCAGCCTTTAAAGCTGTAGTAAAAGGTGCAACTTTGAACGATGATTTCAATGCTTATAAAGCATCGGTTAAACCTTTTGAAACAAAACTGAATGCAGTACTTGCTGATTATTACGCAGCTGTAGGTGACAAAAAACCGAAAGAGATGATTGACGAAATTGAAAAGAAATATGACTTAATTGAAAACGAAATGAAAGTAGTTCAGATTGATTTCATTAAATCGCATGAAGCCAGTTTGGTTTCGTTTGACCTGCTGAAACAAGTTGGCGGTTATGTAATGGATGTGGCATTGGTAGAACCATTGTTCAACGGATTGTCCGAAAATCTTCGAAATTCAATTCAGGGCAAAGAATATGCAAATGAAATTATTAAAAACAAGAAAGTTGGAATTGGTGCACAGGCTCCGGAGTTTTCGCAAACCAATGTAAATGGACAACTGGTAAAATTAACCGACTACAGAGGAAAATACGTATTACTCGACTTTTGGGCTTCGTGGTGTGGTCCGTGCCGACGCGAGAATCCGAACGTGGTAAAAGCATATAACACTTTCAAGGATAAGAACTTTACGATATTGGGCATTTCGCTCGATGCCGAAAAACAGAAAGAGGCCTGGCTCAAAGCCATTACCGACGACCAACTGACCTGGGAGCAGGTTTCGGATTTAAAAGCATGGGAAAACGAAGTTGCGAAACTTTATATGGTGCGTAGCATTCCGCAGAATTTCCTGCTCGACAAAGAAGGAAAAATTATTGCAAAAAACCTTCGGGGTGAAGAGCTCGAAAAGAAATTGAATGAACTTTTGAAATAAAAAAAGTTTAAACAAGTTGGAGTTTTATCGCAAGAAACTGCCAAATAATATTGCCAACCGAAACACAACGATATGAACGAAAAAACGAGGATGCTTCTGAAAAAGGCATCCTCGTTTTGAATATTAAGCAAATTATTAGCGATTTTTCTCCAGTTCCAGATCAATCCGTCCAAGAAACAAACCACTTTTTCCAACCTGAGCAACGATTACTTTTTTACCAATGGCATTGTTGGTTTTTGTGTTTTCGAGCATCGTATGTGAGTGTCCGCCAATGATAACATCGATGTGTTTTGTTTGATGAGCTATGTTAAAGTCGTTAATCTCGAGCGCAGTAGAATCGGATCCCAGATGTGAAAGACAAATCACCACATCGCACTTTTTCACTTTTTTTAAATAGCATGACATTTTCTTTGCCACTTTCAGCGGGTCGTTGTATTTTAATCCTTTGAAATTTGTTTGAATCACAAGTCCTTCGGGGTTAACGCCCAAACTCATAATTCCGATTTTCATATTTCCACGCTGCTCAATTACATAGGGCTTAATCATTCCTTTCAAAGGCGTTTTCTTCACATTATAATTGGAACACACCAGGGGGAATTTTGCATTTTTCAGAATTACCGCCAATGTATCGATCCCATTGTCGAACTCATGATTCCCTAAATTTACCGCATTGTAATTCATGCGATTAAGCGCATCAACTTCTATGCGTCCGTTATAAAAATTGTAATACGGCGTACCCTGCGAAAAATCGCCGGCATCAACTAAAATTACATTTTTTTCTTCAATCCTGATTTTCTTTATCAAACCCATTCTGCGGGCATAACCTCCCATATCAGCATTTTTCGACGATGTTATTTCAGTAGGTTCAACCTGACTGTGCGTGTCGTTGGTATGAAGTATAACAAGTTTTACCTTTTCGCGGGAAAAAACTGCGACATTAATTGTAGCCAGTAATAATATTATTGAATATATTCGTTTCATTTTAAATTGTAAATAGTAAATGAATAAATGGTAAATCTACTTAATTCTCCCGTCTAATTTCGATTGAATCACATTTCCTTTCGCAGTTTCGGCCCTGATATACGAGAGTAACATGTCTCTGACTTTTATCCCCGTAAATTCACTTTTTTCGCTTTGAGCAAGTTGAGGCATTTTATCATTTCCGGCAGCCAGGTAATCGTTGGTTGCAATTACATACGTTTTTTGTGTGTCCAGTGGAATTCCTCCCACGGTGATATTCTCTGCTTTCCCGTTTTTAATCTCAAAACGTACCCCTGACACGCCCTGACCTCCAACTGCAGCAAAGCCCTGCAATAAATCATTGAGTTTATCGCCTTTTAACCAAACAATTACCAATTCATTTTCGAAAGGCATTAATTCAAAAACTTTACGGATTGTGATATCGCCCTGTGTAATTTGTGTTCGCAAACCTCCAAGATTCACAATGGCAATGTCTGCCTGATATTTTAGGTATTCAGAAGCTGATTGACGATAAACATCTGAGTTGAAATTCGACAACAAACTCTCGGGTTTGCCGGCACTCATGTTTACAGATGCTTTGCCGATTACTACGTTCATTTCTTTGTCAATTTGTTGCTTAAAAGGTTGAAGATCTGCCTCATAAACTTTGTCAGCATAAGGTTGAGTAGAAGAGTTTAAAGCGATACTAACGGAAGAAGTATTGTTTACATGCCAGATATTGGGACTGCAGGAAACAAGCGTTAAGATCAATATTAATGTAATTAGATGTTTGGCTTTCATATATTTTGCATTTATAAATGGCGAAAATACAAAATTTTGATTGAATAATAGCAATTTTATTTTACCAATAAAAGTAAAAAACCGAAAGATGCCTCTTCCGGTTTTTTATGCCATAAAATATATCAGTTTTTTATTTCGTTTTTGTATATGTATAAATCGATTTACCGCTTTTATTCATAAAATTGACGGTGAATTTGGCAGAATCGACCGAGCAAACTGCAAAACCCGAAAGTGGGCTACAAAATTGGGTGCCTTCCATTTCTTCAACAGGTCGTGAGAGTGAGGCTGAACTGTTTACAATATAATCAACAGGCGAACCTGCCACTTTTATATGCTGAAAATTGTGAATATGCCCATTGAAATAGAAATCAACTTTATGTTTTTGTAGAATAGGATCGAGACGTGCCTGCAAATCAGTACGTTCGCTGCTGTCTTTCAGGGTATAAGCATACACCGGATGATGTCCGATAACCACTTTCCATGTTTCTTTGGAAGCAGCCAAAACACTGTCGATAAATTGTAATTGAGCTTTATCGTCCTGTTTCCACGCATCCGGATAATCCAAACTGTCCTCGCGATATTTCTGAATAAGCGGCGCAGTATCAATAAACACCAAACGCATGGTGGTGCTGTCGTTCACTTCTTTTGCCATGGTATAATAGCGCGAAGGCATTATCCAACGGCGGCTTATTTTGGTGTAATCCAAACAAGCTTGTGTGTTTCCACGGTACTCATGATTGCCGAGAATGGCGTACCAATCGAGCATTAAATCGGGATGTGAGTAAATCAACTCAAAATTTGTCATCCACAATGGGTCGGTTACACTGGTTACACCATTGAAATGATGAACATCGCCCGCCGCAGCCACAAATTCAATGTCATGGTTATAAGCAAAAATACCCATCGACATGGCGATTGTTTTTTGATCGAAATATCCATTCCGACCCAAATCGTTGGCTACTATAAAATTATAGTCGGTAAAACCAAGTTTCGATTCGTCGTTTTGTTTTGTTTCGCACGAAAGAAACGATGCAAGAATAAAAAATAATACTGATAATTGTAGGATTTTAATTTTCATAAGTTCCAAATATTAAGAAACAATAGAGAGAATTTTCATCTCCCTATTGTAACTGATTAATAAGTAAAATAGTTTTTTGTGTTCAAATAATAAATTCAAAATTAACTTTAAGTTCAAATCGCAAAACAAATTTAAAAATGTATCTTATTTTGCACCAAAAGCGCCGAAATAAGCAGCCGGTGCAGGTGATTTATATTCAATATTATCAATTGTAATTCCTGAAGCAGCAAAATGACGTGTAAAACTGGTTTTTCCACCGGTTAACGCAGGAGAACCTGCTGCCAAATGAAAATTCCAATTGCTGTTATATACTTGAGGAATATTTCCACTTTTGGTTGTTCCTGCATTTATATCCACATTGCTTTGAATGGTGAAACTCGAAAAATTCGGATTTTTATCACCGGCCGATGTGCTTTTGATATCGCTTGCACCCGATACACGTCCACTTGCCGAATCAGCTTGCAATTGAGTTACACCTGTGGCAGTTGAAGCAAAGTAATAGTTAGGTGTAATTACCGAGCGTGCATCTTCAACATTTGAAGCATCGCGTTTTGCACCCCAACGACAATCATACATCAGGTTATTATAAAGTTCGGCAAACACATTCATTTCCAACCAAATAGAACCACCTTTCACTTTTGGTCGTCTCCAACCGCAATTTACCAACGAATTGTTGTATATAAACAAATGAGCCTGTGGATCTAAACCACCGTTATTCGACAGTTTGAAACCATTGGAGTTAGCATCGTATATTAAATTGTAAGCAATATCGGCCAGACATCCCGATTTGTAATTAATCGCTTCGCCACCGTCGAAACCGCTTGAAATAAATTTATTGTTCGATACAATAGATTTTCCACCTGTAATATAAATCTGGTCTTCAGCATTGTTGCGGAATGTACAGTTTTGAATAACAAAACTACCTGCAGTATTGCAAAAATGGAATGCAGGAACACCTTCACCCGTTTCAGTTTTGAAAAGCTGATTTTGGAACGAAGCCGATTGTTCGGTAGTTTGAGCACCGCCGTATTCAATGGTTACATAATTAAGCAAAACTTCTTCCGAATCGTAACCGCAGATAATTCCACCCCAGTAACGTCCAAAACGTTTCGCTTCGACACGATATGGTTCTGCTACAGTAAATGTAATCGGATTTGCTTCAGTTCCATAGCAATACAAGTTTCCAAGTACAATAATTTCGGGACGTACTACGGTGTCGTTCGATATAACTGTTACACCTTCTTCAACATACAACGATGTGCCAACCGGAATTACATAGTGATTGGTAAGTGTAATGGTGGTGTCTTTTGGCCAAACAATTGAACCTGCCGGATACTCTTTTTCTTTGATATCAACGGTCGGATCGCACGATGAAAATGCTACAATAGTTAGTAGCGCTACAAATAATAAATTAAGTTTTTTCATTTTTCTAATTGATTTTGTTTATAATTTATACCTTATACCTATAAGTAATGTTCGTTGGTAAAACTCTCTTCTGATAAGTGTTTCACCTTTATCTGCCGATTGATAATCGAATTTATCGTTGTATGGATTATATGTTTTCAGAAATTCAATTTTGGGCGTATTTAATAAATTGTTGGCTTTAGCAAATATTGAAAAACCGTTTTTAAAGCTTTTTTCCATCGAAAAATCAAGATTGAACGATCCTTTTTCCCAATAATCGGAGTCGAGATAACGGGACGCAATTATAATTTTATCGCCTATGTACGATGCTGCTAATTGAGCATCCCAACCATGGTTTACATCTTTTAATAATAGTGAAATATTGGCCACGTGTGCCGCCTGACCTACCAACGGACGGGTTTGATCTTTTGTCATCGTTTTGGTATTTCCATTTTCATCTTTACCATAATAAACTTTGGATGTTGTGATGGATGAATGTGTGTAGGTATAATTGGCTTTCACGCCAAAAATGCGCAGGTATTTAATGTAGTCAATTTCTAATCCGAAATTCCGGGCATCTCCTAAATTTACCAACCCTAATCCCGCCTGACGTTGGTTGATGGAGTAATAAGAGAACTCAATCGGCGATTTTATATTTTTAAAAAACATACCAACTAAAATTTGATCCTGCGCTTTGGGGAAAAATTCCCATCGCACATCAATATTATCAATTATAGCTCGTTTTAAATTTTTATTTCCATAAATTGTATATTCTTCTTCCTGAATTATAAAGGGAACGATCTCGAAATAACCCGGGCGATTAACTGACTGAAAATAACTTGCACGCCAGTTCATATTCTCTTTTGGAGAATATTTTAGCTGTACATTGGGAAGAAAATCGACATATTGTTGTCCTCCATCGGCAGGTTCGCCTGCATTTGGATAAACGAGGTGATAACCCTGATCGTTATATTCGGTACGTAAACCGGCAATAGCCTCCAGTTTTTCACGATCAAAGCGTACTTGAAAATATCCGGCAGTATTCAATTCGGACGCATTATACGTTGTTTGATTTACGCTCCCTTTTGGAGTATAAACATACCAGTTTATCTGATCGATAGTTTCAAAAGTTTGATTGGTGTCGTTCGGTTTAATTACATAATTGATGTAAAAATTGTCACGTATTTTATTCCTTACTAACCCACCAGTCTGAAATTTCAGTTTACCAAAAGCAAGGGGTAAACCGTAATTCAAGTGGAATAAGGCTGATATGTCCTGATCGGAATTGTGTTCCCAACGTCTGTCGGATCCATCTCCATCAATATTGAAATTGTCAATGAAATTCTGACGTAAATTGTCAGTATTAACATATATCTGATCAGGGCGTTGCAATCCTGCTTTTGAATAAATCGCTGTCCAGTTAAGGTCTAACCGTTCATTCAGTCTGTGTTGACCTTGCAGAGTCGAAGCAAAAATTTGCTGATCGGTAGTCCGCATACGGGTTTGATAACCAAAATCGAGGTTGCCTTTTTCGGGCTCATAAAACAGCTTGAAGTTGGTCGAAGTTGATTGTCTGATTTGCGTGTTGTTGTTTGCTATCAGAAAATTGTACCACTCAATTTTATTGTTTTTTGAAAAAACATAATCAAGTTTAGCATGTACGCCATATTGCTGCTGGTTTTCGGAATAAATGCGATCTTTTACCGATGTGATCCGAAGTGTCGATTCGGTTTGCAACATTTCATCGTTGTAATAAGTCGAATTTGTTCCTTTGTTAAGATTTTGATAGTTGGCAGCAAAAATAAATCCAAGTTTCTTATTGAAAAACCGATTCCCGGCTGATATTCCGGTTGTTATATTTGGAAGCGGTTGTATATCGTAAGGAGCATACACCGAATTTCCAAAATCGGTCATGGTTGCTGAATAGGTGTTTCCGTAAAGCTCGTAAGGAGCAACTTTAATCACTTTATTTCTGTCGAAAGTGCTTAATTTTTGGTCAAAAAACCGGTTGTTATAACCCATTGCTACATTGGCTTTAATGGTAAAATTGTAAGGCGCATCTTTCATTACCAGATTTACAGCTCCACCGGTGGCATCTGCTTCGGTTTCGGCACTTCGGGTTTTGCCTACTTCAAGTCGATCGAGCAATTCGCTTGGGAAAATGTTGAGCGGTACGTATCGTTGATTGTCGTTTGGGCTTGAAATTTTCACCCCATTCACCAACGTGATGTTGTAGCGTTTATCCATGCCACGTAATACTGCATATTCTGCTTCGCCTGAACTGTTTTTCTCCATAACAACTCCCGAAATACGTCCCAAAACATTGGCAACTGTGAGGTCGGGTGATATTTCGATGCTACGCGCGCCAACAATATTAATTACATTGGACGATAACCTCTCTAAACTTCGTACGCCAATATCAGTGGTTTTGTTAGATGCCATTACTACAACATCCTGCAGTTCGTTTTCGTACGATACAAGTTCTAATGAAAGTTTTTGTGATCCGGGAACGTTGATTGTTTTTTCAAGTGTTTGATAACTTATGTAGCTGCAAACCAGAACAATTTTGCCGGCATCTACATTTCTTAGTACAAAAGTTCCATTTAATCCGGTAGTAGTACCGTTCGATTTATTATTTTTCAGAAACACATTGGCCCCGATAAGTACTTCTCCGGTTTGTGCATCGCGCACAACGCCCTCGATATTGATAGAAAAAACAATAGTTGGTACAAATAAAAGAAGAGCGAGAATTCTACGAAACATTTCAGTCATTATAAAAGTTTCGGCAAAAGTAGTATGTCAATATAACAATAAAGTGTCAGGGATGTGAAGTCGGAAGTAGTATGTGTTACAAATTAATTATAACCTGTAAAGTGCCGGATAAAGTAAATTAGATATTAAGAAACTGTTTAAAAACAATTTTGCATTCTTAAATGTTAAGTAGTACTGCATTGAAATATTGCAACTAATAATGCACAAATACAATTTTTACAACAATAAAAAAACGACTAAAAACGCCCCTATGAAAGGAATAAAAATTTGTCCGGATTGCGGACAACCCACTTTAAAGATCAAAGAGAATACAGTAAGAAATCTGGTGAAATCTTCGGATAAAATAAATCAAACAAAGGCAAATGGCAATTATGTGTTGATAAAGAATGCGAAACGGTGTATATTTCGGGTGAAAGCAATTTGAAGAAAGATGATTTGAAGTACTCTTTGTTTTTTAAAGACAATTCGGATAATGCAATAATATGCTACTGTTATGATATTAGCAGGGCTGAAATGAAATCAGCTGTAGAAAAAGGTTGTCGCACAAAGGGGGATATTTGCAAATTATTTAAAAAGAAAAAATCGGGTAGTTGCGAAACAAGTAATCCGTTGGGAAAAAGTTGCTCCGAAGTTTTCAAATTCGAACTAAACAAAATTATGAAATAGTCTCTATTGGATTATCAATTTGATTCAAATCGTCACATATCTCATTATTATGCAATCGTTTAACTATCATTCTACAAGAATTGAGTATATTTTCTTCTTCACTTTCAAATGTATCAATAAGCGTCATTTTTTCATGCTCAAGTGAATCGATCAGATTTTCAGTTTGCTCGATATTCTTTTTGTAGAATGAGTAAAGTTCCAATATTAAATTTTCGCGATGAATTATATCGTTTAACAACCTCAGTGTGGGTTCTAAAACTGTAGCATTTTCATCGTCGAGAATATTTAAATAAGTCGCTGCAAGTACAATCTTATTAAATTTATTAAATGATTTGAAGATATCTTCTACATCATCTTCAATATTGTCATCCGATTGCGTAGCAATAAATTGTTCGATTTTTCTTAAATACTTATCTGATTTTGATAAAAATATTTCGTCAGAAATAAGATCTTTTATCTTAACAGTAGGGAATTTCAGTTTTTTCCTCGAATTAAAAACTTTAATTTTGGTATTTAAATCTGATGCTTGTTTTTTTAAATAGGTCAGATATTTAGCAATGAATTCTTTGTGGGCCGAATTCTCAAGTGTTGTAATCCTAAATTGAATTTCGTCATTTTTTTTCAAACAAGCTAAATACTTTTTTCCGTAACTAATATCTTTAAACGATAATTTATAAAGAAATAAAATAGATTCAATTTTCTTTAATTGGTTTATTGTTGCATCGATAGAAATCTCTGAACTGTTTTTTATAGTACTTATAAATTCTTCTATCGCTGTGTCGTATTTGCTAATAATCGAACTCATTGTGAGGTATCCGAAGTTTGAGAGTTAATAATTTCTTTTAATTTGACAGTTATTCCAATTTCTTTCAATACACTTTTTATCCTTTTTTTATGTTTTAATTCCGAAAAAGGTGCTTCCAAAAAATTTTGAACCGAATCGGCATCTTTAAGTAATTCGCTGTAAGTATCGTGAATGTTTTTTTTATCACTATGATTCGAGATGGCAATACAAACTATTGAAATCTCCTCATCGGTAAAAATATTTATCTTTTTCAACAAAGCGTCTGCTATTTCTGCACCCAGTATCCCATGCTGTTTATCGTAACCGTGTGTGTAGGTGTAAATATCATGCAATAAGCCCATTATACTACTTAGTTCAATGTCCAAATTGCGTTTCATGGCCAGTAATGCACAAAAATGCGAAACCCCATACAAGTGAATATAAGCTTCACCAATGTTTTCTTCAGTATTATTATTGGTTAATAAAGTCGTTAATTCCGAAGTTACACTATCAATTCTATTCATCATATTCGCTTGTCCTGTTAAATTGCCATGCTAAAATAATTCTTACTTTTTGAAATTTTCCTGGATGAATTTTTTCAATTCAAGTATTCCTTCGGCAAAATTATTTAATTTTTCGATAGCTTCATCTATTTCATCCTCATTATTTAAATCGTTTTTTAGTTGTACCGACCGTTTACAATCGTGTATTGTAAGTTTCATAATGCCATCTTCCATAACCTTAGCATGATAACACGACATGGAGCGATGGCTCTCAGGAAGCAGAAACTGCTTTTTATTATAAATTTTAGAACTCATTGATATCTGCTATTAATTATCAAAATAATACGCTGAAATAAATTGAGTTTTGAATAGTTTTGTGTATTAAGTGTTAACAACGCAATAAAGTTTTTAAAAATAGACTTGCAAATTTTATACAAGTCTGTTTCTTAGTAGTCATGTTAAAAAAATGCAATTTAGTTGAGTACCTTTTTTTTAATAAATATTTATTCTTGTTTTAAATTAATTATCTTGATAATAAAATTTTGATATAGAACATTATAGCAAAATAACTTTTGTAATGTATAGTTTTTCGCCAACGATAGCTTTCAACAAATACATACCTTTTGAAATGCTTTTATCTCTATTCACTTCAACTATATTGTTCGATTTAGCTGCACCACTATAAATTGTTTGAACAAACTTTCCCTGCAAATCGAATAAATCAATTTTTGTGTTGGCTGAAATATCCGAATTTAACTTCAATCGGAAAACATCATTTACCGGATTTGGATTAACACTAAAATCTGTAGAAGCAGTGGGATTGTTAACCGGAGTAAGATTAATGTTTAACAGCAAAGGAGAAGTAGTTGATCCATAACCATTAACACAATCAAAATTGTTCAATGTTTCAGTAATATCATAAATTGCACCACCATTTGCAGGGTCGAAGAGTTTGAATGTGAAACCACTTTCATTAGATAAATTAGATGAAATTGGTAACGCAAAATAAGTTCTTGTTCCAGATAGTAATTTTACACCTCTACATGTAGTACCTATAAAAGCAGCTAAAGTCATGCCTGCTGAAGTATGTAATGTGCCATTTTTGTAAACTTTAATGTAGGCATTTGCAGTATTCAGCATATTATCAGGAGATACCCAATTACCAGGCAATGTGTCATCTGTTTTCGAAAAGGTATTCATCGAAAAAAGTGATACGAAAATCAATAATAAAAGTAATTTTATTTTCATTTTTTTTCAATATTAGCTGTTAGTAAAATTCACAGTATGCCGAAGCATACTGTGAATTTTTTTTGTTATTGTAATACAACTTTTGTAATGTGTTGTTCTCCGCCTATTATGGCTTTAATCAAATACATACCATTTGTGATATTCATATTTCTGTTAACTTCAATTGTATTGTTTGAATTAACAACACCACTATAGATTGTTTGAATGTGCTTACCTTGCAAATCGTACAAATCAATTTGGGCATTGGTTGACAATTCAGAATTTAAAGTCAACCGGAATACATTTTTTACAGGATTTGGATAAACATTAAACTTTTTAGAAGTAATTGTATTATCCACTGATGTAGATGTAATTGATAAAGTTAAAGTGCTGGTAGAAGTTCCATAACCATTAACACAATCAAAATTATCTAATGTTTCATTCATATCATATACTACACCTCCATTTGCAGGGTCATATAATTTAAAAGTAAAACCACTTTCAGTAGATAAATTTGAAACAATTGGCAATGCAAAATATGTTCTTGTTCCGGAAAGTGTTTTTACACCTCTACACTCAGTACCTTTAAATGCAGCTACAGTCATTCCGGCTGTTGCTTGCAATGCACCACTTTTGTAAACTTTAATATATGCATTTGCCGTATTCAGCATATTTGTAGGAGTAACCCATTCACTTGGTATTTCTGCATTGACTGAAGATACTCTTGCTGCTGAACCTAATTTACTTGGGTAATTGAATACAGATTGTGCACTTGTAGTTTTTAATTTATAACCTTTACCAGGATTCAAAGTAAGTCCTTCCCATCCACCGTCATAACTATCAGATACACCTTGTCCGAATAATTGTGTACCATCATTTATAGTCATTCCGGAAAATGCTGCATTAACACTAGCAGAGTTTACTAACGAATATCCTATCCATGTAAATCCGTTTTTAACAGTAACAGGTGTGTTTTTAACTAATCGTTGATTGTTTATTGTAATTGAACCAGGGCTTAGTGATGAAGTTTTCAAAACATACATTTTATTTTTTTCAATAAAATCAATTCCATCCCAACCACCATCATAATTAGCACTTACGCCTTGACCAAAGAGTTCATCACCGTTCTGAACATTATAATTCAGCACATTAGTAATTGATTTATCTTCAGGCAATACATTAAATGAAATCCAGGTATATCCGGTATTTACCGGTATGCTCAACGAAGCAGTAGCTTGTAAAACCTCAGGTGTACCTGAAGTACCGAACGAACCGCCATTTGTAAAGTCAAAAGTAGTAGGTAGATCGTATAACATTTCGCTTGAAGCATCGTACAATTTCA